>Ga0105050_10000025_pt1 | contig 161916 bp, 154 predicted proteins | sample FRY01_FD_78088 | JGI IMG/M metagenome (GOLD analysis project Ga0105050, IMG submission 78088) | Freshwater microbial communities from Lake Fryxell liftoff mats and glacier meltwater in Antarctica - FRY-01 | ecosystem: Environmental > Aquatic > Freshwater > Ice > Glacier meltwater ... | reverse complement strand
CTGGTATAACGAAAAGCGCATCAAAATCTCCCTTGGCTCACTCAGTCCGCTCGAATATCGAGCGAGCCTCGGACTTACGGCATAAATCAGTCTAAGATTTCCGCCGCACCCCCAAGTGATCAGATTGAGGGCAGCGGCAACAGTCTAGGATACCTTGCGCCGCAATAATGTTACGTTGCCCGCACTGGTGAGCGCGTCCAAGTAGTCCGCCCAAGCTTGCATCATCTGACTGCGCTCCTTCAGGTAACCAGCCCTGTTATAAGCTGCCTTGGTCTTGTTTCGTTCTACATGCGCCAGTTGATGTTCGATGACCTCCGAGCGAAATGCCATGTCATGAAGCATCGTCGAGCCGGTCGCCCGAATGCCATGCGCCGAAAACCCCCTGAATCCGAGACGGGTCACCGCTTTGTTCAGGAAGGTGTGGCTTGCTGGCCTTCTGGGATCATGACTATTCGGGAAGAGTACTTCGCGGTTGGGCATAAGTTTGCGGAGTAGCGTGAGTGCCTCTACCGCCTGCGTTGGGAGCGGTACAACATGTAGCTCGCGTTTCTTCATGCGAACCGCTGGAATTGTCCATACACCGGTATCGAGGTCAAATTCATTCCATCTTGCGCCAATAATTTCTCTCGATCGGCTCAACGTCCAGAATGCGAGTTTCACGGCGATCCGAGTCGGCTCCTGCAAATTGGCCGCGTCTAACGCGTCAAAGAAAGGCTTTATCTCTATCTTCTCGAGGGGGCGATGGTGTTTGGTCTTGGGTGCCTTGTGCTGATCCCTCAGAATGTAAACTGGGTCGGAGTCGGCAATTCCACGAATAATTGCTTGCCCCATGACCCCGCTGATGCACTGCCGTGCGAAGGCGGTCTGCGAAGGTGCAGCTCTGTGCACGTTCTCCAGCACATCTAACGCGGTCGCTGAATTGATCTCGCCGGCAGGGAAGTCTCCTAACCGAGGATAAATGTACTGCTCCATTAGACGTTTGCGTTGCCGTAGCGTCGCCTGAGTCCATTCCTTTCCTTTCTTTTCGAGCCACGTCCTAGCCAGGGCCTTGAACGTGGACGCTTGAGCCGAGGCAGTGAGCGCCTTGCTCGCCTTGCGTCGCGTTGCTGGATTTATGCCTTGTTGCGCCAACTTGAATGCGGCTCTAGCCGCGTCCCGAGCCTCGGCGAGCGTGACCTCGGGAAACCGGCCAATTGCGAACATTGTTTCGGTTCCATTGACGCGAAGCCTTCGCCGCCACAGTTTTGAGCCATTCGACTGCACCAGCAGCACTAGCCCATCGCCATCTGTGAGTTTGTATGGCTTTGTCTTCGGCTTCGCTTGGCGGATGCGGGTATCAGTTAACGACATGGCATGAGTATCCTTTTATTTATACCCACAATCATACCCTCATATTGTTCGGATGTGGATGGACGTATTAGGTGCGTATGAGACGATTCACAGATAGTAAATGCACATACCGTGGATCGCATTGGATGGCGCTGGATTAATAGTGTGACTTTTGCGCACAATCATCCTTCAGGTGTAGCTGAGCCCAGCCGCGCCGACGAGGCGCTGACGGTGGCGTTAAAACAGGCGCTGGCACTGGTGGATGTGCGCGTATTGGATCATTTTGTTGTTGCCGGTGATGGGGCGTTGTCCTTCGCTGAACGCGGATTACTATAACCTGTTGTTTTTATTTATTTAATTGTTTTTTCCTCACGGATGCAGAAGGCTCGTCCGGGTTGAGGCGGATGGTCATAACAGTGTATGATCCGCCCTTTTCAGAATTTGCGGAGCACTGTCATGTCACGCGTTTGCGATGTCACCGGCAAGAAGCCGATGGTTGGGAACAATGTTTCCCATGCCAATAACAAAACGAAACGGCGTTTCCTGCCCAACCTGCACAAGCGCCGGTTCTGGGTGGAGAGCGAAAACCGCTGGGTGAGCCTGCGCGTATCAAGCACGGGCCTGCGTACCATCGATCGCAAGGGCATTGATGTGGTGCTCGCTGACCTGCGCGAGCAGGGCATGCGCATCTAAACCAAGGAACGATCATGCGTGAAAAAATTAAACTGGAATCCAGCGCCGGCACCGGCCACTTCTACACCACCACCAAGAACAAGCGCACCATGACCGAGAAGATGGAGATCAAGAAATTTGATCCGGTCGCGCGCAAGCATGTGCTGTACAAGGAAGCGAAGATCAAATAAGCTTCGCTGTTCAATAAAAAACCCGCCTTCCGGCGGGTTTTTTATTGAACATGAAGTCCGGTCAGGCATAGCTGCGTAGCCGCCGTGAAAACTGTTCCAGCGCTACGATGCCGCTGCTTTCAGCGCGGTGGCACCAGTCCTCAAGCTGCTTGACCAGTTGCTCCTTCGACGCCGTTGAACGCTGCCATAGTTCGGCCAGTTCATCGCGCATGTTGTACACGGTAGCGAACACCTTGCTGTGGCGGATCACGGTTTCACGTCGCTCAAGTTCAGCGGCCGGCAGTGCGGCCTTGTCGATGTGCAGCCAGCGCTTGATCTGGCTGGTATCGACACCGGTAGCCGCCTTGCCTGTCAGCAATCGCAGTTCCGTGGTGCAGGTAGTGCGCAGGGTTGCCGCGTACTTGGCCAGCACTTCATAGCGGTGGGTGACGATGGCCTGCAGCGTGGCGAGATCGCATTGGGTCTTGGTGCTGTCCAGCTTCAGCTTGGGCGCGACCTTTTTGACGTGCGCAAGACCAACGATTTCGAGGATGCGGATGTACAGCCAGCCGATGTCAAATTCGTACCAGCGGTTCGACAGGCGTGCCGACGTGGCGTAGGCGTGATGGTTGTTGTGCAGTTCTTCGCCGCCGATCAGGATGCCCCAGGGAATGATGTTTCTGCTGGCATCTTCGGGCTGGAAGTTACGATAGCCCCACCAGTGACCGATGCCGTTGATGACGCCGGCAGCCATGAACGGGATCCACAGCATCTGCACGGCCCAGATGGTAATGCCTATCGGTCCGAACAGGATGGTATTCAAGACGACCATGGTGCCTATGCCCCAGCGGTCATGGCTGTAAAGATTGCGCTCCAGCCAGTCGTCCGGCGTGCCGTAGCCGTAGCGATCCAGCGTGTCCTTGTTGCGACCCTCGTCGCGGTACAGTTCCGCGCCCTGAAACAGCAATTTGCGGATGCCGAAAATCTGCGGGCTGTGCGGGTCGTCGACAGTTTCGCACTTGGCGTGATGTTTGCGATGAATGGCTGTCCAGTGTTTGGTCAGCATGCCAGTCGTCAGCCACAGCCAGAAACGGAAAAAATGCGACACGATTGGATGCAGATCCAGCGCGCGGTGCGCCGAATGGCGATGCAGGTAAATAGTCACCCCGGCGATCGTGATGTGGGTGATCACCAGCGTGTAAACGATGTAACCCCACCACGGTAAATCCAATAACCCTGTGTACATGCAACCCCTCGCTTTTTATAGGTCTAGCGTCAATATTGGGGGAGTGTACTGAAGATCAATAGGGGGGGATAGCCTAAAGGCGAAACTTCTCCAGGAACAAAATCTTAACTATTTGTTTTTATTGACAAAAATTTCCACTATTGATTTGTGGTCTTGACTTCGCCCAGCACCCGAATTTCGCGCTGCGGGTAAGGGATCTCAATGCCAGCTTTTTTGAAGCCACGCCAGATCTCGGCATACAAGTCGGAACGCAGGCCGTAAACACCCTGATCGGGGTCGCCGACCCAGAAGCTCAGTTCGAGATTTACGCCGCTGTCGGCGAACGCGATGATCAGCGCGCCGGGCGCCGGATCCTTCAATATCCGTGGCTGATTTTTGGTAGCGTCGACCATGATTTTCCGGGCAAGGTCGAGGTCGGAGGCATAGGCGACCTGTATCGGCAAGCCGATGCGTACCTTGCGGTCCGAAAACGAATGATTGAGCACCGTCGAGGCAATGATGGACTCGTTGGGTATCAATGCTTCCAGTCCACCGAGGGTGCGTACCACCACGTAGCGCGCTGTCATCTTGGTCAGGGTGCCGGTGTGATCGCCGATGGTGACCAGATCGCCAAGGCTGACCGAGCGGTCCATCAGGATAATGAAACCGCTGATGTAGTTGGCAGCAATTTTCTGCAGGCCGAAACCAATACCGACGCCGAGCATGCCGCCGAATACCGACAGCACGGTCAGGTCGATGCCTAACGCTGGCAGCGCGATCAGGAATGCCACCAGCAGCAGCAGGATCTGCGTCAGTTTGGCGAACATCACACGCAGGTTGATTTGCAGGGTGTTGGCGCGCATCAGCCGGGCTTCAGCCACGCGCCCCAGCCATAGCGCGCCCAGCAGCGTGACCACAACCGAAAATAGGCCCTGCGATACCAGCAGCAGCGAGAAGCGCTGGTCACCGACGGTGAAGCCGATTTCGTGCAGTGCCTCGCGCACTGCGGGCCACAGTCCGGTCAGATAAATCGCGACACCGATCCAAGCGAGCCAGCTGATCCAGCGTTCCGAGGCGCGTAACCAGGCACTGGGAGCGAAGGTATGGCGGATGACATAAATGGAGATGCGGATCAGTGCCATCGCCAGCAGCAACGCGGCCGCGACATTCAGCAGGTGCGTGCTGTGCCAGAGGCGCAGCACGGCTCTGGCGATCAGCACCAGCACCAGGGATGACAGCGGAAACAGCAATCGCTGCACGGTGCCTATGCTCATCACCTGCGTGGCGTCGATCGATATGCGGCCGAGCACCATCCGGTTATAGCGCCGCGCCAGCATCCAGCCGATGCCGATGCAGATCACGAGCACACCGACCTGCCACAGCACGTTTACGTTCTGTAGGTCGCCCCATAGATCGAGCAGCAGGCCATGAAATTCAGAGGATGCGGACATCAATCAGGAAGTTCGAAGTGGTGGGGCAGCAAGTGTTTGGCAGCACGGTGTGCGTGGCTCAACTCAACTCAACTAGTGTGACGGAATGAAGTGAAAACCGTCGGGCAATTTTAACATGCGATGTCGCGTATTCAGCCGCTGCTGCGCTCCATGGCGGCGGCAAAAAACCCGTCCGTGCGGTGCACCTGCGGCCACAGTTGCATGTGCTGCGCGCCGTCCGGCGCGATGTCCTGGCGTTGCAGCAGTTCGCTGCAATTCAGCGCCTTGAATTCGCTGTGGGCTGCGAGAAAATCAGCGACGATCTGCTGGTTTTCTTCGGCGAGCAGGCTGCAGGTGGCATAGACCAGACGGCCGCCGGGCCGGACCAGGCGCGCCGCGGCCTTGAGTATGGAGGCCTGCTTGACGATCAACTCGGCCACGGACTGCGGCGACTGCCGGAATTTGAGATCGGGGTTGCGGCGCAGCGTACCCAGGCCGCTGCACGGTGCATCGACCAGTACGCGGTCGATCTTGCCGGCCAGGCGTTTCACCTTGGTGTCATTCTCGTGTGCGATGACGTGGGGGTGCAGGTTGGACAGCCCCGAGCGCTTCAGGCGCGGTTTCAGATTGGCCAGCCGTTTGGTTGACACATCAAAAGCGTAAACCCGGCCCTGGGAATGCATCAATGCGCCGAGCATCAGCGTTTTGCCGCCGGCGCCGGCACAGAAATCCACCACCAGATCGGAGCGTCGCGGCGCCAGCAGATAACCGAGCAGCTGGCTGCCTTCGTCCTGCACTTCGATGGCGCCATTGATGAACAGCGGATGGCGGTTTACCGACGGTCTGCCTTTGAGGCGGACGCCGATGGGTGACCATGGCGTGGGCGCGGCTTCGATGCCGCTGGCGTTGAGTTTGGCGATTACTTCCTCGCGGGTGGCGCGCAAAGTATTTACGCGCAGGTCCAGCGGCGCCGGTTCCTGCAGGGCGCGGCCTAGCGTGCGGATGAAGTTTTCATCGTGCTGCGACAGCAGTCGCTCGACCACCCACTGCGGCAGGTCGGCTTCCACGCTCAGTGGCACAGCATCCGGCGACTGCTCGCGGGTCGTATTGAGCCATAGTTTTTCATCAGTCGTGCACAGTTCAGCCAATTCGCGTCCGCTGTAACCGGCGACACGGCCCAGCCACAACAGCACCAGTTGCCGCGGCGTGGCCTGTGGCGCCAGATGATCCAGCAGCAGCTTGCGCCGCAGTACGCCGAACACGGCTTCAGCGACAAAGGTCCGGTCGTGCTGACCCAGTGCGTGACGGTCGCGGAAATAACGGCTGAGCACGGAGTCAGCCGGGTATTCGAAGGTCAGCACCCGCGCCAGGGCGCTGGCGGCTTCGGCGAGTCGTGAGGCGTTGGGCCCCGGCGGCGGCGCAGCAGGCGCAGGAGATGAGGTTCTGGGGGATTTTCGTTCCGGTTTGTTGCCGGGGTTTTTACTGAATTTCATTAATCACTCACGCGGATTTCGCTGACCAGCTGCTCACCCGAGGTTTCGCCGTCGCGGTTATAAAATCGGATTCGCACCGGCAGGTTGCGGTAATCGGTAGCCAGCCATATGGCGAGGCTTTCATTACCTTGTTCACGTACTTGTACCACGGGCACGGTGCGCAAACGACCCAGTGGGGTTTCGATCATCTCATGTGGCAGCACGTCGAAGCTGACCACATCCAGCCGTGGACCGCGCGTGAACGGCAGCTCGATGCGTCCAGGCGCGGGCGGTGCCAGCGCCAACTGGTACATGAAACTGATGACATCCTGGCTGCCCTCGGGCAGCGGCACCGTGTTCTGCTGTGGCATGCGGCCCAGGCGTACGCTGTGATTGTCCCAGTTGAACACCGCTATCGATTCTTCGGTGCGGCTGCCGCGTTTGACGCTGGCGAGGAAGCGCTGCGGGCGCAGGCCCTGATCGGACAGCGTGCCCTGGCTCAGATAATGGTAACGGTGCGGCCGCAGCAACTCGATCAGGCCGGTGCTCTCCGACTGGCTGCCCAGCCGGTACTCGTTGCCTTCGAACTCCCAAGTCTGCACGGTGCGGCCTACCGGCGTCTGCTCGGGTCCCATGGTCAGCAAATAGGTGATGTTGCCCCGGCGCGGAAAACTCGGCAGCGGCGGCGCTTCGGGCATGCGAAATACCGTGGGCTCGGCAGCGGCCACCACGACGGGCTCGGCGGCAGGTGCTGCTGCGGGTTCCGGCATTGCGACCGGTGCGGATTCGGTAATGATGGGTATGGGATCAGGCGTGACCACCGGTAACGGGCGCGGGATTGCGATACGCGGCGCTGCGGCTGCTTGCCGTACAGGCTGCTTGCGCACAACGGACGGCACGGGTTTGACGGGTGGCGGCGGCAGCGGCTCCAGCCGCACCGACAGCGGTGGCGGTTCAGGGGGTGTTGCAGGTGGGGTCAGCCACGATCCGGCAATCAATGCCGCATGTGCGGCGACGGACAAAGCGGCTGCGGCCAGCAATCGCCGCGATGCGTGGCGCGCGCTCATGGCGTGATATTCAGTTGCGTGATGACTTGTTCGTAGCGGTCGCCATTTTCTTCAACGATGCGCATTTTGACCGGCATTAACCGGAAATCGCGCGCCAGCCAGATCTCGGTCGCGGTATCGCCGGCATCACGCTGCTTGACCAGATGCACGACAGGCAGGCGGCCCAGCGGCGTGTCGATGGCTGTGTCGGGACCGATGGCGTAACGGTACAGGTCGAGCTTGCGGCCGTTGGTCATCGGGAAAGCAAGGTCTTTCAGGCTTTCCGGTGTGAGAAACAGAAACTGGTACATCACCGATAGCCGATCCTGGGAGCCCGGTGGCAGCGTTATGGTATCGGTGCGTTCATCGTGCTTCAGCATCAACTGCTGTGCGGTCCAGTCAAATGCAGCGTGCACGCGTCGCGCATCCTTGTTGCCGCGGGTGCCGTCAAACACGCTGGGCTGCAGGCCGTCGCGACTGACCGTGCCGCTGCTGGTGACGCGGCCAGGGCGGCGCTGCACCAGCGCAAACAGGCCGATGGCATGGGTTTCGCTGACGGCCTGGTAGGTGCCGTCGCGTATTGCGAAGGTTTCGGTCATCACCGCAATGGCGAGACCATTTGCCGACAGATTGTATTGCGCCTGCACCGTTTGCGGTGGCGTGACTGCGGCCTGCAGCGGATGCAGCAGGGTGCCGGACAGCAGCAGCGCAATGACGAATTTGCTGAACATGGTGGTCATCTGGCGTCGAGTTCCGGTGCGATGAACCCGGCTGCGCCTGCGCGCGCATCCTTGATCAGCACCCGACCATCTGCAGCCAGCGCAACGCGGTCTGCGCACAGCCAGCGTACGGCCTGCGGGTAAATGAGGTGTTCCTGTGTCAGCACCCGGGCGGCGAGTGCGCGCTCGTCATCATCGGGCAATACCGGTACCGCGGCCTGAATGATGATGGGGCCATGGTCGAGTTCGGGCGTTACGAAATGCACGGTGCAACCGTGGACGCGGACACCGGCGGCCAATGCCCGGCGGTGGGTGTGCAGTCCGGTGAACGCCGGCAACAACGAGGGATGGATGTTGATCAGGCTGCCGTGATAACGCTGCACAAATTCCGCAGTGAGCACGCGCATGAATCCAGCCAGCACTACCAGATCGGGGCTATGGGCGTCGATGGCTACAGCCAGTGCCGCATCAAAATCCGCGCGCTGGGCATGGGCGCGATGATCGACCACGGCGGTGGCCACGCCCTGTTGCTGCGCAGTCTGCAAACCCTGAGCGGCGGGATCATTGCTGATGACGGCGCAGATCTGCGCCGGCAGCTTTGCCTTCAGCAAAGCCTCCATGTTGCTGCCGCGTCCGGAGATCAGTATCGCGATGCGCTTCAGGATGTGTCCTTTTCGGTCCTGCGTTTTTTACAGCGCTACAGTTTCAGATGACGACAGTCTGTGCTTCGCCGCGCCGCCGCCGGCGTACTGTGCCGATGCGCCAGACGCGTTCACCGGCGCGTTTGAGCAATGCCTGGGCGCGGGCGGCATCCGCGGCAGCGACGATCACCACCATGCCGATGCCGCAGTTGAACACGCGGTGCATTTCATCATCAGCGACGTTGCCCTGCTGCTGCAGCCAGCGAAACAGCGGCGGCATGGGCCAGGCGTCGCGATGGATCTCTGCGGTCAGCCCGGCGCCGACTTTGTGGTCCAATACGCGCGGTATGTTGTCCACCAGTCCGCCGCCGGTGATGTGCGCCAATCCTTTGACCGCGACGCGTTTGAACAGTTGCAGCACGGGTTTCACGTAAATCCGCGTCGGCGCGAGTATCAGGTCTTTCAGCGTGCGGTCGCCCAGTTTCGCCGACAGCTTGACGCCGCGACCGGCGATGATTTTGCGGATCAGCGAATAACCGTTGGAATGCGCGCCATTGCTGGCGAGTCCGAGGATGACATCGCCGGCGCGTATGCTGCGCCCGCTGATGATCTTTTTCTTTTCAACCACGCCGACCGCGAAGCCGGCGAGGTCGTATTCGCCGGCGGGGTACATGCCGGGCATTTCCGCGGTTTCACCGCCGATCAGCGCGCAACCCGCCATCTCGCAACCCGCGGCTATACCCTTGACCACATCGGTGGCCGCAGCGACATTGAGTTTGCCGCAGGCGTAATAATCAAGGAAGAACAGCGGCTCGGCGCCTAGTGTCAGGATGTCGTTGACACTCATCGCCACCAGATCGATGCCGATGGTGTCGTGGCGCTTCCATTCGAAGGCGAGCTTGAGTTTGGTGCCGACGCCGTCGGTGCCCGACACCAGCACCGGTTCACGATATTTGCGCGGCATGGCAAACAACGCACCGAAACCGCCTATGCCGGCCATCACGCCGGGGCGCAGCGTGCGTTTGGCGTAGGGCTTGATGCGATCAACCAGCGCATCGCCGGCGTCGATGTCGACACCGGCATCACGATAGGTCAGTGCTTTGCGGGTCGGGCGTAATGACGTTTTGCGTTTCAAGGAAGTTCCTGCGGATTTTGAATTGGGACGGGTGATTTTCTGGCAGGCTGCGATCTGGCGCCCTGTTAAGATGTGAACCTCGATGTAAACATCGATATGAACATGGATAACAGGCCTCATTAACAGGCCCCTGATAGGCCCCCGGAATCAGATGCAATCAATCTCCATCCAGCCGATGCGGATTTTATCTTAAATGGACACCCCCGGTCGCGATCAGCAACGTCTGTGGCGGTGGCTGGCAGTGGCAGCATTTGCCATTGCCGCCGTCTATTTGCTGAGTCCGATACTGACGCCGTTCCTGTTTGCCGCGATCCTCGCCTACATCTGCAATCCGCTGGTCGGCCAGATGACGCGGCGCCGTGTGCCGCGCACGCTGGCGGTGACGTTGGTGATGTTGCTGCTGACGACGGCATTCGTTGTGCTGCTGCTGGTGCTGCTGCCGCTGCTGATCCGCCAGGTGCGCGCGATTGCCGATCAGGCGCCGATTTATGTGGACTGGGTGAGAACGGCGCTGGCGCCGCGGCTGGAACAGTGGCTGGGTGTGCAACTGGAAACGGCGATGGTGCGCGAATGGGTCACCGCACACATGGCCGAAATACGAGACTTTGCCGTGAAGCTGCTGCCGTCACTGAAGACCGGCGGCCTGGCCATCGTCGGCTTCGTGGTGACGTTGGTGCTGGTGCCGGTGGTGCTGTTTTATTTCCTGCGCGACTGGAACACCATGGTGAAGGGCGTCGATCAGCTGGTGCCGCGGCGCTGGCACAAGCAGATGACCACCATCGCCGGCGAAATCGACGCCGTGCTCGGCCAGTTCCTGCGCGGGCAGCTGATGGTGATGCTGGGTATGGGCCTGTTCTACACCATCGGGTTGTGGCTGGCCGGCCTGGATTACGCTTTGTCGGTGGGCATGCTGGCGGGGCTGGTCACCTTCGTGCCCTATCTGGGCGTGATCACCGGCTTGGTGCTGGCGACCATGACTGGATTGCTGCAATTCCAGGAACTCGCGCCACTGGTCTGGATCTGGGCGGTGTTTGTCGCCGGCAACCTGCTCGAAGGTTATGTGCTGGTGCCGTGGCTGGTGGGCGACCGCATCGGCCTGCATCCGGTCGTGGTGATCTTTGTGCTGCTGGCGTTCGGCAGCCTGTTCGGTTTCTTCGGCGTGCTGCTGGCGCTGCCGGTCAGCGCCGCGCTGCTGGTATGGGGGCGCCACCTGCGCCGCAATTATCTGGCGAGCAGCATGTACCAGGAATGAAATACCGGGATAGATGTGGAGAAAGATGCGGGCTGAGATGCAGGGCATGAAGCAGCTTGTGCTGGAACTGGCGTCACCGCCGTCGCCGTCGCTGGACAATTTTGTTGTCGGTGGCAATGCCGAAGTCATCGCGGCGCTACGCGCACTGGCGCAGGGCAACAACCGCGAACGTTTTATTTATCTGTGGGGCGGCAACGGCAGCGGCCGCACTCATCTGCTGCGCGCGGTGCTGCAGGCCCTGCGCGAAGCGGGGCGTAGCGTACGCTGGTGCACTGAGGGCGAGGGCCTGGACGCAGTGCCCGGCAGCGAGGTCGTCGGGGTGGATGACGCGCAACGCTTGAACCCTGCGGCGCAGATAAAATTATTCAATATATTCAATAACTTAAAAGACGGCACCGGTGTGCTGATAGTGACCGGTGACGTGCCGCCGGCGCGGCTGTCTTTGCGCGAGGACCTGTTGACCCGGCTGGCCTGGGGCCTGGTGTATGAAGTGCATGCGCTGAGCGAAGCCGATCGCCGTGCCGCGGTGCTGGACTATGCTGTCGCGCGTGGTTTTGAGTTGCCGAGTGCGGTGGCCGATTACCTGCTGGTCCATGCGCCGCGCGACCTGCATACCCTGCGCACACTGGTGGATGGACTGGACCGGCTGTCGCTGGCACGCAAACGTGCAATCACCGTGCCGCTGACACGCGAGCTGTTGCAGGCAGCGCAGCCGCAGCAATAAATGCATCATCTAAAAACGCTTCATCCAAACCATCAACTGTAACGGAACCACTGATGAATCTGGCCTTGTTTGACCTAGACAACACGCTGCTTGCCGGTGACAGCGACTTTGAATGGGCGCAGTTCCTGATTGACCGCGACGTGCTCGACCGCGATGTTTATGAGGCACGCAATCAGACTTTCTACGACCAGTACAAGGCGGGCACGCTGGATATTCGCGAATTTCTGGATTTCCAGTTGAAACCGCTGGCGCGCCATACGCGTCGTGAACTCGATGCCTGGCATGCGCAGTTCATGACTGAGCGCATCCAGCCGATGATGCGCGACTCGGCGCGGGCGCTGGTCGAACGCCATCGCGATGAAGTGCGGGTGGTGATCACTGCGACCAACAGTTTTGTCACGGCGCCGATAGCGCGTGCTTTCGGCATTGAGCACCTGATAGCCACCGAACCTGCAGTGCGTGACGGTGAATTCACTGGCGGCGTGGACGGCACGCCCTGTTTTCGCGAAGGCAAGGTGCAGCGCCTGGAGGCGTGGCTGGCCGGACGCGGAGAAACTTTAAAAAGTGTAATTAAATCAACGTTTTACAGCGATTCACTCAATGATCTGCCGTTGCTGGAGCAGGTCAGCCACCCGGTGGCGGTGGATCCTGATGCCACGCTGCGCAGCCATGCCGATGCACGTGGCTGGCCGGTCATCAGCCTCGGCTGAGCATATGCAGCCGGACTACAAATTTATGCGCTGTCCGGCCATGTATAATCGCGCCGTTTTCTCCTGCTACAGCGCAAGGATCACCTCCCGTTTTGTTACGGCATTGTTTCCACAACGCGCTGACTGAAATTCCCGCATGATCAAAAAGTTTTTCGGCCGCGTGTTTTCGGGCCGGATGTTCAAGCCGGCCAAACCGCGCATCATCGCGGTGCGCGAGCACGGCATCACCCGCGACCGCATCGGCAGTTGTGCGTTGCGCACCTGTGACGCGTTGCAGGAGGCGGGCTACAGTGCATTCGTCGTTGGCGGCGCGGTGCGCGATCTGATCCTCGGCCGCGCCCCCAAGGATTTTGACGTCGCCACCGACGCGACGCCTGAAGAAGTGCGCGGCCTGTTCCGGCGCTCAAGAGTAATCGGCAGACGCTTCAAGATCGTGCATGTGTTGTGCGGTCGCGACATGGTCGAGGTATCCACATTCCGCGGTCCGGCGGCCGAGACCGAAAAGGTCACCGGCAAGGTCACCGGCAAAGGCAGGATCGCGGCCAAAGACACCAGCGTCGAGGACGAACACGGCCGTTTGCTGCGTGACAATGTCTGGGGCGACCAGTCGCAGGATGCGACCCGGCGTGATTTCACCATCAACGCGCTGTTCTACGATCCGGCGAAAGAGCAGGTGTGGGATTACCACGGCGGCGTGGCCGACCTGAAAAGCCGTCGTTTGCGCATGATTGGCGAACCGACGCAGCGTTATCGCGAAGACCCGGTGCGCATGCTGCGCGCCGTGCGGTTTGCCGCCGCCTGCAATATGGAGATCGACGCGCCGACCCGCAAGCCGATCAAGCCGCTGGCGGAACTCTTGTCCAATGTCCCGCCGTCGCGGCTGTTCGACGAAATGCTCAAGCTGTTGCTGTCCGGCCATGCGGTCGAGTGCGTGAAGCGCTTGCGCAAGGAGGGCCTGCACCACGGCGTGCTGCCTTTGCTTGATGTAATCCTCGAGCAGCCGCTGGGTGAGCGCTTCGTGATGCTGGCGCTGAAAAATACCGATCTGCGCATCCGCGCTGGCAAGCCGATATCGCCGGCTTTCCTGTTCGCTGCGCTGGGCTGGCATGAAGTGCTGGCCGCGTGGGAAAAGGTCAAGGGCCGCAATGTGCCGCCGGTGCCGGCGCTGCACGAAGCCATGGATCAGGTACTCGACCGGCAGACCGAGCAACTGGCGATCCCGCGCCGTTTCACTTCCGATATGAAGGATCTGTGGGCGATGCAGTCGCGTTTCGAGCAGCGCGCCGGGCAGCGCCCGTTCCGCTTGCTCGAACATCCGCGGTTCCGCGCGGCCTACGACTTCATGTTGCTGCGTTGTGAGAGCGGTGAAATGGATGTCGAACTGGGTGAGTGGTGGACACAGTTCCAGGATGCTGATGTGGATACCCGCACCGCCATGCTGAAGACCGATAGCGGCTCCGCAAAAAAACGCCGCAAGCGCCGTCGCCGCAAACCCGGGGGATCACCGGCACCGGATGGGGAATGACCGGGGTGGCCGCGCAAAGTCACAGGGCCTGCGTTGCGCTGGGCGCCAACATCGGCGAACCTGCGCGCCAGATTGAAGCCGGATTTGCCGCGCTGGCTGCATTGCCCGGCACCCGTGTGATTGCGCGTTCGTCGCTGTACCGCAGTGCGCCAGTGGGATATGCCGATCAGCCGGATTTCAGCAATGCTGTCGCCGTGATCGAAACCACGCTGGCGCCGCAGGCGCTGCTCAAGGCCTTGCTGCAGATAGAACGCGAACATGGGCGGGTGCGTGATTTTCCGAATGCGCCGCGCACGCTGGACCTCGACATCGTGCTTTATGGTGATTTCACGGTGCACGAACCGGGTCTCACCATTCCGCATGCCCGCATGCTGGAGCGCGCGTTTGTTATGGTGCCGCTGGCGGAGATCGCGCCCGATACCGTAGTGCCCGGACATGGGCAGGTGCGTGACCTGATGGCGCGGGTGGACGCGGCCAGCGTGGCACAGTTGCAGCGGTTGCCAGCATGACTCTCACCGCAAAAATGGGAACGGGCGACATGACCCTCGCCGAAAGAATGAGAACGGGCGGCATGACCCTTGCCGCTGAGCGGAAACGTTCGGCATGAAGCTTGCCGCCAAATATCGCTACATCGTGGTTGAAGGTCCGATCGGGTCGGGCAAAACTACGCTGGCACGGCGCCTCGCTACGCATCTGGGTGCGGCAACCCTGTTCGAAGATCCTGATGCCAATCCCTTTTTACCGGGCTTCTACCAGAACGCCGAGCGCAACGCGCTGCCGGCGCAATTATTCTTTTTGTTCCAGCGTATCAATCAGGTGCGCGATCTTGCGCAATCCGATCTGTTTCGTGGCGTCACTGTTTCCGACTTCATGCTGGAGAAGGATCCGTTGTTTGCGCGCTTGAATCTGAATGACGATGAGCTGGCACTGTACCGGCAGATTTACGATCACCTGCGGCCGCAGGCGACTACACCGGATCTGGTGATCTATCTGCAGGCCAGGGCAGAGACGCTGGTTGATCGCGTGCGCCGCCGTGCTACGGCTTACGAAAAATCAATTGCGGACGATTACCTGGTGCGCCTGGCTGATACCTATGCGCGGTTTTTCCATCAATATAGTGATGCGCCGCTGCTGATCGTCAATTCCGAGAATCTCAACTTCGTTGATTCGGCCACGGATTTTGACTTATTGTTGCAGCGGGTCAACGCCATGCGCGGTCCGCGCGAGTTTTTTAGTCTGGGTGCCTGAGCAGCATAGATGAGAGTGAAAGGAAAACCATGCGTATCACACTGAGCAATCTGCACAAGATGATGCGGGAGGGTGAAAAAATCACCATGTTGACCGCGTATGACGCGAGTTTTGCGGCGCTGCTTGATGCGGCTGGCCTCGAAACGCTGCTGGTCGGTGATTCGCTGGGCAATGTGCTGCAGGGCCACGAGACGACACTGCCGGTATCGTTGCGCGACATGGTGTACCACACGCAATGCGTGGCGCGCGGTGCCAAACGGTCCTTCATCATCGGTGACATGCCGTTCGGCACCTTCCAGATCAGTCCGCAGGATGCTTTCCGCAACGCGGCCGAAATCATGGCCGCCGGCGCGCAGATGGTGAAAATCGAAGGCGGCCGCCCGATGCTGGAGACGATTTCATTCCTGACCGAACGCGGCATCCCGGTGTGCGGTCATCTCGGGCTGACGCCGCAATCGGTGCACCAGCTGGGCGGATACCGGGTGCAGGGCAAGGCCGAAGATGATGCCCAGCGCATGCTCGATGACGCACGCATACTCGAGCAGGCAGGGGCGGGCATGATCGTGCTCGAGGCGATACCCGCGGCGCTGGCGAGCCAGATCACCGCGGCCGCCGGGGTCCCGACCATCGGCATAGGCGCTGGTGTGGATTGCCACGGGCAGGTGCTGGTGCTACACGACATGCTCGACGTTTATCCCGGGAAAAAGGCAAAATTCGTCAAGAACTACATGAAGGCCGCAGGCTCCATTCAGGGCGCAGTTGAGTTGTATGTGAAGGAAGTGCGCGACGGCACCTTCCCTGGGCGCGAGCACTCGTTTTGATTCTGGCGGCAGCCCCCACAGTGCCGCCTTTTGGCCGCGGGCGCCATGGGCGCATATAATGCGCGGTCTTCGAATCAACCCATGACCGACAGTTAATTATGGATGTTATTCATTCAGTTCCCGAATTGCGGGAGCGCCTGCGTCGCGAACCGGACAACGTGTTCGTGCCGACCATGGGCAATCTGCATGAGGGCCATATCGAGCTGATGCGCGTGGCCAAGCCGCGCGCAGCTTGCACCGTCGTCAGCATATTCGTCAACCGCCTGCAGTTCGGCCCGCGCGATGATTTTGATCGTTATCCGCGTACCCTGCAGACGGATTGCGACAAATTGCGCGATGTCGGTGTCGACGTTGTATTCGTGCCGGATGAAAAGGCCATCTATCCCGAACCGCAGACCTTTGTAGTTGAGCCATCCGATTTGCAGAACATCCTCGAGGGTGAACACCGGCCGGGGCATTTCAGCGGCGTGTCGACAGTGGTGCTGAAACTGTTCAACCTGGTGAATCCGCACTCCGCGATTTTCGGTAAAAAGGATTACCAGCAATATCTGGTGCTGCGCGACATGGTGCGCCAGTTTGCGCTGCCCATAGAAATTATTCCGGCCGATACCGTGCGTGCACCCGACGGTTTGGCGCTGTCATCGCGTAATGGATACCTGTCGCCGGATGAACGGCGCGAGGCGCCGCGGTTGTACAAGGCACTGCAGGAAATCAGTGCGGAGCTGCTGGCCGGCACCCACGATTACCAGCGGCTGGAATTGCACGGCATGTCGGTGCTGGCGGACAAGGGCTGGAAGCCGGATTACGTGGCGGTGCGCCGCCGTTCCGACCTCCAGCCGCCGGTCAACGGCGATCGCGAACTGGTGGTGCTGGCGGCAGCACGCCTCGGCAAGACGCGGCTGATCGATAATGTGGAAGTGGACCGGCTCGTAACCGGCGCCGCTGGCTGATACGCATCCCGCCGCAAGCAGCGATGCCATGAGTTTGTCTGATGCCCGGAGTTAATCATGACCGTGATAACCGCTGAACAGGAACTTCGCGAACTTTATGTGATGCCAAACGAGCGCGCGGTCAAAAAACAGCTTTCGCGCCTTGACCGGCATTGCATGCGATTCCTCACGCTGGCGCGCTTTGCCGTACTGTCCACCTGCGATGCGCAGGGGAATATGGATTCATCACCCCGCGGCGGCGATGCGGGATTCGTGAAGGTGATCGACGAACACACTCTGATCGTGCCGGATTGGGCTGGCAACAACCGCCTGGATACGTTTTCGAACATTATGGACACTGGTCGTATCGGTGCGATTTTCCTGGTGCCCGGCATAGACGAGGCGCTGCGGGTGAATGGCAGCGCAAGCCTGCGTACGGATGAGGCGTTCACGTCGCTGTGCGAGGTGAAGGGCCGATATCCCAAACTGGTGGTGCATGTGCAGGTGAAGCAGGCCTACCTGCATTGCGCGAAGGCTGTCATGCGCGCAGGGTTGTGGTCGCCCGAGGTGCAGGTCGAGCGCAGCGTAATGCCGACGATGAACGAGATGTTGCGTGAACAGACGGTGCAGACCACGTCCGTCGAGTCGCAGGAAACCATGGTTGAGCGGCACAAGCAGCAGCTGTATTCGCAGACCTGAGGGGTAGCTGGAACCGGGTCCCGTGTTGTGATCGGCGCAGGGAGGGGCGGCGTAAGATCAGCATCCTTTAATGATGCGCTCGACTTCACTTATGCCCGCTGGTGCCCACAGCGTAGCGTGCGATCCGGTGCCCTCCGGCCGGATGCGCGCGATGACATAGACGGTAATGGCTTCGCCCATCACTTTCGAGATCAGCTCCCAGTTCTCGCCGTCTGGCCGGCGATCGACCAGGATGTTGGTGGCGCGGGCTTCAATGTTGCGCGTGATACACAGCGCTGCGGCTTGCGGGTCCAGCTTGAGGCTGCGCGTGGTGTCTGGCGGCCGCTGCATGATTTCCTGCGGCGTGGCACATCCAGCTATCAGCAACATCGAGATGAACAACATTTTCTTCATCGGTTGCTCCTGTCCTGCGCCCGATTAGCGCATGATTTCAATTCTACTGAAATCTGCGGATACAGAAGTTGGTGCCGGGAGCCGGAATCGAACCGGCACGCTGTTGCCAGCGCGGGATTTTGAGTCCCGTGCGTCTACCAATTCCGCCATCCCGGCAAGATGGGTCAGTCCGGAGTTGAGTTCCGGCGCTGACTGTGCGCGGCACTCGTTTCGCCACACCCCTCAAAGGGGGTGCTGTGTCGAGTCCCGGCACGGGACGCGAATTATCCCCCAAACGTCGGGCGTGCAGCAACCAACCTTTATAATCCGCGCGATGAAATTGATGCAATTGGATGATTTTGATTATCACCTGCCCGGGGAACTCATTGCGCAGGCCCCCGCGGCAGTGCGCAGTGCCAGTCGATTGCTCCATCTAGATGGTGTGACGGGGGCGCTGCGTGATCAGCATTTTGCGGATGTGCTGGATCTGCTGCGCCCTGGCGATCTGCTGGTGCTCAACGACACACGCGTGATCAAGGCGCGGCTCACCGGGCGCAAGGCAACGGGCGGGCAGATTGAGGTGCTGATCGAACGCGTGCTCGATCAGCATCAGGCGCTGGCGCAGATCCGTGCCAGCCATGCGCCCAAGGTGGGCGGCATGCTGGTGCTGGATGACGATATCGAAGTGGAAGTCATGGCGCGGCACGATGATCTTTACCAGCTGCGTTTTGCCGGGGATGCCGGCGTGCTGGCGCTGCTGGAGCAGCACGGCAGCCTGCCGCTGCCGCCGTACATCACGCATGACCCGGATGCCGGAGATGAAACACGTTACCAAACGGTGTATGCGAAAACGCCGGGGGCCGTGGCGGCACCGACCGCAGGCCTGCATTTTGACGAAGCATTGCTGGTTGCGTTGCGCGCACGTGGCGTGGGCATCGCGTTCCTGACGCTGCATGTGGGCGCGGGCACCTTTCAGCCGGTGCGCACGCAGAATCTGGCGGAGCATCGTATGCATGGCGAGTGGTACAGCCTGCCACAGGCTACCGTGGATGCACTGCGTACTACCCACGCTGCCGGGGGCCGGGTGATCGCTGCCGGCACTACCAGCCTGCGTGCATTGGAAGCTGCGGCGGCCGAGGGTGAGCTGGTGGCCGGTGCTGCCGAGACTGCGCTGTTTGTGTTGCCCGGTTACCGTTTTCGTATTGTCGATTGCCTGATCACCAATTTTCATCTCCCCAAATCCACGCTGCTGATGCTGGTGTCGGCTTTCGGCGGAGTCGATCACATCCGCGCTGCCTATCAGCATGCGATTGCCCAGCGTTACCGATTTTTCAGCTATGGTGATGCCATGCTCATCGAGCGCGCGCCTTAGATAACCTGCCTTAGTTAACCTTTCCCTCTGTTTCCTTATTCCATGAAATTCAAAGTCACAGCCAATGACGGCGCGGCGCGCTGCGGCGTGCTGGAAACGGCGCACGGCGCAATTGATACGCCGGTGTTCATGCCGGTGGGCACTTATGGCGCGGTCAAGGGCATGGCGCCCGATGAACTGCGTGGACTGGGTGGGCAGATCGTGCTCGGCAACACTTTCCATCTGTGGCTGCGGCCGGGTGTGGAAATCATTGCGGCACATGGCGGCCTGCATCGCTTCATGGGTTGGGACGGACCGATACTCACTGACTCCGGCGGTTTCCAGGTATTCAGCCTGGGCGAGCTGCGCAAGATCAGCGAGGAAGGCGTCAAATTCCAGTCGCCGGTTAACGGTGACGCTTGTTTCCTGACGCCGGAAGAATCCATGCGCATCCAGCGCGTGCTGAATTCCGACATCGTGATGGCTTTCGACGAATGCACGCCCTATCCGGCGACGCTGGAACAGGCGCGCGATTCCATGCAGTTGTCGATGCGCTGGGCACAACGCAGCAAAGCCGCACACGCGGACAACCCCAATGCGCTGTTCGGGATCGTGCAGGGCGGCATGCACGAAGCGCTGCGCGAGGAATCGCTGGCGGCGCTGACGGATATCGGCTTCGACGGTTATGCCATCGGCGGCCTGTCGGTGGGCGAGCCGAAACCCGACATGCTGCGCATCCTGCGTCATACCGCGCCGCGGCTGCCCGCCGACCGGCCGCGTTATCTGATGGGCGTGGGCACGCCGGCGGATATTGTGGCCGCGGTGAGCGCCGGCATCGACATGTTCGACTGCGTGTTGCCGACCCGCAATGCCCGCAACGGCTGGCTTTACACCAGGCATGGCGTGATCAAACTGCGCAATGCGCGTTATCGCAACGATCTGGCGCCGCTGGATGCCGATTGCGCCTGTTATACCTGCCGCAATTTCAGCCGCGCCTATCTGCATCATCTGCAACGGGTGAACGAAATGCTCGGTGCGCGACTCAATACTCTGCATAACCTGCATTACTACCAGGAGCTGATGCGCGATCTGCGGGCGGCAATTGCCGCCGGGCGGCTGGCCGCAGTTGCTGAAGAAATGGGCAAACTGCAGGGTGAGTCATGTTAAAATCTCGCGCTTTGAGCGCGTCCGGACAGCTTCGGGCGCCTAACCGCCGTAACGGAGGTGCATTTTGTCAGTCAGCATGTCAGTCAGTTCGCTAATCAGCCCGGCGTGGGCGCAGTCCGCGGGTGCGCAGGGTGGTGGCATCGAAAGCATTTTCCTCATCCTAGCGATGTTCGCGGTGCTTTATTTCCTGATGATCCGTCCGCAGATGAAGCGCGCCAAGGAACACAAGTCCATGGTCGAAGGCCTGCAGAAGGGCGACGAGGTAGTGACCTCCGCCGGCATACTCGGTCGCATTACCCGCATGGACGAACAGCACATTACCGTGTCCATTGCGGAAAATGTCGAAGTCCAGATGCAGCGTCAGGCGATCCAGGTGGTACTGCCCAAAGGCACCATCAAAACCATACTGTGAACCATCGCGTGGTGGCCAGGTGAACGTTTTCGTTCGCCTGATTCCCGTTCTGTTCACCTGTTCACGGCCCTAAAATGAACCGTTACCCGCTCTGGAAATACCTGCTGATTGCCGCCATCGTGGTGGGCGGCCTGATTTACACGCTGCCCAATTTTTATGGCGAGGTGCCTGCGGTGCAGGTGTCACCGTTGCGCAGCAATCTCAAGGCCGATACGGCGCTGATGGATCGGGTTGAATCGGCGCTGAAAATGTCCGGGATCACCGCCCAAGGCATCGCGCTCGATACGACCAGCGTCAAGGCGCGGCTGGGCACCACCGATGAACAGCTGAAAGCCAAGGATGCACTGCAGACCGCCTTGGGTGACGATTATGTGGTGGCGCTGAACCTGCTGTCACGCAGCCCACAGTGGCTGACGTCGATCGGCGCGCTGCCCATGTATCTGGGGCTGGATTTGCGCGGCGGCGTGCATTTCCTGATGCAGGTCGACATGAAGTCGGCGCTGGCGAAAAAAGCTGAAGCCTATACCAACGACATCCGCATCATGCTGCGCGAGCAGCGTATCCAGTATTCGGGAATTTCGCGCGATGGCCAGGGGCTTACCGTGCGTTTCCGTGAGGCCGCGCTGCGCGACAAGGCGCTGACGCGGATCACCAAAGATATGCCCGACCTGGATCTGCGCTCGGAGGATGACGCCGGTGAGTTCCGCATCAGCGGCAGCCTGAAAATAGAGGCGCAGCGCCGCACCCAGGACTTCGCGCTGAAGCAGAACATCAACACGTTGCGCAACCGCATCAACGAACTGGGGGTTGCCGAACCGATCATCCAGCAGCAGGGCGTGGATCGCGTGGTCGTGCAGCTGCCCGGCGTGCAGGATACGGCCAAGGCCAAAGACATACTCGGCCGCACGGCAACGCTGGAAGTGCGCATGGTTGATGATGATTCCAGCGGCGCGTCCCTGGTGGCGGCCAAGGCTGGGCAGGTGCCGTTTGGCACCGAACTTTATTACGAGCGCAACGGTGACGCCGTGCTGGTCAAAAAGCAGGTAATGCTGACCGGTGAGCGCATTACCGATGCCCAGCCGGGTTTTGACGGACAGACCAGTGAACCTGCGGTACACCTGACCCTCGACGGCACCGGCTCCCGCATTTTCCAGCAGGTGACCCGCGATAACGTCGGTAAACGCATGGCGATACTGCTGTTCGAACGCGGCAAGGGTGAAGTGGTTACCGCACCGGTGATCCGCGGGGAGATCGGCGGCGGGCGGGTGCAGATCAGCGGCCGCATGACCACGCAGGAGGCCAATGACGTGTCGCTGCTGCTGCGTGCGGGCGCACTGGCCGCCCCCATGGATATCATCGAAGAGCGTACGGTGGGCCCCTCGCTGGGCGCGGACAACATCCGCATCGGATTTAATTCGGCGCTCTACGGTTTTGGCGCGATCATGGTGTTCATGATCATTTATTACAACCTTATCGGCGTGTTTTCCGTAATTGCGCTGGGCGTGAACGTGCTGTTGCTGATAGCCCTGCTGTCGCTGCTGCAGGCGACGCTGACCTTGCCCGGCATGGCCGGCATTGCGCTGACCATCGGCATGGCGATTGATGCCAACGTGCTGATCAATGAACGCATCCGCGAGGAACTACGCAACGGCAATACGCCGCATGCGGCGATCTTTGCAGGTTACGACCGTGCCTGGGGCACCATTCTGGATTCCAACGTGACCACGCTGATCGCGGGTTTTGCGCTGTTTGCGCTGGGTTCCGGGGCGATCAAGGGTTTTGCGGTGGTGCTGTGTCTGGGCATCCTGACTTCTATTTTCAGTGCGGTCATGGTGTCGCGCAGCCTGACCAATCTTTATTACGGCAGTCGGCGCAAGCTCGACGGCGTCAGCATCGGCTAACGGGACGGTTCGCGACATGGAATTTTTCAGACTCAAAAAAGACATCCCGTTCATGCGCCATGCGCGCCTGTTCAACATCATTTCGCTGATTACTTTTCTGGTCGCCGTGGGTTCGCTGGCCACCAAAGGACTGAACCTCGGCGTGGACTTCACTGGCGGAACGGTGATGGAAGTTTCCTATGCGCAGCCACCGGAACTCGAACGGATTCGCGAGTCCATGGCGAAACTCGGTTTTGCCGAAGCTTCCGTGCAGAATTTCGGCACGGCACGCGACGTGCTGATTCGCCTCCCGGTCAAAGAAGGTTTGACCAGCGCCCAGTTGTCGGAACAGGCCCTGGCGGCGCTACGCAAGGATGCGCCCAACGTGGAAATGCGCCGGGTCGAGTTCGTCGGGCCCCAGGTCGGCAAGGAATTGTTTGAAAACGGGGCACTGGCGCTGCTGTTTGTCAGCCTCGGCATCGTGGCCTATCTGGCGCTGCGCTTCGAATGGAAATTCGGCGTGGCGGCCATCATCGCCAACCTGCACGACGTGATCATCATCGTCGGCGTGTTTTCCCTGTTCCAATGGGAGTTTTCGCTGCCGGTGCTGGCCGCCGTGCTGGCGATCCTGGGTTATTCGGTCAACGAATCCGTGGTGGTGTTTGACCGGGTGCGTGAATGTTTCCGCGCCCGCCAGTACCGCGGCGTTGCGGTGCCGGAGGTGCTGAATGCGGCGATCACCCAGACCATATCGCGCACCATCATTACCCACGGTTCCACCCAGATGATGGTGCTGGCGATGCTGTTCTTCGGCGGCGAAACACTGTTTTATTTCGCACTGGCACTGACCATCGGCATCTGCTTTGGCATCTACTCCTCGGTGCTGGTGGCCAGCCCGATCGTCATGTATCTGGGCGTGTCGCGCGAAGACATGATCCGGGTTGAGGCAAAGCCGGACAACGACTCCGGCGCAGTTGTCTGATCCTGGAGTAGTGCGTGGAATTCCTGACCACGTTGATCGATATCGCGCTGCACCTCGACCAGCATCTGCAGGTGCTGGTGGCGAACTACGGCGCCTGGGTCTACCTGATCCTGTTCCTGATTATTTTCTGCGAAACCGGCCTGGTGGTGACTCCATTCCTGCCCGGTGATTCGCTGCTGTTTGTGGCCGGAGCCGTCGCCGCTGCCGGCGGCATGAACATCCATCTGCTGGCGGCACTGCTGATCATCGCCGCAGTGCTGGGGGATGCTGTCAACTACGCCGTTGGCCATTACCTCGGGCCGCGCATATTCAAATCTACCGACTCGCGCTGGCTGAATCCGCGCCACCTGCGGCGGGCCCACGATTTTTACGAGCATCATGGCGGCAAGACCATCATCATCGCCCGCTTCGTACCCATCGTCCGCACCTATGCGCCGTTTGTCGCTGGCGCGGCGAGCATGTCCTATCCGCGTTTTGCCGCGTACAACATTACCGGCGCCGCGTTGTGGGTGATTTCGCTGGGTTACGCAGGGTATTATTTCGGCAACATCCCGGTCATCAAGGACAATCTGACTGTGGTCATTGTCGGCATCATCATCCTCTCGATCCTGCCCGGCGTGGTCGAATACCTGCGCCAGCGCCGCCAATCGGCGTAAACCTGCAGTGAATCTTTACTTGCGTCTGTTATGGCTGCTGCTGCGGATGCGCGGCATCCAGCGGCGCGGACTGTTTGATGACTCGCGGGTAGCGTTTCGTGTCTGGCCCAACGATTGCGATCTCAATCTGCACATGAACAACGGGCGTTATCTGACATTCATGGATCTGGGGCGCACCCACCTGATGGCGCAGGTCGGCATGTTGAAGGAGTTTCTGCGCCGGCGTTGGTTGCCGGTGCTGGCGGGCGCGGAAATCACCTTCATCCGTCCGCTGCCACCACTAGCCCGTTTTGAACTGGTGACCCGGGTTGTCACCTGGGACGAAAAATATGTCTATCTCGAACAGACCTTCGAGCGCGACGGCAAACTGTGCGCACACGCGTTGGTGAAAGCGCTGTTTCTGTTGCGCGGCGTCAAAGTACCCAACGCTGAGGTGGTGCGCGCCATCGGTTATGACGGTGCGCCGCCGGCTATGCCGCCCGCGTTGGAGCACTGGGCGGCGCTGGCGGTCAGTAAGCGGGATAGTACAAATTAATTAATAAAATCAACAGCTTATATATATCTACGGTATATCAGATGCGTTTCGCGAGTTCTGCGGCCTTGCCGATGTAAGTCGCCGGCGTCATTGCCAGCAGCCGCTGTTTCTCGGCTTCGGGGATGCCCTTGAGGCCTTTGATGAAAGCCTGCAGCGTGTCGCGGTTGATGCCTTTGCCGCGCGTCAATTCCTTCAACTGCTCATAGGCGCCGGCTACGTTGTAGCGGCGCATGACCGTCTGTATCGGCTCCGCCAGCACTTCCCAATTGGCATCGAGGTCCGCCGCGAGTTTTTCGCGATTGGCTTCCAGCTTGTTGAGCCCCTTCAGGCACGAGTCCCAGGCCAGTAACGCATAACCCAGCGCGACGCCCATGTTGCGCAGAACTGTGGAGTCCGTCAGGTCGCGCTGCCAGCGTGACACCGGTAGTTTTTCCGACAGGTGGCGCAGCATCGCGTTGGCGAGGCCGAGGTTGCCTTCGGAATTTTCGAAGTCAATCGGATTGACCTTGTGCGGCATGGTCGAGGAACCAATTTCGCCGGCCTTGGTTTTCTGCTTGAAGTAACCGACAGAGATATAACCCCAGATGTCGCGGTCGAGGTCCAGCAGTATGGTGTTGGTGCGCGCCACGGCATCAAACAGTTCAGCCATCGCGTCGTGCGGTTCGATCTGGATGGTGTAGGGGTTGAATTCCAGGCCCAGTGATTCAACAAAGCGTTTGGCGAATTTTTCCCAGTCGAGATCAGGATAGGCGGCAAGGTGCGCGTTGTAATTGCCGACCGCACCGTTGATCTTGCCAAGCAGTGACACTGCGGTGATGCGGTCGCGGGCGCGGATGAGCCTGGCAACGACATTGGCCATTTCCTTGCCCAGCGTGGTCGGCGTCGCGGTCTGGCCGTGGGTGCGCGACAGCATGGGCGCGTCAGCGAGGTCATGTGCCAGTGTTGTTAATCGTGTAATCACTGCATCCAGTGCCGGCAGCAGTATTGCGCTGCGCGCTTGCTGCAGCATCAGTGCATGGCACAGGTTGTTGATGTCTTCCGAAGTGCAAGCGAAGTGAATGAATTCCGCGACCTTGGTGACCTCGGTGTTTTTGGCGAGGCGTTCCTTGAGGAAATATTCGACGGCCTTGACGTCATGGTTGGTCGTCGCTTCGATGGCCTTGACGCGGGCGCCGTCGGTTTCCGAGAAATTTTTGACCAGCGCATCCAGCTCGTTGATGGTGGCTGCAGAAAACGCCGGGACTTCCTTTAATACGGTTTCGGCAGCCAGCGCCTTCAGCCATTCGACTTCGACATGCACCCGTTGCCGGATCAGCGCGTTCTCGCTGAAGCAGTCGCGCAGCGCACCGAGTTTGCCGTGGTAGCGGCCGTCGAGCGGAGAGAGGGCATTCAGGGGCGTCAGGGTCATGGCGGAGTCTTCAACAGGGGCCTGAAGTTTATCATGCGACCGGCGGTGCGCAGCGGCTGCGGAACCGTCGGTGGTGGCTGGTGCATCGTGTATCCTGCGGCCTGACCAGAACAAGAATATTGCCGTGCCCATGGCACGGTGCCCGACTACCGATGACGACACAACGATCCCTGAGTGACTGGATGCTGCTGCTGGCACTGGTCGTCATGTGGGGTTCATCTTTCATGTTCAATCGTATCGCAGTGGCGAGCCTGCCGCCGTGGACCATAGTGGCCGGTCGTGTCGGGCTTGCAGCTATCGTGCTTACCGTGATGGTTTATGCCATGGGCAAGCGGTTGCCGGCGCCGGGGCGGGTGTGGTGGCCTTACATGGTGATTGCCATCATCGGCAATGCGATACCGTTTTACCTGATTACCTGGGGCCAGCAGGTGGTGGAAAGTGCGCTGGCCGGCATCCTGATGGCCGGGATGCCGCTGGCGACACTGGTGCTGGCGCATTTCCTGATTGCAGGTGAACACCTGACGCGCCAGCGCGCAGCCGGGTTTGCCGTGGGTTTTGCCGGCATTGTGCTGCTGATGGGGCCGGCGGCGCTGACAGGCGTCGGCGGCGACGCGGTGCGCATCATTTCGCAACTGGCGGTGCTGGGCGGTGCACTGTGTTACGCACTGCAGAGTGTGCTGACACGGTTGATCGTCAAGGGTGATCTGGTGGTGGCTGCTGCAGCGACGCTGATCGTCGCCAGTATCGTGGTGGTGCCGGTAGCGTTGTGGATGGATCGACCGTGGACTCTGACGCCCGGAATCGCTGCAACCGCCGCCGTGGTCTGGCTGGGCATAGGGCCAACGGCACTGGCGACCGTGTTGTATTTCATGCTGATCCGCTCCGCGGGCCCGACCTTCATGTCGCTGGTGAATTACATGAGTCCGTGCATCGCGGTGTTCCTGGGATTGGTATTGATGGGTGAGCATCCGCAGGCCAACGCTTATCTGGGGCTCACACTGATTCTTGCGGGCATCGCTGTGACGCAGCGCCGGCGGGCGCCGACGCAGGGCTCTTGAAAAGCGGAATTCACCCCTCATATTGGACGTATGCTATTGTTTTGATTGATATTATTTGTTCATAATAATCAATGGCTTACCGTGAAAGGAAACACCATGCGCATCGTCTACAACAGTGATCAGTATTACATCGCTGAATATCCCGGCCAGCAGGGTCTGGAACTGGTCGACAAGCGCACGTCCCGCGGCACTTATTTCCAGGGTGATGTCGCCGAGAATTTTGCCAACGCGATGAACGTGGTGGTTGATGCGGATTCGTCAGAGGAACATGTGGACGAGTTTCTTGACAGCTTCAGCGTACTGCTGAATTCGCCGGTGGTTTACCACTGATGTACCACTGAGGCGCGTTCCGGCGTCGCGACCGGTTCCAGCTACTTCAGTTTCGACCAGCCGGGCTCGTCGCGGTCGAGCAGCCGCTGCAAGGCAATGAAATGCAGCCGCGCCTGGGTGTCGTCAGTCATCTGTGCGGCAGTCACCCGGGCAATTTTTTCCGGCACGGGCTTCAGCGGCTTGCCGGTACCCATGCCCAATACCTGCAGCATGCATGCGCGTTCCAGGTAATACAGGTCGTCAAACGCGATGTCGATCGCCGGGCCAGTGACGATGATGCCGTGGTTGGCGAGAAACAGGACGTCGGCGTTTTTTAATCCGGCGACGATGCGTTCACCTTCGGCAGCGTCCAGCGCGAGTCCGTTGTAGTTCTCGTCATACGCCGTGCGCCCGTAAAACTTCAGCGCCACCTGGCTTACCGGTTCGACGCGCCCACCGTGCACCACCGTTAGCGATGTGGCGAACGGCATGTGGGTGTGCAGCACGCATTTGGCATCCGGCTTGCTGCGATGTGCCGCGCCATGGATAAAAAATGCAGTGGGCTCGACTTCATGTTTGCCCGCAATCTTGTTGCCCTCGGCATCCACGGTCACCAGATCGACCGGGGTCACCTCCGACCAGTGCAGTCCCTGCGGATTGATCAGGAAATGGCCGGCGCGCCCCGGCACCTCGGCGCTGAAATGATTGCAGATGCCTTCGCCCAGCCCCATGCGCGAGGCGCTGCGCAGTGCACAGGCGAGTTCAATGCGGGCTTGCTGTTCGGGGTTCGAGGATTTCATTTGGAGTCTGGTTTGCGTACTTATTGTAAATCATTACTCCTTGCCCCATCGACGGCTACCTGCGCGGAACGAACGCTCTGTACACAAACCAGACAAAAGCAAACACGCCGATACTGAACACAATGTCACCTGGGACGCGCGCCCAAACCAGTGTCTGCATGATGGGACTCTGCATGAACTCCGCCGACCGGGCAAATGAATATCCTTGTTCAATGCTGACATAGGTTTGCAACACGCCTTGCGGAAGCAGAGACAGAAATGTCATCATCGCCAGGCCGATGTTCAAAGACCAGAATGATGTCTTGAGCAGCCGCTGGTTCCAAAGTGACACATCCGTCAGTCCGCGCATGCAATAAAGCGTCAGGCCCAGCCCGAGCATTCCGTAAACACCGAACAATGCCGCGTGTCCGTGGTTCGCCGTAGTGTTCAAACCTTGCATATAGTAAAGAGCAATGGGTGGATTGATCATGAAACCAAACAACCCCGCGCCGATAAGATTCCAGAACAGAACTGCCGTAAAGAACATGAACGGCCAGCGATAGGTCCGTTCCCATTCCAAATGGTGCTCGACCTTGTGGCGGGTATAGGCTTCAAAGCCGACCACGAGTAGCGGCACCACTTCAAGCGCCGAAACCATGGCGCCGACAGCGATCACCGATGTTGGTGTGCCGCTGAAATAGAGATGATGGAAGGTGCCAAGCACACCGCCGAATAAAAAGATGATCGTGGCGAACAGCACCATCACCGTGGCCGTTGATGTCCGCAATATCCCCATGCGGACGAAGAGCAGCGAGATGATCGCGGTGGCAAAGACTTCAAAAATGCCCTCGACCCAGAGATGAACCACCCACCAACGCCAATATTCCATTACGGAAATATGAGTGTGCTGTCCCCACATCAGACCGGCTGCATAGAGCAGGCCAATAGCCAGGGCCGACACAAGCACCAGATAGATCAGCGATTTGCCGCCTTTCTGTCGCAAAACCGGCCACAGACCGCGCACGACCAGGAAAACCCATAACAGTAAACCGATGGTCAGGTAAATTTGCCAGAAGCGGCCAAGGTCTACATATTCATAACCTTGATGGCCGAACCAGAAATTGATCGTCAAATTGTCAATGAAGCGATGAACCGCAGCCCATTGGCCGGCAAAAGAACCCACCACGATGATGAGCAGGCTGAAAAACAGGAAATTAACACCAAGGCGTTGAAATTTCGGGTCGCGTCCAGACAGCATTGGTGCGACGTAAAGGCCGGTTGCAAGCCACGCGGTTGCGATCCACAGCACTGCAAGCTGCGTATGCCAGGTGCGTGTAACGGTGTAGGGGAGGTATTCGGCGAAGGGCAAACCGTACAGACCCTGTCCCTCGACCGCATAATGGGCGGTCACTATGCCAAGCAGGACCTGCGCCAAAAACATTGCGCAGACCACCCAGAAATATTTGGCGACTGCGCGCATCGAAGGTGTGATGACGGCATTCGCCAGAATGTCAGTTTTTGCCATGCCCTCTTCAGGCAATATATCTACGCGCCAGACGTCGAACTGTTTGGCGTAATAAGCAATGAGCGCACCCGCAGCGGCGAGTAGCAGGATGACTGAGGCAAGACTCCACATCAATATTCCCGTTGTTGGCTTATTGCCGACTAGCGGCTCGTGCGGCCAGTTGCTGGTGTAGGTGATGTCCTGGCCGGGACGATTAGTTGTCGCCCCCCAGGCAGTCCAGAAATAGAAGGCGGAGAGCTGCTTGGCCTCGACTTGCTTCAGCAAGCCATGAACGGGGAATGCATAATCGCGTCGCAGCGCAAGCGACGCAGCGCTATCACCTTGATAGAGGCTCATATAATGAGCTTCGACCTGCTTGATGGCTTTGGCGCGGTTGTCGCTGACCGTGATTGTGCCATTCGCCGGATCATAGGTGTTTGTGCGCATTTCCTCCTGCAGCGCAGCTTTATGCACCGCCATTTCCTGCGCTGGAGAAAGTCCGGAAACTTGTTGTTTCGCTAACAGTGCCAGCAGCGCTTCGGCCTCCCGGTGGAGCCAGTCCGCGCTCCAATCAGGCGCAAGGTAGCTGCCATGCCCCCAGATCGAACCCTGCTCCATCCCGCCGATCGACTGCCAGACATTCTGCCCGGTCTCAATATCATTTAGCGTAAACAAGGTCTCGCCACTGGCGGACTTCACGGCCTGCGGAATTGGCGGGACTTGCTGGTAAATTTGCTGGCCCAAAAGCAGCATGATTCCGAACATCACAATCATGCCGACCGAAAGGATCCACCACAGTCTTTTGATACTAAACGTCGATTTATATGTTTCCATTTTCCTAACTCCAGACAGGTTCAGTAATTAGACTCAAAAGACGGTGATGGAGCTAATCAGTATCAACAGCTGAGGGTATCAACAGTTGATGCGGCCGCGCCATTTGTGCAAATGCAGACTTAAAGGAGGGAAGCGTTGGCATCGAATGCCAGGGCGACTATAGCCACCACTGCGATACGCAAACGCGACTAAGCAAAATGCTCAACTTACCCGCTGGGGAATAGGCTGTATGTACGTTGACGCACAGAGTATGCGGTCTTTGAATGTTTCTTCAGGGTTGCGGATTCAACCGATCGAAGCAACAAATTGGTGAACTCCGCAGTCAAAAGAGGACATGCAACAGTCAAGAATCTCGTCCAGCCAAAAACCAACCTAGGCCTGGCAGCCCGGTCGACTCGCTTTCGAGTAATCCAATCTTACGCATTAACCTATCTACAATTTGGACCGAAATATCGATCGGAGCACTGGGCGAAGTGCTGCAGCAGTCGAATTGAATTCCCTGTTGCTTGGCGGCGCCTCGGATTCTAGCGCTTCACCTCGCGGTTGAAGTAGACTCGCAGAAACAGAATGCCGCAGGAGCCGGAAGGGTTGCGCCTGTGCGCCTGTGTGCGTTGGGGATGATAGCTTTGCAAAGGGGAGCTGCATGTCGAAAGTCGCAGTCATTGGTAATACCGCGCGCGCGATCGGTGCTGTATGCGCGTCGGATCTTACGCTGTCGGGCCACGAAGTCAGATTTGCGGTGTTTGCGGAGCAGCAAGATCAGCTGCCGGAGCTGCGCAAGGCGGGCGGTTTCACGCTGGACGGCGATGCGCAACACCTGATCTCGAAGAAGACCGGCTTTGCCAGGCTCGCAAAGATCTGCGATACGACCGCAGAGGCGCTGCAGGACGCGGAGGCCGTGCTGATCGAAGTCGATATGCATCAGCTCGAAGAGAAGTTCCGCGGGATGATTCCCCAGTTCGCAAAAAACGCCGTCGTGCACGTGCAAAGCCATGGTTACTGGCCGGCCGCGCGACTCACGCCGCTGCTGCGCAAGGCGGGGCGTGATGATGTGCTCGTGACCGAAGCGCCTGCGCCTACACATGCCGCCCGCATCAACGGCACGGTAGTGACGCCCAAGGGACTGCGCAAGGGCATTCGGATTGCGACGGTGCCGGCTGTGCGGTCAGGCGAGGCACTGGCGGTGCTCAAACCCCTGTTCCCCGATTTCTCGGCCGCGTCGTCGGTGCTTCAGACCGGGCTCGAAAACCTGAACCTGATCGTGCATCCGGCGATGGTGCTGCCCAACATAGGCGCCATGGAGCGCGCGAAGCTCGATGGCAAGAAGTTTGGCTTCTATCAGGATGGTGTCGTTCCGGCGGCGGGGGTGCTCGGCGACGCGCTCGACGCCGAGCGCAAGTGCGTGTGCGAAGCCTACGGCGTCAAGCACACCCCGATGGCGAAGGCGATCGAGCAGTACTACGGTTTCAGGAGTGATACCTTTTACGAGGCGATGCAGAATCCCGTCTACAAGTCCTTCCCGCCCTTTCAGCCCGACATTTGGCGCGAGTGGGAGCTGGTGGATCTGCCCTACGCGATCGTGCCGTGCGTGCAGCTTGCCGAGCAGGCGGGCATCGCGGTGCCGCTGCATCGTTCGTTCGCGGAGATCCTCGGCGTGCTGCTCGGCGTCGATTCATGGCATTGCGGGCCCTCGCTTGCGGACATGGATCTCGAGGGTTCGGTAGACGCGGTGAAGAAGCGCATGCTCGGTTCACGTTGAAAGGGAAACTTATGAAACTCGCCTGTATATCTGCTGCAATGGTACTAACCACACTCAGCACTGCTGCCGTTTCTCAGGATGCCGCCAACTATCCCGTGAGGCCGATCCGCATGATTCTGCCGTTTGCGCCGGGCGGAGGTCTCGACATCAGCACACGGCTTATCGGGCAGAAACTCACCGAGAAGTGGGGGCAGAACATCGTGGTCGATTCGCGCCCCGGTGCCGCGACGGTCCTGGCGACGGAAATTGCGTCGAAGGCGACGCCCGACGGTTACACCATGCTGATGATCACGACGACGTTCGCCATCAATCCCGGTCTGCGTGCCCGGCTGCCATATGATCCGCTCAAGGACTTCACTCCCGTAACGCAGTTGAATTCGCAGCCCAATGTGATCGTGGTCGCACCCTCGTTTGCGGGTAAGTCCGTGAAAGACCTCGTGGCACTGGCAAAGTCCAAACCCGGCGATCTGACATTCGCCAGCCCCGGTGCCGGCTCCGCGCCGCATCTCTCGGCTGAAATGTTCCAGCGCGCGGCAGGGATCCGCATGGTCCACGTGCCCTACAAGGGGATTCCACAGGCCGTAACCGATGTCATAGGTGGGCGCGTGACGATGCTGTTTACGACGACAATATCCGCTGCGCCGCACATCAATTCGGGCAGGCTGCGGGCTGTCGCGATCACCAGCGCCAAGCGGCAGGCCAGCATGCCGGATGTGCCGACAGTTGGTGAAACGGTGCCCGGCTACCGTGCTGAGGCATTTCAGGGCATGGTTGCTCCCGCGGGTGTTTCGCGGGCCATCGTCAACAAACTTTCCGCGGAGGTGGCTGCCATAGTGAAGTCACCAGAGATTGCACAACGTTTTCAACTCGACGGCGCGGAAGCGGTCGGCAGCAATCCACAGGAATTTGCGGTGTTCCTGAAGGCCGAGATGCAGAAGTGGAGCAAGGTCATCAGGGAAGCGGGAATCAAGGCGGATTAACCGACCATCCGGCCGCAGAGATCCGGCATCAGGTGCGCCACTTGTTTTAACTGACTGCAACGCGTTGATTGCCTCGTCATCATCGACGGGACCGTTCAGGCAGAAGTGACCTGACTGCCATTTTCAGTGCCAAGGTATGAGATCCCGTTTCGGCGGGGTTTTTCTTTTCCGGGATGTCCGCTTTGAGTTGCGGATTCAACCGGTGGATGCAACACACTAGATACTGCGCAAGCAGAAGGAGTGTTGCAGATGAAGCAAAGGCCACGGATCTATTACACGGAAGCCCAGAAGGCGCAGATGTGGGAGCGCTGGCGGAAGGGTGAATCTCTCCAGCAGATTGCCCAGCTGTTTGATCGGAATCACTCATCAATTCAAGGGATTCTGGTAGAGACCGGCGGGATACGTCCGGCACAACGATGCCGCTCCAGATTGGCGCTGACATCGACTGAACGAGAGGAGATATCGCGGGCGGTGGTTGCGGGGCACTCAATCCGTGCGATGGCAACGTCACTCGGGCGTGCACCATCAACCATCAGTCGCGAGATCAAGCGTAACGGTGGCCATGGATCCTATCGTGCAGCGCAAGCAGACGAGGCCGCTTTGCATCGGGCACGTCGCCCCAAGGTCTGTAAACTGGTAGAGAACCGAACGCTGGCGCACATCGTGGCAGGCAGGCTCCAATTGCAATGGTCACCGGAGCAGATTGCCGGGTGGCTAAAGCATACTTATCCGGACGATACGAGCTGCCAGGTGTCACACGAGACGATCTATCGCAGCCTCTTCATTCAGGCCCGTGGTGCTCTGAAGAAGGAACTGCTGACGCATTTGCGGCGCACACGAGTCATGCGCCGTTCGCGCCACCACACGCAAAAGACTGACAATCACGGCAGGATCACTGACGCGGTGTCGATCAGCGAGCGACCAGCCACGGTTGAAGATCGGGCAATACCAGGTCATTGGGAAGGAGACCTGTTGTGCGGGAGCAGCAACAGCCAGATTGCGACCCTCGTCGAACGTCATACGCGCTACGTGATGCTGGTGAAGGTCGCCGGCAAAGATACAGAGACGGTCACCAACGCGCTGATCAAGCACACTCGTAAGTTGCCACAGGAACTCTACAAATCGCTGACTTGGGATCGGGGCAAGGAGATGGCCGACCACCAACGCTTCACCTTGGCAACCGACATAAAGGTTTACTTCTGTGATCCACAGAGTCCTTGGCAGCGGGGGTCGAATGAGAACACGAACGGGCTATTAAGGCAGTACCTACCCAAAGGAACCGACCTCTCGGCTTATTCGCAGGCAAAACTCAACGCCGTGGCGAGGCGATTGAATGAGCGCCCAAGAAAAACACTACACTACGAAACACCTGCTCAACGATTTCACCAATCTGTTGCGTCGATCAGTTGAATCTGCAGTTGTTATCGGCTATTTAACTTAAGTTACCAAAACAAAAAAAGGCTCCTGACGGAGCCCTTTGATTATTTGGTCGGAGCGAGAGGATTTAAGCCTCCGAACACCTGCACCCCATGCAGATGCTCAGAGTTGTGGGATTTTGCCATCGTTCAATCTATGTGGATGTTGCCGGCCTTGGCAACTTTCATCCATTTCGCGATTTCGGATTTCAGGAACGCCGTGAATTCTTCCGGCGTGTTGGCGGATACCAGCGCGCCGCGCTTGATCATCTGCTCGCGCATCGCCGGCGTTTTCAGTTCAGTCACCAGGATGGTGTTGATGCGGCGGATGATTTCCGGTGGTGTGCCGGATGGCGCACCGACGCCTTGCCACGAGCCACCGTCGAAGTCTTTCACGCCACTTTCTGCAACCGTCGGCAGATCCGGCATCGGCGGGAAGCGATCCTTGGATGACACTGCGATCGCGCGCAAACGGCCGTTGCCGACGTGGGGCAGCACACCGATCGCGGTATTGAAGGCGAGCTGCACCTGTCCGGAAATCTGGTCGACCACCGCCGGTGCCTGACCCTTGTAGGGTATGTGCACCATTTTTGCGCCGGTCATGAACTTGAACATTTCCATCAGCATGTGCGGGCTGCTGCCGTTGCCGGTGGAGGCATAGGACAGCGCATCGGGTTTGGCTTTGGCGAGAGCCAGCAGTTCCCTGATGTTTTTGACCGGCAGCGCGGGATGCACGGTCAGCAGGCTCGGCAGACTGGCCATCAGCGTGATGTGCGACAGGTCCTTGACCGGGTCGTAGGCCATCTTGCGGTAGATTGCCGGCGACACGCCCTGTGCCGCAGTGATCATGCAGATGGTGTAGCCGTCAGCGAGTGCTTTCGCGCACAGCTCGGCGCCGATGTTGCCGCCGGCGCCGCCGCGGTTGTCCGGGATGAACTGCTGGCCAGTGGCCTTGCTCAGAATGTCGGTGGCGATGCGTCCCATGATGTCGGTGGGGCCGCCGGGCGGGAAAGGAATGATGAAGCGTACCGGTTTGGCCGGGTATTGCTGGGCAGCAACGCTGAATGCACAGAACGCGAGCAGCAGGGCACTACCGATAGTCTGCAGATGCTTCGTCATGGACTTCCTCCGGAATGTGGGCCGCTAAGTGGGCCGCTATGTGGGTCGTTATGTGGGCCGTTAAGCGCCAGCGCGATTATGCCGCAGGAATGACGGAGGCGGGCAGGGGTACGATCTGCGGTTTCTTTTTCCCGCCGAGCAGGTGGCGGGTGAGTATCTTGTAGGTGTCGACGTCGAACAGCGGCTGCGACGCGCCATCCAGCAGCTCGCGCAATTCCTCATCGCTGTGTACGGTACCGAGATGGCACCACTGGTCGAGCACATGCAGATCGGAACGTTCGCCGTCGGTTTCGCGGACGCCGACGCGGCCCGGGTAAGGCCATGTTTTTACGCTCAGACCGGCAAGGGCGGCGGCGAGTCGGAGCGCATGCTGGCGCGCGGTTTCCAGGCCGACGCAGGCGCCGCGGCATTGTTTGATCTGGCGGGCGAAGCAGGGGCCTTTGGGTTTTTCCAGGCCGAGCAGGCCGTGGCATAACTCATGTTCCAGCGCGATGGCGCGCAGGGCTTCGATGGCAGTGCGCCGATTGCGGAACAGACCGTAGAGATCGCTGAACTCGCCGCCGTGCAGGTCGCGCGCCGATACCAGCCGCGGCGGCGTGGTGTGGGTATCGGTTTGCCAGTGCCAGGCGTAGAGTTCGGTCGCGGTGCGTAATTGCCGGTTGTGCACCGGCGAAAGTTTTTTGACCAGCCGCGATTCTTCAATTAGCGCGCCCAGTTCGCCGGCCGTAACAATCCAGTCGATGCGTTTCATTTCCGCGGCGATGCGCATGTCCTTGGCGACGCGATGGTCGCCGGAGAAATGCGACATCACCCGCTCCCGCAGATTGATGCTTTTGCCAACATACAGCGGCACATCGTTTTCACCGTAAAAAAGATAAACGCCCGGGCCTTCGGGGATCTGGTCGAACACGTTGTCGGGCAGACCGGCGGGGACGGTGGCGGTTTTTAACAGTTTTGCCGTGGCGGCGAGTAGGGCCTCTTCGCCCGGATCGTTGCGCCACTGTTGCGTAAGCTCCCACAACACGCGGGCATCGCCCAGCGCGCGGTGGCGGGCATCGCATGCGATGCCGTGGCGATCCATCAGCGTGTCGAGATTGTGGCGGGCGTGTTGCGGAAACAGTTTGCGCGACAGCTTGACGGTGCACAGTACCGGCGCGGTAAAAGTTTTGCCCAAACTTTTGAATTCGTTCTTCAGAAACCCGTAATCAAAGCGCGCGTTGTGCGCAATCAGCACGCGGCCGTCGAGCGCCAGATACAGTTCACGTGCGATTTCCTCGAAACGCGGTGCGTCCCTGACCATGTCGTTGCTGATGCCGGTCAGCGCCTGGATCATCGGCGGGATGCTGATGCCGGGATTGACCAGCGTGGACCACTCACGGATGAACTGGCCGTTGTGGACTTCGACCAGCCCGACTTCAGTGATGCGGTCGTGGTTGGCGGTGGCGCCGGTGGTTTCGAGGTCGAGAAAAACGACGTGGCGATCAAGCATCGGGTGCAGCTATCGCGGCGTCTTGTAGCCGATCGCGCGTGAGATGCGTTCCGCGGCCTGGCGCACGGATTCGGCCCAGGCTTTGCGGAAGCGTTCGGTGGGGGCGGAGACCGACAGCCCGGCGATGAGCTGGCTTTCGTCGTTGAAGATGCCGGCGCCAACGCAGCACACGCCGCGTTCGGCTTCTTCGTTGTCGAAGGCGTAATGGCGCTTGCGGATTTCGTCGAGTTCGCTGGTCAGTTTCGCCAGATCAACATAGGTATTGTCGGTGTAACGCGGCAATTTGGTGCGCTCGGCATAGGCGGTGACGTGTGCCGCCGTATCAGCGGCGAGGAAAATTTTGCCCACTGCAGTGATGTGCAGCGGAGCGTGTGCGCCGATGATCTGGATCACGCGCATCATGGTGTTGCCTTCGGCGGTGCGTTCTATGTACACCACTTCATCATTGCGGCGTACCGACAGGTTGACGGTTTCGCCCAGCGCGCGGTGCAACTCCTGCATGAAGGGCAGCGCTTCCTGGCGTACGCTGATGCGTGACTTGACCAGACTGCCGAGTTCTACGAGGCGGATGCCCAGGCGGTACATGCCGGGTTCGATGCGGTCCACCAACCGGTTATCGACCATCACGCCGAGTATGCGGTGCGCGGTGGAGGGATGCAGTTTGGTGGCGGTAGCGAGTTGTTTCAGCGTGGCCGGCACGCTGTGCTGAGAAAGGACATCGAGCAATTGCATCATGCGTTCGATGACCTGGATGGAGGGCTTTGCGTTTTTCTCGGGCACAGGGGGTTCCGGTAGTCTGGGAGTAGGGTTGGAATTTGAGGTTGGATTCTGGGGCTGGATTCCCATATATCCGATTTTATATTATGAAATTTTCCAGGCCAACCCTTTCCGTGACTGCAGTCAGGGGCGGATTTCGCTAAACTGCCCGCTCCATGCCCAGTTCAAACCAGCCGGTGACCGCCCCCGGGGCCATACCTGTGAAAGCCGCGCCGCTGAAAAACTACGTGACGCCGTCCGGTTATGCGCGGCTCAAGCAGGAACTGCTGCAACTGCTGGATGTCGAGCGTCCGGAACTGGTGAAAGTCGTGTCCTGGGCGGCGTCCAATGGCGACCGCTCCGAAAACGGCGATTATCTTTACGGCAAAAAACGGTTGCGCGAAATCGACCGCCGCATTCATTACCTGGGCAAACGACTGGACCAGTCGGTGGTGGTTGATCCGGCAGCGCGCGGCGATACCGAGCAGATTTTTTTTGGCGCCACGGTGGACTATGTGGACGCACAAGGTACCGAACACACCGTGAGCATCGTCGGCGTTGACGAGACTGATCCGGCGCGCGGCCATGTCAGCTGGATTTCACCCATCGCCAAGGCGCTGCTCAAACGTCAGGCCGGTGACCGGGTCAGCCTGGCCATGCCCGGCGGCGCTGAAGACATCGACATTGTTGATGTGCGTTATGAAACACTCAGTACTGCCGGAGCTGCTGAATGACGGTTTCACTGTTCTCCGCGTCCATGGCGGCGTGGCGTGCCACCAACGGCATACCCAAACCGGCGGCACCGCCGCTGGATGCCGTGGTCAAGCTGTCGATACGCGCAGTCGAAGGTGCGCGCACCGCGGACCACCTCGGCAGCGAGCGCGAGGGCACCGGCATCGTCATCGATGATCGCGGCCTGATCCTGACCATCGGTTATCTGGTGCTGGAAGCCGCCTCGGTGCTGGTGATTACCGACGACAACCGGATTTATCCGGCGAGCGTCGTCGGTTTTGACCATGCCACCGGATTTGGCTTGTTGCGCGCGAGTCCGGCGCCTTCCTGTGCGCCGGTGGTGCTGGGCGACTCCAGCAAACTCGGTGAACTGCAGGGCCTGGTCGTGGCCGGGCATACCAGTGCCGGTGGCGTCACCGGTGCCGCGCTGGTGTCGCGCCGGCGTTTCACCGGCTGGTGGGAATACATGATCGACGACGCGCTGTTTACCGCGCCGCCGCGTTACGAACACAGCGGTGCGGCGCTGTTCGACAATGCCGGACGACTGGTCGGCATTGCCTCGTTGTGGGTCAGCGACGCGCTGGATGCGGGTGTTGCCTTCCCCGGCAACATGTTTGTACCGATCAATTTGCTGAAGGATGTGCTTCCCGATCTGGTCGAGGACGGCCGCCGCAGCGGTGCAGCGCGGCCGTGGCTGGGCATGAATACGGAGCAGGTGGATAACCATGTCGTGGTGTCACGCGTGCTGCCCGATTCACCGGCGGACCACTCCGGGCTCAAACCCGGCGACATCATCCTCGGCATCGGCGGTGATTCCATCGGCAGCCAGAGCGAATTCTACGATCGATTGTGGGCCAGCGGTGCCCCGGGCAGCGACATCACGCTGCACCTCGTGCGCAATCGCGTGGTCAGGCATGTGATCGTAGAGACCGGCGACCGCCTGTCGTATCTGAAACCCTGGCGGCTGAGTTGACAGTTCCGGAATATGGCGTCAGTCCACACTGACAATAAATAAGGTCCAATAAATAGGGTCAGTGTAAGATTATCAACACGCCAAAACCCACGGTACTAAAAAGTTACACGGACCTTATTTATTCATTCTATTTATTCTTAACTTGTTCGCGCAGGTCGGCAAACACGGCGCGAAATACGACGTGATCGATCTACCGAAGGCCGGCACCAAGGGCAACTCGCACATGATCATGATGGACAGGAGCGGCGATCAAGTTGCGGGCGTGATCCAGGGCTGGCTGGAGAAGCAGGCGCTGTATAAATAATAATTATTATGAGGAGATTGCCGGTGGTAAGAACATCAGGTTGTGCAAAAGCCGTTGTCGTCGCGATGTGCGCCGCAGCGACATTGATCAATGCGCTGTCCGTTCAGGCGGCTGCAGGTTGGCAGCCGTCGCGTCCGGTGGCCTTTATTGTGGGGTCGGCGCCGAGCGGCAGCCTCGATCTGACGGCGCGCGTGCTGCAGAGAATCTGGGATGAGAAACGCACGGTAGGCTCACCGGTTATCGTGGTGAACAAACCGGGTGCGGGCAACGGCATCGCCTGGAGTTATCTCAACGATCGCGGTGCTGACGGCCATGCCATTGCTATCGGGACCACCAACCTCGTATCCAACCCGGTAATGGGCGCGCACAGCATCGGTTATCGCGACGTGACGCCGCTGGCATTGCTGTTCGATGATTATTTTATCCTGCTGGTGCGTGCGGATTCACCGATCAAGGGCATGGCCGATGTCCGGCAGCGGCTGGCCCAGGATCCGGCGGCACTGGCCATCGGTTTTGGTCCGGGGCTGGGCTCCGGTTCGCATACTGCTGCAGCGGTGGCCGTGAAAGCCATGGGCGTAGATGCCTCCAAAGGACGTTGGGTGCCGTACCGCTCGGCGGGTGATGCGATCGCTGCGATGCTGGGTGGTGATATCGATATCGTCAGCGGCACCGCGGCCAATGCGCCGCCGTTCATTGCGGCCGGCCGTGTGCGTGCCATTGGCATCATTGCGCCGCAGCGCCTGTGGGGATCGCTGGCTACTGTGCCAACCATCAAGGAGCAGGGCGTCAATGCCGAATTTACCAACTGGCGCGGGGTGATCGGACCGCGGGGCATGCAGCAGGAGCATGTCGCGTTCTGGACGAAGGCGTTGCAGGAAGCCACCGCTTCCGATCAATGGCAGAAAGACATGGAGCGGAATTTCTGGAAATCGAATTTCCTCACCGGTGCGGCGCTGGGAAAATTTCTCGACCGGGAGGCGGAGGTCTTCCGCGGAATCTGGGCGGAGATCGGCAAAAAGAAATGAAGGCGGTTATGTTGATCTTTGCGGCATCTAGTCCGTCGCCTTGCAGGAAAGGCTGCTGATGCGCGTCGGCCTGTTTGTGACTTGCCTCGTGGATCTCATGCGACCGCGCATCGGTTTCGCCGCGCTGGAACTACTGCAGGCCGCGGGTTGCGAAGTAGTGGTGCCGGAAACGCAGACCTGCTGTGGTCAGCCGGGATACAACTCGGGGGAGCGCGCATCGGCGATTGCACTCGCGCGCAAGGCTGTGCGCGAGTTTGCTGATTGTGAATACGTGGTGGTGCCCTCGGGTTCCTGCGCCGGCATGATCCGCACCCACTATCCCGACTTGCTGAAAGATGTGCCGGAAGCGGAACGCGAGGCGCTGCGCGCATTGTCGGCGCGCACGTATGAGCTCACCGACTTCCTGGTCAATATTGCGCACTACCAGAAAAATACAAAAACATCAATAAAATCAATAACTTATCATGATTCCTGCGCTGGGCTGCGCGAACTGGGCATCAAACAGCAGCCACGTGCGCTGCTGGCGCAAGTTGAGGGTACGGAATTAAAAGAGATGGCAGAGTGCGAACAGTGCTGCGGTTTCGGCGGCACGTTCGCCATCAAGTTTGGTGACATCTCCGCGCACATTGCCGAACGCAAATGCGAGAACATCGCCGCCAGCGGTGCCGAAGCCGTGGTGCTCGGTGACCTCGGTTGCATGCTCAACATCGAAGGCCGGCTGCGGCGGCGCGGTGATGCGACGACGCAGGTGCTGCATGTGGCAGAGGTGCTGGCTGGGCAGACCGGCCGGGAATAATTTATGTAGGGTGGGCAAAGCGTAGCGTGCCCACCATGTTTATTCCTGTTGTGTTCGCGTGAGCACGCTGCGCCCGGAAGAAGTCCCCTTGGGGGGGCGCTTTGCCCACCCTACGCTTGCTTATGCCGGAATGATGTTCCAGATTTCGTTGAGTTGCGTGCCCGAAGCGCGCACCACTTTGGCGATCGGGCAATACATCTCCAGTTCGTGACGGATCTGGTCGATCTGTTCCTGTGTCGCATCGGTAGTCACGTCAATATGCAGGGTCATGGCGGGAAACGGCACGGCCACGTCTTCAGCAAGGGTGACGCCGCGGCGGTCGAAGTCTCCCTCGAGGCGGATGTTCATCGCCTTGAAATGCACGCCGTTCTTTTCCGCGATTTTGTGGCTGATGACATTGGTGCAGCCGATCAGCGACGCGGCAAAGGTCTGCGTCGGGCTCATGCCGAGGTTGGTGCCGCCGCGCTCGACCGGCTCATCGATGATGGTCGTCAATCCCGCTGTGCTGACATCGGTGCGTGAATGCGACTGCGCCACGCCTTCCAGGCGCATCTTGATGGTAGTTTTTTGCCTGATGACAGCCATGGCGGTATTCCTTTTATAAGTGGATCAGTTTCAAATTGACGAGAGGGCCCTGACGTTCGGCCTGGTTCCTGCAGTTTAACTGCTGGCGTTTGTCGCCGGCCAGCTTTGTAGGGTGGGCAAAGCGTTCCCCAAGGGGACTTCTTCCGGGCGTAGCGTGCCCACCATGTTTATTCTTGTAGACTCCGCGTGGGCACGCTACGCTTTGCCCACCCTACACTTGCTGCCAGTATTTCAAGAGCAGTAGCTCGTTGGGTAAAACAACAGGCCAGCTGATTCTATGTGTATCGGCTCCAGCATTTCCAGAAGGCAAGAAGAACAAAACAAGAAAGGCAGCGCGTGCAAATAATCCCAACAACCCTTGCGGGAACTCTGCTTGCAATATTCGCCGCAGGCATGGCTAATGCTCAAACGCCCACGCAATACCCGGTAAAGGCCATCAGAATGATCGTGCCTTCGGCGCCGGGCAGCGGTCCCGACATCATGGCGCGTACCATCGCGCAAAAACTGAGCGAAGCGTGGAATCAGCCGGTCGTTGTTGAGGCGCGGCCAGGCGCAGGCGGCATCATCGGTTCGGAAATGGTGGCCAAATCACCGCCTGACGGCTATACCTTGATCATGGGCAACGCAGGTTCGCATTCCGTGAATCCCAGCCTCTACCGCAAGTTGCCATATGACCCGTTGAAGGATTTTTCACCAGTAGTGTTGGTATCGTCCGCGCCTAATATCCTGATTGTTCACCCATCGTTACCAGTGAAATCAGTAAAAGAACTCATTGCACTGGCCAAAGTGCGCCCCGGTGAATTGACTTTTGGTTCCGGCGGCAACGGTAGCACGGCGCATCTATCAGGCGAAATGTTCCGCACTCTAGCGGGTATTCAGCTTGTGCATGTACCGTTCAAGGGCGCCCCGGCTGCAGTGCTCGGTGTCATCACCGGCGAAATTTCGATGGCCATCCTCAATCTGCCGCCAGCGTTGCCCCACGTCAAAAGCGGAAGACTGAAAGCACTTGCGGTTAGTACTCCTAAAAGATCCATGGCAGTACCCGATTTGCCAACCATTGCTGAATCCGGGTTGCCCAGTTATTCGGCGACGGCTTGGTATGGCGTGCTTGCCCCGGCTGGTACGTCGCGCGCGATTATCCTGAAACTTAATGCAGAGATCGTCAAAAGCCTGCGGACCAACGAGATAAGGGCGCGCATCGCATCCGATGGAGGTGAAGTTGTCGGCAGTACCCCGGAAGAGTTCACTGCAGTGATGAAATCCGATATCGCCAAATGGGCTAAAGTTGTGCAGGCTTCCGGTGCGCGTGCGGACTGAAGTTATGAAAATAGCCTTACTTGAACCACTGATCCTCAACGTTTCCGAGAAGACCAACTGGTTCTTTGTTCGCGTCACCGCAGAAAACGGTATGACCGGCCTCGGCGAGGCTTCCCTCAATGGCTGGGAGCCGGCACAGATGACGGTATTTGAAACCCTGCGGTTAGCATTGCAGGGTAAAACCATAGATGAGACGCTATCCCTACTGAAAGTTTATCCGCATTCACCTGGCGGACTGATACAAAGTTCGGTTATCAGTGCCACGGAGCAAGCGATCACCGATTTGCGGGCGAAACTGGCAGGAGTCCCGGTTCATGAATTGCTCGGCGGCAAGGTCACCCGCAATGCAGTACGGGTTTACGCCAACATCAACCGAGGCGCGCGTGATCGATCTCCAGCCGGAATTGCACAGGCCGCACGCAATGCAACAGAGGCGGGATTTTCTGCGGTCAAGATCGCGCCATTCGACGGCGTATATCCGGGCCATCCTGATGCAAAAGAACACAATCAACTCATTCAGTTGGGGATAGACCGCATCTACGCTATCCGAGAAGCCGTTGGTCCTGACATCGATATTATGGTGGATTGCCACTGGCGCTTTGACGAGTCAGGCACGCTAAAGCTGATGCGCGATTTGAAGGCGGCGCGGCTGTACTGGCTGGAGTGTCCAGTAACCGAAAATCCTGATGGATTTACGGCGATCCAACACATTCATGATCAAACCATCCAGTACGGTGTGAAACTTGCGGGTGCAGAACGCCAGGTTGGCGTCACTGGTTTTAAACTGTTTGTTGCAGACAGGCTGCTTGATGTGGTGATGCCTGACATTAAATATGCCGGTGGATACGGCGAGATGCTTAAAATCGCTGAGCTCTGCGCCAGCAATAACGTCGGATTTTCACCGCACAATCCCAGCGGTCCAGTGTGCAACATGGCCAGTGTCCAGCTATGCGCCATTGCACCAGCCTTTTTGATTCTTGAACATCAGTTGGCCGAGAGCCCGCTATATTTTGACGTGGTTGGAGGGTTCCGGCCCAAGCTCATCAATGGCTGTTTCGAAGTGCCGGACACGCCGGGAATTGGCGTTGAACTGGACGAAACAGTTTTGCTGGCGCATCCATATAAACAGTTGGCATCGAACGCCAACTTGGATCCGCGTCTAGGATAAACTGACACAAATAAGATGTGTCACGCGCGGTAAATGGGGTCGTAAATGGGGATAGTGTAACTTTTGACTAAAATTTAGTTGCTCACTTCAAGAAACATGAAACCTGATGCGCAATGGCAGATGGCGCCGCGTGTTTGCCATCCAGCGCGTCTTTGATCCACTTCGCCGTAACTGTGGCGTCAAGACTGTCCGGTAGCGCGGGATTTTCCTCTGATTTTCCGCGCAACACCTCTGTGGTTTTCCCATCCAGCCATTCAATCACCGGCTCCCGCCGCGGATGCGCCACGGCTTCCCCTTCAGCGCCGCGCAGCAGCAGGGCATGGCTGGCGTATTGCGTAAAAAACGCGCGCATGCGGTCGAGATATTCGGGATGGGTGACGCTGACCATGCGCACGGCCTGGGTCGTAAACGGCTGCAGCATTTTCACCAGAGTATGCCCGGAACTGCGCAGACCGATTTCACGGCGCAGTTTCAGCACGCGCGCGAGTTTGGGGGACAGCGTGTCGATACTGATGACGGCGAGTTTGCGTGCGGCGAGTTGGGCTTCGGCTTCGGCGAGGTCGCGCGCGGGTTGGATACCCATTGCCGCAAACACTTCCAGCGTGGTGACGCGGCCCGGATCGTCGGGCACGCCATGCACCAGCACCGGTTTCCCCTCGCGCGCGACCAGTGATGCGAGCAGCGGCGTCAGGTTGGGCAGTTTGCGCGCGCCGTTGTAGGCGGGGATCACCAGCGGCACGGTGCATGCCGGGGCCTTGAGGTGCGGGTAACCCGCTTCGCAGGCGTCGAGGAACCCGGCGAGTTCTTCCAGCGATTCACCTTTGATGCGCAACGCGATCAGGATCGCGCCCAGTTGCAGCGGCGGGATTTCGTCGTTCAGTATTGCAGTGAACAGCGCGCGCGCGTCGTCGCGCGACAGGTCGCCGGCGGCATTTTTGCCGCGGCCGATGTCCTTGATGATGCGGATTACTGATTGAGGGCCCATGGGTCAATCATCGCATGGCACTAGCGCGGGTGGTGAACGGAAGTGGCAACGCGTGTGAAGGCTGCAGATTCCCTCTCCCCATAAGCATTTGGGGAGAGGAAATAAAAAGTACTTAAAGGCTCGGCTGTGGCAATCCCGGATGTTCGCCGGGCCGCCGGTCCTGCCGCTCAGGCCTCGACCTGCACCATGCCGTTGTCTATGCGCGTGGCAAATACCGGAACCTGTACCTCCGCATCCTCGATGCACTGACCGGAGGCCAGGCTGAAGTGCTGTTTGTAGACGGGGGACGCCACGACCGCTACGCCTTTCAGGTCGCCGACAATGCCGCGCGACAGCACGTTCGCCTTGGAAAACGGGTCGTGGTTGGCCAGTGCGTAGACACTGTCGCCATCGACGCGGAAGACGGCGACCTGTTGTTCGCCGATCAGCGCACAGACGCCGGTGTTGGGCACGATATCGTTCAGGCTGCAGACGGCGGTCCAGGTTTTCATATTCATGTCGATGTTCTGGCGCGCGGTCATGCCACGCTCTCGGTTTCAATTTCGGTTTCAGTTTCGCGCTCATCGGCGCGTGCCGGTCTGATCTGGCCGCGTTCGGCGACGAAGATCACGTTGCGGTCTGGCTGGTCGCTGTTGACGAAGTGGCTGAAGCGTTTCAGCGATTCCGGATCGTTGATGGTTTTTTTCCATTCACATTCGTATCTGTCCACCAGTTTCTGCATGTCGGTCTCGAGTTCGGCGCCTATGCCCAGCGAGTCTTCGCAGACCACTGCGCGCACGTAATCAATGCCGCCTTCGAGGTTGTCCAGCCAGGTGGAGGTGCGCTGCAGCCGGTCGCCGGTGCGGATATAGAGCATCAGGAAGCGGTCTATGTATTTAACCAGCGTGGCGTCGTCGATGTCTTTCACCAGCAGGTCGGCGTGGCGGGGTTTGATGCCGCCGTTGCCGCAGACGTAGAGGTTCCAGCCTTTTTCGGTGGCGATGATGCCGACGTCCTTGCCCTGGGCTTCGGCACATTCGCGGGTGCAGCCCGATACCGCCATTTTCAATTTGTGCGGTGAACGCAGGCCGCGATAACGGTTTTCGATGTTGACGGCCATGGTCACTGCGTCCTGCACGCCAAAACGGCACCAGGTATTGCCGACGCAGGATTTGACGGTGCGCAGCGCCTTGCCGTAGGCGTGTCCCGATTCGAAACCGGCATCCACCAGTTCCTTCCAGATCGGCGGCAACTGCTCGACCCGCGCACCGAAGAGGTCGATGCGCTGGGCGCCGGTGATCTTGGTGTAGAGCTTGTATTTTTTGGCCACTTCGCCGAGTACGATCAGTTTCGCCGGCGTGATTTCACCGCCGGGCACCCGCGGCACGATGGAGTAGGTGCCGTCCTTCTGCATGTTGGCGAGGAAGCGGTCGTTGGTGTCCTGCAGCGGCGCGTGTTTGGGTTTGAGTATGTATTCGTTCCAGCACGTGGCGAGGATGGACGCGACCAAGGGTTTGCAGATGTCGCAGCCGCGGCCACTGCCGTGCTTGGCGAGGATGTCGTCAAAGGTTTTGAGTTCGCCGACGCGGGTCAGGTGGAACAGTTCCTGGCGTGAGTAAGGGAAGTGTTCACACAAATGGTTCTTCACTTCAACACCCTGCTTGCGCAGTTCGGAGTCGAGGATTTGCTTGACCATGGGGCCGCAACCGCCGCAGGTGCTGCTCGCCTTGGTTGATTTTTTCAGCGCGCCTATGGTGGTGCAACCGGCTGCCACTGCGTCGCAGATCGCGCTCTTGCTGACGTTGTTGCAGGAGCAGATCAGCGCAGTTGCCGGCAGCATGTCCACACCAAGACCCTTGGCTCCACCTTCGCGTGCCGGCAGGATCAGGTCTTCGGGGTGTGCGGGCAGCGGGATGGCGTTGAGCGCCATCTGCAGCAGGCCGTTGTACTCGGTGGCGTCGCCGACCAGGATGGCGCCCAGCAACTGTTTGCCGTCGGCGGACACCACCAGCTTTTTGTAGGTGCCCAGCATCGGATCGGTATAGATGTAGTCGAGGGCACCGGCTGTTTTGCCCAGCGCGTCACCCAGCGACGCCACATCAACGCCCATCAGCTTCAGCTTGGTGCTCATGTCGGCGCCGGCAAAGTTGAGGCTGGTATCGCCCGCGACATGGCGTGCTGCGACTTCAGCCATCTGGTAGCCGGGCGCGACCAGCCCGTAGATGCGTCCGTTCCACAGTGCACATTCGCCCACCGCGTAAATGTCGGGGTCGGAAGTGCGGCAGTATTCGTCGATGGCGATGCCGCCGCGTTCACCCGTCGCCAGTTTGGCTTCACGTGCCAGCGCATCGTGCGGACGGATGCCCGCCGAATACACGATCAGGTCGGTTTCCAGTGCGCTGCCGTCGGCGAACACCATCTTGTGGGTGTGTATATCGCCAGCAATGATTTCCTTGGTGGCTTTAGAGGTATGCACGACCACGCCCAGCGCTTCGATCTTTCGCTGCAGCAATTGTCCGCCGGCTGCATCAAGCTGTACGGCCATCAGCCGCGGCGCGAATTCAACGACATGGGTTTCCAGTCCGAGATCTTTCAGCGCCTTGGCGGCTTCGAGGCCGAGCAGTCCGCCGCCGACCACGGTGCCGATACGTCCGCGTTTGGCGGCGGCAGTGATCACTTCCAGGTCTTCGATCGAACGATAGACGAAACAGCCGCGCCGGTCGTGGCCGGGAATCGGCGGCACAAAGGGATAGGAACCGGTGGCGAGTACCAGCTTGTCGTACGGCACTTCGCGATAACGCCCGGAGCGCACGGTCTTTTTGTTGCGATCTATCGCAATCACCGGGTCATTCAGCCGCAGCGTGATCGCTTTTTCTTCAAAGAACCGTTCCGGTACCACGCTGAGATCGATGGCTGACTTGCCGGCAAAAAAGCTGGTGAGCTGCACGCGGTCATAGGCGGCGCGCGGTTCTTCGCAGAACACCGTCACCTCGATGGCATCGCTGCCCACGCGGCTGGTCAGTTGTTCGAGGAAGCGCTGGCCGACCATGCCGTTGCCGATGACTACGATTTTTTGAGTTGTCATGAGTGCTTTCAGGCGGCGCGTTGTGCAGAAATTGTGTCGGTGGCCGTCGTGACCTGCGCCAGGCGTACGACTTCGCCGATGACCAATATTGCGGGGCTGCCCAGCCGGGCGTCGGTTGCGGCTTGCGGCAATGCGCTCAGCGTGGTGACGACTTCAGCTTGTGTTTCCAGTGTGCCGTTCTGGATCGCGCAGGCGGGGGTGTCTGCACGGAACCCCGCGTCCAGCATGCCGCAGACCAGGGTGGCCATATGTTTGACGCCCATGTAAATAACCAGCGTGGTGCCGGAGGCACGCAATGCCGTCCAGTCCGGCCCGCTGCCGTCGTGGGTATGTCCGGTGAGGAAGGTGACACCGCGGGCGACAGTGCGGTGGGTAACTGGTATGCCCAGCATGGCGGGCACCGCCATGCCTGCGGTAATGCCGCTGATGATTTCAACCGCTACACCGGCTGCAGCCAATGCTTCGCATTCTTCGCCGCCGCGGCCGAACATAAACGGGTCGCCGCCTTTCAACCGCGCGACGATGTTGCCGCGGCGCGCCAGCCGGATCATCAGTTTTTCAATGAAGGCCTGCGATGTTGATTTACAGCCGCCGCGTTTGCCGACTGCGACGATGCGTGCGTTCGCGCGTGCGTGTTCTAGCACACGACGGTCTACGAGGTCGTCCACCAGCACGACGTCGGCGGTGCCCAGTGCGCGGGCGGCTTTTATGGTGATCAGTTCGGGGTCACCGGGGCCGGCACCTACCAGGTACACCTTGCCGGCCGCGGGTTTGGAAGTTGTGTGTGCCATGACCTCTCTATCGCAAGTGGTGTGCCACCTGCGTTGGCCATCTTCAGTGCATTCGAGAAAACAATAAATATCAATAAAATCAACATGTTATATATATAGTCTGAGGAGAGGGACGGCGCCGGCTTGGGGATGTTGCACAAGTGCAGTGCGTTGAAACAGAGCGCGCACTCTTGCGGTGCAACATTGTTATGCCGGAGTGCTCCGGTGGTGCGCTAGCAGCAGTTGATGGCGCGTTTGTAACTGGCCTGATGAGATCAGCTACAGAGGGGAAATCGTGCTCTGGGCGATGCAGTTACAACAGCTGGCTTGGTTATTGCTGATAGACCACCAGCAGTTGATTAGCGGCAGTCCGTTGAGTCCGGTGGGCGTGTGAGCGCATACCGCAATGGCTGAAAAATATTTCACGCACATAAAATTAGGAAAATAATCATGTCTTATTTAGTCCCGTCAGAATTTGTCACCAAGATGGTGGATGCGGGTGAATCCAAGATATTCATGTCCACCAGGGATACGCTGATCCGGGCCTACATGGCCGGCGCCATACTCGGTCTGGCAGCAGTATTTGCGATCACCATCACCGTGCAAACGGGATCTGCCCTGGCCGGCGCCATACTGTTCCCCGTCGGGTTTTGCATGTTGTATCTGATGGGCTTCGATCTGCTGACGGGTGTGTTTGTATTAACGCCTCTGGCTTTGATCGACAAACGCCCGGGCGTCACCATCGGTGGCGTGCTGCGGAACTGGGGTCTGGTGTTCGTCGGGAACTTTGCCGGCGCATTCACGGTTGCGGTGATGATGGCGATCGTCTTTACCTACGGGTTCTCTGTCGAACCCGGTGAAGTCGGTAAAAAAATCGCCGGCATCGGTGAATCGCGCACACTGGGTTATGCACAATATGGTGCTGCCGGCATGCTGACGCTGTTCATCCGCGGCATGTTGTGCAACTGGATGGTGTCTCTGGGTGTGGTCGGGGCCATGATCTCCACCACGGTCAGCGGCAAGGTGCTGGCGATGTGGATGCCGATCATGCTGTTCTTTTACATGGTGTTCGAGCATTCCGTCGTCAACATGTTCCTGTTCCCTTCCGCAATGATCATGGGCGGGAACTTTTCGGTGATGGATTATCTGATCTGGAACGAGATCCCCACAGTGCTGGGAAATCTGGCCGGCGGACTCGCATTCACCGGGTTGACGCTGTACAGCACGCACATCAGAACCGCCCCCAAGCGCGTTCCGGTTTAATCACCAACGATCACCAACGACATGGAGTGTCCCGGCGTCCCGTGGCGCCGGGACTGTTTATTAATCTGAATCCGTACTGGAGTACACGATGACGCGCAACGAAGTTACCGAATTGATCATTACGCAAAAGCTGCGCAAGCAACTGACCTGGGGACAGCTGGCGCAAGAGACCGGCCAGAGCAAGGAATGGACAACGGCGGCCCTGCTGGGTCAAATGACCCTGACTGCCGAACAGGCGGCCAAGGTTGGCGCGAAGCTGGAGTTGCCTGCCGATGCCGTTACCCAGCTGCAGGTTGTGCCATACAAGGGTTCTTTACCCACTGCAGTGCCTACCGATCCGCTGATTTACCGTTTCTACGAACTGGTCAACGTTTATGGCACCACCTTCAAGGCGCTGATACACGAAGAGTTCGGTGACGGCATCATGAGTGCCATAGACTTCAGCATGGATCTGCAGCGCGAGCCTGATCCCAAAGGTGACAGGGTCAAAATCGTGATGAGCGGCAAGTTCCTGCCGTATAAGAGTTACTGAGATTAAATCAGGGTTGCCGGAATCAGCGCGAGCGGGGTGATTCGTATCGCCCCGCATTTTTTGAACCGGCGGCATGACCATGGCCACTCAATTAAAAATATCCGCGGGGCAGCATACCGATAAAGGCCTCAAGGAAACCAATCAGGATTTCCACGGCATTTATGTGCCGGTGGAGCCGCAGCTGAGCACCAAGGGCGTTGCCGTTGCGCTGGCCGACGGCATCAGCAGCAGCGATGTCAGTCATATTGCCAGTCAGGCTGCGGTCACGGGATTTCTTGAAGACTATTTCTGCACGTCAGATGCATGGTCTGTAAAAAAATCAGCACAACGCGTACTGACCGCAACCAATTCCTGGCTGCATGCGCAGACGCTGCAAAGCCAGCATCGTTACGACAAAAACAAAGGTTATGTGTGCACCTTGAGTGCGGTAGTGATCAAGTCGGCTACCGCGCATCTGTTTCATGTCGGCGATGCGCGCATCTATCGGGTGCATGGCAATACCCTGGAACAATTGACTACCGATCACCGCGTACGCGTGGCCGAGGATGTCAGCTACCTGAGTCGTGCCATGGGCATGAATACGCAACTGGAGATTGACTATCAGTCGCTGCAGGTGGCGCCGGGCGATATTTTTTTCCTGACCACTGATGGGGTGTACGAACATGTCAGCACGGAGTTTGTGGTCCATGCCATCGCTGAACAGGCTGCGGATCTGGATGCCGCGGCCCGGGCGATTGTTGCTGAAGCCTATCAGCAGGGCAGCACGGACAACCTGACGGCACAGATCGTCCGGGTTGACGAGTTGCCGGACCAGAATGCGGGCGAGATTTACCAGCAACTCACCGAACTGCCGTTTCCACCGCTGCTGGATGCGCGGATGGTGTTTGACGGATACAGAATTGTGCGGGAGGTGCATGCCAGCAGCCGCAGCCATGTCTATCTGGCGGTGGATGTTGAATCAGACGTTGCGGTCATTCTCAAAACCCCATCCATAGACCTGCGCGGTGCTCCTGAGTATCTGGAAAGATTCCTGATGGAGGACTGGATTGCGCGGCGTATCAACAGCGCCTATGTGCTGAAACCCTGCGCCCAGACCCGGCAGCGCAATTATCTGTATGTCGTTACTGAATATATCGAAGGGCAGACCCTGACCCAGTGGATGAGGGACAACCCGAAACCGGAGATGGAAACCGTGCGCGGGATTGTTGAGCAAATCGCCCGGGGGTTGCAGGCTTTTCACCGGATGGAAATGCTGCACCAGGATCTGCGTCCGGAAAACATCATGATCGACGGCACGGGCACGGTGAAGATCATTGATTTTGGTTCAACGCGGGTGGCGGGCCTGATGGAGATTGCGGCCCCGGTAGAGCGCAACAATCTGCTGGGTACTGCGCAGTACACGGCGCCGGAATATTTCCTGGGTGAGGGCGGCACTACGCGTTCCGATATTTTTTCACTGGGTGTCATTGCTTACCAGATGCTGACCGGCAGGCTGCCTTATGGCGCGCAGGTGGCAAAAACCAGAACCAGGGCCGCACAAAGGAAATTGCGCTACGACTCCGTGCTCGACGACCAGCGTGAAGTTCCAGCATGGGTCGATGGCGCGCTGCGCAAAGCGGTGCATCCGAACCCCTACGAGCGTTACGAAGAGTTATCCGAGTTTGTTTATGACCTGCGGTATCCGAATGCCGCGTTTTTGGGCAGGAAACATCCGCCACTGCTCGAGCGTAATCCCCTGTTGTTCTGGAAAATTCTTACCCTGATTCTGATCATGATCATTGTCGCATTGCTGGCCGGGAGGTAATGGGCCGGGGCTGTTGCTGCAAGTCACCGGTCACGGGCGGCAGCCTGCATGGTTTGCCCGGCGCCGCGCGATATACTAAGCACCATGCAAATCACCTCCATGCATTTCAAGGCCCGCGCCGGCGAAAAGCTGGCGGACGTGCGGCTGCAGGGTGCGCTGAAAAAACTGCAGGGTAATTTCGTCCAGGGCCGTGCCGACCGCATCACCGAGCTCGACAATTTTTCCGACATTCGGGACTCCGCAGCCGCAGGGCGCGACCGGGCGCTGGAACACCTCGACGTGTACCTGGAGACTTTCGAGCGCAACGCGATGGCGCGCGGCACCGTGGTGCACTGGGCGGAAACCCACGCCGACGTCAACCGCATCGTCAACGAAATCGCTGTCCAGCATGGCGTGCGCAAGGTCATCAAATCCAAATCCATGGTGACCGAGGAGTGCGGGCTCAATGACGCACTGATTGCCGCCGGGCTTGAAGTCGTTGAAACCGATCTTGGTGAATACATACTGCAACTGGCGCAGGAACCGCCTTCGCATATCGTCGCCCCGGTGGTGCACAAGACCCGCGAGGAAGTTTCCGACCTGTTCGCAGAAAAACACCAGGCGCCGCGGCTGACCGACATCCCGGCGCTGTGCCGCGAGGCGCGCGAGAAGCTGCGCCCGCATTTTCTGTCGGCCGACATGGGCATCTCGGGTGCGAATTTCATCATTGCCGAAACCGGCTCGACACTGATCGTCACCAACGAAGGTAATGGCCGCATGGTCACCACGCTGCCCAAGGTGCATGTGGCGATCACTGGTATCGAAAAAGTGGTGCCTACGTTGGAAGACGTGACGACGCTGCTCAGGCTGCTGCCGCGGCATGGCACCGGGCAGAGCATTACCAATTACATATCAGTCACCACCGGCCCGCGCCGGTCGGGTGACGTCGACGGCCCCGAACATTTCCACGTGATCCTGGTCGATGCGGGGCGCAGCAAGCTGCTCGGTGGTGACATGCAGGAGATGCTGCGTTGCATACGCTGTGGCGCGTGCATGAACCATTGTCCGGTGTACCAGAGCGTCGGCGGCCACGCCTACGGCTGGGTGTATCCGGGGCCCATGGGTTCCATCCTGACGCCGACCTACATTGGACTGGAAAATGCGCGCGATCTGCCGAATGCGTCGACGCTGTGCGGGCAATGCCACGTAGCCTGTCCGGTGAAAATTCCGCTGCCGGACTTGCTGCGTAAACTGCGCGAACGCCAGTTCGAGCAGGGCCTGAAGCCCTGGCACGAGGTGGCGGCACTCAAGTTGTGGGGCTGGCTGGCACAGCAACCGGCACTGTATGGTCTGGCGACACGCGTGAAGGTGCGCGTGCTGAAGGTCATGGCAAACGAACAGGGCATGATCCGCAGCCTGCCGTTCGGTGGCGGCTGGACCGATCGCCGCGATTTTCCGGCACCAGAGGGCAGGACGTTCCGGGAGATGTATCAATCAAGATCAAAGCCAAAGGCTTGAGCCATAGATGGCACAGAGAACACAGAGAGCACAGAGAAAGTCAAAGGCAGAAAAAATCCGTTAATGTAGGGTGGGCAAAGCGTAGCGTGCCCACCGGATAACTTCCCTTCCCCTCAGGGGGATAGGGTCAAGGGAACACTTGGAGCGAATCAGGGGGTGGGGCGGCTTATGCAAAACCACACCCACCCCCATCCCAACCTATCCCCTGAGGGGTAAGGAGTAAGTGGAAATTTCCTCCTGTGGGGGAAGGAATTGAATGATTACTGAAATGCATCAAGGTTTTTGGAGAATGTTATGAACAAACCGGCAGATATGAAAACACTGGCCACCATCCCGCTGTGGATCGATGGCAAGGCGCAGCCTGCAAGCTCGACCCGCACTGCGGGCGTGACCAACCCCGCCACCGGCAGCATCACGCGCCAGGTGCCACTGGCCAATGCCAAGGATGTGGATGCGGCAGTTGCGTCGGCGCAACGCGCATTTCCGGGCTGGCGCGATACGCCGCCGCTGCGCCGCGCGCGCATCCTCATGCGTTATCGCGAGTTGCTGAACGCGCATCGCGACGAACTGGCACAACTGGTCACCGAAGAACACGGCAAAGTGCTGGCTGATGCCGGCGGTTCCGTGCAGCGCGGCATCGAGGTTGTCGAATTTGCGCTGGGTATCCCGCATCTGCTGAAAGGCGAGATGAGTGAGGATGTCGGCACCGGCGTCGACACCCATTCACTGCGCCAGCCGCTGGGTGTGTGCGTTGGTATTACGCCGTTCAATTTTCCGGTGATGGTGCCGCTGTGGATGTTTCCGGTGGCCATCGCCTGCGGCAATACCTTTGTGCTGAAGCCGTCGGAGAAAGTGCCGTCGGCAGCCATGCGCATGGCTGAACTGTTCAAGGAAGCCGGTTTGCCCGACGGCGTGCTGAATGTGGTGCATGGCGACAAGGAGGCGGTGGACGCGCTGCTGCATCATCCGCAGGTCAAGGCGGTGTCGTTTGTCGGTTCGACGCCGATTGCCAAATACATTTATGAAACCTGCGCCAAAGAAGGCAAGCGGGTGCAGGCGCTGGGTGGTGCGAAAAACCACGCAGTAGTGCTGGCCGATGCGGATCTGGATTTTGCCGCCGACGGATTGATCGGCGCGGCGTATGGTTCGGCCGGCGAACGCTGCATGGCGATTTCTGCCGTGGTGGCGGTTGAGGAAGTGGCCGATCAACTGGTGGCGAAACTGAAAGCAGCCGCCGAGAAGCTCAAGATCGGTGCCGGCAACAGCAAAAACCCCGATATGGGTCCGCTGATTACCCGCGCCCATCGCGACAAGGTGTCCGGTTATGTGGATCAGGGCGTCGCTCAGGGCGCCAAACTGGTGCTCGACGGGCGTGGTGTCAAAGTACCGGGGCATGAAGATGGATTTTTTATCGGCGCCACGTTGTTCGATCATGTGCGCACGGACATGAGCATTTACCAAGACGAGATTTTTGGTCCGGTGCTGGTGGTGCTGCGGGTCAAATCGTTGAATGACGCAATTGCGATGATCAACGCCAATCCATACGCCAACGGCACTGCAGTGTTTACCCGATCGGGCGGCGCGGCACGGCGCTTTGAGCGTGAAATTGAAGTCGGCATGGTCGGAGTCAATGTGCCGATCCCGGTGCCCATCGCCTATTATTCTTTCGGCGGCTGGCGCAATTCATTGTTCGGTGATCAGCATGTGCATGGTCCCGAGGGTGTGCGTTTCTACACCCGCGGCAAGGTGGTGACCACGCGCTGGCCCGACGACAAGGCAGTGGCGGGCGGTTTCAACATGCCGACGCTGGGCTAAGGCAAAAATTCCGGCAATGGCCGCACGCGAAAACATCCTCGCCCGCATCCGTACCCGTCAGGGCAGGGCGCCGGCCACGGTGCCGGACGCCGAACGCGAAATCGTTGCGCAGCACATCGCTGCGCATCCGCAGGGACCGCGGCCCCATGTGGATGCCGATGTGATTGCCCGTTTCTCTGACCGTGCACTGAGCCTGGCCACCACGCTGGATACGGTGGTAGCTATGGCGGATGTGCCGGCTGCAGTGGCGAACTATCTGCAGGCGCAGGCACTGAAGCCGATGATGGTCTGCTGGCCGGAATTGGCGGCTCTCGATTGGCGCGCGCAGCGGCTGCGGGTGGAGTCGCGTGCCGCACGCGGCAATGATCTGGTCGGCATCACCGGCGCTTTCTGTGCGATTGCCGAAACCGGTACGCTGATGATGCTGTCCGGCGAACAGACGCCGTCCTCGACCAGCCTGTTGCCGGAGACCCACATTGCCGTGGTGTCGCGCAACCGCATCGTTGCCGGCATGGAAGACGCGTGGGCCTTGTTGCGCACAGAGCAGGGCACGATGCCGCGCGCAGTGAATTTTATTTCCGGGCCTTCGCGCACTGCGGACATCGAGCAGACGGTGACGCTCGGCGCGCATGGACCGTACCGGGTGCACATCATCCTGGTGCCCTGAAAGTGCCGCCGGCTAGCGGGGATCGTCCCCCTGGCCGGAGGCGTCTGCCGGAAACTCCTCATTGTCGGCCCAGCGCAGGGATCGATAGTCAAATTTATTAGACAGTGCCGGTTTGATCACAGCGAAATACGGTGAGATGTCGAAATCGCGTGGCGCAAACAGGCTGTGATGATGGATATGTAGTATTTCGTCATAACAGTTATTGCAGTCGGAATCGTCCGAAGGCTGGCGCTGGATGGTGGGCAGTATCGGATATCGTACGGACTGGAATGCCTGGGCAATCAGGGTGGAGCAAATTGCGCGTGTGGGTTCGCCGCTGCCGAGTGCGAGCATGCGCCGCCGCCAGCGCATGGGCACCGGTGGCGTGCTGATCAGGTAACGCGCGAGATCAAGCACGTTGCGCAGGTCATATTGCTGTCCTATGCGCGAGACTACGTAGTCGATCACGCTTTGCAGATCTTCCGGGGTGAGGCCGACGGCGCGGCATATTCTGGTGTGATAATTGAGATACCGGCTTAATGGAATGGCGCGCACGCCTTCCCTGATGTCGGCTTCAATCAGGGTCAGGGGTTCACCACTCGCACCGGTGCCCACGCAGTCGCCGACATAAAACGCTGAATGCGACCAAGTGGACTGGGTCAGGTATTTGATTGCGGAGCTGATACGGGTGTCGCCTTCCACCAGCAACACATCGCCCGGGCGAATGGCGGCGGCCAGCGCTTCCGGTGCGACGGTTGTGATGGGATGGAAGCGCGGATTGGGTTGTGATAGGTAATTTGCGAGCGCGCGGCCCAGACCGGTGAGGATGGGGCTCATGCGCGGCTGTACCTCCGGTTGCCTGTCGCGCCGGCAAGGTGTTTGTGCGCGGTTTCATTCATGGCATCGTCTGTCATTATCATGCGGTCTGTGGGTTGCGCTTACGGTCAGCGCATCTGGTCATAACATCCGGTTACTTCCGTTTACTATAACCTGCTATTTTATAGGGCGTTTATTTGTGCTACGCACGCAGGTGCAACGCTGCGCGTGCGGGTTGTGGTGGGCAGCTTCAGACCGTAGAATTGCGCCCATAAAAATTGTTACCGCCCTGCGTTGTTTTCCATGTTTGTCTTACTTAGTCAGCTATGAGCCGATTGATCACTCTGTTTGCAGCGCTCTTTCTGTTCTGGATAGTGCTGTCCGGATTTTTTACGCCATTTTTGCTGGGTGCGGGCGCGTTATCGGCGCTGGCCGTGGCCTGGTTTGCATCGCGCATGGACGTGGTTGATCACGAGGGACATCCGGTCCATCTCGGTTTGAGCGCTTTGACGTACTGGCCCTGGTTGATCAAGGAGATACTGCGATCATCATGGTCAGTCACAAAAATCATTCTCGATCCGAAGCTGCCGGTGTCGCCGACGATGGTGAAATTCGCTCCTGGTCAGCGCACGGTGGTGGGGCTGGTGACTCACGCCAACTCGATTACGCTGACGCCAGCCACAATTTCGATCGAAGTTGAGCCCGGCGAGTTTGTCGTGCACGGACTGACCCGGGAAAGCGCGCTGGCCTGCATAGACAGTGAGATGAACCGGCGGGTGCAGCGGTTTGAAGGCCGGGCCCCGGTGTCAGTGGAGGGTGGGAACTGATGTTTACCGCTGCTGCCGCAGGATTGCTGGTTGCGCTGGGGCTGGTGCTGGTGCGTGCCATGCTCGGGCCCACAGTGTTTGACCGGGTGCAGGCCGGAAACACCATAGGCACGCTGGCGATGCTGCTGTTGGCGGTGATCGGATTTCTGACCGGTCGCCCGGAATTCCTGGACCTGGCCATCATCTATGGTTTGCTCAATGTGGTGGGCACGGTTGCCGTGCTGAAGTTCTTTCGTTTCGGCGACCTGGGTGAACCCGGCGGGAAAGGCACTGAGCAATGAGCGAAGTGCTTAATGCGTTGAGCTGGGCTTGCCTGGTGTCGGGCGCGGCATTCTGCGTCATCAGCGCGCTGGGGATGATCAGGATGCCTGATTTTTATACGCGCGTGCATGCCGCCAGCGTCACCGACACTGCGGGCGCTGGATTTCTGCTGCTGGGCATGATGCTGCAGGCGGGGTTTACGCTGGTCACCGTCAAGCTGATCATCATCGGCCTGCTGATTTTTTTCACCAGCCCGACGGCGACTCATGCCTTGTGCAAGGCGGCACTGACCCGCGGGCTGAAACCATTGCTGGCCCATGACTACACATCGGCGGAGAGTGTGACATCCCCGGAGGAGGCCACATCGAAGCGCTGATCATCAATGTGCTGCTGACGCTGATGGCACTGCTGGTGCTGGCCATGGTGGTCCAGCGCAACCTGTTTGCGGTCGTCGTGCTCGGCGGGGTCTACAGTTTTCTGATGGCTACCGTGCTGGTCGCGCTGGATGCCGTCGATGTTGCGATGACCGAAGCAGCGGTGGGTGCGGGAATATCCACGGTGTTGTTTCTCGGCGCTTTGCACCTGACACGGGGAGATGAAGCGCGCCCATTGCACCGGACCTGGACGGCGCTGCTGGTGTCCGTCGGTGTCGGCGGCGCCCTGGTATACGGCACGCTGGGGCTGCCGGCATTTTCCGATCCGGCGGCACCCATACATACCCATGTTGTGCCGCGATATCTCAATGACGGCCCCAAAGAAACCGGAGTGCCGAATGTGGTGACTGCAGTGCTGGCGAGTTACCGCGGCTTTGATACGCTGGGTGAAGTCACTGTGGTGTTTACTGCGGGTATTGGCGTCATTGCGCTGCTGCGCCGGCGGCGCAAAGTAGAAAAGAAGAGGCGTTGATGCGCGACTTTTTCGTATTGCGCGTCGTGGCCAAGCTGCTGATTCCGTTCATGCTGCTGTTTGCGCTGTACGTGCAGTTCCACGGCGATTTCGGGCCGGGCGGCGGTTTTCAGGCGGGCGTGATGTTTGCTGCAGCCGTGATTTTTTATGCACTCATTTTCGGGCTGCCCGCGGCGCGTGCGCTGGTGCCGGATGCTGTGGTGGAGTCCCTGCTCGCAATCGGTGTCCTGCTGTATGCCGGGGTCGGGGTGGCTGGCATGCTGCTGGGCGGCAATTTTCTGGATTATTTCGTGCTGGCGTCCGATCCGGTGACGGGGCAGCATCGCGGTATTTTTCTGGTTGAGCTCGGCGTGCTGATTACGGTCAGCGCCGTGATGCTAAAGATTTTTTACGTGTTTGCCGGTCGCGGCCGCAACGCCGGCGAATGAAAGTTTATTCATGAATCTGGTCGGCCATTACAGTTACTGGATGACCATCTTGCTGATGGTTGCCGGCCTCTACATCGTGGTGGCGCGCAGCAACCTGATCAAGAAACTGATCGGGCTGGGTATATTCCAGACCTCGGTGTACTTGCTCTACATTGCGCCGGGCAAGCTGATCGGGGGTACTGCACCTATTGTGTCTGAGCAATTCGCCGTGTATTCGAATCCGCTGCCGCATGTATTGATCCTGACCGCGATCGTGGTGGGTGTGGCGACACTGGCGCTGGGGCTGGCCCTGGTGGTGCGCATCCATGAGGAATATGGCAGCATCGAAGAAGACGCAATACTCGAAATCGATCAGCACACCGCAGCGGTTCAGGGTCAAGACGGACAACCATCGTGATTCTCGACCATTTACCCGCACTGCAGGTTGTGGTGCCGCTGCTGGCTGCGCCACTGATCGTGTTGCTGCGCAGCGGACGACTGGGCTGGCTGATTGCAACTGCCGTAAGCTGGACGGGACTGGTGATTGCCGTACTGCTGTTCCTGCGGGTGCAGGATGCCGGAACCATTTCCTACGCAATGGGCAGCTGGGCGCCACCCTGGGGCATTGAATACCGGGTCGATGCCCTGAGTTCGTATGTGCTGGTGCTGGTGTCGTTGCTGGCGGCGGTCGTGCTGCCATATGCGCGACTGAGCATTGCCGCAGAAGTGCCGTCTGACCGCCACTATCTGCTGTATGCGATGTTCGCGTTGTGCTTGTGCGGTCTGCTGGGAATCACGATCACCGGCGACGCCTTCAACGTATTCGTATTTCTGGAAATTTCATCGCTCTCCGGTTATGTGCTGATTGCACTGGGGCGGGACCGGCGCGCGCTGCGCTCAGCCTTCCAGTACCTGATCATGGGCACCATAGGCGCGACGTTCTACGTGATCGGCGTCGGCCTGCTCTACCTGATGACTGGCACACTGAACCTGGCCGACATGGCGACCCGCCTGGGTGCGGTGCAGGAAGTCCGGCCCGTGCTGGCGGCGCTGGCCTTTATAACCGTCGGTCTGTCATTAAAAATCGCGCTGTTCCCTCTGCATATCTGGCTGCCCGGCGCCTATGCCTATGCACCTTCGGCGGTCTCGGCGTTCATGGCCGGCACGGTGACCAAGGTGTCGGTGTATGTGCTGCTGCGTTTCATGTTTGGCATCTTTGGTGTGCGGCTGGTGCTGCCAGGACTGCCGCTGCTGGAGATACTGACCCTGCTGTCGGCGGTGGCCATGGTGGTGGCTTCATTGGTAGCCCTGCTGGAACGCGACCTGAAACGCCTGCTGGCCTATTCCAGCGTGGCGCAGATCGGTTACATCACGCTGGGTCTGGGGCTCGGCAACGTTGATGGCATGACCGCGTCGGTCGTGCATCTGTTTAATCATGGCGTCACCAAGACGGCGCTGTTCATGCTGGTCGGCGGCATCGTGCTGCGCACGGGCAGCTGTCAGCTCGACGCACTGGCCGGACTGGCGCGCCGCATGCCGGTGACCTGTTTCGGCGTGGTGCTCGCCGGACTGAGCTTGATTGGCGTGCCGGGAACGGCCGGCTTCATTACTAAGTGGCATCTGGTGCTGTCGGCATTGCAGGCAGGGCAGTGGTGGATCGTGGTCGTGATTGCCGCGAGTTCCTTGCTGGCAGCGGCCTATGTCTGGCGGTTTGTGGAAATTGCCTATCTGCGGGCTGCGCCTACGGGTGCTGCCTCAAGGGAGGAAGCGCCACTGCAGTTACTGGTGCCGGCCTGGCTGCTGGTTGCCGCCTGCATTTATTTTGGCTTCGATACCTCGTTCTCGCTGGCCGGTGCGCGTGACGCTGCGGTGATGTTGCTCGAGGGCATGCGGTGACCGCGCAGAATCTGATGCTGTTGGCCATGTCGACGCCGGTGCTGGGTGCGCTGGGCGTGGCGCTGACACAGCGTTCGCCGAATTTGCGTGAAACGTTGTCATTCATCGCTGCCGGCATTGCGCTGGTCTGCGTGCTGCTGCTGGTGCCGGAGGTATATGCCGGCGGGCGTCCGGAAATCGTATTGTTCGAAATTTTGCCCGGCGCTGCGCTGGCGTTTCGTCTGGAGCCGCTGGGCATGTTGTTTGCGCTGGTGGCGGCCGTGCTGTGGCCGGTCAGCACCCTGTATTCGATCGGCTACATGCGTGGCAACGACGAATCGCACCAGACCCGCTTCTTTGCCTGTTTTGCGCTGGCCATCGCCTGTACGCTGGGCATCGCATTTTCCGCGAACCTGCTGACCCTGTTCCTGTTTTATGAAGTGCTGACGCTGATCACATACCCACTGGTGACCCACCACCAGGATGAGGAAGCGCGCAAGGCAGGACGGGTTTATCTCGGATTCCTGCTCGGCAGTTCACTGTCGCTGATGCTGATCGCGATCATTGCAACCTGGATGATGGCGGGCACGATCGAGTTCACGCCGGGTGGCGTCCTTGGTGCTGACATTTCCAATGCGGCCATCGGCGGACTGCTGGCGCTGTTTATCTTTGGCATCGGCAAGGCCGCAGTGATGCCGTTTCACCGCTGGCTGCCGGCAGCGATGGTGGCGCCGACACCGGTATCCGCCTTGCTGCATGCTGTGGCCGTAGTCAAGGCAGGCGTGTTCTCGGTGGTGAAAGTGGTGATTTATATATTCGGTGTCGAACGCATCGCTGGCTTGAGCAGCGTGGACTGGTTGCCGTTTGTCACCGGCTTCACCATCATCGCGGCATCGGTGGTGGCGCTGCGTTCCGACAATCTGAAGCGCCGGCTGGCCTATTCAACGATTAGCCAGTTGTCGTATGTGGTGCTGGCAGCGGCACTGCTGACTCCGTTGTCGATCATCGGTGCTGCTCTGCATATCGTGAGCCATGCCGTGGGCAAGATCACGCTGTTTTTTGCGGCGGGCGCGATCTACACGGCTGCGCACAAGACCAAGGTCAGTGAACTTGATGGCATCGCGAAACGCATGCCGTGGACCATGGCCGCGTTTACGGTCGGTACGTTGTCGCTGATCGGCATTCCGCCCGCGGCCGGTTTTTACAGCAAGTGGTACATCGTGCTCGGTGCGGCCGAAGGCGAGCACTGGATGGCGCTGGCGGTACTGGCGGCGAGCACCCTGCTCAATGCTGCATATTTCCTGCCCATCATTTATGCCGCGTATTTCCGCGAGCCGGTGGACGACGGGCACGAGCATGCGCATGGCGAGGCGCCGTGGCCCATGGTCGCGGCGATGGTCATCACGGCGACCGGTGTGCTGGCGCTGTTTTTCGGCATGGAGTTTCCGCTGGCACTGGCGCGGCAACTGGTGTCGTTGTAGTCGCGAATCGCAGAGGACACGGGATGCAAGTTAACGACAAACGCTACTGGCTGGACGAACCCGCCAACGTCACCAAACTCTACCGCGGACTGTGGATAGTGGGCATCGTATTGGTGTTGTGCGATTTGTTGTTGCACAAGCACGAAGATTTCACTTTTGCCGGCTGGTTTTCCTTCTACGGCTTTTTCGGCTTTGTTGCCTGCGTGGTGCTGGTGGTATCTGCCAAAGGGCTGCGCCGTCTGTTGATGCGCGACGAGGATTATTATGAGCGCTGATTTTCCGGTCGCGCTGATCATGATCATCGGTGCGGTGTTTGTGCCGCTGCTGGGCGGTCGCGCCCGCGCGGTACTGACGCTGGTGCTGCCGCTGCTGACTTTTGCTTTTGTGCTGGCGCTGCCGCACGGTATCTACGGACAGGTCGAGTTTCTCGGCGGTCAGCTGGTGCTGATGCGTGTGGACAAGCTGAGCCTGCTGTTCTCCTACGTGTTCCTGCTGGCGACATTTCTGGCTGCGATCTATGCCTTGCATGCTCAGGACGTCGGGCAGCAGGCGGGTACGCTGGTGTATGCCGGCAGCGCGCTGGGCGCCGTATTTGCGGGCGATCTGCTGACGCTGTTCGTGTTCCTCGAAATTGCCGCGGTGTCTTCGGTCATCCTGATCTGGGCGCGGCGCACCAAGGCATCGTTCAGCGCGGGTATGCGTTATCTCGTAGTACAACTTGCGGCCGGCATGCTGCTGCTCGCGGGCATTGCGGTGCGGATGGCGGCCGGGGATGGCCTGGCGTTTGACCACATCGGCCTGGAGGGTTCGGGCGGCTGGTTGATCATGCTGGGCCTCGGCATCAAATGCGCGTTTCCGCTGCTGCACAACTGGCTGCAGGATGCCTATCCCGAAGCCACGGCGACCGGTACCGTCGTGTTGTCGGCGTTTACGACCAAGATCGGGATTTATGCGCTGGCGCGGGGTTTTGCCGGCGAGGACCTGCTGATTTATGTCGGTACCGCGATGGCGGCATTTCCGATTTTTTATGCGGTTATCGAAAACGACCTGCGGCGGGTGCTGGCCTACAGCATGAACAACCAGTTGGGCTTTATGGTGGTGGGCGTGGGCATCGGCAGTGAGCTGGCACTGAATGGCGCGGTAGCCCATGCTTTTGCCGACATCCTGTTCAAGGGCCTGCTGTTCATGTCCATGGGTGCAGTGCTGTTCAGGACCGGGACGGTGAAGGGCAGTGAACTCGGCGGCCTCTACAAATCGATGCCCTGGACGACGGGTTTCTGTATCGTCGGTGCCGCATCGATTTCAGCTTTTCCGCTGTTCAGCGGATTCGTCACCAAGTCGATGATCATGAGTGCGGCGGCAGGCGAAGGTTACATGTTTGTGTGGCTGGTGCTGCTGTTTGCGTCAGCCGGTGTATTCCACCACGCAGGAATCAAGATTCCGTACTTCGCGTTTTTTGCCCACGACTCGGGCATCCGCTGCCGCGAGGCGCCGACCAGCATGCTGATTGCCATGAGTGGCGCGGCAATTTTGTGCATAGCCATCGGCAGTGCGCCCGGACTGTTCTATCAGCTGTTGCCATTTGCCGTGGACTACGCACCGTACACACCCACGCACATACTGGATCAGGTGCAGTTGCTGGTGTTCTCGGCACTGGCGTTCGCGGTGCTGATGCGCACCGGTATTTATCCGCCTGAATTGAAATCGGTCAACCTCGATACCGATTGGTCTTACCGCCGGCTGCTGCCGGCAATAGCGGGGGGCATACAGTGCGCCTGGCAGTATGCAGTTTCGGCGGTCACGTCGAATCTTGGGCCGTTGATAACCGGTGGCATGCGTCAGGTGCTGGCCGCGCATCGCGGCGATGGACTGCTGGCGCGCACCTGGACCACCGGCGGCGCAGCCTTGTGGATGATGATCCTGTTGCTGGTCTATCTGCTGTCGTATTTGTAGCTGTTTTCAGCGGCTACCACTGCGGGAAACCGCGCCTGGCAGTAAGAATTCTGTAAGCGCCACCATGCTAGGGTTTGTGCTGTAATGACGGCGACGGCAAACTTGCATTTGTAGGCGTCGGACGCTACGATGGTTTATCCGTAATATGGCGTTGCACATGGCGAAATCCAATGTAATTCACTATTCGCCATGGTGCACTCCAAAATATGTGGCGGGATTGCGCGAATAAAAATAGTAATGCGCTCGCGGATTCCCGTTTTGGTTCCATGTAGTCATCGTCCTTTGGAGGAGCAAAATGGTTCAAAAACAGGATGTTAAACCCACAGCAGCACCCACTGAAGCGAGCCCGACCCGACGTAAATTCCTGACGGGTGCAGCTGCAGTGACGACCGGCGCGGCTATTGCTGGTTTCCCGATGATTTCGGTGGCGCAATCGCCCATTGTGATCAAGATGCAGGGGGCCTGGGGTGCGACGGACATATTCAACGAAATGGCACAAGAATTCGTCACCCGCGTCAACGAAATGGCCGGCGGACGGTTGAAGGTCGACTATCTGGTTGGCGGTGCCGTAGTGAAGCCGTTCGAAGTGACGGATGCGGTGAGCAAAGGCGTGCTGGATGCCGGGCATACCGTTCCGGTTTACTGGTACGGCAAATCGAAAGTGGCATCGCTGTTCGGCTCCGGTCCGATCAATGGTTGCGATGCAAACCAGACGCTCGCGTGGATTTATCGCGGCGGCGGCCTTGCCATGTATAACGAGCTGCTGAAGAAACTCGGACTGAATTATGTCGGTTTCTTCGCAATGCCGATGCCGACGCAGCCTCTGGGATGGTTCAAAAAGCCGATTACCGATGCCAAGCAGCTCAAGGGCCTGAAGTACCGCACCGTCGGTCTCGCTGCGGATCTGTTCCAGCAAATGGGTGCCAAAGTGACCCAGTTGCCGGGCGGCGAAATCATCCCCGCTCTGGAACGTGGCGTGATTGATGCCTTCGAGTTCAACAACCCAACCTCGGACATGCGTTTTGGTGCCCAGGACGTGATCAAGAACTACGAGATGGGCAGTTTCCACCAGGCGATGGAGTTTTTCGAGATCGCCATCAACCAGAAAAAATGGGATGCGATGGGCAAGGACCTGCAGGCCATCTGGCGCTATGGCGTCGAGGCGGCGTCGCAGGCCAACTACTGGACAGGGATGGACAACTACTCGCGCGACCTGCAAGTGCTGAAGGACAAACACAAGGTCAATGTGATTCGCACTCCAAAGTCCGTGTTTCAGGCGCAGCTTGCGGCGTGGGATGTCGTCAACAAGAAACTGTCAGACGAAGATCCGTTCTTCAAGAAAGTGGTTGATTCGCAGCTCGCATGGGCCAAGCGCGTTGCTTACTATCATTTCCTCAACGACGCTGACTACAAAATGGGTTACGAGCACATTTTCAAGACCAAAATCCCTTCGTAAGTTGGCGGGAAATCGCAAGCAATCGGGGCGGCGCCATCCGGTGTCGCCCTTTTATTTTGTCAGCGGATACCCACAGCCATGATTAACCGTGTCATCTACGGCATTGACCAGTTGAGCAAGACGGTCGGCCATGCTTTTGCCTGGTGTATCGTCATCCTGACACTGGGCACCTCGTATGAGGTCTTCGTGCGCTATGTGCTGAATGATCCGACCAGTTGGGCGTTTGATTTCAGTTACTTGATGTATGGCGGCCTGTTTTTCATGGGGGGCGCGTATTGCCTGTCCCGCGACGGTCATGTGCGCGGGGATTTTCTCTATCGCATGTGGCGTCCGCGTACGCAGGCGATCGTGGAGCTCTCGCTGTATGCCCTTTTCTTTTTCCCCGGCGTGCTGGCGCTGGTGATCGCTGGCTGGCAATACGGTATTGACTCTTTCAAGATCCGCGAGGTCAGCATCAACAGCCCGGCAGGAATCCCGATCTGGCAGTTAAAACTTCTAATCCCGTTCGGCGCCGGATTGCTGGCGCTGCAGGGATTTGCAGAAGTGCTGCGCTGCATACAATGCATACGTGACAACTGCTGGCCGCAGCGCTTGCACGATGTCGAAGAACTGGAAAGCGTGCTGGCTCAGCAGCACGCCGCCAAAGATGCGGCCGGACAAGGAGACGCAAAATGAGCGATCCTGTCCTCGCCCTGGTGATGCTGGGGCTGTTCATATTCGTGATACTGCTCGGATTTCCCATCGCGTTTACGTTGATGGGCATGGGTGTCTGCTTCGGGTATTACGCCTACTATCAGCCCGGCCAGGAGTTTTTTGACAGTCGGCTGTTCTACCTGCTGACGCAGAACACCTGGAGCATCATGAGCAGCGATGTGCTGGTCGCGGTGCCGCTGTTTCTGTTCATGGGTTATGTGATCGAACGATCGAACATCCTCGACCGGCTGTTCTACAGCCTGCAGGTCGCGTTGCGCCATGTGCCGGGTTCGATGGCGGTGGCGGCGCTGATGACCTGTGCCATGTTTGCAACGGCCACCGGCATCGTGGGTGCAGTGGTGACGCTGATGGGATTGCTGGCGTTGCCGGCTATGCTCAAGGCGGGCTACGATCAGAAACTGTCTACCGGCGTCATCTGCGCCGGCGGCACACTCGGTATCCTGATCCCGCCCTCGATCATGCTGATCGTATATTCGGCAGCATCCTCGGTATCCGTGGTGAGGTTGTATGCCGCGGCGTTACTGCCGGGGTTCCTGTTGGCCGGACTCTACATTACTTACGTCATTACGCGCGTGGTCTTCAATCCCAAGCTCGCGCCCAAATTGTCCAAAGAGGAAAGCAATGTGCCATGGAGCAAGGCGATCCTGCTGCTGGTGCAGGCCTTCGTACCCCTGGCCGTGTTGATACTGTCCGTACTCGGGTCGATCCTTGGCGGACTGGCGACGCCGACCGAGGCTGCCGCGGTAGGCGCGTTCGGCAGCCTGTTACTCGCGGTGGCGTACCGGGCGCTGACCTGGCAGCGCTTGCAGGAGGCGGTGTACCTGACCGCGCGCACCTCAGCGATGGTGTGCTTTTTGTTTGTCGGGTCATGGACCTTTTCGTCGGTATTTTCATATCTGGGCGGCGAAGGGTTGATCAAGGATTTTGTGCTCGGCATGGACCTGAATACGATCACCTTCCTGATAATGTCACAGCTCATCATTTTCCTGCTGGGCTGGCCGCTGGAATGGACCGAGATCATCATCATCTTCGTGCCCATTTTCCTGCCGCTGCTGCCGCATTTCAATGTTGATCCGATGGTGTTCGGCATCCTGATTGCGCTCAATTTGCAGACGTCGTTCCTGACACCGCCCATGGCCATGTCGGCGTACTATCTGAAGGGCATCGCGCCGGCATCCGTGGAACTGTGGACCATCTTCAAGGGCTGTTTCCCGTTCCTCGCGATGGTGTTGTTCACCATGGTTCTGGTCTATGTCTTTCCGCAGTTGATGTACTGGCTGCCGAACCTCATTTACGGTAACTGACCCGCGCATGGATGCTTCCCGACTCAACTGGTTGTCTGCAACCGATGCTGCGCGCACCATCCGCGAAGGTGCTGTCCGTTCTGAAGAGTTGATGGACTCCTGTCTGGCGCGTGTGCGTGAGGTAGATGAACAGGTGCAGGCGTGGGCGTTTCTCGACCCGGAGCATGCGCTGGTGCAGGCGCGCGCGCGCGATGCTGATCGTGCCGAGGGCGGCGCCACCGGCCCCTTGCACGGCGTGCCAGTAGGCATCAAGGACATCATCGATACCGGCGACATGCCGACCGAGGATGGCTGTGCGCTGCACGCAGGACGCACGCCGGAACGTGATGCCACTGTAGTGGCGATGCTGCGTGCCGCGGGTGCGGTGATCATGGGCAAAACCGTGACCACTGAACTGGCGACTTACGCGCCCGGCAAAACGCGCAATCCGCACAATTCTGAACATACCCCCGGCGGCTCGTCCAGCGGCTCGGCTGCCGCCGTTGCCGCCGGCATGGTGCCGTTGGCAATCGGCAGTCAGACCAATGGCAGTGTGATTCGTCCGGCGGCGTATTGCGGCGTGTACGGTTTTAAACCTACGCACGGCCTGATTCCGCGCGGTGGAGTACTTAAACTGTCGCGCACACTGGATCAGGTAGGTGTATTTGCGCGCACACTGGATGACATCGCGCTGATTGCCGAGCAGTTGGTGGGCCACGATCCGCTGGATCCGGACACCCGGGTGCGGGCGCGCATGCCTTTCTGTGCAACAGCACTGGAGGATCCGCCGCTTCCGCCGCTGATTGCCTTCGTGAAGGGCCCTGTCTGGGAGCGGGCCGAGGCGGAAACAAAAGAAGCGTTTGCTGAACTGGTGGCCGCGCTGGGTGATCAAGTGGTGGAGGTTGAACTGCCGAGTCTGGTGAGCCAGGCGCATGACTGGCACCAGACCATCATGGAAGCCGAGATGGCTGCGTATCTGAATGCCGAGTGGGAGCGCGGTCGTGAGCGGTTGCCGTCAGGCCTGCGCGAGCAACTGGGCCGCGGGCGCGCAGTGACGGCGCTGGATTATCAACTGGCATGTTCGCGTATACCGTTGATCAACGAGGGGTTTTCTGAAATTTTTGATCGCTGCGACGCCATTATCACGCCGGCGGTGGCCGGTACCGCGCCCAAAGGCTTGGAGTCCACCGGTGACCCGGCGTTTTGCACACTGTGGACGCTATGCGGAATGCCGGCGCTTAATATACCGCTGATGCGCGGTGGGAATGGCCTGCCGCTGGGCGTGCAACTGGTGGGGCGGCGCCACAGCGATGTGCGACTTTTGCGTACTGCGCGTTGGTTGACGGCTCAGCTTGCAACGAACTGATTTAATACAGGAACAGACCAAATGGCATTCAAAATATTTGCAGGCATTGTGGCAGCAGCCATGCTCCTCATTTTCATCGGCCCTGTGGTAATCAAACTCAAGGACGCCGCGCTCAGCGGTGTTGTGCTGATCGGAGTCGTGATGATGGTCACCGACATCTGGCAGTCGTTGCATTCGAAGGACGACTGACCGGATAATCCGCAAGGTCTGGTGACCCGGGTCGCCGGATGCAGCAAGTGCGGCCCGCAGCTACACTAGCCAGCCACATCTGTAGCTGCGATCGATAATCACACCCCGTAATTAACCCTGATACACGACTGATGTCTCTCAATAATATTGCATCGCGCCGCCGCTTTTTGCGCAGCGCGGGTGTTACTGGTGCGGCTGCCGTTGCCGGATTCCCGATGATCGCGAAAGCGCAGCAGGTCACGACGCTGCGCCTGCAGGGCGCCTGGACGGCGAAAGACATATTCCACGAGTACGCTCTGGACTTCTGCCGAAAAATAAACGAAATGTCCGGTAATCGCCTGCGCGTGGAAGTATTGCCCGCCGGCGCGGTGGTCAAGCCGCAGGATCTGCTGGACGCGGTGCACCGTGGCGTCATTGATGGCTGTCATGCCGTGCCCGCCCTGTGGCACGGACGCAATACGGCATTTTCGCTGTTCGGATCAGGACCGGCTGTTGGCATGGATGCCAACGGTTTTCTGGCGTGGATCCGTTACGGTGGCGGCACGGAGTTGTACGCGGAACTCATCCATCGTCAGCTCAACCTCAATGTCGTGCCGTTTTTTACTGGACCGATGCCGACTCAGCCGCTGGGCTGGTTCAAGAAACCGATCAGGACCAGTGCGGATTTCAAGGGGCTGAAGATACACGCGACCGGACTGGCGGCCGATCTGTACCGTGCCATGGGGGCGCGGATCGAAACGGTGGCGGAGCAGGATATAGTCGCTGCGCTGAAAGCCGGACAGCTCGATGCGGTGGAATTCAACAACGCCAGTTCGGACCGCTGGCTGGGGCTGCCTGATGCTGCAAAAATCTGCATGTTGAAAAGCCATCATCAACCGGCAGAAGTATTCGAGGTGCTGATCAACCGCGGAAAATATGATGCGCTGCCTGCCGATCTGCGGGCAGTGGTGCGGTATGCGGCAGAAGCCGCCAGTGCTGACATGTCCTGGAAAGCCCTGCATCGTTATCCTGACGATCAGGCGTGGATGCGTGACCGTCAGGGTGTTGTTTTTCATGAAACGCCGACGGAAGTGCTGCGGGCGCAGATGAAAGCCTGGACCGAAGTGCTGGCGTGGCATGTGCAGAGCAATCCGTTTTTTGAAAAAGTGTGGAAGGCGCAGCAGGCCTGGGCCAAGCGCACCGTTGGCTGGTCGCAGGACACGCTGGTCGGTTCTGCGATAGCCTACGATTACTGGTTTGGCGGACGGAACCGGAAGTGAATCCACCCATACACAGAACCTGATATAGAGGCCGTCTGATGAATACAGTAAGCAAACCCCGGGTACTGGTGACCCGCGAAGTATTCGATGAAACGCTGGACTATCTGCGCCAGCATTGCGAAGTGCAGGCCAATCAGGAAGACAAACCGTTTGCGCCGGCGGCGCTGGCCGCTGCTGCCGCCGACTGTAGCGGACTGATGTGCTGTCTGACTGATCGCGTGGATGCTGCACTGCTGGCGGCTGCGCCGAAGCTCAAGGCCGTGGCCAACATCGCCGTGGGTTACAACAACATCGATGTGCCGGCGTGCACTGCGCGCGGCGTGATGGCGACCAACACGCCGGGCGTGCTCGACGACAGCACGGCCGATCTGGCGTGGACACTGATGCTGGGCACCGCCAGGCGCATCACTGAGGTCGAGCGGCGGGTACGCGCCGGTGAATGGACCGGCTGGCAGTTAAAGCAGTGGCTGGGGGTGGATGTGCATCACGCCACGCTGGGCATCATCGGCATGGGGCGCATTGGCCAGGCGATTGCGCGCCGCGCGTTGGGCTTCGACATGAAAGTGATTTACCACAACCGCAAACGTCTTGCGCCCGAACTGGAGCGCAAGGCCAACGCGAGTTATGCCTCCTTCGACGGGCTGCTGGCCGAGGCTGACTTCATCGTGCTGCAGATGCCCTATACACCCGAGACCCATCATCTGATCGGCGCGGCGCAACTCAAAAAAATGAAACCCACGGCCATCCTCATCAATTCTACGCGCGGCGGCGTGGTGGACGATGCGGCGCTGATAGCGGCGCTCCGGGACGGCACCATCCGCGGCGCGGGACTCGACGTTTATGAAGGCGAACCGAAACTCAATCCGGAGTTTCTCAAACTCGACAATGTGGTGCTGGCGCCGCATGTCGGCAGTTCCACCGAGGCCACCCGCAAGGCCATGGCCATGCTGGCTGCGCAGAATCTGGTAGCTGCGCTGCGTGGTGATGCGCCGCCCAATCTGCTGAATCCCGAAGCGCGCAGTCGTTGAGTAGCGTCGAGATAATGCTGTAAGTTGTTGATTTTATAGAAATTTAATAATATTCCGATGCGCCGCTGCGGCTGCTCCGGCGCCAGGTGCCCGACATGAGTTACGCGGCCCAACTGCTGGACCTGCTGGTGCAGGTCATGCTGCCCCTCTCGTTGCTGGTGGCTGCGGGCGCACTGTGGCCGCGCTTCTTTCCCGATACCGATGTCGAGCAGATGCGCACTGCGCTCAACCGGCTGGTGATGTATCTGCTGTTTCCGTGCATCCTGTTCGCGATTTCGGCCACCACGCCGATCAGCATGAACCTGTTGTCGGTGCCGTTGCTGGTCGGCATCGGTTCGCTGTCTGCCGGCGGCATTTTGTATCTGCTGCTCTACCGCTTGCGCCTGTGGCCGCATCTGCATGACGGCACACGGGCCTCGCTGGTATTGGCGGGCATGTTCGGCAACACCTTCAACATCGGCCTGCCGGTGCTGGTGTTTTTTTTCGGCGCTGCGGCGACCAGTTACGCGGCGTTCAACGACATGCTGATGACCATGCCGCTGGTGTGGAGCCTCGGTGTGTGGATATCGACACGCCTCGGCGGACACAGCCAGTCCGGCCCCCAGCCTTCGGTATTCCGGATAATGATGTCGATGCCGCCGATCTGGGCGTTTTTTCTAGGTACGGCGAGCCAGCAACTGGGGCTGACTTACGAGCCGCTGGTTAATGCGGCACGCTTCATCGGCCTCGCCAACATTCCGGTGATCTTGTTCGTGCTGGGCATGACCATCCCCTGGCGCAATATGAAGCCGCGTCCGGAGATTCTGGTGGCGGCGGGCATCAAGCTGCTGGTGACACCGCTGATTGTGTGGCTGGTGGCGCCGCAAATTTTTGATCATATCGGTGAAGCCCAGTATGCGGCCGTTGCGCTGGCAACCACGCCGTCAATGATGACGGCATTGTTGCTGGCCAATCGTTTCGGTCTGGATGACGCGGCTGCTGCGCTGCTGATCGGCTGGAGCACTATACTGTTCTGGATTACGCTGCCGTTGATCATGGCCTTTGGCTGGATCGGCGCAGGCTAAACGCATCATGAGTGAAAGGACTGAGACGTGAATGTAGGTTTTATCGGATTGGGCGCCATGGGGCGCCACATGGCGGGACATCTGCTGCGCGGCGGCCACCAGTTGGGCGTCTATGCGCGCCGTGCCGACAGCGCGGCCCCACTGGTCGCTGCTGGCGCTACCAGTTACGAAACCCCTGCCAAACTGGCGGCGGCATCGGATGTCGTATTCACCATCGTCACCACGTCCAGTGATTTTGAGGCCGTGGCGCTGGGTGCTGACGGCCTGATTCACGGGGCGCGTTCCGGCAGCGTGGTAGTGGACATGGAAACCATTTCACCGGCGGTCGCGCGGTCGGTGGCGCAAATGCTGGAGACCAAGGGCATAGACATGCTGGATGCGCCGGTGTCCGGTGGTCCCATGGGCGCTGAACAAGCGGCATTGTCGATCATGGTTGGCGGCAAACGCGCAGTGTTCGAACGCGTCCAGCCGCTGTTCGCCTGCATGGGCAAGACCATCACCCGGGTCGGCGACAGCGGTGCCGGGCAGGTGACCAAGGCCTGCAACCAGCTTGCACTGCTGGTGACTGCACAAGGCGTGGCGGAAGCGCTTAATCTCGCGCAGCGACTGGGTGTTGATCCTGCACAGGTACGTGAGGTGATGATGAGCGGGATCGCAGGCAGCAAGGTGATGGAAGTATTCGGCAAACGTATGGTTGAACACAATTTCGATAACGGCATCGACACGCGGCTCTATCACAAGGACCTGGGCATCGTGCTCGACCTCGCGCACCAGTCACAGCTGGCTTCACCCGGCGCGGCACTGGTGATGCAGCAGATCAATGCACTGATGGGACAGGGCAAGGGCCGACAGGATCTGGCGTCGCTGATTACTGTGCTGGAAGGCATGTCCAGTTCCGGCAGCAAAACCTGAACTGCCGCAAAGAGGAAAAACCATGAGTTTTATGCAGATCGAATCAGCTACGCCGCGACTGACGCGCTCAGAATTGGCAGTGCCCGGTGTCAATCCGGCCTTGTTCGACAAGGCGGCAAAATCGGCGGCCGATGTCATTTTTCTCGATCTCGAGGATGCGGTGGCACCGGATGACAAACCGCAGGCGCGCAAGAATGTGGTGGCTGCGCTGAATGATATCGACTGGGGTAAAAAAATACTGGCGGTGCGCATCAACGGTCTCGACACGCATTACATGTATCGCGATGTGGTCGATCTTGTTGAACAATGTCCGCGACTGGACATGCTGGTCATTCCGAAAGTCGGGGTGCCGGCCGATGTGTATGCGCTCGACATGCTGGTCACCCAGATCGAACAGGCGCAGGGCAGGGGAAAAAGCAGCAACAAACACATCGGTTTCGAAGTGCTGATCGAAACCGCACTGGGCCTCGCCAATGTCGAAGCCATTGCGCAGTCTAGCCGCCGGCTGGAAGCGCTATGTTTCGGTTCCGGTGATTTTGCGGCTTCAACGCGGGCGCGCACGACCATCATCGGCGGGCTGCATCCGGACTACGGCGTATTGTCGGATCGTGACGGGCAGGGCCGGCGCGAGTTTCACCAGACCGATCCCTGGCACGCAGCGCAGGCCCGCATTCTGGTTGCCTGCCGTGCCTATGGCCTGCGACCGATAGACGGGCCGTACGGTGATTTCAAGGACAGCGACGGTTTTCTCGCCGCCGCGCGCCGTGCAGCCGCGTTGGGTTTTGAAGGCAAGTGGGCCATACATCCGACGCAGATCGCAGCCGCCAATACGGTATTCAGTCCGTCGGCGGATGAAGTGGCGAAAGCGCGCCGCATCGTGGAAGCCATGGCGCAGGCCGCACGTGAAGGCAAAGGTGCGGTGCAGGTCGATGGCCGCCTGGTTGATATTGCCAACATCCGCATGGCGCAGAATCTGCTGACAAAAGCGGAAGCCATTAGCAGTCGCTGATTGGGGACACAGCAGTCGGAATTTAATGGCAGAGGCGCTATCGCTTCGCATCAGCCTGAAAATTGGCTAGACTGGCCTTCAGCCGATCAGATTCGGCGTCTCCAGAGGAGGGGATCATGAAAACAGTCAGCCAGTTGTTGCAGGGCAAGGGCGGAGGCGTGTTGTCAGTCACTCCGCAATCCACGGTGTATGACGCACTGAAACTGATGGCCGAAAAAAACATCGGTGCGTTGCTGGTAATGAGCAACGGCAAACTGGAAGGCATCCTGTCCGAACGCGATTACGCCCGCAAAGTCATCCTGCTCGGCAAATCCTCGCACGAACTTGAAGTGCGCGAAATCATGTCGGACGAAGTCGTCACAGTGACGCCGGTGCAGACTGTGGACGATTGCATGGCGCTGATGACGGGCCGCCGCATTCGCCACCTGCCGGTGCTCGACAATGGCAAGGTCATCGGCGTGTTGTCAATCGGCGATCTGGTCAAAGCGGTCATCGCCATGCAGCAGCAAACCATCCAGGAACTGGAGAGTTACATCCACAGCTGATGTATTTCTGCCGGGGCGCAGCTGTTGCGCGTCCCGGGCTTCCTGTTCAGTCATTTAATGGGTATTGGGTAAAGCGTTCATGAAATTCGGCGCCATCATCATCGGAGATGAAATCCTCTCTGGCAAACGTCAGGACAAACATCTGGCCAAGGCCATCGCCCTGCTGGGCGGTATGCGCGGGCCGGAGATTTCGTGGGCGCAATATCTGGGCGATGATCCGGAGCTGATCACTGCCACGCTGCGGCGCACGCTGGCCGGCAGTGACACCGTGTTCAGCTTTGGCGGCATCGGCGCCACTCCCGACGATCACACGCGGCTGTGCGCGGCGCAGGCTGCCGGCGTGGCGCTCAGGCTGCATCCCGAAGCCGAAGCTGAAATCCGCGGACGTTTCAAGGACGATCCCAAGGGTGTAACTCCGCAGCGTCTGGCCATGGGTGAGTTTCCGGAAGGGGCTGCGATCATTCCCAATCCCTACAACCGTATCCCGGGATTCAGCCTGCGCGACCATCATTTCCTGCCGGGTTTTCCGGAAATGGCGTGGCCGATGTTGGAGTGGGTGCTGGATAACCGTTACGCGCATGTCAGTGCCGAACGGGCGGCAGAAGCCGCGATCATCGTGCGTGAGGCGGGCGAGAGCCAGTTGATCGAACTGATGAATGAATGCCTGCGTGCATTCCCCGGACTGAAAGTGTTCAGCCTGCCACGGGTGACTCCAGAGCGTTTTATCGAACTCGGCGTACGCGGCAATGCGACCCAGGTTACAGCGGGAATCGCCATGCTGCAGGCGGGCGTGAGTGGACTGGGCTTTCCGTGGACGGCAGCGCCGTCCTGATTTGATGATGCGGGTAGAGTGCCCAAGAAAAAACCCCCGGGATCGCCGGGGGTTTTTGTTTGCAGCGTGCTGCTGATGCTTAGGCGGCCTTTTTGGTCGCTTTCTTCACCGAGGCAGTGGTTTGCGAAGCTACTTCTTCCATGTTGGCTTGGGAAGCTTGCGCGAACTGCTTGGCAACTTTGGTCAGGTTGTCGTAGGACGAGTTGACCGCAGCGATGGCCGATTTGATGGCGGCAACACCGACTTCGGAGCCGGCCGGGGCTGTCTTTACCATTTTGTCGAGGCCGGTAACCACGTCCTTGTTGAACTCGGCGACTTGCACTTCGACCAGCTTGCCGATCTCAGCTTGGGTCTCGGAGGTCAGGTCATAAACGCTTTTGGCGTAGGCAGTGGCTTTTTCCATCGTCGGTTGCGCCATTGTGTCTTTCAGCGCGGCCAGTTCCTGGAAATCCTTGACGGCGGCCAGGGCTTTTGCGCTCTGGATGCTGTCGGCAAACGCTGACTTGGCTGCTTTCATTTGCAGGTCGATCATGCGCTCGGCGCCTTCGATCGCTACGCCAGCAAAACGCATTGCGGCTTCGAGGTTGGCTTTGTTCATTGCAATAATCTGTTCCGGAGTCTGATACATTGTGAATCTCCTTTAAAAACAATTAGTTAATAATTCGTCTTGAATTTCTTGGGTGCAGTTATATTGCACCGCACAATTTGAATTATAAGGGCGACCAGCAGCATGTCAAGGGTTTGGCGTAAATATTTATTGCGACGCAGCATAATAAGTCAGTGAATGCTGACTTTGACGCTGGGCAAAGGGGCCGCTAGCATCCCCAAAACGCTAGGATGCAGGCTGGCGAGGCGGTCAGGTGACTGTGAGATTAATTCAATAAATAATTGATTGTAAAGGTATTTATGTCTACATTGTTCAGCAAAATAATTTCCCGCGACATTCCCGCCGACATTATTTACGAGGATGAACATTGCCTCGCTTTCCGCGATATCAATCCGCAGGCGCCTACCCATGTATTGTTGATCCCCAAGCAGGAAATCCCTCGTTTGAGCGATGCGGCAGTCCCGGATCAGGTGCTGCTGGGGCATTTGCTGCTGACGGCGGGTACCGTGGCGCAGCAACTGGGGATCGGCGATGCATTCCGGCTGGTCGTCAACAATGGCGCGGAAGCCGGGCAGACGGTGTTTCATCTGCATCTGCATATCCTCGGCGGGCGTCCGCTGCACTGGCCGCCGGGCTGAACCAGCGGCTGTGCGACGCGGTGTTTAGTCCACGATCAACGTCGGAATTTCCACGCTGAACTGCACACCGCTGCCATCGACCAGATTTTCGGCGCGGGCATGACCGCGGTGGAATTCGGCAATCAGCCGCACCATGTACAGGCCCAGCCCGAGATGAATGTCCTGCGCCTGTACGCTGCGCGCGGACTGCATGGATTCAAACAGGCGCAGGTTTTCCGGCAGCAACTGGCCGCGATTGCTGACCGTCAGCACGGCAGTGGTGCCGCGCATCGCCAGAGTGATGACTACAAGCGAGCCGGTGACTGCAAAATCCATGGCGTTGACCACCAGCTTGTCGAGCATCTGCGCATATAGATCCGGCGCGCCATTGAGCATCACCGGATGACGCGGCACCTGCAGATCAAATCGACTGTCGGGATAGGCGGCGGCATAACCGGCGACGCAACCGGCGACCACGGCCTTGGCATCGTAGCGTTCACGCTCGCCGCTGCGCACGGCCTGTTCCAGGCGCGATGCCTCGGCCATACGCGTGAGCACGGTATCCAATCGCTGCAGCCCGCCTTCGGCGCGGTCCATGTACACACCAGCGTCTTCCGGCAGTTTTTTCAGCCGCAGGTTGTCTAGCGATGAGCGCACCACGGCGATGGGCGTGCGCAGTTCATGCGCCAGTCGTCGGGCGAGATCCTCGAGATAGGCGTTGTAGTCGGCGAGCCGTGTCAGCGCCAGTGAAAAACTTCGCGACAGGTCACCGATCTCATCGCGCGCATCACCGCCGCTGACCAGTGCGCGCACATGGCCGCGCGAATCGATGGCGCGTTCGGCTTCGTCGCGCAGCCGCCGCAACCGCACCGAAATGCGCGAGGCGAACATGAACAGTACCAGCGCCGCAGCGCCGAAGGCAATCAGTGTCACCGCAATCAGGCGTTCGATGGCGCGGTCGCGGAAAGACACCGCTGCGGCAGTGCTTTCTTCGACTACAGTGGCGCCGACCACTGTTTCGCCTATCCATACCGGATGCGTCACCGTAACGATAGGCGCGCTGCCGCCCGGCCCCGGCCGGCGCTTCAGACTGGGTGCGCCGTCGAGCGCACGCTCGACTTCGCGACCGCCGAAAACCACGTCATTGGGTATGTATTCTTCTGCGGGCAGATCCGGCGATTCCAGCCAGCGTGTCAGCAGCGGACGCAGTGCCGCGCGGACCAGCCGTTCGACAACGCCGAAGGTAGTTTCATCAGTGGTGAGCGCTGAACTGTCGGTGATGTCGCCGGACACGGCGATCAGCCGCAGGCGATTGTCGACCACCCAAATGCGCAGGCCGGCGCGGGCGATGCCGGTGACCAGTGCGCGCACTTCAGCGCGGGCAGCGTCGCCGTCGGGTGAATCTTCGCGCAGTGTGGCGAGTCGGGGGCGGTCGTGCAGCGCAGCGGCTATGGCACGCGCGGCGGCCATCAACTGGCGTTCCTGCTGTTCGCGCAGCAACTGCTCGGTGGCTTTGACATATGAATAACCGGCCCAGGGAATGACCAGCAGCACCAGCGCCACCAGCACCAGCCTGCCGCGCAATCCCAATGGCGGCAGCAGCGCGCGGGTTATGCGTCCGCCTGCCACCGGTAACCCATGCCGTAGACCGTGTCGATGCGGTCGAAGCCGGCATCGACCGTGATGAATTTTCGGCGCATGCGTTTGATGTGCGAGGTGATGGTGCTGTCATCAACGACGATATGCGCCTCGCCCATCAGTTGCTCGCGGTTCTTGACGTGGCCGGGGTAGCGGGCGAGGGCGTGCACCAGCCAGAATTCCGTCAGTGTCAGGTCCACGGGGTTGCCGTTCCAGGTCACCGCAAAACGTTTGAGGTCCATCACCAGCGCGCCGCGCGTCAGCACGTCTTCGCTGGCGGCGGCAGCACCACCGACTTCGGCGCGGCGGAACAATGCGGCGATGCGCGCCAGCAGATGGGGCAGGCTGACATTCTTGGTGACATAGTCGTCAGCACCCAGGCGCAGGCCCGACACCATGTCGAACTCGTTGTCGCGTGCAGTCAGGAAAATGATGGGCAGTGTCGCCGACTGGCTGCGCAGCTCGCGGCATAGCGCAAATCCGGCATCCGGATCGCCGGCCAGCCCGATGTCCAGCAGCACCAGATCAGGCAACCGCGGCTGCAGCCCGGCCAGCGCCGACTGGCGGTCGGCATAAAGCTGCACCGCATAACCATGCGCGGTCAGCGCATCGGCGTAGTTCGCGCCGATCGCGGGGTCGTCCTCAATGATGGCGATTTTGTACGGCATGGCTGCTGCAGTCGGGCATTGATCAGGGTGCGCTGACTATACCGCACGGGGTCGGTTGCCGTGGCTCGTGCCCGCGGATTGCCACAATTCATCCCTGCTTTGCCATCACGCTGCCTGCGCGCCGCCAGCAATGGCAGTTGAAATGACATTGCCCGATCGGGGCGCATATCACAGGAGATTACAAATGACCCCTTCCCCAAACGCGACATTGACCCGAACCGTATTCACACACCGGCAGATCGCATGGGATTTTTTTATGTTGCTGGCGCGAGCCTTGATGGCGGGGGTGCTGATCGGTCTCGCTTGCGCAGCGGTCGTCGCGCTGCTGGCTGCAACTGGCGCCTGAACATGCAGGACGCTGCGGGCCGGTGGTTGGGGCAGGGCTGTGGAAAAAAATAGCACGTGAAGTCTGAATATTTCGCAGTCCTATCAGCGTGATGAAATCCCATGATGCTCCCCCTGACATCGCGACGTGGTGCCGTCCCCGCGGCACCGGTCCCCAGTCTCTGGCCCGCAGCGCCTTGCATCAAGAAAATAAAGCCGGCCGGTCATTTCGAATGGCATCAGAAAGCCGTCAAAAATAATGAATAAAAACAATAGGATATAAACATGCTCAAACGCCTGATTGCCATCGGTTTCATCTATCTTTGCACCGCCATCGCCTGGTGGATACTGGCCGGCGTCACCAGCAGCCGCACCCATCAGACCGACGAAGGCCTGCGCAACCGTGTTGAACAGCTGTGGGGTGCGCCGCAGATCCAGCAGCCGCCGGTTGCGGTGCTGGTGCGGCATGACACCGCGCAAATCGAAACCGAAGTGCATGGCGTCAAGACACGCAAGACCATTACCAAACGCATCACCGAACCGGTGGCGCTCGATGCCAGCGATATACGCGCCGCGCTGGGACTGGAACCCCGGCAAAAAGGCATGCTGTGGTACGCGACCTACCGGGTGCGTTTTGATGCGGCGTACACGCTGACCAATCCGCAGCGTTCAAGACAGGTTGTCGAAATCGCCTTGCCGTTCCCTGCCGAGCGCGCGGTATTCGACGATTTGCGTTTCGAAATCGACGGCAAACCCTGGCTGCAACCGCCGGTGGCCAAGGACGGCCGTATCACCGGCACCGTCGAACTGGCACCCGAAGAACGCGTGACCCTGCGCGCCGGTTACCGCAGCCAGGGTCTGAACCGCTGGACTTATGCGTTGGGCAGCGGCGTATCGGAAGTGCGCAATTTCAGGCTGGCGCTTACCACTGACTTCAGCGACGTTGATTTCCCGGAAGACGGCATGTCACCGACGCGCAAGGAACTCGCGGACAACGGCTGGCATTTGGTGTGGGAATTCCGGCGACTGGTTGCGGGCGTGAACATCGCGCTGGTGATGCCGCAGAAACTGCAGCCGGGCCCATTGGCTGCGGAGATATCCGTCTTTGCACCGGTGTCATTGTTCTTTTTCATCGTGGTGCTGCTGGCCATAGGCATCGTCAAAAACATTGAGCTGCATCCCATGCATTTCTTCTTCCTAGCCGCCACGTTTTTTTCCTTCCACCTGCTGTTTGCGTACCTGGCCGACCAGGTCAGCATCCACATCGCATTCGGCACGGCCACGGTGACTTCGATGTTCCTGACCGTTTCCTACCTGCGCGCGGCGATCGGCGGCCGCTACGCAATGCTTGCCGCAGGAACAGCGCAGTTGCTTTACCTAGTGTTGTTTTCGTACGCGTTTTTCTTCAAGGGTATGACTGGACTTGCAGTCACGCTGGGTGCGATCGTCACGCTGTTCGTGCTGATGCAGCTCACCGCGCCGGTGAACTGGCGGGCGGTGTTTGCGGGCGGTAATGCAGGCAGACAATTGCAGACTTGAAAGGAGGTGATCACACTACATTCCCTTGTCCCCGCGTGTGCGGGGACAAGGGAACACTTGAGGCAGAGCAGAGGGTTAGGGTGAGGGGGCAGGTTGACGGGGCACTGGCAGCCTTATGCCATAAAAAATACAAATAAAAACAATTACTTATGCAATAAGATCGGAGGGGAAATGTAATGGAATCAACAGCCTGTGATCGGTTCTGCGGGATTTGTCATTTTTGTTAGTACCCCATTACGATACGCCTGAGCGCAATAACAAATTGAATCGTATGGGAAAAATGAGAACAAGCACGTCGCTGTTCAACGGACCCGTCGGAATATTATCCGACACTTTTGCGGTCTAAATCACGTTAGGCGTGCTCAAGGATAACCACGGTGACATCATTCCCTAAGCAATTGTGGCATCCCACCGAGGCGGGGGTATTGACGCCGAGTGGCAGTGTCTCGGAGGCTTCGAATAGAAAGAAGTCAAATCTTCTTCACGTAAAGGCGAGAGCACAGGAAATCGAGAATTTGTTTGCAACCGCCGGGGTCACCATGTCGCCTACATGCGGTCTCGCGCAACTCATTGGCAACGCGAAGACCGTGGCAGATCGCTGGTTGTGCAACCAGACTGCTGACTCTTCAATGATTGATGTGTTCTATGCGCTCCATCTTGATCGACTGGCTGACGCAATCCTTCCTTTGCGAGATGTTCCTAGCAAGGAAAAGTATCTGAACGCCTTGACGTCTGGCGATCTAGACTGTTTCAGTCGCCAAAACTCCTATGCGAAGAACATCTTCTGGGAACTAGAACTGTGGGCAATCCTACGCAGGAGCTGTCCTTCTGCTGCCCTCGAAGATCCTCCAGATATCGTTTTATCGCTTGCCGGGGGCACGCTCGGCATCGCGTGTAAGAAAATCTATTCCGAGGCCAATGTGGAGAAGGTGCTATCGGAGGCTGTTGGCCAGGTGGAAGCAGACTTTACCGTGGGTGTCGTTGCCCTCAGTCTGGATGAGCTCATTCCACCGGAAACTGTTCTTCGTGTCCGAAACAAAACGGAGCTGGATCGTTTTCTTCAAAAGCACACCGACGAGTTTGTGGCGCGCCACGAACGACACTTTCGCAAATACCTTTCATCAGGCAGGCTCGTCTCAGCCCTCGTTTCCGTAAGCGTCATTGCGCACGTCCTCGAATGGAAAGTCCAGTTCAACAATGCACGGTCATCGCTAGCATGGACAATTCCGGACCTAGCTCCCGAGAAGGAAGCGCTGCTTAAGCAGTTCCGCGACATTGCAGTTGTATAGCTCAGGGTTTATGCGCACGCCTAACAACACCGTCGTGAGGGACGGGCCGCAAGCGGCCCGCCCCTCACGGTGAACGTTAAGACTCCAGCGGTAACCGCACCGGCTTGCCATCCTTCGCCGACCGTTCAATCGCTATCGTGGTTTCCAGGTTGATGCGCGCCTGTTCCGGCGTGGTGTGCACAGTCGGATGGCCGGTGACGAGGTGATCGAGCCAGGCGCGGGTTTCGTTGCCCAGCGGTCCCCAGAAATCTCCTACAGCCCAGTCGCCTGCGGTGTTGCTGCCGAGGAAAGCCATGTTGACGGCGTGATCGGGCACATAAGCGTGGGGAATGCCCTTATCCGAATACAGCACATGGTCCATGTGGTCGTCGTCGATGATCATCGTGCCTTCGGTGCCCAGCAGTTCCACGCGGTCGGACTGACCCATGGTCGGGTATTTCGCCGGCAGCGCGTAACTCACGCCGAAGTTGATCACGGCGCCGTCGGCGAAAGTGACGATGGCCCAGGTCACATCATCCGCGCTGTAGCCGGCTTCATGGAATATGCCTTTCTGGCCACGGGCAACGACTTCCACTGGCGGATTGCCTTCGAGGAACCAGCACATCAGATCGACGTAGTAAGTCAGTACGTCCAGCACCGGTGTGGCGTGCGGATCGCGCTTGAGAATGGCAAAGGCCTGGGCGCGTGAGTTGTAGACACGGGCGAGGCCGCCAGTAATGCGTCCGAGACGGCCCTGGATCATCTGTTCCTTGGCGCGCAGAAAACATTCCTTGTAGCGGCGGCTGTAACCGACGCGAAGCTTGCCGTTGGTGGCTTTTAAGGTGGCGAGGATGTCTTCGGCATCGCCCAGCGCCAGTGCGATGGGTTTTTCCACCAGCACCGGTTTGCCCAGTTCCAGCGCGCGTTTGATCGGTGCCGCGTGTTCACCTTCGGATGTGGAGACAAATACCGCATTGACCTCGGGATGTTCGATGGCTGCGTTGTTGTCGCCGGTATGAAAATCAGCGCCAGTGGTCTCGGCCAGCGTCTTGGCGCGAGCTGGATCCAGGTCCGCGATGGCGAGAAATCCGACAGACGGGTGTTTGGCGGCGAGTCGTGCGCGCAGCGTGCCGATGCGGCCGGCGCCGATCACGGCAACGCCGATGGATTTGGTTTGCTTCATTGTTAATTCCTCCTCTGAGAGGGGAGGTTATCCTAGAACATGATGCTCGCGCATCCCCTCACCTTAGCCCTCTCCCCGCATTGCGGGGAGAGGGGACTCCAATCAAATATTGTTTTTGTAATCAGTAGACGCGGTGCGCTGGCGCATTGCCAGCCAACACATGCTGGACGTTTTCCCACGCAACCTGGAACAGGAAGGCCGCAGACTGGCGGGTGACGCCTGCCACATGCGGCGTCAGTAGCAGCCGCGACGCGGCTTCGCCCTTGAGTTGCAGCAGCGGATTGTCTGGTGTGGCGGGCTCTACGCTGTAGACATCAACAGCAGCGCCGGCGATGCGGTTGTCAGTCAGTGCCTGCGCCAGCGCAGCTTCATCGACTACACCACCGCGCGCGCCATTGATCAGCACCGCATCCTTTTTCATCAGCGCGAGTTGTTTGGTGCTGATCAGGTTCTGTGTCACGGGGATCAGTGGCACATGCAGCGTGACCACGTCTGAGGTTTTCAACAGTTCGTCGAGCGTAAGAGACTTTGCCTTGAGTGCCTGGGCGCCGCTGTCATCTTTTAATGCCGGATCGAAATAGACGATGTTGCAGCCGATGCGGTGGAAGGCCTGGGCCACGGCCATGCCGATGACACCCATGCCAACCACACCGACTGTGGCGCCGTCGATGCCGGCCAGATTGTCAGCCATCATGCGGTTGCGGAAGGGCACGTAGTTGCCGTTTTTGATTTCGGCATCGGCCCACGCGAAGCGGCGCAGCAGCACTGACGCGCAGGCGGTAGTGTATTCGGCCAGTGCGGTGTTGCTGCCACCGGGCACGTTGGCCACAGGGATGCCGAGTTTCTTCAATGCGGGTTCATCGAGGCGGTCGACGCCGGCACCGGTGATCTGCACCACCTTGAGACTGCTGCCTTCAAACAACGCGGCCGGCAGTTTGGGACCGACCGCGGGCATGATCACCGCGCGGGCTTCCTTCATCAGCGCCGGCAGATCGGCATCGTCGGGTTTGCGATAGGCAATGGAGACCGACTTCGGTGGCGTGACGTTGACGCGGGTGAAATCGGATTCGGGGCGCAGGCAAATTACATCGATGGGCATGATTCAAAACCTTTTTTAGCCACAGAGAGCACAGAGAAAAACCTGAATTCCAGAAGCTTCTGGAAATGATGTTTCTCGCAGTTCTCTGTGTCCTCTGTGGCTAGGGTTTAGGGGTTGTTGTTTCCTGGGTGCGCTTCGAGATGTCCGCGACCGGGAAAAAACACAGCAACACCAGCGGTTCGGTGCCGGTGTTGCGCGTCGCGTGTTTTTCACCCGACGGAATCAGGATGGTGTCGCCGGCTTTCAGCGGATGGTTGCCGCTGTCGGATTCGGTATATCCCTCACCGGACATGATGTAGATGCATTCCTCGAAGCCCTGGTGGAAATGGCGGCCACGCGGTGCTTCACCGGGTTTTGCCGGCGGGATTTCGACCAGGCGCAGCGTCACGGCCTGCGAGCCTTTTTCGCCGGAAACAATTTCCAGCGACTTGCGGCCGGGCAGGCCCATGCTTTTGGCTTCGGCTTGCGTGAGAACTTTGGCCATAGTTGGGTTATCCCGCGATTTTTAAATGTTTGATTTCTGCCGTTCCACCCTGTGCTTCGTCGAGCAGGGTGAAAATCTCTCCGCATTCCTTGGCGATGGCATCGGAAATGTCGTTGAGCATTTTCAGGCCCTTGGCCGCGGTGGCGTGTTCCGGCGCACCGTACCAGCCGGTGGAGGCGATGGTTTTGATGTCGCGCAGCACCGGCTGATAACTGCGGGTGCGGCGCAGCCGGTCCCACTTGCGGCCGTGGCCGTGGTCCGATGAGTATTCGATGCGGTCGAGGTGCACCAGCTCGGGCTGGTAGGCGAGCACGGCCAGCGCTTCGATTTCGCCGCCGTGGGTGAGACCGCCGCAGTCGTGGCCGTAGAGTTCGGCCGCGACATAACAGGCCTGCACCACGATCACGCTCATGCCGACTTCACGATGCAGTTTTTCAGACGCAATCGCCAGTGACGGAATGTTGCCTTCATGCCAGTTGAGGATCAGCAGGCGTTTGGCGCCATGCTGCGCGGTCGAGGCGCAGGTTTCGGTGACCACGCGCTGATAGGTATCAGGGGTCAGGGTGATGGTGCCTTCAAACGGCATGTGCATGGGCGTCACACCCAGCGGTCCGCCCGGTAGCACCAGGCCGTCCATGCGTTCGGCCACGGCGTGGCCGATGACATTGGCGGCGTAGATGTCGGTGCCGGTGGGCAGGTGTGGCCCGTGCTGCTCGACACTGCCCGCTGGCAGGATCACCAGCGGATTTTTCTTCAGTTGTGCGGCGATCTCGGGCTGGGTGAGGTCTATGAAGTAGCGGTTCATGATTTTGGCCAATGGTGATTGGTGACTGGTAATTGGTGATTGGTGAGGCGGCTGGTACCGGTTACCAGTTACCGCTCTTCAGGCGGCGCGCTTGGCTTCGTTCTTGGCGCGCGCATCGTTCATCACTTCCTCGATGCTGACGCAGGTGCCCTTGCGGTCTATCGATTTCAGCGCGGCATTGGTCAACGCTACGGCCACATTGCCGTTGTGGGCAGTGAGTTCATTGGGCTTGCCCGACACGCAGCTGCCGGCAAAGGCTTCGAGCTCGGCGCGGAACATGTCGCTCTCCGGCAGTTTGATGTCTTCGCGTTTGCCCCAGCCGTCCTTGCCGCGCTGGATATAAAGCACCGAATTTTTGTGCAACAGGTGCGGCGTATCCCAGGTGCCGAAATCGATTTCGTAATGCATCAACCCTTTTGAGCCGAACACCCGCACCGCAAAAATGCCGGGAGAGGTCCAGCACGAACCAACGTAACCCAGCTTGCCGTCCTTGAAACGCACCAGCGACATCGACTGGTCGTCCACTTCGGCGCCCACCGGCGACAGCTTGGAGGCCATGGATGAAACTTCCTGCGGTTCGCCGCCCAGCATGTGCAGCACGTCGAACTGGTGAATGGCGAGCTGCGACAGCGGGCCGCCGGGGGCGCGGTCCTTGTACCAGCGCCAGGTCTGCGGTGTCAGTTCCAGTGCGCGTTCATTGGAGAAATTGGCTTCGATGAAGGCGACGCGGCCCAGTTCACCGGCATCAATTTTTTCCTTGATGATGCGGATGCCCGCCATCAGCCGCGCGCTGTGGCCGACGGTGACGGTGATGCCGTGCTGTTTTTGCAGCGCTTCGATTTTGAGTCCGTCTTCCAGCGTCTGCGAGATCGGTTTTTCGGTGTAGACATGTTTGCCGGCCTTGGCGACCATTTCTGCCATCGGCAGATGCTGTTCATTCGGAACAGTCAGCACCACGCCCTTGATTTCAGGATTGGACAGCATGGTTTGCATGTCGGGCACCGAAGGCACGCCCATTTCCTTGGCGAACGCATCGCGTTTTTCCTGCGAGCGGCTGTAGCCGGCGACGATCTGCACCTGGCTGGACTGTTTTGCTGCGCGGGTCAGGACTTTGGCCCAGCGGCCGAGTCCGACGATGCCTACTTTGACGGGGGTGCTCATGACGTGCGTGCTCCTCACAGGATTGGATTGATGTCGGTAACCGGATAACCGCAGCAGCGGAAAACCGCGGCAGCAGGGGACGAAAATGCCTTGCCGGATTTGCCGTTGCGTAATATCGTATTACGGTATTACGGGATGGGTCAACCCGAACGGCACCAAGGAGCTGCGATCCGTACATGAATAATCCGAAACTCGAAGAAATTCAGAGGTTTGCAGCACCTTTGCGGCTGCAGGTGCTGGACGGCCTGCGCCGCGCCATCATCGATGGCCGGCTCGCACCCGGTGCGCGGCTGACCGAGCGCGAGCTCACCGAAATGATGGGCGTGTCGCGCACTGTGATCCGCGAGGCGCTGCGCCAGCTCGAAACCGAGGGCCTGATTGCCAACGTGCCGAACAAGGGCCCGGTGGTGCGCGCGCTGTCATTGGTCGAAGCCAAGGATCTTTATACGATACGTGCCGTGCTCGAAGGACTGGCCGCGCGCCTGTTTGTGCAAAACGCCGGTGATGCTGATGTGAAAAAACTGGCGCAGGCGCTGGATGTGGTGGTCGGCGCCTACGAGCGCGGTGATGCGCAGGAAGTGCTGGAAACCAAAAACCGGTTCTACGATGTGCTGTTCGAAGGCGCGGGCAGTGAAACCCTGTCTTCGATGCTGGGTACGCTGCATGCGCGCATCTGGCGCTGGCGCGCGCTGGGGCTGTCGCATCCGCAGCGTTCCGCCAGCCGTTCCAAGGAAAGCATCAAGGGGCTGCGTGCGATGCTGGCGGCAATCCGCAAGGGTGATGGTGATGCAGCAGAAACCTTGACGCGAAAAGAGGCCCAGAGCGCTGCCGCAGAAGTGATACGCCTGATCGAGCTGAGTGGCGGCGACCCGGGCGATGCCCCGGAGCAACGCTGAACAAACGGTGATGGTTCCACTGACCCTGCTGGAAGCGGGCTATTGCGCGGTCGTGCTGGTTGCCAGTTATGCGCTGCGCGGCAGTACCGGCTTCGGCGGTTTTGCGGCGATGCCACTGTTGGCTCTGGTGCTGCCGATGAAAGTGCTGGTGCCGGTGTGGACGCTGTTGACGATTGCGGCTTCGGCGACCTTGTTTGGCAAGGATCGCCGGCATGTCTCGCTGCGCCACATCCTCGGCATACTGCCGGCCTGCACTCTTGGCATAGGACTCGGGCTGTATCTATTCAAGGTGCTGGATGCCGCCCTGCTGGCGCGCGGGCTGGGCGCGCTGGTCACTGGGTACGGTCTTTATGCACTGTGGCAGGCGTGGGGAAAATCAGGAGACAGGCTGCCGCCGCGCGGGGTGGCCACGGTGTCGAGTTTTCTGGCCGGCGCAGTGGGCACCATATTCGGCACCATGGCGAGCATCTTTTTTGCGATTCATCTGGACGCCCTGCGCATCACCAAGGAACAGTTCCGCGGCACCCTGTCGGCGATGATGATGACACTGGCAGTGATACGCGGCGCTGGATATTTCGCGGTCGGTGAATTCGGCCACGAATCCCTGCTGCTGTTCGCGGCGGCAGTGCCGTTCATGCTGCTGGGCATATTTCTCGGTGATCGCGTACACACCAATATGAGCGAGATCGTGTTCCGCCGTGTGATCTGCGCCATCCTGATATTGAGCGGTTTGCCACTGATGCTGAAATAGCTGTGGCAAAAGCTGCGGTTGGCTGATTTATCTGACCGCGCGCCGGGAAGCCTTGTCGGCGTACATGCGTTCGTCCGCCTTGCGCACCAGTTCGTCGAGCGTGATGCCGTCCCCCGGCGCAAAGACTGAACCGATGGAGGCTCCCACTTTCAGTTCATGGGTGCCGAAAGTAATTGGCATTTCGATCGTGTTGCGGATTTTACCGACGATTTCGTCCAGCTTGGAACGATCAACATTTTCCATAAATACGATGAATTCATCGCCGCCCCAGCGACTGACGGTATCGATGTCGCGTACGGCGGCTTTCGCCCGTGATGCGGCGCTTTGCAGTGCGGCGTCGCCTGCTTTGTGGCCGTAACGATCATTGATCAGCTTGAATCCGTCGAGATCGATGAACAGCAGCAGGCAGGTGCGCGATGAACCGCGGTGCAGTCCCGACAGCGCCAAGCTGATACGGTCATCAGCGAGCAGGCGGTTGGGCAGCTTGGTCAGCGGATCAAACAACGCGAGCTGGGTCAGCTTGGCGCGTTGCGTCAATACAACCAGCGCGCTCCAGCCCAGGGTCAGTGCCAGCAGCCAGACCAAGCCATGCAGCAGTAGCAGTACGCCATGCCCCTGCGCTTCGGTTGAGCGCAGCGCAATGATCCATTTTCCGCCGGGCACATCCACCTCAAACAGATGCGCGGTGCTGTCGTCAAACAGCGCTGCCTCCCCGGAAAATACGGCGCCCAGTGCGCCGGCACGGTCTTTGCTGCGGATGGCCAGCACCAGCCCGCTGGCAGAGTTGTCATTGAGCGCGCCGCTCAGCAGCGATTCGGCATCAATCACGGATGACAGCAGCCCCCAGTATTTGTCGTTGATGAATATCGGTACCCGGTAGATAAAACCGGTGCCGCCCTGCACGAGTTTCAGCGGTCCGGTCAGAGACGGCTGGCCGGTTTCTACCGTGCGTTCTATCGCAGGCCACTGGTCTTTCAGGTCGGGGTAATACAGGCCGATTGCTTTTTCATTGCCTTTGAGCGGATGCACGTAGGTGACGCGGTATCCCACGGCGATGCCAAAATTCCTGATATGCGGCGAATCGCGATAAAGAGCCGCCAGTATGGCCTCCACCTCTGTGCGCTGCAGATTGTTGTGGCGCACTGCCAAGTAGCTGCTGAGGCCACTGGTCAGGTACAGCACCTTGTTGATTTCGCGGCTCAGGCGCGCGCGCACCGCCGATGCCTGGACCAGCAGATCCACCTCATGTTGTGCCTCGATATCCCGGGCCTGCAAGTTGACGATCAGCGTGCCGATCAGGATGACGATAATGCAGACCGCAGCGGCAGGCAGCCATAATCCGGGGCGGGGACGAAACTTCTGGGCCTCCGGGCTCGACCGTATTGGCAGGGTTTTGAATCCGAAGATCATGTCCACAATGCCCGATGATCACGGCCTGCGCCGTGCAACAGCTCCCATGATACCGAGCCGCAGGCGACCGGCATAACATCGCCTGCAACTGGCCGTGATGTGCGTGGCGCTGCCGTCAATGACCCTGATGCCCGTCGGCTGTGGCGGGTGTGCCTGGAGAGGCGGGTTTATGTGATCGCGGTGTCGATTGCGTGATTTTTTCGGTATAGGCAATGGCCAGCGCGGAGACGACAAATGTGAGATGAATCATCGTCTGCCACAGCAGTGTTTTTTCATCGTACTGCGCGGCATTGATGAAGGACTTCAGCAGGTGTATCGACGAGATGCCGATGATGGCCGTCGCGAGTTTTACTTTCAGCACGCCGGCGTTGACATGCGATAGCCATTCCGGCTGGTCCGGGTGTTTCTGCAGTTCGAGCCGAGAGACGAAGGTTTCCCAGCCGCCGACGATTACCATGACCAGCAGGTTGGAGATCATCACCACGTCGATCAGGCCGAGCACGATCAGCATGATTTCGGTTTCGGTGATGTCCTTGACCGTGATCATGCCGATCAGGTGTACGAGCTCAGTCCAGAACTGCCAAACGTAAACGGCCTGCGCGACGATCAGGCCCAGGTAGAGGGGCGCCTGCAGCCAGCGGCTCATGAAGATCCAGCGCGGCAGGGGGCCGAGGGCGCTGATGGATTTTGGAGTTTGCATGGGGGATTCCAGAAAAATGTATTAAATCAACATGTTATACAATTATTGTGACTGACACTTATTGCCGCATCAGGATGACAATCTTGCCTACCACCTTGCGGTCGCGCACCACGCGCAAGGCTTCCTGATACTGCTGCAGCGGGTAAGCGGCCATGACGTGCGGCTTGATCTTCCCGGCAGTGTACCAGTCGAACAATTCGCGCTGCACCTGCTGCACTTTTTCCGGCTGGCGATCGCGGTAGGCGCTGTACTGCAGACCGATCAGGGAAATGTTTTTTACCAGCAGCAGCCCGGCTTTGATTTCAGGTATGCGGCCTTCGGCAAAGCCGACGACGATCAAGCGGCCCGACCAGGCAATGACCCGCAGGCTGGCGTCGAACACATCGCCGCCGACCGGATCAACGATGATGTCGATGCCGCGTTTACCGACTGCGGCTAGCACCTGCTTGCGGAAGTTTTCACGCAGGTCGTCGACGTCGGTGCGCACTACATGATCCGCGCCGTTCTTTTTCGCCAGCGCGGCTTTTTCATCACTGCTGACGCTGGCCACCACAATCGCGCCCAGCGCTTTAGCGACCTGGATGGTGGCGATGCCCACACCGCCGGCGGCGCCGTTGATGAGCACGGTTTCACCCGGCTGGTAACGACCGCGTTCAACCAGTGCGAAATGTGCGGTGGGATAGGCGATGCCCATCGCCGCGGCATCGGCAAATGTCATGGCCTCGGGCATGGGGTAGCAGGTGTGTTGTGATACCACGCAGCGCTGAGCGTAAGCACCATACTCATGCTGTGCGGCAACGCGGTCGCCTGGCTTGCAGGTGGTGACACCGGCGCCGACAGCGGCGACTACGCCGGCCATGTCTTTGCCGGGGCTGAATGGTCGCGGCGGCAATACCTGGTAAGTGCCGCCGATGACCAGCAGGTCGGGGAAATTCACGCTGGCGGCATGCACATCAACCAGCACTTCGCCCGGGCCGGGCGTCGGATCAGGTACTTCTTCCAGCAACAGGTTTTCGAGGGGGCCGTGTTCCTTGACGATCAAAGCTTTCAACAGCAACTCCAGTATTCGGTTGTTTGAAAAAGTGGATCAGGTGCGTGAATCAAGTGCGTGGATCAGATGCGTGGATCAGGAGCGTGACGATGAACGGATGCGCCGGTTACCGGCGCATCCGCCGTGATCAGGCTTCAGGTCCGGCGTATTTGCCGGCGGTTTCCGGGAACAGGTTCTTGACGATCTTGAACTTGGTCACGTCCACCGTGCCGTCCATGTGCAGGTACATGGTGGCATCGCGGTACAGTTTTTCGATGCCGAATTCCAGCATGGTGCCGTTGCCGCCGTGTAATTCCACGGCGTGTTTGCACACTTCCAGCACCGCTTCTGACGCATACAGTTTTACCATATTGCACAACACTTCGGCTTCCGGGGTGTTTTCGTCGACTGCGCGTGAGGCTTCGCGCAGCAATCCGCGTACCGCACAGATCTTGGTCGCCATTTCGGCCAGGCGGATGGCAGTGGCCTGATGTTTGATCAGAATCTTGCCGCCCTGCACATATTCCTGCACGTATTTGGCCGTTTCCTCGAATGCGCGCACTGCCACGCCGATGTTTTTGGAACCCTGGATGATCTTGCCGGGGCGGAAGTAGATGCCGGCTTTCGACAACGCCGAGTTTTCCACCAGCAGGTGGTCTTCCGGGATTTCCATATTCTCGAACGCAATCTCGCCGTTGTTCATGTAACGGCCGCCCATGGTTTCATTGCACCGTGTCACTGACAGACCCGGCGTGTCACGCGGCACCAGAAAGCTCGAGGTGCCTTGCAGCATGCCGACTTTGGTGTTGGTATTGGCGTAGACCACGTAGAGGCTGGCGTCGTAGGCGTTGGTGATGAACTGCTTGCGGCCATTGAGCACCCAGCGGTCGCCTTTTTTCACGGCTTTGGTCTGCATTGCAGCTTCGGGCACGTTGTAAGGCAGCCAGCGGTCGGAAGCGCCGCGCGGTTCGGTCAGGCAGTGTGACAGCAGGAAGGCCGGGTCCTTGACCACGCGCGGGAACCACAGTTCCTGCAGATGGCGGGGCGCCACATTGCGCAGCAGTACCGAGACTTTCCAGATCTGCACCATTTTTTCGGCGAGGCCGCAGTCGCCGCGCGAAATCTCTTCCGAGATGACAGCGAAGGTCTGCACTTCCGTTTTGGGGTCGAGTGCCGTACCGCCGAATTCCTCGGGGATGCCCAGCGTACGGATGCCGATCTTGTCTGCGACCTGCAGGATTTCCGGCGGCAGCCGCTCTGCGGGATTCATGTTCCATTCGCGCTGCCAGTTCTTGCGCGTGAACGGAATCACGTGTTCGTTGGCAAATTTGCGGGTGACTTCGCGCATCATGCGGGTCTCTTCCGAGAGGCCGCGTTCGACCATGGCATCCAATATCATTTGATAAATCCTCGTTCAGCAAATTGGCGCCGTCGCACTTGAATACATGCCGCGGGCGCTGCTAAAAAAAGCGGGCCGCGTGTTAAAGCACGCGACCCGCGGCGAAACTGCAAAATCAGTTGGTGGCTTTGAGTCCTACGGCTTTCACCAGGTCGGCGTTGTCTTGCATCGAATCCTGAACTTCCTTGCGGAAGCCCGCCGAGTCGCGAATGACGATTTCGGTGCCCTGAAAGGCCATTGCTTTTTTGACATCCGGCATATCCATGGTTTTGGTGACGGCGATGCGCACCTTGTCGAGCACGGCCTTGGGCGTGCGTTTCGGCGCGAAGAAACCCATCCAGCCGGTGTAGTTGAACCCGGGAATAGTGTCGGCGATGGGTTTGACGTCGGCCGGCAACAGCGTCGTCGGCCGGTTCAGGCTGTGGCCGATGGCGCGCATGCGCTTGGCGGCGACATGGGTCATGCCCGCGGCTGAAGGAATCAGCGACCACTGCGATTCACCCGACACCACAGCCGCCGAAGAAGCGCCGCCACCCTTGTACGGCACATGCAACGAATCCACTTTGGCTTTTTGCAGGAAAAACGCGCCCGACAGATGGCTTTGCGAGCCGACACCCGCCGATGCCATGTTGAAGGGCTTCTTGCCGCTCTTGGCGTAGGCGATAAATTCCGGCACTGTTTTGATCGGCAGCGCATTGGCCACCACCAGCACGTTCAGTGTCTCGGCGAACTGCACCACCGACTCATAATCGTTGAGCGGATGGTAGGTCGGATTTTTTACCAGCAGCCGGGCGATGGTGGATGCCGCGGTGGTGGCAGCGACCAGCGTATAACCGTCCGGGTTGGCGTCTTTGCCGATTTCCATGCCGATGATGCCGCCGGCACCGGCGCGATTGTCGATCACCAGTTGCTGGCCGAGGACCCCGCCCAGATTATTAGTGACGATGCGCGTCAGGGTATCTACGGAACTGCCCGCACCGTTGGGGACCAGTACGCGGATGGAGCGGCTGGGATAAGTGTCAGCGGCGGTGGCGGCGGTGGCCACGCACAGCCCGGTTGCGGCAAACAGCGGGGTAAACAGGGTGGCAAGAAACGCGGCAAAAACACGTGTGCTTTTCATGGTGCTCCTCCTGGGATGCTGCGGGTTGGTCATCGAAAATTCTGCTTTTTTTAGACATCGAAACCGGCAAACATTCTGTCGGGTTTGCTGCGGCAAGGCAACCAATCAGGACCAAATTGGTCGGCGCATGCCGCGGCGTCAGTGCCACGTCAGTACTACTTGTGTGTGATGGCTGCAGGGTTGAAAATCCCCCGCTTGTCAGATAACACATAAGGTACCGGTAATGGCCAGACTGAGTTATGTAACCCCTGATCAAGTTACCGATCCCCAGATCAGCGCGTGGCTGGACGCGGCGATTGCGGCCGGACGTCCGGGTCCCGAGAACCAGGCGATCCGCGCCCATCAACCGGATGTCATGCGCTCATTTACCCAGACGCGTGAAATGTTGTTCGACAATGGTGCCGGCGTGGTCGAGCACGACTTGAAGGAATTATTGCGCGCCTACGTGGCATTCACCGTCGAATGCGGCTATTGAAGTAATCAGGGAACTGCGCGGTCTGCGCAGGATGCTGACAGCAGGATGTCCGAATTGATGCAGTACGAGAAATCAACGAAATTCACGTCGCGCGAAAAAACAGCGCTGCGTTATGCCGACGCGATCATGTATGACCCGAATCAGGCGGATGACGGGATGTGGGCAGCGTTGCGCGCGGAATTCACTGAACCACAGTTGGTGGAACTGGGTTACTGGGTCGGCTTTACGTTTGGCGGCCAGCGCTGGTTAAAAACCCTGGCTGCGAAGCAGGGTGAACTGGTGGCGGCGATGGCTGCGCGCAAGTGATCACCGGGTAGCGATGGCAAAAAAAAAGGGCGGCCATGGCCGCCCTTTTTCGCCCACCCTTGCGGGAGGGGCGGCAAGTCGGATCAGTAGGTCTTCAGCCCGGCGTCCTTGACCACCGGTCCCATCGCCTTGATTTCGCTGGCGACGAACTTGCGGAATTCTTCCGGCGTGCTGGTGGTGATTTCCGTCATCTGCCGATCGAAACCGGTTTTGAAGTCGGCATTCTCCGTGGTTTTGACCAGCAACTGGTGCAACTTCGCGAGTATCGGCTTCGGCGTATTACGCGGCGCCAGCAGGCCGCCCCAGCCGCCGTATTGGTACCCCTTCACGGTGTCGGCTACCGCCGGCAGGTCACCCAGCAGGGCAGATTTCTTTGTCAGCGTGTGAGCCACTGCGCGCAGCTTGCCGGACTTGATCATGCCGGCCACGGCGGGCGCCGGGGTGATGGTCCACTGCGATTCGCCGGCCACCGTAGCGGCCACTGATGCACCGCCGCCCTTGTAGGGCACATGCAGTGACTGCGTGTTGCCGAGTTTCATGAATAACACCCCGGCCAGATGACTTTGTGAGCCGACACCGGCGGACGCCATGTTGACGTTGCCGCCCTTGCTTTTGTTGTAGTCGAGCAGGTCCTTGACGGTTTTCACCGGCAGCGACGGATTCACGACCAGGATGTTGGGCGTAATGCCGAACAGCGAAATGAATTCATAATCTTTCATCGGATCGAAGGGCAATTTTTTGTGCACATGGGGTCCGATGACCATGGCGGCAGTTGAGGCCGAAATCAGCGTGTAGCCATCGGGGGGCGCATCCTTGCCGATTTCCATGCCGATCAACCCGCCGGCGCCGGCGCGGTTGTCGACCACGACTTGCTGGCCGGCGCTTACGGTGAGCCCGTTCGCGAATATGCGGCCCAGCGTGTCCACCGAACTGCCGGCGGCATTGGGCACGATCAGGCGTATCGGGCGGCTCGGATATTCCTGCGCAGAAAAAGCCGATGGCACGGCACCGATGGTCATAACAGCTGCACAGGCGAGCAGCAGATTGCGGGGCAAACTCATACTAGTCCTCCAGAGACGTTTGTTTTTCGGTTGTATCAAAATCAATTGGTTGCGGATTCTGTAGTGTTTGCTGCATTCAGGCAACTGCGCAACGAAGCGGATTCACGACCAAATTGGCCGCTGTCGTCGCCGCAGCGCCGAGACCCATTGCGGGGCCGCGGGAACCTTGACTGAATTCCGGGGTCATCTCACACTCGACCCATGCGCCGCATTCCCAAAATCCCGGTATTCAAGTTTCTGCTCACGCTGACCTTCGGCGTGCTGGCGGGCTGTGCCACTGCGCCCGTCAACTACACTGCAGCGGACGCGCCCTATGCCGCACCGCTGGTCCGGGTGACGGCGCCGCGCCCGGTGATCGGGCTGGTGCTGGGAGCTGGTGGATCACGGGGGTTTGCCCACGTCGGCGTGCTGAAGGCGTTCGAACAGGCCGGCATCGAGGCGGATGTCATCGTCGGCGTCAGTTCGGGTGCGGTGGTTGCCGCATTACACGCTGGCGGCATGCGTGCCGCTGCGCTCGAATCTACCGCCCTCGAGATCGAAGACAACGATCTGCTCGATTTCACGCTGTTCGGCCCGGGCATGATCGAAGGCGAGCGCCTGCAGGATTACATCAACGACATGTTGCGCAACCGGCCGATTGAGGCCTTGCAGAAACCGTTTGCTGCAGTGGCTGCCGAACGCGCAACCAATCGCATGGCGGTGTTCAACCGCGGCAACACCGGCCTTGCCGTGCGGGCGTCGGCCAGCGTGCCCAAGCTGTTCTGGCCGGTGCTGATCCGCGGCACTGAGTATGTTGATGGCGGCTTGGCCAGCCGGGTGCCGGCGTCAGTGGCGCGTGACATGGGTGCCGACATCGTCATTGCCGTGGATGTGTCGTGGCGCGGTTCGATTGATGCGCAGCAGGCGGATATCGTCATCCGGCCGCAGACGGTACGTTCGCGCATCACTGATTTTTCGCACAAGCTGGCCAATCTCGCTGCGGGTGAAGAAGCAGCGCTTGCGGTCGTGTCGCAGGTGAAAGCATTGCAGGTCCGGGTCGCCGCTGAAAAACTGCAGGCACTGCAGGTCGGTTCTGCACGCATACCCTAGCGCAATGTGAACTGCGGCGCCGGCGCCGCATCCTGCCTTGATATCATTCTCCTGTTCGCAAAAGGAGAATCATCGTGACAGATCAACGGGCATTTGCCGGAATCAAAGTACTGGACCTGACGCGCGTGCTGGCAGGTCCGTTCTGCGCCTATCAACTGGCGCTGCTGGGTGCGGAGGTCATCAAGATCGAGCCGCCGGGCAAGGGTGAATCCGTGCGCTGGCGCGCCGAGGCTGATCCCACGTTCGGCCAGCAAGGCATGTCACTGGGTTTCATGACCCAGTCGTCGAACAAGCGCTTCCTGACGCTGGACCTGAACAAGCCGGAAGGCCGTGACATTTTTCTGAAGCTGGCCGCTGAATGTGATGTGGTGGTGCAGAACCTGCGCAGCGGTTCGGCGGAAAAACGCGGCATCGATTATGCGGCGGTGAAAGCGGTCAACCCCGAAGTCGTGTTCATGTCGATCACCGCTTACGGCAACACCGGGCCCAAACAGTCGCACCCGGCCTATGACAGCGTGATCCAGGCGTGGTCGGGTTTCATGAGCGTGACCGGCACCCCGGAAACCGGACCGCTGAAGGCAGGGCCGCCCATCATCGATTATTCGACTGGACTGGCTGCGGCGTACGCCGTGTCGGCAGCGCTGTATCAGAAACAGCGCACCGGCAAGGGCCAGTACATCGACTTGTCGATGCTCGATACCAACATCATCCTGATGGCATCAACCGTGACCGCGTATCTAAATACCGGCGTCGCGCCGAAGCAGGCGGGGAATGACGCCGCAAGCCGCGCGCCGGCATCGACCACTTTTAATACCGCCGACGGCCTGATCGCTTTTGCGCTGAACGAGGAACACCAGTACCAGGGCATGGTGCAGGTGCTTGAGTTGCAGGCATTGAATAATGACCCGCGTTTTGCCACACCTGCTGCGCGGCGTGACAACATCCCGGCGCTGCGCGCACTGATGCAGGAAAAACTGATGACGCGTACTGCCGCGGAATGGGAGCCGCTGTTCAACGAAGCCGGTGCACCGGCGGGGCGGGTGCGCACGGTGCCGGAATGCCTGGCCGAAGCGCAGACGGCATCGCGCGGACTGTTTCACAGTTTTTCGCCGGCGGAGACCGGATTCAAGAAAGACCTCAAGGTGCCGCTGTCACCATTCACCTATGCGCATGACGGTCCGCGCGCCGATACGCCCCCGCGTCCGGTGGGCGCGGACAGCGACGCGATACTGGGTGAGCTGGGTTACGACGCCAAAACCATCGCTGCGCTGCGTGCGCAACTCGTGATCTAGCGAGGCAGACTGACGTGGATCCGCTGATCCTGTTGTTCGCGCTGGGCGTAGTTGCGCGGCTGGCGCGCTCCGACCTGCGTTTTCCGGAGCCGATCTACGAGGCGTTGTCGATTTACCTGCTGCTCGCCATCGGTCTGAAAGGCGGCGTTGCGCTGTCACAGGAGCCGCTGCTGAACGTGGCGTGGCCGGCCGTGGTGACCATTGCGCTGAGCTTCGCCTTGCCGTTCGTGCTGTTCCCGGTGTTGCGGCATCTGGTGCGCCTGGTGCGCGCTGATGCCGCAAGCGTGGCCGCGCATTACGGCTCGGTGTCCGTGGTCACTTTTGCCATTGCCGCCGCTTATCTCGACCGGCGCGGCATTTCCACTGAAAGTTTCATGCCGGTGTTGCTGGCCCTGATGGAGGCGCCGGGCATCATCGCCGGCGTGATGCTCGCCCGGGCGGGTGGCGCCGGCGGTGCACCCGTAATGCGCGAAGTGATGGTGAACAAAGGCATTGTGCTGCTCGCCGGAGGCATCATTATCGGTGCGGTCATCGGTGTTGACGGTTTTGCGTCGCTGAAACCGCTGTTCGGCGATCTGTTTCGCGGCGTGCTTGCGTTGTTTCTGCTGGAGCTGGGGCTGGTCGTTGGCGGGCGCCTGCCCGACCTGCGGCGTGCTGGACACCGGCTGGTCGTGTTTGCGCTGGCCGCACCGCTGCTGCTGGGCGTCGCCGGTCTGGCCTGCGGCATCTGGATTATCGGACTGACGCCCGGCGGCGCCACGCTGTTTGCGGTGCTGGTGGCGAGTGCGTCCTACATCGCGGCACCCGCGGCGATGCGCATGGCGGTGCCCGAGGCCAATCCCGCGCTGGGCATTTCCGCGGCGCTGGCGGTGACTTTTCCGTTTAATGTGTTCGTCAACATCCCGCTGTTGACCATACTGGGGAGCGCATCATGAATACTCAGACCCATATCCGCTGCCAGCTGACCATCATCGCCGAGTTCGTGCTTGAAGCGCGCCTGATGGCGCTGCTCGCGCGGCTGGGTGCGCATGGTTACACGGTGCACGAAGTGCGCGGCGGCAGTTTTTCTTCAGAAGGTGCACGCCATCGCGAGGGCGTCGGTGAAACCGACCGTACTATCGAGATGAAAATCATCTGCGAGCGAGCGATTGCCGAGACGATTGCGCAACAGGTGCTCGATGAATTCGCGCAGCATTTCTCGGTGCGCGTCATGCTGGCCGAAGTCGAGGTGTTCCGTCCGGGGAAATACTGATCGACGCGATACTGGGTGAACTGGGTTACGACGCCAAAACCATTGCGGCGCTGCGTACCAGTAAAGTTATCTGATATCCGGTGGGGCCGGCGCATGCAGCGTGCGCGTTTTCGGCGTGCGGTCCATGCGCCAGCCGGCGATGGCCTGAGTCCAGAATGCCTGCGTGTCTTCCGGCCCGCAACCGGACACAGGCTGCTGACCGAGAAATTCCAGTACTGCATTGAGTGCGGTTACCGGCTCCGCGGGCACCACGGGGGCTGCCAGCGACTGCTTGGAGAGTTTTTCGCCGATGACATTGACGGCCACCGGCAGGTGGGCATATCGCGGCGTCGCGTAGCCCAGTAATTGCTGCAGATAAATCTGCCTCGGCGTTGAATCGAGCAGGTCGGCGCCGCGCACGATGTCCGTGATGCCCTGCTCGGCATCGTCCACCACGACGGCTAGCTGATACGCGTACAGCCCGTCGGCGCGTTTCAGCACAAAATCACCAATCTGGCGTTCGATGTTGTGGGTGACTTTGCCCTGGATTGCGTCAGTGAATTCCGTTTTTGTACTGCGGGTCAGCACACGTTCGGCGCGCGCGGCGCGCCCCGCCAGCAATCCTTTGCGGCAGGTGCCGGTGTATACCGGTCCGTCGATGCCGCTGACAGCCGAATCGGCGATTTCGCGGCGACTGCAGGCGCAGGGATAAACCAGTTCGCGTTTTTTCAGTTGATTGAGCGCTTCCCGGTAGGCTTCGGCGCGGGTGCTTTGATAGAGCGCGTCGCCGTTCCAGGCCATGCCCAGGGTTTCCAGCGTGTGGAGTATGGCGTCCGCAGCACCGGGTGCCGTGCGCGGCTGGTCCAGATCTTCCATGCGCAGCAGCCACTCACCGTTGTGCGCGCGCGCGTCGAGATAACTGCCGACGGCGGCGACCAGTGAACCGAAATGCAACGGCCCGGTGGGCGATGGTGCAAAGCGGCCACGGTACGTTGGAGATTTTGCAGGCTGCGAGGGAGGCGGGGACATACTAGAATGGATATTACTCCATCTCTTACCGCAGGTCCGCTTCCATGATTGATCCACAGCCGCATTTCGACCGATTTGCGCAGCGCCTTGCATTGCATGCCTGGACCCTGGAATCGACGCCATTTGCTGAAACGCTGCGTATCGCGCGTGCAGCGGGCTGGGACGCGGTGGAAATCCGCCGCAGCGATGTGATGCAATGTTACAAGGCGGGTTTGCAGCGCGACGACGTGATCCGGCTGATCCGTGATGCCGGTATCGCGGTGGCGGTGATGGGCACCGAATACGGCTTGCTGTTTGCGCAGGATGATGAATACCGGCGCCTGCTGGCAGTGCTCGACGAAACCTGCGTGATAGCCAAAGCAGTCGGCTGCGACATGATCATGACAGCCACCGGTCAGGCGACGGGCAGCATAGACACTGCGGCCGCCAACATGCGTGCCGCGGCGGATGTAGTTGCCGCGCACGGCCTGCGCATGGCTTATGAATACAGTTCGGCGCATCAGAGCGTGAACCGGCTGGACATCGCACAGGAAATCCATGCGCGGGTCGCACATCCTGCGTTCGGTCTGTTGCTCGATGCCTATCACCTCGAACGCAGCGGTGCCGGCGGCCGCGGTTTTGCCGATGTGCCGGAGGAACACATTTTTGCTTTCCAATACAGTGACGTGCCAACGACAGCGCCGCCGGGCATGTTGCGTCCTGCGGATCGCCTGCTGCCGGGTCTGGGCATCGTGCGCTGGAACGAGGTGTTTACTCTGCTGGCCGAAAAAAATTATCAGGGCTATCTGAGTTTTGAGGCGCCGAATCCGGATCTGTGGGCGCGTCCGGCGCTGGAGGTCGCGCAGGAGGGTGTGGCGGCTACGCGCGCGTTGCTGGCTGCCTTGTAAGCACAATGTTTGTCATCCAGAAGATTTACGCATGAAAAGGAATTGCATATGAAAACCAGAGCAGCCGTCGCGCACAAGGCCGGAGCGCCGCTGACCATCGAAACCGTGGACCTCGACGGCCCCAAAGCTGGTGAAGTGCTGGTGGAGATCAAGGCCACCGGCCTCTGCCACACCGATGAATTTACGCGTTCGGGTGCCGATCCCGAAGGCCTGTTCCCGGCGATCCTCGGGCACGAAGGCGCGGGCGTGGTGGTCGACATCGGGCCGGGTGTGACCAGTCTGAAAAAAGGCGACCACGTGATTCCGCTGTACACGCCGGAATGCCGACAGTGTGAATACTGCCTCAGCGGCAAGACCAATCTATGCCAGTCCATCCGCGTGACCCAGGGCCAGGGGGTGATGCCCGACGGCAGCAGCCGTTTCTCGGTGGGCGGCAAGAAGGTGTTTCATTACATGGGTACATCGACTTTCGCCAATTACACCGTGGTGCCGGAAATCGCACTGGCGAAAATCCGCGAAGACGCGCCCTTCGACAAGGTCTGCTACATCGGTTGTGGTGTCACCACCGGCATCGGTGCGGTGATCAATACCGCGAAAGTCGAACCGGGTGCGAATGTGGTGGTGTTCGGCCTCGGCGGCATCGGCCTCAACGTGATCCAGGGCGCGCGGCTGGCAGGTGCAAACATGATCATTGGCGTCGACCTCAATCCCTCACGCAAAGCACTCGCCGAAAAATTCGGCATGACGCATTTTGTGAATCCGAAAGAAGTGAAAGAAGACCTGGTGCCCTACCTGGTGAGCTTGACCAAAGGCGGCGCGGACTACAGCTTTGAATGCATAGGCAATGTCGATGTCATGCGCCAGGCGCTGGAATGCTGCCACAAGGGCTGGGGTGTGTCGGTGATCATCGGCGTCGCGGGGGCGGGGCAGGAAATCAAGACCCGGCCGTTCCAGCTCGTCACCGGTCGCGTGTGGAAAGGCACGGCTTTCGGCGGCGCCAAGGGCCGGCGCGATGTTCCGAAAATCGTGGACTGGTACATGGACGGCAAGATCAACATCGACGACCTGATCACGCACAAGCTGAAGCTGGAGGACATCAACAAGGGCTTTGATTTGATGCACTCCGGGGAGTCGATACGCAGTGTGGTGGTGTTTTGAAATTACGTAAAAAAATGAAAAAACTCCCTCTCCCCACGCTAGTGGGGAGAGGGTTGGGGTGAGGGGCGGCAGAGAGTAATTTTGTTGTGGGTTCCAAGAGGGTAAGTTTCCATAAGCATTTGTATTGTTTGGTATTTTTTATATTCTGCGGTATCGTTTCCCGTTCGAGGCCATTCAATTGGCGCTATGATGCCCTGGCATTGGAGGCGTGCTTCTGAACAAGACAGTGTTCATCGTGATCCCGATATTCAGGGCGGCGTGCCGGTGTTTGCAGGCACGCGTGTGCCGCTGAGAAATCTGTTTGATTGTCTCGAAGCCGGTGAGAGTCTGGATCAATTCCTTGAGGACTATCCTTCCGTTTCCCGCGACCAGGCCGTGACTGCGCTGGAACAAGCGTAGTCCATATCAAACTAGTTATGCCTCATAAAGCGAGCCACTGGACACTTATACGCCCTAGGCGTATAGTCTCCAAATGTTCACCGTTGTCGAAACTCTCGTGTTTCAGAAGCAATGGCCACTTTACTGGGGTGAAGAAGAACGAGGTGAATTTGCCGCATTTATCGCCGAGTTTCCAAATTCTGGTGACGTAGTACTCCAATCGGGCGGCATTCGAAAGGTTCGTTGGCGGCGTGCAGGCACCGGTAAGTCCGGAGGTGTTCGCGTGATCTATTTCACACGAACAGCCGAAGAAGAGGTTGTACTTCTGCTTATTTATGCGAAGTCCAAGACCGACAACATTACAGGCACTAAGCTTAAGGAGATACGACGTGTCATTGAAAGCTAAACCGCTCACGGGCACCAAACTGCGGGACTACGAAGCCAAGCGCGACCTTGCGACTGAATTGCTTGAGTCAGTGAAACAAATGAAAGCGGGAAAGACCCAGGTTGTCCTGTCGCCCGCAATTGAAGCGCGAGAACGTACGGGTTTGTCACAATCGCAATTCGCAAGGCTGCTGGGCGTATCTGTTCGTACGCTTCAGGGCTGGGAGCAGGGCCGTAAACAGCCTAGCGGTGCGGCACGGACGTTGCTCAGCATTGCGCAGACTAATCCCAAGGCATTGCTTGCGGTAGCTGGCAAGTAACGGATCGGCAGTATGAGCAAGCGTAGCCCGTATGAAACGCGCCCCGAAGGAAGTCCTCTTGGGGGAAAGTGGAATACGGGAGCTGAGGCCAACTACCCCGTAATTCGCGGAGTTTATCCTGAGGGTGTTGCAGGGCTACTTACGGGCTACTACTACTGCGCTTGTTGTCCAATCATCGGGTACGGACCTTGATTCAGGTCGATGCGTCGAGCCGGGGTTAAAAGTGGAAAGGGAAATCAACTCCGGTACCTTTGTTGCTGTGAGTCGATACGGAGCTGGTTGTGTTTTGATGTGATGGGGAGGGTTGCATGTCGAGCAAGCGCCAAGAGGCAGAAAGTAAATTGTCATCTGAGCAATGTGAAATGTTCAACAAGCTTATCCAAGACTACGAAAGTGCTTGTCAAGCACATGTCAAAGGAGGGAAGGTTTTTAGGAATTACAATATTTTGGCGGAACTAATCCAAGTTGGCTGGCGGAAATCATGAATAAAAAACAACGACGAGTGCTTGTCATGGCAGGCATTTTTATTTTCATTGCCTTCCTTTTGCCACCAACTTATTCGGCCGATTACGGCTTTAAATACAGGTGGATTTTCGGTTCATGGGACGGAAAAATTGAGGTAATGGTTCTTCTTGCGGAATGGGTGGCTATCTGTCTCCTTGCGGGAATAGGTTGGCTTTTGTGTCGTGATTTCCATAAATCCTAGCAAGCGTAGCCCGTATGAAACGAAGTGGAATACGGAAACTGAAGTTAACTGCCCCGTAATTCGCTTCGCTACTTACGGGCTACTACAACTGTTTTTCCGGGTTTTGATAACACCTAAGCCCACGACCTCGAAGGGCTGTATGTGCTGCGGCTAGCAGTTCAACGCAATAGTTCGGTGCGGAAGAAACAAACCCACGTTTTTTTTGACCTTTGCTTGCAGCAGAGCGGTCGCGTGGAGCCGGTCAGCAACCATTGTCGAGAAGCGCAGGCTCCCAACTGAAAAAACCGGATAATAGCGGCACTATCGTTTTAGTCGCTATTTGGGAATTCGCACATGGAAATCAAGGTCAATTTTCTCGACAAACTTCGGCTTGAGGCCAAGTTTGACGACTTCACGGTCGTGTCCGATCAACCCATACGTTATAAGGGCGATGGTTCGGCACCCGGTCCCTTCGATTACTTTCTGGCTTCCTCGGCTTTGTGTGCGGCTTATTTTGTGAAGCTGTACTGCGGAACGCGCAACATTCCCACCGAAAACATCCGTCTGTCGCAGAACAATATTGTCGATCCGGAAAACCGCTACCAGCAGATTTTCAAGATTCAGGTCGAGTTGCCGGCGGATATTTCTGACAAGGATCGCCAGGGCATATTGCGCTCCATCGACCGTTGTACGGTGAAAAAGGTGGTGCAAGCCGGACCTGATTTTGTGATTGAAGAGGTGGAAAATCTGGATGCCGATGCGCAGGCCTTGCTGATGCCGGGTGCGGATTCAACAGCAAGTACCTGTATTGCCGGCAAGGATCTGCCGCTGGAGCAAACCATCGCCAATATGTCGGGCATTCTGGCGGGCTTGGGCATGAAAATAGAAATCGCTTCATGGCGCAATATCGTGCCCAATGTGTGGTCGCTGCATATACGCGATGCGCATTCGCCGATGTGTTTTACCAACGGCAAGGGGGCGACTAAAGAAAGCGCGCTGGCTTCAGCGCTGGGCGAATTTATCGAGCGCCTGAATTGCAATCATTTCTACAACGATCAGTTCTGGGGCGAAGATTTCGCCAACGCGGCGTTTGTACATTACCCGGACGAGCGCTGGTTCAAGCCCGGCCCCAAGGATGCGCTGCCGGCGGAAATTCTCGACGCGCACTGTCTGCAGATTTACAACCCTGATGGCGAGTTACGCGGCTCGCATCTGTACGATACCAACTCCGGCAATCTGCAACGCGGCATCTGTGCGCTGCCGTATGTGCGCCAGTCGGACGGCGAGGTGGTGTATTTCCCGTCCAACCTGATCGACAATCTGTACCTCAGCAATGGCATGAGTGCGGGCAATACGCTGGCCGAAACGCAGGTGCAATGCCTGTCGGAAATCTTCGAGCGGGCGGTCAAACGCAAAATTCTGGAAGGTGAAATTGCGCTGCCAGATGTGCCGCAGGAAGTGCTGGCGAAATACCCCGGCATTCTGGCCGGGATTCAGGGATTGGAGGCGCAGGGCTTTCCGGTAATAGTGAAGGATGCGTCGCTGGGCGGGGAGTTTCCAGTGATGTGCGTCACCTTGATGAACCCGCATACCGGTGGTGTGTTTGCCTCGTTCGGGGCGCACCCGAGCTTTGAAGTGGCGCTGGAACGCAGTCTTACGGAGTTGCTGCAGGGCCGCAGTTTTGAAGGCCTGAACGACTTACCCCGGCCCACTTTTGAAACTAATGCCGTGACTGAGCCGAATAACTTTGTTGAACACTTCATTGATTCCAGCGGTGTGGTGTCGTGGCGCTTTTTCAGTGCCAAAACGGATTACGATTTTGTGGAGTGGGATTTTTCTGCTCGGAGCGAGAGTTCTAATGTCGAGGAAGCTGCGACGTTGTTCGGCATACTCGAAGACATGGGCAAGGAAGTGTACATGGCCGTGTATGACCAGCTAGGCGCAACGGCCTGCCGCATTTTGGTGCCGGATTATTCTGAAATTTATCCGGTGGAGGATTTGATCTGGGATAACACCAACAAAGCGCACTTGTTCCGCGCTGATATTTTGAACTTGCATCGCCTGGACGATGCCGGCCTGGAAGCGCTGGTGAAACGTCTGGAAGACAGTGAGCTCGATGACTACACCGACATCATCACCTTGATCGGTGTCGAGTTTGACGAAAATACGGACTGGGGTCAGTTAACGATTCTGGAGTTGAAGTTGCTGATTTATCTCGCCCTGCAGCAATTTGCAGCGGCGAAAGAGCTGGTGGAAACCTTCCTGCAATATAACGAAAACACGGTCGAGCGCGGCTTGTTTTATCAGGCCCTGAATGTGGTGCTGGAGGTGGTGCTGGACGACGACCTGGAGCTGGCCGATTACGAAGTCAATTTCCGCCGCATGTTTGGCAACCCGCGGATGGACGCGGTGATGGGGTCAGTGGATGGCAGCGTGCGATTCTTCGGCTTGACGCTTACGAGCATGAAGCTGGAGGGACTCGACCGGCATCAGCGCCTGCTCGACAGCTATAAAAAAATGCATAGAGCGCGGGCCAAGGCGGCGGCGTTATCCAGTTAGGTTGCGCGTCGCAGATGGATCGTCCATGTGAGTGCTGGCGAGTTGTATGGACTATCATGTAGCCATGAGTGCCATATCCACATCAGCGTCTGAAATTTTTACATTCGACAACACCTACGTCCGCGATCTCGAAGGGCTGTATGTGCCGTGGCAAGCCGCAGAGGCTCCGGCGCCGAAGCTGATCAAGCTCAACCATGCGCTGGCCGAAGAGCTGGGGCTGAACGCGCAAGCGCTGGATTCCGCGGAAGGCGCACAACTTTTTTCCGGCAATCAGTTGCCGGAAGGCGTCAATACCATCGCCCAGGCCTATGCCGGTCACCAGTTCGGTGGCTTTTCGCCGCAGCTGGGCGATGGTCGTGCGTTACTGCTGGGTGAAGTCATCGACAAAAACGGCAAGCGCCGCGACATCGCGTTCAAGGGTTCGGGCCGCACGCCGTTTTCGCGCGGCGGTGACGGCAAGGCCGCGCTGGGCCCGGTGCTGCGCGAATACATCATTGGCGAGGCGATGCACGCGCTGGGGGTTCCGACTACGCGCGCGCTGGCTGCTGTGACCACGGGTGAATTCGTGCGTCGCGAACGCAATCTGCCGGGTGCGGTACTGACGCGGGTGGCGGCCAGTCATATCCGTGTCGGCACGTTTCAGTTTGTTATGGCACGCGGCGACGAGGCCCTGTTGCGCAAGCTTGCCGACTACACGATCGATCGTCATTACCCGGAACTCAAGGGGCAGCCTGATCCGTATCTCGGTTTGCTGAAAGCCGTCTGTGAAAAACAGGCAGCGCTGATTGCACGCTGGATGAATATCGGTTTCATTCACGGCGTGATGAACACCGACAACATGACGCTGTCCGGTGAAACCATAGATTACGGTCCCTGTGCGTTCATGGATCGCTACAACCCGGCGACGGTGTTCAGTTCCATCGACGAGCAGGGACGTTATGCCTATGTGAACCAGCCGCCAATTGCGACCTGGAATCTGGCGCGGCTGGCCGAGGCACTGTTGCCGTTGCTGGTTGAAGTGCGCAACAACGACCAGGACAAGGCCGTGGCCGAGGCGACTGCCGTGCTGGAAGGTTTCCGGGCGCGTTATCAGTATTACTGGCTGCAGGGCATGCGCCTGAAGCTGGGGCTGACACGCGAGGACGCGGATGACTTTGCATTGGCGACGGATTTTCTGTCGGCGATGGAAGGCCAGGGTGTCGACTTTACGCAGGCGTTCCGTCGGCTTGCCGATGTGGCGCAAGGTACGGGCGAGTTCAGCGAAATCGGTTTGCACAAGCTGTATGCCGATGACGCGGCGTTAAAAGCCTGGTTGCCGCGCTGGCGCGCGCGCCTGGATGCGGAAGCTGTGGCGCCGGAACAGCGTGCGCAGGCCATGCGTGCGGTGAATCCTGTTTATATTCCGCGCAACCATAAAGTCGAGGAAGCGCTGGATGCGGCGGTGGCGCTGGGCAATTACGCGCCCTTCGAACAATTGCTGGCGGTGCTGCAGCGGCCTTTTGAAGAACAGGCCGGACGATCGGCGTATGCGGAGCCGGCGCCGGTCAGTGTATCTGCGGGTTACCAGACTTTTTGCGGCACCTGACCAGAGAAGTTATATAAGATGTTGATTATATTTATATTTTTATGCCGCGTCCGCGGTGTAGAGCTGCACTACCTTGCCTTCCTCGTCGTTCGCTGCGGTGACGCGGTATTCCCGGCGCGCCAGCTCCATGCGCCTGTCCCTGTGTTCGACCACGGCCGTGCAACAGTCCACCCAGGCACCGCAGTTGATGTAGGTCACGTTCTCGATTTTTCGTTTTGGCATCGCGACGCTGCGCATCGTTGCTGATCCGTATTTACTGTGCGCTGCCGTGTAGCGCTGAAAAGTGTCGACGCTGGTGAATTTGCGTTGTAACTTCGGGCTTGCACATAAATTTTCACGCGGGGAGTAAACGCATGTCATTTGCCGATTCTGACGGAGTCAGGCTGCATTACGAGGAAACCGGGCGCGGCGTGCCCATCGTGTTCGTGCACGAATTTGCCGACGACCTGCGCAGCTGGGAACCGCAGCTGCGTTTTTTTTCGCGGCGTTATCGCTGCATTGCATTTAACGCGCGCGGTTATCCGCCGTCGGATGTGCCGCGCGCACACGCCAAATATTCACAGGCGCTGGCGGCTGACGACATCGCCAATGTCATGCGCCATCTCAAAATAAAAAAAGCCCACATCATCGGCTGCTCGATGGGTGGATATGCCACGCTCCACTTCGGACTGCGCCATGCGCGTTTGGCGCTGTCGCTGACTGCCGTCGGCGTGGGTTATGGCGCCGATCCGGACAAGCGTGCCCAGTTCCTCAAGGACACTGAAGTCATGGCGCAGCGTTTCGACATGCTGGGCACGCGCGAGGCGATCAAGCCGTATCAGATTGGCCCGTCGCGGGTGCAGTACCAGAACAAGGATCCGCGCGGTTTTGCGCAGTTCTGCGCCGAGTTTGCCGGGCATTCGGCACTGGGTTCGGCCAACACGCTGCGCGGGGTGCAGGCAAAACGCCCCACCATCCAGAGCCTGGAGCGCAAGCTGAAACAGCTCAAGGTGCCGCTGCACATGATGAGCGGTGATGAAGACAATAATTGCCTGGAGCCGGGGATATTCATCAAGCGGGTGTGTCCGTCGGCGTGGCTGACCGTGGTGCCGAACACCGGCCATGCCGTGAATGTGGAGGAACCCGATCTGTTCAACCGGCTGACTGCTGAATTTCTGGCACAGGTTGATTCAGGCCGCTGGCGGCCGCGCGACCCACGCTCGCTGGTGAAATCCACCATGCAGCCGGGAAAGAAATAAGCCATGGTCGTCACGCTGATCGAGAATTTCCGTGCAGTTTTTTATACGCCGTTCTACGCGGCGTTCGCACTCGGTGCCTATGAAGCTGAAGACGTGGACGTGCGCCTGGAGATGTCGGCGGCTGCCGACAAGACGCTGACCGGCCTGCTGGCGGGTACCGGGCAGGTGTCCTGGGGCGGTCCTATGCGTTTGATGCACACCCTGGAAGATCATCCGCAGAGTGGCATCGTCAGTTTCTGTGAAGTGGTGGGGCGAGATCCGTTTTACCTGATCGGTCGCACTGCCAATCCTGGTTTTCGCATGCAGGATCTGGTGGACAAAACGCTGGCGGTGGTGACCGAGGTGCCTACACCCTGGTACTGCCTGCAGCACGACCTGCGGCTGGCCGGAATCGATCCGGCTGCAGTGCGCCGTGCGCCCGCGGGTAGCATGGGCGAAAACCTGCAGCGCTTGCGCGCGGGCGAAGTCGATGTCATCCAAGTGTTCGAACCGCTGGCGCATCAGGCGGTTGCGGATGGCGCAGGTCATGTCTGGTACCGCGCGGCGGATCGCGGGCCTGCGACTTACACCACGTTCAACACCACGCGACAGTTTCTGGAGCGTGAGCCAGAAACCGCGCTGCGCATGACGCGGGCCATGTACCGCACCCAGAAATGGATGGCCGCGCATGACGGCCGCGAGTTGGCGGAAGCTGTAGCGAGTTACCTACCGGATATTTCCGTGACTGCGTTGGCTGCGTGCTTCAATGGTTACAAGGCGAGCGGTGTCTGGAACACCAACCCGCTGCAGCAGCGCGCTGGCGTTGAATGGTTGCGCGATGCCATGCTGGCATGCGGGGCGATCCGCACGCGATTTACCTATGAAGACCTGTCCGACATGCGTTTTGCCGAACAAGTGATGCGCGAAGACCCGCCGACCATCTGAAGCGCCGTGTGCTGACTGCAGTTGGTGAAGTAATTGAAAAAACACGGAAATCGGCACGTAAGCTTTTAAGCTGTTGTTGACCAAATTGGTCCTGCAAGGTTGCCACGCTGGCTCAAACGCGACAAAATCCTCCTCGGTCAATTCGTTGTGACAAATTCAAAAATATTTACGACCGAGGAGGTTCAATATGAAATTCACCCATGTAGTTACCGCATTGCTGGCAGCGACCAGCCTTTCTGCAGCGGTCAGCGCTGTAGCCGCTGACAGTTTTCCGAGTCGTCCGCTGCGGGTGCTGGTGCCCAACGGCCCGGGCAGTTCCGTGGACACCCTGACGCGCATCGTAACCAACCGCCTGGGCGAAACCCTCGGTCAGCAGATCGTGGTCGACAACCGCGCGGGTGCTGGCGGTGTGATCGGCATGGAAATTGGCAAGGACGCGAATCCCGACGGTTATACGCTGATCACTGCCACTACCGCGGCTTCCACCATTGCCCGGTTGTTGTTGAAAAATCCGCCCTATCATCCGGTGAATGATTACGACTCAGTCGCGCAGTTTGCGGTGACGCTGAATGTGCTGGTGGTGGCCAATTCGCTACCGGTTAAAACCGTGCCGGAACTGATCGCCTATGCCAAGAGCGGCAAAAAACCGTTCAACATGTCATCGGCAGGTATAGGTTCACAGAGCCATTTGTCAGGTGCCTACTTCGTGCAGGAGTCCGGTATCAAATCGCTGCATGTGCCGTATAAAGGCGGCGGCGCTTCGTCCCGTTCGGTGGCATCCGGAGAATCGCAGTGGTCGCTGATCCCGTCAGCTGCGGCGATGAACCACGTGGCGGCCAAACGCATGCGTGCGATCGGCCACAGCCTGAGCCACACCACGCCATTGCTGCCCGATATCCGTCCGATCTCCGAAACCATACCGGGTTTTGATTACACCGGCTGGATGGGTTTCTTCGCCCCCAAAGGCACTCCCAAGGCGGTGATCGAGAAGCTGCGCGCTGCAGTGGCGAAGACCATGGAAGCGGCCGAAGTCAAAAAAGGCATGGCGTTCCAGGCGACCGAGATTGTGGTGCTCGGCCCGGATCAATTCCGCAAGGAAGTGCAGAAATCCATGGTCAAGAATGCAGCGCTGATCAAAACGGTGGGGCTCAAAGCCACCAACTGATGGCTGCAGGCAGGAACGGGTGCCGGCGCTGCCGGCCCTGGCTCCTGTGCAAAATGAAAAATCGGGCCGCACAGCCCGATTTTTTTCGCTCTCAGCAAGTGGTGTCGGACCATGTAGCGGGCGCCACCCACAGTTTGTTTTTAAATTATTGTTTTTATTGATATTTTTATCGTCTGTTTACGCAGTGCTGCAAGCTCCTCCAACGCTGCCGGTTCTGCAGATTAAAATGCGCACATGAGCATTCCACTGCTGACTGAACTGCCGTACCGCGCTGACAGTGCTGCACTGTTTGAAGCCGTGGCTGACCGGTCGTGGGCGGTGTTTCTCGACAGCGGGCAGCATTATCCCGGCCAGGCGCGTTACGACATCATCGCCGCCGAACCCTATGTCCGGCTGGTGACCCGCGGCGCGATCACGGAAGTCCATGCCGACGGGACTGAACTGTCGCGCGCTGATCCCTTTGATTTGTTGCGTACCCATGTGGCGATGGATACGGCCTGCCCCCCAGGAGGACTTCCTTCGGGGCGTAGTGGCAGCCTGCCGTTCAGCGGTGGAGCCATCGGTTATTTCGGTTACGACCTGGCGCGACGCATCGAGCGTCTGCCGGTGCGTGCGCGCGATGCCGAACGCATACCGGACATGGTCATCGGCATCTACGACTGGGCGGTGGTGGTGGATCATTCCGAGCGCCGCGCGTGGCTGGCCGGACAGGGGCGTGATGCCGATACCGACCGCAAATGGAACAGCCTGGTGCAGTTGTTTTCTGCAGCACCCGCCGAGCGGAGTCGTGCACCGTTCCGGGTGACCTCACCGATCACCTCCAATTTCACGCCGCAGGGTTATGGCCATGCCTTCGACCACGTGCTGGATTACATCCGCGCCGGCGATTGTTACCAGGTCAATCTGGCGCAACGTTTTGTGGCGCACGCCGAAGGCGATCCGTGGCTGGCCTACCAGCGGCTGCGGTTGATCAACCCGGCGCCGCATGCCGCCTATCTGTCCACGCCGTACGCACACATCCTGTCGGCGTCACCGGAACGTTTTCTGCGCGTCGACAATCGCCAGGTGGAAACCAAACCCATCAAGGGCACGCGGCCGCGCGCCGGCCATGCGCGGCTGGATGCCGGGCTGATTGCCGAGCTGCTGGCCAGTGAAAAAGACCGCGCTGAAAACCTGATGATCGTTGATCTGCTGCGCAATGACCTGTCGAAGAACTGCGAGCTGGGGTCGGTCAAGGTGCCGCGGCTGTTCGATGTCGAAAGTTTTGCCACCGTGCATCATCTGGTAAGCACGGTAACCGGCACGCTGGCGCAGGGGCGTGATGCCATTGACCTGCTGCGCGGCGCGTTTCCCGGCGGCTCGATTACCGGTGCGCCCAAGGTGCGGGCGATGCAGATCATTGAAGAACTTGAATCACACCGGCGCGGTGTCTATTGCGGCGCCATCGGTTATGTCGGTTACGACGGCAACATGGATACCAACATCGCGATTCGCACGCTGGTGTATTCGCGTGGCACGGTGCGGTTCTGGGCGGGCGGTGGCATCGTCGCCGATTCAGAGTGCGATGCCGAGTACCAGGAAACTTTCGACAAGGCCGCAGCGCTGCTTGATCTGCTGCAACAGAGCGCGGAAAGTGCCGTCGGCAACTGACGGCGTGATACGCAGACATTTTTATATTCACAGGCAGGAGCGCGGTAATGGCCACTCAGGATCTGACGCAGGAGAATTTTGAAAGCACGGTCACCGGTAACAAGATGGTGATCGTTGATTTTTGGGCGCCGTGGTGTGGCCCGTGCAAGGGTTTTGCACCGGTGTTCGAGGCGATGTCGGAAAAACATCCCGACGTGGTGTTTGCCAAGGTCAATTCGGATGACGAGCAGGGACTGGCGGCGCATTTCGGCGTCCGTTCGATACCGACCATCATGCTGTTTCGCGAAGAGGTGATTGTGTTCATGCAGGCGGGTGCCTTACCCGAGGCCGGCCTGGAAAGCGTGCTGAACCAGGCCAAGGCGTTGGATATGGATCAGGTGCGCAGTGATATCGCGGCCAAGCAGGCGCAGCAGCAGCAACAGCAATAAAATAATAATATAATTAACAGGTTACATTACATCCTGCTGTACGCCCTGCGTCGCAGGCCGGCTGCGGTGTTAGCGCACCTTGATGCCGGCCTGTTTGACGACTTTCACCCATTGCGCGAGATCGTCGCGGATGAATTTACCGAGTTCTTCGCTGCTGCTCGGCTGCACTTCGGCACCCAAGGTCGTGAAGCGCTCACGCACTGCGGGCGTGGCCAGTACTTTGTGCAGGGCCGTGTTTAATTGCGCAATCACAGTGCTCGGGGTTGCAGCCGGCGCGAGTATGCCGGTCACGGTGCTGGCGTCGAAACCAGGCACACCGGACTCGGCGAGCGTAGGTAAATCCGGCAAGGCAGCCGCGCGTTTGGCTGTGGTGACGGCGATGGCGCGTATGCGCTGGCTCTTGATGAAAGGCAATGACGAAGAAATCTGGTCGACATGGGCAAAGATGTGTCCTGCAACCAGGTCGATCAGTGCGGCGCCACTGCCTTTGTACGGAATCAGGTTCATGCGGGTGCCGGTGCGGATCATGAACAACTCGGCGATCAGGTGATTGGTGGTGCCGACGCCGGCATTGCCCATCAGCAGGTTGCCGCCCTGCGCCTTGGCCACTGCGATCAGTTCCCGGGTGGTGCGTGCAGGTAACGAGGGATGCACCACCAGCGCCAGCGGCACTACTGCAATGCGACCGACGGGGGCCAGATCGCGCACGATGTCATACGGCAGATTCGTGTACAGCGCCGGACCGTTGGTCATCACGCTGCTTGATGCCACCATGATGGTGTAACCATCCGGTGCGGCCCGTGCGACGGCGGTGGTGCCGATCGAGCCGCCGGTGCCCCCGGCGCGGTTTTCAACCAGCATCTGCTGCCCCAGCAATTCGGAAAGTCCTGGCGCAATAGTGCGCGCGGTGATGTCGACATTGCCGCCGGGTGCGAACGGCACCAGTATGCGCACCGGTTTGGTGGGATAACTTTGTGCGGCAGCGCCGGTGATGAGGGACAGCAGCGCGGCGCCGATGATGCAGGTGCGTACCATGGTGTTTCTCCTCTGATGGGATGTGTGGTTGGTCGCACCGCGCAGGCCTGTTTTCTTTTCATCGCCCGGGTGTTCTGTCAAACTGCGTGCGCGCGGTCGAACAGTGCAGAACAATAACACCATCATGGTTCCATCGTAATCCGTGCATCACCTGCCCAACGTTAAACAAAGGATTCGGCATGTCCACCCGCGGCTTCTGGATTGATCATTTCCCCGGCAACTTTCTGTGGTCCAACGCCGCGCTGGCGTGCAAGGGCATGGCGCCGTACGGCGTGGTGGCGATGGATGAGATCGACCGCATTGCTGAAAGCCTGAAAACGCGGCAGGGCGAGCCGCAGGCCTGGCAGGAGGAATGGTGTGCGATGGCAGCGCGCGTGGAGCAGGTGGCTGATGCCGCCGCCGCGCAGGGCAATGATCAAACGGCAGCGAACTTCTATATGCGTGCCGGCAATTATTATTACACTGGCGAGCGTTTCATCCCGCCGGGTGCAGCCAAGGCGGCCGTCGGTCGCCAGGCTTATCGCTGTTATCAGGCGGGACTGAGCCGGGGTTACCCCAACGTTGAATGTGTTGAAGTGCCGTATGCAGCGCATGCCCAAGGCGCGACGCTGCCGGCGTTGTTCATGAAAGCGCCGAATGTCGGTGCACGCGCGCCGACCGTGGTCATCTTCAACGGCATGGACAACTGCAAGGAGATGAGCGTCATCTTTGCCGGCCTGGAATTTGCGAAGCGCGGCATGCATACGCTGGCCATCGACGGACCGGGGCAGGGCGAGACCCTGCGCTTTCGCGGCATCCACAGCCGTTACGACTACGAAGTGCCGGGCAAGGCAGCTTACGATTACGTGGCGCAGCGCGCCGACGTCGATCCGGCGCGGGTGGTCATCATGGGTTACAGCTTCGGCGGTTATTACTCGGGACGCATTGCTGCATTCGAGCCGCGTTATGCCGCGGGCGTGGCGATGACCGCGCTGCACTGGGATCTGGCCGCGTGGCAGATCCGCATCAAGGAGAAGGCGCAGCAGGAGGGCAACAAGGTCGCGCAGTCCAATTTCCAGTTTCAGTGGGTGGTTGGTGCCGCAGATGCCGATGCCGGCATCGAAGTCGCGAAAAAATTTACTTTAAAAGAAGTCGCGCAACAGATCACCATGCCGTTCCTGATTACCCATGGCGCCAACGATCGTGTGGTGCCGGTGGAGAATGCGCAGAAGCTGTATGACGCGGTTGGTTCAGCAAAAAAAACGCTGCGCATCTTCACCGCGGAGGACGGCGGTGCCGAGCATGCCCATGTCGACAACCGGTCGGTGGGCGTGGATTTTGTGGCGGACTGGATAGCGGCCAATCTGCCCGCCGGGTAACGCGGGCGTGTCAGTTGCTGTCTGCAGTCCGGCATGCAGAAATGTGATCTGGGTGCGAGGGGATAAACCCTTCTGACAACAAACATGCAGACGCGTTAAACTTTCCACGCCTGCACTTGTCCGAACTCACGCTGCACCCATTCAAGCACACCTGACTCATACCCCTATGAAACGTATTGCATATCTGGCCGTGGCGGTCGCATTGCTGGCGATCGCCGGCCTCAGTTGGCGGTATTACTCAAAATCACAATTGGCCCCGGCGGCCAAACCTGCGAAGGCCGGGCCGGCGCGCGCGTTGCCGGTGAAGATCGCAACCGTGCGTCAGGATGCTGTGGTTGACGCAGTTACCGCTGTCGGCACATTGCTGGCTAACGAAGCGGTGATGATTCGGCCCGAAATCGACGGCCGCATCGAGGCCATACATTTCAAGGAAGGCCAGCTGGTGCGTAAAGGTGACAAGCTGGTGTCACTGGATGCTTCTGAAGTTGAGGCGCAACTGGCATCGGCGGTGGCTGCTGCCAATCTGAACCAGAGTCGCCTGAATCGCGCCGAGGAATTGCAGGCCAAAAAATTCATCAGTGCCCAGGCACTGGATGAAGCGCGCGAAAACCTCAACCAGGCCACGGCGCGGGTCGCCGAGATCAAGGCCAGGCTGGCGAAAAACCTGATTCGCGCGCCGTTTGAAGGCGTGACCGGATTGCGCCAGGTCAGCCCCGGCGCTTATACCAAGGCTGGCCAGGATGTGGCGCGGCTGGAAGGCATAGGCACGCTGAAACTCGATTTCCGTGTGCCGGAACTCTACTTGCGCAAAATCCGCGTCGGCCAGGCGTTGGCGGTAACGGTGGATGCCTATCCTGCAGAAACTTTTAGTGGCGAGATTTATGCCATCGAGCCGTCGGTGGATGAAGCCACGCGCACCGTGCTGCTGCGCGCACGCGTGCCGAATCCCGGCGTGCGCCTGAAGCCGGGCATGTTCGCGCGTGTGAACCTGACGCTGGAGCGTCGCGAAAATGCGCTGCTGGTGCCGGAGCAGGCGATCGTGCCGCGCGGCAGTGGCAGTTATGTGTTCCGCGTGGTTGACGGCAAGGCAGTGCAGACCAAGGTTGAACTCGGTTTGCGCCGTCCCGGTGAAGTCGAAATCATCTCGGGGCTGGAATCCGGACAGACCGTCGTCGCCGATGGCCAACTGAAACTGCAGGATGGCGGTGCGGTGAGCGTGCTGTCCGAGAAACCGCAGGCCGCGAAGCCGTAATCATGTTCCTGCCCGAAATTTCCGTACGGCGTCCCGTGTTGGCCACGGTGATGAGTCTGCTGATCATCCTGGTCGGCGTGATTGCCTTTGATCGGCTGACGGTACGCGAATATCCCAAAATCGATTCTCCGGTAGTTTCGGTGCGCACCGTGTATACGGGCGCCAGTCCGCAGGTGATTGAATCGCAGGTGACGCAGCCGCTGGAAGACAGCATCTCCGGCATCGAAGGCGTGAAGACGCTGAAATCGGTCAGCCGCGAGGAAGTCAGCCAGATTACCGTCGAGTTCACCAATGACCGCAATCCGGATCTGGCCGCCAATGACGTGCGTGATCGCGTGTCCCGTGCGCGCGGGCGCCTGCCCGATGAAGTCAACGAACCGATCATCGCCAAGGTCGAGGCCGATGCCCAGGCCATCATGTGGCTGCGGCTGTTTTCTGAAACCCACAGTCCGCTGGAGATTTCCGATTACGCCGACCGTTATGTCGCAGACCGCCTGAAAACCCTGCCCGGCGTGGCTTCGGTGATCATCGGCGGCGAACGGCGCTACGCGATGCGCATCTGGCTGGACCGCGAACGCCTCGCGGCCTATGCGCTGACGCCACAGGATGTCGAGGATGCACTGCGCCGGCAGAACGTGGAAGTGCCCTCGGGACGCATCGAAAGCAGTCAGCGCGAATTCACGGTGCTGTCGGAATCCGATCTGCGCACGCCGGAGCAGTTCAGCCAGTTGATCATCCGCGAGGTGAAAGGTTATCCGGTGCGGTTGAGCGATGTCGGCCGTGCCGAACTCGGCGCGCAGGACGAGCGCAACATCCTGCGCGTCAACGGCAATCCCGCCGTGGGCCTGGGCATCGTCAAGCAGTCCACGGCTAACACGCTGGCAGTGGCGCAGGCGGTGAAACGCGAAATACCGAAAATCACTGCAGCGTTGCCGCAGGGCATGCAGATCGCCGTGGCTTTCGATACCTCGGTGTTCATCGAGAAGTCGATCACGTCGGTGTACACGGTGATGGCGGAAGCGCTGGCACTGGTGGTGCTGGTGATCTTTTTCTTTTTACGCTCACTGCGTGCCACGCTGATACCCTTTGTGACCATCCCAGTGTCATTGATCGGTGCCTTTTTCCTGATCTGGATTATGGGCTTCTCGATCAACGTGCTGACCTTGCTGGGCATCGTGCTGGCGGTTGGTTTGGTGGTGGACGATGCAATCGTGGTGTTGGAGAACATCCACCGCCACATCGAGGACGGCATGTCGCCGGTTGAGGCATCGCTGACCGGCGGTCGCGAAATTGCCTTTGCCGTGGTGGCCATGACAGTGACGCTGGCCGCAGTGTTTGCGCCGCTGGCGTTCTCCACCGGCAATACCGGACGGCTGTTTCTCGAATTTGCGCTGACGGTGGCGTCGGCGGTCGTGGTGTCAGGGTTTGTTGCGCTGACGCTGACACCGATGATGTGTTCCAAGCTGCTGCGGCGTGAGCGCAAGCACGGCCGCGTATATAACGCACTGGAAAGTTTTTTTGAAGGGCTGGCCTCCGGTTATGAGCGGCTGCTGCGCTGGAGCCTCGCGCACCGGCTGGCGGTGGTTGCGGTATTTGCACTGGTCGCAGTGGGCGGCGGCCTGTTGTTCATGACCATCAAGTCTGAACTGTCGCCGCTGGAGGACCGCGGCTTCTTTATCGGCGTGATGTCCGCACCCGAGGGCGCGACCAAGGAATACACCGACGGTTACGCACGGACCTGGGAGAAAATCTACAGCGAAGTGCCGGAGATCAATTCCTACTTTGTGGTCGTTGCCCCCGGCCTTGAGCGCCCCAATCCGGTGAACTTTGCATTGTCATTCGTGCGCCTGAAAGACTGGGGAGAGCGCACACGCAAAACCCAGGAGGTCACCGCGTCAATCGCACCGAAAATGTTTGCAACCATGCCCGGCGTGCTGGCGTTTCCGGTCAATCCGCCGTCACTGGGCCAGAGTTTCCGCAATCCGCCGGTGCAGTTTGTGGTGCAGGGAACTTCGTATGATGATCTGGACCGCAAAGTTACCGCGCTGGTGGCGAAGGCGCGCAGCTCGCCGGCACTGGCCAATGTCGACAGCGACCTCAAACTCAACAAGCCGCAGTTGACGGTGGACATCGACCGCGAGAAAGCCGCAGCGCTGGGCATCCAGATCGAGGCCATAGGGCGCACGCTGGAAACGCTGCTCGGTGGGCGCCAGGTAACGCGCTTCAAGCGCGAGGGCAAGCAATACGATGTCATCGTCAAGCTGGAGGACAAGGACCGGCGCCAGCCCACGGACCTGACTTCGATTTATGTGCGTGGCGCCAGCGGCAATATTACCCAGCTGTCGAATCTGGTGACGGTGCGTGAAACCGTTGCACCCAAGGAACTCAACCATTTCAACCGGCTGCGCGCGGCGGTGATTTCCGCCAACATCGCACCGGGTTATACCCTGGATGAAGCGTTGAAAGTCATGGAACAGGCGGCAGGCGAGGTGCTGGATGCCGGCTACCAGACTGCGCTGGACGGGCAGTCGCGTGAATACCGCGAATCGGGCGAACAGCTGTATCTGATTTTCGTGCTGGCGCTGGCCTTCATTTACCTGGTTCTGGCGGCGCAGTTTGAAAGTTTTCGCGGCCCGCTGGTGATCATGCTCACCGTGCCGCTGGCGGTGACCGGCGCGCTGCTGGCGATTAAACTGACGGGAGGCTCACTCAATGTCTACAGCCAGATCGGTCTGGTGATGCTGATCGGTTTGATTACCAAGAACGGCATCCTGATCGTTGAATTCACCAACCAGTTGCGCGATCGCGGGCAATCAAAAATCGATGCCTTGATCGAAGCCTGTGCCTTGCGGCTGCGACCCATCCTGATGACCACCGCAGCCACGGTGCTGGGTGCGGTGCCGCTGGCGATTGCATCTGGCGCCGGAGCGGAATCGCGTTCGGCCATCGGCTGGGTCATCGTCGGCGGCATGAGCCTGGGCACGCTGTTCACGCTGTTCGTGATACCCGTGGCCTACACCTATGTTGTGGGTGAGCGTATTGCGGCGGTGCCGGAGAGTGCGGCTGCACCTGTCACCCGCTGACATGCTGCGCTGATCAACTGGCGCCGGCACGCAGCGCCTGCTCCAGCCAGGTGGCCGGGTTGATCTGGTCGACAAACCATTTCAGTGCCTTGCCTTTGTGTGCGGTGCGCCAGGCGATCGACAGCATCTGGCTGACCTTGGGCTCTTCGGTGCGGCGGATCAGCAGTTCACCCCGCGCAGCCGCAGCGGCGGCGAGGCAGCGCGGCAGGTAACCGACGCCCAGGCCCATCACCTGCGCTTCTAATTTGGCTGCGGCGTCACCGACCGTCAGCGTGTTCTGTCCGGACAGCAGGCCAGTGGTGCGCGGCGGCAGGTTGCGTGAGCTGTCGGCGACCACCACGGCACGGTGCTTGATGATGTCCTGGCTACTCAACGGTTCCGCCGCAGCGGCCAGCGCATGTGTGGGTGCAATGGCAAACACCCACTCGAGTTCGCCCAAGCGTCGGGTCTGGTAACCGCCGCCGGCCGGGCCTTCGCCTGAAGCGCCGATAATCAGGTCTGCGCGTCCCGAGGCCAGCGCATCCCAGCAGCCGCCCAGCACTTCCGGAGTAAACCGCAATCGCGTGGCGACATTCTCTGTTGAGAAATCCTGCACTAGCAGCAGCATGGCGCGTGCCGGAATGATGGCGTCGTAGGCGATGCGCAGTTCGGCTTCCCAGCCGGTGGCGACCCGTTTGACACGCGCCTCCAGTTCGTTGGCTGCGCGCAGCAGGAGGCGACCTTCATTCAGCAATTCGCGGCCGGCTGCCGTGAGTTTGGCGCGATGGCCGCGGCGGTCGAACAGCGGCACGTCGAGATCTTCCTCGGTTTTCTGCACGGTGTAGGTGACTGCGGAAGGCACCCGATGCAGTTCGTGCGCCGCGGCGGCGAAGCTGCCCTTGCGGTCGATGGCGTCGATCACCAGTAGTGCGTCCAGCGAAAGTCTCATCATGGATACGACCTTGAATGTTTTATTAAGTAAATTAAATGAAAATTCATAATACATTGTTTTTAAACATAAATATAGTTCATAAAATTTGATCAATACAGTCAAATAGTTTCGCTATCATGCGCCGCCCGGTGCTCCCAGAATGCGTTTCAAGGCAACACCTGATTAACGCAACCGGAAAGGGAACCCCATGCTGAACCTGCGCAAAAGTGAAGATCGCGGCCACGCCAACCACGGCTGGCTGGACTCGTACCACACCTTTTCCTTTGCCGGCTATCACGATCCAGCCGAGATGGGGTTTGCTTCGCTGCGCGTCATCAATGACGACCGCGTGGCGCCGGGTCAGGGTTTCGGCATGCACGGCCACAGAGACATGGAGATCATTACCTACATGCTCGACGGCGCGTTGCAGCACAAGGACAGCATGGGCAACGGCTCGGTCATCCGTCGCGGTGACGTGCAGCGCATGAGTGCCGGGCGCGGCGTGATGCACAGCGAGTTCAACCCCTCAGCTACAGATGCCGTGCAACTGCTGCAGATCTGGATCGAACCGAATGTGAGCGGCATTGCATCGAGCTACGAAGACAAACATTTTTCCGATGCCGAAAAACGTGGTCGGTTGTGCCTGATTGCATCTTCCGACGGGCGCGACGGTTCTGCGGCCATACACCAGGACGCGTCGGTCTACGCAACGCTGCTCGATGATGCGGATGCGGTGACGCATGCGCTGGCTCCGGGACGCAGTGCGTACGTGCATGTCGCGCGCGGGGAGGTTGCGGTCAACGGCGAGGTTCTGCATGCCGGCGACGGCGTAAAGATCACCAATGAGGCCGCGGTACGTCTGGGCGATGCCCGTGACGCCGAACTGCTGCTGTTCGACCTGGTTTGAAGCGCCATTTAAATAATTTTTTGACTGACTGGAGATTTGACATGACACAAATTGCAGTGGTTTATCACAGCGGCTACGGCCATACCGAGGCAATCGCCAAAGCCGTGCAGCGCGGTGCGGCTGCAGCAGCCGACGCGGATGTAAAACTGATCGCCGTCGACAACATCGACAAACATTGGGACGACCTGGCTGCTGCCGATGCCATCATCTTCGGCGCGCCGACCTATATGGGCAGCGTGTCCGCGCCGTTCAAGGCATTCATGGATGCGAGTTCCAAGGTCTGGTTTGCCCAGGGCTGGAAGGACAAGGTGGCCGCTGGTTTTACGCATTCCGCGAGTCAGGGCGGGGACAAGTTCAACTCGATAACCCAGTTGTTCACCTTTGCCATGCAGCACGGCATGGTGTGGACCGGCCTCGGCCTGCTGCCCGGCAACAATTCGAGCAAGGGCAGCGTGAACGACCTCAACCGGCTGGGCAGTTCCACCGGCTTGTTGACCCAGTCGTCATCGGACCAGGGTGCCGAAGCCATACTCGACAGTGAAATCCGCACTGCCGAACACCTCGGCCGGCGTGTGGCGCTGCTGACCCTGCAGTTTGTCGGTGAACGCATCGCTGAGCCAGCGTAACTGCGATTGACCAGAATTTTTATTCAGAGAGAGTGTCATGAGTCGATATGAGAAAAATCCTGCCGCACCCTATGCGGCGCTGATCCTGCGCTTTGCGTTGGGGGTGATGTTCATCGCCCATGGTTTGTTGAAAATCGTGGTGTTTACGATGCCCGGTACGGTGCAATTCTTTGAATCTGTCGGTCTCCCGAGGCTGCTGGCATACGTGGTGACCATTGCCGAGATCGGTGCGGGTTTGTTGTTGCTCGCGGGTATCGCCGCGCGCTGGGTTGCGCTGGCCACGGTGCCGATTCTGCTGGGTGCAACCTGGGTGCATTTGCCTAATGGCTGGGTGTTCAGCGCACAAGGCGGTGGTTGGGAATACCCGGTGTTTCTTGCGGTGGCCGCGCTGGTTCAGGCGCTGCTCGGGGATGGCGCATACGCGCTGTCCGGACGCCAGCCGCTGTTGCGCCGTCCGGCCTGAAGCGATGTCACAGGTGTCTTCTATCCCGCTGTCCGGGACGTGCGCAGCAGAGCCGGGTGCGGCGGCGTACTTCACGCAGGCGTTGCTGCTGCTCAACGGCATGCTGATCGCCGGTGTGTATACGTTTGCCAAGGTGGCAGGCGATGACGGTGTGTCGCCGCTGGGTGTGCTGTCATGGCAACTGCTGTTCGCGGCCATTGCGATTGGTGTTGTCGCCGCGCTGCGCCGGGAATTGCCCGCGCTGTCAGGGGCCAATCTGCGTTATGCCGCGATTGCAGGCGTATTGGGCATCACTGGCCCTAATCTGGTGACTTTTGCTGCGCTGTCATATGTGCCGGCGGGATTGATCGGTGTTCTCACTGCGCTTTCGCCAGGGCTGACGTATGCGATCGCGATGCTGTTGCGGACCGAAAAAATGCAGCCGCTGCGCGTGGCCGGCATTGCACTGGGTTTTCTCGGTGTCATGGCCATCGTGCTGCCGCGCGGTGCGCTGCCTGGCCCGCAGGCCCTGCCCTGGGTGTTGGTGGCACTGCTGGCACCATTGTTTCTGGCGGGCGGCAACGTATTCCGGTCACTGGCCTGGCCAGCCGGTCTCAAACCCATGGCTGCCGCGAGTCTGTTGCTGGCGATACAGGCGGCGGTGCTGGTGCCGTTGTCGGTTGCGCTCGACGATTTCGAAGTGCCGCGCGGGTTGTCTCAAGCACAGGATCTCGGACTGGTCGGCGCTGGTGTGCTGACCGCAGCGTATTACCTGGGTGCCTTCGAGTTGCAGAAGCGTGGCGGCGCGGTCATCGTGGGCCAACTCGGTTACGTGATCACCGTGGCGTCACTGGCGCTCGGCATGCTGGTCTTCGGTGAGCGGTATCCGCTGACCACCTTTCTGGCCATACCCGTAGTCATTGCTGGCGTCATGCTGGTGAATCGCCGGCCACGCGCCACTGCGGTTTTTAATGGATTGCTAAAATGACGGACGACAAACCACCTGTGAAATCCATGAATCGCCAGCCTGCATTATTTGTCTCGCATGGTGCACCTACGCTGCCGCTGGAGCCGGGGCCCACGCGCGGTTTTCTTGCCGAACTCGGTGCCAGGCTGGAGCGGCCCCAAGCCATACTGATGATCTCGGCGCACTGGGAAACAGCGGCACCTGCAGCAAGCATTGCTGCGCAACCGGCGACCATCCATGATTTTCGTGGTTTTCCCGATGAGCTGTACCGGATGCGTTATGCCGCGCCGGGTGCCCCGGTACTGGCGCAGCGGGCGGTGCAGTTACTGGATGCGGTTGGCTTGGCTGCTGCCCTGCCTGATCGCGGGCTGGATCATGGCGCGTGGGTGCCGCTGCTGCTGATGTATCCGCAGGCAGACATACCGGTGACCCAACTGGCCATACAGAGTCATCTCGGTCCTGAACACCATCAGCGTCTAGGCGAGGCATTGCGGCCCTTGCGCGATGAAGGCGTGTTGATCATCGGTTCGGGCAGTGTCACACACAATCTGCGTGAAGTCGGACGGCATGACTACGCGGCATCGCCGCCAGCCTGGGTCAGTGAATTCAACGACTGGGTGGCCGCTGCGCTGGTTGCTGGGCACACGGTGGAGCTGCTTGACTATCGGCAACGCGCACCCCATGCCGTGCGCAATCACCCGACCGAAGAGCACCTGTTGCCGTTGTTTGTTGCTCTGGGTGCGGCGACTCCGGACGTGCCTCCGCAACGCCTGCACACTGCATACACGTATGGTGTATTGGGTATGGACGTCTGGCGATTCGACTGAATACAGATCATCGTTGCGGATGATGCTGCGGGCGACGTGTTATAAGTATTTTTTTGCCCTTCCACCGGAGACCATCATGCAGGACCGCAAGGCCGTTACCAGTGTGCCCATCAACGATCTGGCCGCACGCCGCTGGAGCCCGCGTGCTTTTGATGCGCAGCGTGGCGTAAAACCCGAACAGCTGGCTGCGTTGATCGAAGCGGCGCGCTGGTCACCCTCATGTTTTGGCGAGGAGCCGTGGCGTTTTCTGGTCTGGGATCGCGCGCATGATGAAAAGGGCTGGCAGCAGGCGTTTGACTGCCTGTCGGACAACAACAAGAAATGGGTCAAGAACGTGCCGCTGCTGTTTCTGGCTTGTGCAGGATCCAAGCTGAACAACGGCAATCCCAATCGCTGGGCGCAATACGATACCGGCATGGCCACTTTGTCGCTGTCGCTGGAAGCGCTGGCTCAGGGGCTGGTTGCGCACCAGATGGGCGGCTTCAACATGGACAAGGCGCGCGCTGCATTCGCCATTCCTGAAGAATTTACGCCGATGGCGATGGTTGCCGTGGGCTACCAGGCCGAGCCTGATGTGCTCGACGAGGAGACCAAGGCAAAGGAAGTCAAAGCGCGGGCGCGCCAACCCGTTGCCGAGCGTTTCTACGGCAGCAGCTGGGGGCAGCCACTGGCCTGACAGTATCAGGCGGCGGTGGCAGTCTGGCGTTTTGAGAGCGTGCCGGAGGCCACTGCATCCGGGGCTTCACTGTTGGGAAAATTGAATTCCAATACTGTGCCTATCGGGTCGCGCAGGAAAAACTGGTAACCGGCGTCAACAACATTCTGCTGTTCGTATTTGATCTTCAAGCTGTCCAGCTTTGCCTGGAATTCCGCCGCGCCGTGTGAATCGAAGGCGATGTGATCCACGCTGCTGTGGTGCTTTTCCTGCAGGAAGCCTTCGACGCAGCGTGCGCTGATGTGCACCAGTGGATGCCCGTCAAGATACAGCCAGATGCCGGGGTTTGGAAAATTCGGCCGCGGACCTTTTTTCAGGCCGAGAACTTCGTCGTAGAATTTTTCGATTACGGGCAGGTCGGCTGGGGCGCAGCGCAGATTGAGATGATGGATGCGGTCTATTTTCACCGGGTAACTCCTGTGGGTAGCGTCGCTGTGAATAACAGGCGAAATGATACTCCAGGCTGCTGGCCGGTGTGCAATGAAACGGCCGCAGCCGTCAGCGTTTTGCTGCGGGGGATGCGGTGCTGGCAAACCCTTCCCAGCCGCCGCCTACTGCTTTCACCACATCGGCAATAGCCGCGCGTTGCGCACGCAGCGCATCGCTGCGGTTCAGCTCTGCACTGAGCAGATTGCGTTCGGCATCCAGGACTTCCAGCTGGCTGGTCAGGCCGTTCTCATAACGAATGCGGGCGAGGCGCAGCGATTCGACCAATGCCCGTGCACGCGCGTTTTCGGCGTCGAATATTTCCCGCGCCTTGGCCTGCGCGACCAGCGCATCGTGGGTTTCGCGGAATGCCGTTTGCAGCGTTTTCTGATACTGGGCCAGCGCCTGACGCTCGCGTGCCTTCACGGCTTCGATTTCGCCGAACAGGCGGCCACCCTGGAATATCGGTTGCGCCAGCGCAAATCCCAGTTGCCAGACACGGGCCGGACCGGAAAACAGGTTGGCCAGTTCGGCGCTTTCGCTGCCGAGGAAGCCGCTGAGTCCGATGCGCGGGAACAGTGCGGCACGTGCGGCGCTGATGCGGGCGTTGGCGGCAATCAGGCGCTGCTCTGCCGCAGCAACATCGGGGCGGCGCAGCAGCAGCGTTGAAGGCAGGTCTGCCGGCACCACCGGTGTGGCCAGGGTGTCCCGTTCGACATCGCGGGCGACCGCGTCATTGATCAATGCCCGTGGACTGCGGCCCAGTAGCACGCCCAGTGACAATTCTTCACCGGTGCGGCGGCGCTCCAGTGCCGGCAGTTGTGCCTGTGCCGCGGCGACTTCAGCCTCCAGCTGACGCAGTGCAAAGTCGTTGATCAATCCGGCATCGGCGCGGATACGCTGCAGACGCAGGTTGTCTGTACGCAGTGTCAGGGATTTGCGTGTTGCGGCAACCTGCGCATCCAGTGCAATCAGCGCGTAATATGATTGCGCTACATCAGTGGTCAGCGCGATGCGCACGGTTTCGCGTGCCGCAGTAGTAGCCAGCAGTTCGGCCTGTGCGGCCTTTGCTGTGCTGCTCAGTCGGCCCCACAAGTCGAGTTCGTAGGAGACGTTGAGTTGTCCGCGGTAATTGTTGCGTTCCAGCGGCGTGCCGGCCGGCAGCGGTGTAGCCGAGGCACCGGAGATGCGCGTGCGGTCGCGCTGGAAGCCTGCATCCACCGACGGCATCTGCTGGGCATCAGCCACGCGTGCCAGCGCACGGGCTTCGTCGAGACGTGCAGTAGCCAGCGCCAGATCCTGATTGTGTTCCAGCGCTTCAGTCACCAGGCGATCCAGCGTGGCGTCGCCGTACAGTGTCCACCAGCGTTCGCCGGGTATGGCCTGTCCCTGTGCGGGGGCTGACTGCCATGCATCCGGCAGTTCCGTTGCCGGCCGTTCATACGCCGGGCCGGTTGCGCAGCCGGCGAGCAAGGCAACTAAAAATACATTAAAAATCAATGATTTATTTGTCATCACCAGCCCCTTTGCCGATCGGCGCGTGGTGCGGCGCATGCACGGTGCGCAGTGTCTGATCACGATGGTGTGCGACTTCGTGTTCAATGTCCGCGGTAGAGCGTTTATCGGACAGTTTGCGGTCGACTATCATTTTGTAGAACCACGGAATGAAAAAGATGGCGAGGAAAGTGGCGGCAAGCATGCCGCCGACTACCCCCGTGCCTGCCGAGTGCCGCGCACCGGCGCCCGCACCGGTGGATAGCGCCAGCGGCAATACACCGAGGATGAAAGCGAGCGAGGTCATCAGTATCGGCCGGAAGCGCAGTCGGGCGGCTTCGATGGCCGCCGCGGACGTGGAGTAGCCTTCCTGCTTTTTCAGCACCGCATACTCGACGATCAGAATCGCGTTTTTCGCAGCAAGGCCGAGCAACGTCACCAGCCCGATCTGGAAATAAACGTCATTGGTGAAGCCGCGCATCCACACGGCCATCAGTGCACCGAAGGTCCCGAAAGGCAGGGCCAGCAGCACCGACAGCGGCAGCGACCATTTGTCGTACTGTGCGGCGAGGATCAGAAACACCATCACCACGGCCAATCCCAGCGCGATTATCGCGGTACCGCCAGAGCGTTTTTCCTGATAGGAGGCGCCGCCCCAGTCGTAACTGAATTCCGGCGGCAGATTCTCATTGGCTATTTTTTCCATGCGCGCAATCGCCTGGCCGGAGCTGAAGCCAGGGGCCGCAGAACCGAATATCTTCACCGCGGGCAGGTTGTTGAAGCGGTTGAGCGTGTCCGGTCCGGATGAATACTGCACGTTGGCGAGGGATGACAGCGGTACCATCGCGCCGCGGTCGGAACGCACATAGACGGCGCCGACATCGTCTGGGTGTTTGCGATAGGCAGGCTCGGCTGACATCAGTACCTGCCAGGTGCGGCCGAACTTGTTGAAGTCGTTCACGTAATAAGTGCCCAGCGTTGCGGCCAGCGAGGTGTAGATTTCGTCTAGCGATACCCCGAGTGACTTCGCTTTTGCGCGGTTGGTTTCCACGTACAGTTGCGGCACATTGGCGCGCCACAGCGTGTTGACCTGCTGGCCCTTGAACATGGGATCCGCGGCGACGGCGCCGAGGAACTGCTGCGACACCTCAGCCAGCCGTTTGGCACCGCCTTCGCCGCGATTCTGCAGGTAGAACTCGAAGCCACCGGCGTTGCCCAGGCCGAAAATCGGCGGCGGGTTGAAGCCCAGCACCAGGGCTTCCTTGATGTGGGCGGTCTTCATGAAGAACTCGCCGACCAGTTGCGGTGTCGACACCGTGCGTTCATCCCAGTGTTTCTGGGTGACGAATATCGTTGCCGCGTTGTTGCGGAATCCGCCGCCGAGAAAGTCCATGCCGGTGAAGGCGATGGCATAGTCGTTGGCCGGATTGGATTTGATTGCGGCAACGACTTCACTGACCACCTTGTCGGTGCGTTGCAGCGTGGCGCCGTCGGGCAGCAGCACCGCGGCAATGTAATAACCCTGGTCTTCATCCGGCACCAGCGAGCCCGGTGTGGCACGCCACAATCCCGCGGTAATGGCGACCATGCCGACAAACAGCAGCAGTGCGACAGCGCCACGGCGCAGCATCCAGGTTACACCGTCGACATAGCGTCCGGTCAGGCGCAGGAATGTTTTGTTGAACCATTGGAAAAACCGGCCGGGATTGCGCTGTCCGTTCTTGAGGATGAGCACGCACAGGCTGGGCGACAGCGTCAGCGCGACCACGCCGGAGATCACCACGGCGATGGATATGGTCACCGCAAATTGGCGATACAGTTCGCCGGTGAGTCCGCCGAGAAAGGCAATGGGCACGAACACTGCACACATGGTCAGGGTCATCGCGATGATCGGTCCGGTGACCTCTTTCATCGCCTTGACGGCGGCCTCACGCGCTTCAAGTGCTTCTTCGCGCATGATGCGTTCGACGTTTTCCAGTACGACAATGGCGTCGTCAACGACGATGCCGATGGCGAGAACCATGCCGAACAGCGTCAGCGTGTTGATTGAATAGCCAAGCATCAGCAGTCCGGCGAAAGTGCCGATCAGCGATACCGGCACGGCGGCGAACGGAATCAGCGTGGCACGCCAGTTCTGCAGGAACATGAATACCACGAGGAATACCAGCACCATGGCTTCGGCCAGCGTTTTTGCCACCTCACGGATCGACACGGCGACGAAACGGGTGGTGTCGTACACCGCGGCATGCGCCAGGCCTTGCGGAAAGCGTTCTTTAAGCCGGTTCATTTCGGCAGTGACGAGATCGGCCGTGGCCAGGGCATTGGCTCCCGGCTGCAGGAAAATACCGATCAGCGTTGCTGATTTGCCATTGACCCGGCCCATGAATTCATGGTCCTTGGCGCCCAGTTCGACGCGCGCCACGTCTTTCAGGCGCAGCAAAGCGCCATTGGCTTCGGCGCGGATGATGATGTTTTCGAATTCCTCAGGCTCTGAGAGCCGGCCCTTGGTGGTGATCGAATACACCAGTTCCTGCGGGCCGCCGGTCGGCGCCTGACCGATTTTACCGACGGCAAACTGTGCGTTCTGTTCATTCAGCGCGCGCAGCAGATCGCCGGGCGTCACTTTCAGCTGGGCCATGCGGTCAGGGCGCGTCCAGATGCGCATCGCATAATCCTTGGCACCAAAAATCTGCACGTTGGTGGTGCCAGGGATGCGTTTGATGGCGTCCAGCACATTCAGTGTGACGTAGTTCGAGATGAACAGGTCGTCGTGGCTGCCATCGGGAGAAGTGAAGGCAATCACCTGCAGGAACGATGAAGAGCCTTTCTCGACCGATACGCCCTGGCGCCGCACTTCCGCGGGCAGTCGCGGCTCGACCTGCTTGACGCGGTTGTTGACGTTGAGGGCCGCGGTATCGACATCGGTGCCGATGTCGAAGGTAATCTGGATTTCAACCACACCCTGTGCGGTGGACGTCGAGCTCATGAAGAGCATTTTTTCAACGCCGGTAATTTGATTTTCCAGCGGCGCGGCGACGGTCTGCTCGATCACCTGGGCCGAAGCGCCGGGATAGATTGCGCGTACCGTGACCACCGGTGGGGCAATTTCCGGATACTGGGCGATCGGCAGGGTGCGTATCGATGCCAGGCCGGCGATGATGATGAAGATCGACAGTACGGCTGCGAATATTGGCCGGTCGATGAAGAAGCGTGAAATCATGGCTCAGTCCGTTCTGTTCAGGACTGCGATTTAGGTTTGTTCGCCGGTTTTGCGGCGGGCTGGTCCGCCGGTTTACCCGGGGCCTGGGGCGCGCCCTGAGCGGCAGGGTCGGTGACATTGACGGGGGCACCGGGCCCGATTTTCATCACGCCGTCGACAATGATGCGGTCGCCTGCCTTGATGCCTGAATGCAGGACCCAGCCGTCCTCGGTCCACGCACCAACTTCGACCGGACGCGGCTCGGCTTTGGATTCAGCGTTGACGGTATACACAAACTTGCCGGTCGGTCCTTCCAGCACAGCGCGCTGCGGCACGACGATAGCAGCCGGACGGATTGCACCCGAGAGCATGACGCGCACAAACTCGCCGGCTCGCAGCAGGTTGTCGGGATTAGGAAACTCCGCGCGCGATTCGCTGCTGCCGGTTGCGGTATTGATGCGTACCTCGACAAAATTGACCGCGCCCTTGTGCGAATACGTGCTGCCATCCGACAGCTTGATGGTGGCCTGAAGCTTCTTATCGGCCGGCAGTTTAAGTCGTCCGGCATCAAAGTCATTGCGTAAAGCCAGCGTGTCACGGTCGGATACGCCGAATATCACGTACATGGGATTGGTCTGCGTGACGGTGGTCAGCAGTACGCTGGGACCTGAAACCAGAGAGCCCTCGGATACTGCCGCGCGGCTGGCGATGCCTGTAATTGGTGACTCGACGCGAGTCCATTCGAGATTGAGGCGGGCTTCATTGAGGCGGGCGCGCGCACTTTCGACTTCGGCGCGGGCGATGCGTTCATTAGAGGTGGCGTCGTCAAATTCCTTCTGGCTGACGGCTTTGGCCTCGTATACCGGTTTCAGTCGTGCCAGTTCGCGTTGCGCTTGTTGTAACCGCGCATCGGCCACACCCAGGTCGGCGGCGGCGCGCGCCTGCGCCAGTTGATAGGGCGCGGGGTCGATGGCGAACAGGGATTCGCCCTGACGCACTGTGCTGCCTTCACGATAATTACGTTTGAGTAATATGCCGCTGACCCGGGCGCGGATTTCCGTTTCGCGGTAGCCGGCCGTCTGCCCGGTGTATTCCAGTGTCACCGGCACGTCGCGCGCTGCGGCGGTAATCACGCTGACTGCCGCGGGGGGGTAGCCGCCACCTGGAGGTCCGCCGGCAGGGCCGCAGGCGGCAATCAGCAATAACAATGCCGCTACAGTTGTGCGGCGCAGATGGTGGGGTGTTTGGGCGATCATGTTGTCGTATCCCTGAGTGCTGCCGGGGATGCCGTGCAGCGGTGTTATCAACATTAAATAAAGACCGGCGTTGCTGTTTATGTTGCCTGATCCAAGGTCGGCAGTTTACATACAACCATGAATGTATGTAAAGTACGGTTTTATGACAACGCCCGGATACAGCCGGGAAATGGCGGAGGAACGTGGCCAGACGGACCAAAGATGAGGCAGTAGAGACACGCAACCAGATTCTTGATGCGGCGGAACGGGTATTCAGCGATCGCGGTGTGTCGCGGACTTCGCTGGCAGACATAGCCGAGGCCGCATCAGTGACGCGCGGTGCAATCTACTGGCATTTCAAGGACAAGGCCGACCTGTTCTGCGAAATGGTCGCACGCGTGACCATGCCGATGGAGGATGCACCCTGTCAGATCAACCCTGCCCTGGATGCTGATCCGCTGGGCAGTGTGCGCACGATGCTGGTGGGTATCCTGCAGCGCACCGCAGGTGATGCCCAGGGTCGCCGCGTGTTTCATATCGTGTTCAACAAGTGTGAATACGTCGATGAAATGCAAACGGTATGGCAGCGGTTTCGCGAAATGCAGGCCGGTTGCCTGGAGCGACTGGAGGGCGGGTTGATTGCAGGCATCGCTTGCGGGCAGTTGCGGGCGGGCCTGGACGCGCATCGCACAGCGATCGGTTTGCACGCGCTGCTTAATGGATTGATCCGGAAATGGGTCATGGATCCCGAAGCCATACCGGAAGACAACGACGTGGGCGGTGTCATAGACGTGTTTCTCGACGGTATTAAACACACACCGTCGCGCAAACCGAAAAAACCTGCACAGAGGCCGACGTTACGTGCGCGCAAAAGCGTACGCGGAAAACCAGCGAAGCCCGCGGTGCGACGCCGGGCCTGACTGCGGTCAAGGTGGAGGCAAGTAGGGCCTCACCCCAATAGCATCAATGTCGTGCACTTACTTCGCGGTAATGGCAGCCGGGACCGAGGCCTGCGCGACTTCGCCCGCATCTTTGAGCTTGGCGATGTCCCAGCACAGGCGGATCAGTTTGTCGGTCTCGGCCTGCGTCAGGATGCCTTTGGTGAACGCGCGGAACTTGGCTTCGAGATCGGCGTCGCTCATCGGATTGCCCAGGCTGCCAATGGCATGCTCAACGTACTTCTCCAATACGCGACCGTCTTTCATTTTTACGGTGATATGCACCTGGTCTTCATGGATACCGGGTTCGACAGTGGCCGTGACGCGATCACGCAACGCGATCACTTCAGGATTGCGCACCACCTCGTCGCTGTATTCTTCCTCGCCTGCCGCGCCGTGAATGATGGCCACCGCCACAGAGTGATAGACGCTGAACTTGCCTTCGAGCCCGGTCTGCGGCGTTTTCTTGCCGGTGAGTTCCAACACCAGCGGATGTGACTTCAGCGCTATTGACTCGATCTCTGCTGCCTTGAACTTGTGCTCGTTCCTCAACTGGATGCAGCCGTCGATGGCAGGATGCTCGACGATACCGCAGGCGAACGGCTTATAAGTATTGAGGGAAATTTCAAAAGTCTTGCCCAGTCCTTCGGTAATTTCTTCCGGCCTGAACGCGGTGGACAGTACGTTGGCAAAACCGCGCTTGGCCTCGATGCCCTGGTTGGAACTGGTGAAATTTTTCTGCGCCAGCAGCGCAGCGAGCAGGCCGTTCTTCGCGGCATTGCCGGGGTGGAATGGCTTGCACATGGTGCCGAACATCTCGCGCAAACCTGAGGACTGTGTTGCGGCAATGCCCAGCGCCCATACCATCTGCTGCTCGTTGAGCCGCAGCAGCCGGCCGGCTGCAGCGGCGGCGCCAAACACGCCGGTGGTGCCGGTGATGTGCCAGCCCACATCGTAATGCGGCGGATAAACCGAATTGCCGATGCGACACTCGACTTCTACGCCGAGGATAAAAGCGTGCAGGAAATCTTCGCCGTTCGTTGGACTATGCTCGGCCAGTGCCAGAATGGCAGAAGCTACCGGGCCACTGGGATGAATCACGGTTTTCAGATGCGTGTCGTCGAAGTCGAAAGTATGCGAAGTGATGCCGTTCATCAGCGCCGCCTGCATGATGTCCAGCCGGTCGTTGCGTCCAAGTACGGTCGCCTGCGCCGGGCCTGAAAATCCGGACAGGGCCGCGAGTGCGTTTTCCACGGTCTCATGGCGGCTCGCGCCGACCGCGCAACCCACCCAGTTCAGAAACGAGCGCGCCGCCTCATGCTTCACCTTTTCCGGAATATCGGCGTAACGCGACTCGATAACATAACGTGCCAGCTTGCGTGTGACTTCCATTGTCTACCTTAAAAACTAAAGTTAGCAGGGTGGATATCTTACCGTTCCCACGCTGGAGCAACGTCGCTGGCGATGTCGTAACGTTTAATAGCTTCTGCGACGACTTCTCTTTTGACCTTGTTTTCATCGGCGAGTGCAGACAGTGCAGCCACCGTGATGTGGTGGCGGTCCATTTCAAAGAAGCGCCGCAGGTTTTCGCGGGTGTCGCTGCGGCCGTAGCCGTCGGTGCCCAGCGTGACGTAGCGTTGCGGCACAAACTCGCGGATCAGGTCGGGCACGGTGGCGACATGGTCGGAGGCGGCGATGACCGGCCCCTTGTGCTTTTCCAGTGACCCGGCGACGTGGCTCAAGCGCGCTTTTGCGGTTGGATTCAAGCGATTGTGGCGGGTGCAGGCCATGCCGTCGCGCCGCAGTTCGCTCCAGCTGGTGACGCTCCAGACATTGGCGGGGATTTTCCAGTCCTGTTGCAGCAGTTCGGCGGCGGCGATGGCTTCGCGCAGTATCGTGCCGCTGCCCAGCAGCTGCACCTGTGCCTTGGGTGCTTTCTGCAACAGGTACATGCCGCGGAGTATATTTTCCAGAGCACCTGCAGGCATCGCCGGCTGCGCGTAATTCTCGTTCATCACCGTGATGTAATAAAACACGTCTTCCTGTTCATCGAGCATGCGCCGCGCGCCGTCCTGGACGATGGTGGCGAGTTCGTAACCGTAAGCGGGATCCCATGCGCGGCAGTTGGGCACGGTGGAGGCGATCAGTTGTGAGGAGCCGTCCTGATGCTGCAGGCCTTCGCCTGATAATGTGGTGCGGCCGGCGGTGGCGCCGATGAGGAATCCGCGTGAGCGGCAGTCGCCCGCCTGCCAGATCAGGTCGCCGACGCGCTGGAAGCCGAAGATCGAGTAAAAAATATAGAACGGCAGCATCGGCGTGCCGTGCACGCTGTAGCTGGTGGCGGCGGCGATCCAGGATGAGATCGCACCGGCCTCGTTGATGCCTTCTTCGAGGATCTGCCCGTCCTGCGCCTCCTTGTAATACAGCAGTTCGTCGCGATCCTCGGGCTCATACAACTGACCGAACGGCGAATAGATGGCAACCTGGCGGAACAACGACTGCATGCCGAAGGTGCGCGCCTCGTCGGCGACGATGGGGACGATGTGCTTGCCGATGGTCGGGTCTTTCAGCATCTGCGCGAGCATCTTGACGAAACTCATGGTCGTCGATTCTTCGCGTCCGCTGGAGCCTTCGGTGATGCGCGCGTAACTGGTCAGCGCCGGCATCGTGAGTCGCGGCGCGGTGGTTACCCGCGCCGGCAGATAGCCGCCGAGAGCTGTGCGGCGCGCATGCATATAGCGCATTTCCGGACTGTCGTCCGCGGGTTTCCAGAACTTCAGTGCTTTAACGTCAGCATCCGAAATCGGCAACGCGAAACGATCGCGGAATGCGAGCAGGGCGTCGTCTTCGAGTTTTTTCTGCTGGTGTGCGCCCATCTTGCCCTGCACCCACTGGCCCATGCCGTAACCCTTCTTGGTCTGGGCGAGGATGACGGTGGGCCTGCCCTTGTGGTCTGTTGCCTGATGGTAAGCAGCTAAAATTTTCATCGGGTCATGGCCGCCGCGGCGCAGCCGGTCGATGTCGTCATCCGACAGGTGCGACACCAGCGCCTGCAGTTCCGGATCCTTGTTGAAAAAATGTTCGCGGTTGAACGGGCCGTCGGTGGCGGCGTATTTCTGCAACTCGCCGTCCACGGTTTCGTGGAGTCGCTTGAGGATGAGGTTGTCGGTGTCGCGCGCGAACAGGGGGTCCCACTCCGAGCCCCACAGCAGTTTGATGACATGCCAGCCGGCACCGGAGAACAGGCCTTCGAGTTCCTGGATCAGCGAGCCGTTACCGCGCACCGGTCCGTCGAGCCGCTGCAGATTGCAGTTGATGACGAATATCAGGTTGTCGAGGCCCTCACGTGCAGCGATCGACAGTCCGGCCAGCGATTCAGGTTCGTCCATTTCACCGTCACCGACAAAGGCCCACACTTTGCGACCCGCGGTTTTCCGAATGCCGCGGTGTTCGAGGTAACGCATGAAGCGCGCCTGATAGATGGCATTGACCGGCCCGAGTCCCATCGATGCATTCGGGAACTGCCAGAAATCCGGCATCAGGTACGGATGGCAGTACGACGACAGTCCAGTACCCGGACCGCCGGTTTCGCGACGGTAGTTGTTCAACTGGTCTTCGCTTAGCCGGCCTTCGAGCCAGGCGCGGGCGTAGATGCCGGGCGAGGCGTGGGGCTGGAAAAACACCGCGTCGCCATCCTGGCCGGCGTGGAAGAAATGATTGAAGCCGACCTCGAACAGGTCGGCAATGGAGGTGTAGGTGGCGATGTGGCCGCCGAGTTCGGCGGCGCCCCGATTGGCGCGCAGGACCATCGCCAGCGCGTTCCAGCGCACCAGCGCCGACACCCGCGCTTCGATGTCGAGATTGCCGGGGAACTGCGGTTGCTCGGCGAGGGCAATGGAATTGCAATAAGGCGTGTTCAGCACTGGCGGCATGGGCACGCGTTGCGCCCGCGCTTCATCGAGCAGCTTGCGCAGCAGATAGGTCGCGCGTTCGCGACCCTGGGATTTGATCAACGAGTTGAAGGCATCCAGCCATTCCCGCGTCTCGGTCGGATCGGGATCGGCGGGCATTACCCGCCAGAAGGCGGCGGCCAAATTGGACAAATTAGCGGACAGGTCGGTCATGGCAGGGCTCCTCGGTGCGCCGGTTCCGGCGCTGGATATCTCGCGCGGGTTGCACGCATGCCCGGATGCTACGCGGTATCGCGCAGAACAGGGTTTCGTATCTTATTGATTCAAAGGTCTAATACAGCATACAATGCCGAAAATATTAGTATTGACAGCATAAAATGCCAAAAATAGAGCTTGATGCAACAGACTGGAAAATTCTGGCGCGGCTGCAGGACGATGCGCAACTGTCCAATGTGGAACTGGCGCGCGCGGTCAATCTGTCGCCGTCACCTTGTCTGGCACGGGTGCGGCGACTGGAAGAGGGTGGGCTGATCAGCCGTTATGTGACGCTGCTCGACGCGCTGGCGCTGGGACTGACGGTATCGGTGTTTATCCAGGTGCGGCTGGAGCGGCAGGTCGAAAAGGCGCTGGAACTTTTTGAGCGCGCGATCGCCGCGCGGCCCGAAGTCATGGAGTGTTACCTGATGACCGGGGATTCCGATTACATGCTGCGGGTGATGGTGGCCGACGTGCAGGCGCTGGAGCGCTTTATTGTTGATTTTCTGGCGAAAATTCCGGGTGTCGGCAACCTGAAATCGAGTTTTGCGCTGAAACAGGTTAAATACAAGACGGCATTGCCGTTGCCGCAGCCGGTTGCAGCGCGCCGGAAAGCTGCAACCTGATTTGTGGCGGCGCTGTTGCGCCCGACCTGAAGCCTAGAAGCGTTAACGCTTCTTGTTCATGTAGGCCGGCCGTGCGCCCGGCGGCGGACCAGCGCGCTCATCCTTGTGGCGGAAGCTGATGCGTCCCTTGCCCATGTCGTAGGGCGAAATTTCAATGGTGACTTTGTCACCGGCGAGGATGCGAATACGGTGTTTGCGCATTTTTCCCGAGGCATAAGCCGTAAGGGAATGCCCGTTTTCCAGGGTTACGCGAAACATGGTATTGGGCAGCACCTCTTCGATGACACCCTCGAATTCGACCATCTCTTCCTTGGCCATCAAGACACTCCTTGTGGTGGGTTGAGGCGGGCGTCACCGCAGCTCTGAGCCATGACCGGCAGCGACCGGTTAACCGGTCGCCGTGCGGTATTGCTGCGCAAGCTGATCAAACTGCCTTCAGGTTAACGGCTGATGCGCGGCCGTCTGAACCTTGCTCAACGTCGAACGAAACCTGCTGGTTTTCAGCCAGGGTATTCATGCCGGCTTTTTCTACTGCCGAAATGTGCACGAACACGTCTTTGGATCCGTCCTGGGGCTGAATGAAGCCGAAGCCCTTGGTTGCATTGAAAAATTTAACGGTGCCGGTGGTTGCCATACTAAATCTCCAGAATTACCTGATTCGCACCCGGAATTGGATGCGACATCAGTGACGTATGGAGAAGACCAAACAGAGGCATCCGTAATGGACGCGAGCATAGACTGATTCCAACCGCCGGCGCGCAGTATGGACGCTTGAACGCTGATTTGCAAGGCGTATTCGGTTGCGGCAGGATGATCAACCTCACCGTTCGACGACACTGGAGACCCCGATGAAACTTTATTATTCCCCCGGCGCCTGTTCGCTGGCGCCACATATCGTGCTGCACGAAGCCGGTTATGCCGTCGATCTGGAGAAAGTCGACATTCCCAACAAAAAAACCGCATCCGGCGGCGACTACTGGAAAATCAATCCCAAGGGTTATGTGCCGGCGCTGGAACTCGACGATGGTACTGTGCTCAGCGAAGTCGGCGTGATCTGCCAGTATCTGGCCGATCAGAAGCCGGCAGCGGGGCTGGCGCCGGCTGCCGGCACCATGGCGCGTTACCAGTTGATGGAATGGCTTAATTTTGTCGCCACCGAGGTGCACAAATCCATAGGTGCGCTGTTTAATCCAAAAATGACGCCGGAAATGAAAGTGGTTCAGCTGGGTGTCATCGAGCGCCGGCTCAATGCGCTGGAAAAAATGATGGCGGGCAAGCAATACCTGATGGGTGATGCCTTTAGCGTGGCCGATGCGTATCTGTTTACCGTCATCAACTGGACGCGCATCCACAAAATAGACCTTGCGCCGTGGCCCAATATCCAGGCGTTCATGGCGCGCGTCGGCGCGCGGCCCAAGGTGCAGGCGGCGCTGCAGGCGGAAGGATTGCTGAAATAGTGGGCCGGGACAGCACTGAACGCGGCGCCTGGCCGCTGGCGCGTCGCGTCGCGGCCATCGAACCCTTTCATGTCATGGTGCTGCTGGCGCGGGCGCATGAACTCGAAGCCGCGGGCCGCAGCATCATCCACATGGAAATCGGTGAGCCCGATTTCACCACGCCTGAACCGGTGCGCGCTGCGGGTATGCGCGCGATCGAGCAGGGGAAGGTTTTTTATACGCAGGCGCTGGGCATGCCGGCGCTGCGGCGGGCGATTGCCGGTTTTTATCGCACGCGCCATGGCGTCGAGGTCGCGGCCGAACGCATCATCGTCACTGCCGGCGCTTCCGGCGCGTTACTGCTGGCGATGGCTGCGCTGGTCAATCCCGGAGATGAAGTGCTGCTCGCTGACCCCGGGTATCCGGCCAACCGCCATTTTGTGCGGTTGATGGACGGCATGCCGGTAACGATTGCTGTCGGCCCCGACAGCAACTACCAGTTGCAGTGTGCGCACCTCGAGCAACACTGGGGCAAGAGTACGGTCGCGGCGCTGGTGGCCACGCCTTCGAATCCTACCGGCACTCTGCTGGCGCCGGGCGAGCTCTATGCCATGGCGGATTTCGCCGCGCAACGCGGCGGTGCGCTGATGGTCGATGAGATTTACCATGGCTTGGTCTATGCGGAAGCAGCGCAGACGGCGTTGGCGCTGCGCGACGACGTGTTTGTCATCAACAGTTTCTCCAAATATTTCAACATGACCGGCTGGCGCCTGGGCTGGATGGTGGTGCCGGAACGTTATGTCGAAGTCATCGATCGCCTGGCGCAGAATTTTTTTCTCGCGGCGCCGACGCCGGCGCAGTACGCGGCACTCGCGGCCTTTGAACCGGCAACGCTGGCGCTGCTCGATGCGCGGCGCGACGAATTCCGCGTCCGGCGCGATTACCTGCTGCCGGCCTTGCGTGAACTGGGGTTCAGTGTCCCGCAACAGCCGCAAGGTGCGTTTTACATTTATGCCAACTGTTCACGATTCACCGACGACAGTTTCAAGTTCGCGCGCGATTTGCTGGAAGAGGCGGGGGTTGCGATAGCGCCGGGGGTGGATTTTGGCGCACATGAGGCGGCGGCGCATGTGCGGTTTGCTTATACGCGACCGGTGGAGGCGTTGCGGGAGGGTGTGGCACGTATTGCCAAATTCCTTGGCTCGAAGTGATGGTTGTTGAATATTTGATGTTGTTTGGCCGGGGCCGCCTTCTTTGGGTTACTTTTCTTGGCGGGATGTATGGACTGGACACATAGGTAACGCGTGTGCGGGGACATGGGTAACACTTTAGATCGATTCAGGATGGTTGTGGGTCGGTTGAGAAAGATCAAGGCGCATGAATCGGTGATGGCAGAAATAGACATCAAATATCCCATCGCTGGGTGTTGCCCGAAAGGCGATGGGCAAGCCCTGCAGCGCATTGGACACCTTGAGTTTGCGTCGTGCGAAGCGGACTTCGCCATTCCATCGAACCATGCAAACCTGGTCATCTGGGCCGTATTCAATGGCCGGCAAGGCCTCGGGGAAACTTCTGGCGCTGTGTTGGTAGCGACTCGCAGGCACCGCCAGTCCCAAGGCGTCATGTGGTCGGTCACAGTTATAAACGGTTCGCCACCGATCGAAGGCGTGTTGTGCCGCAGACAGGTCGACGAAGCTGCGCCCATTGAGCACCTCGGCCTTCAAGGTGCGATGGAAGCGCTCCTCCTTGCCATTGGTTTGCGGATGCCCCGGGCGACTGTGACTGATACGAATACCTAGCCGGACCAACCAAACGCTCAGACGCGACAGCCCATGCCCGTGCTCGCGTGGACTGCCCCAGGGCGCGCCATTGTCAGCGTTGATGCGCACCGGCATTCCGTAGCGTCGAAATACCTGGCTAAGCAAGGGGCGCACTGCCTGAGCATCAGTCTTCGCGCACGCATGCAGCAACAGATCGAAGCGCGAATGGTCATCAAGCAATGTCAGCGGATGACACAAGCCCGCCGGTGTCGCAAAGTAACCCTTGAAGTCGATCTGCCACAGCTGATTAGGCTCTGCGTGCTCAAACCGTTGCCAGGTATGACTGGCTTCGCCCCGATCCCCGAGCAACCGGTGACGGCGCAATATCTCGGTAACCGTGCTCGGTGCCACAGCATTCTGCCCAAGATCCGTCAGACGGCGACTGATCTTGCGGCCGCCCCACGCCGGATGTGCGCTGCGAATCGCGATCACCGCAGCTTCAATGGCTTGTGGTGTCTGCCCAGGCGATCTCGTCGGTCTGCGACTGTGCTCATCAAGCCCATTGACGCCCTCGGCCAGGTATCGCCCCAACCATTTGTAGCCGGTCTTAGGGCTGATGCCGAATCGAGCGCACAAGCTACGGCGATTTACCCCTTCCTGACTGGCTAATGACACAAACTCTCGCTTCAGACTCATGGTATCCCTCGATTGCCAAGGCATGGTTGCTCTCCGGGTGGCGCACACCCGGAAAGTGTTACCCATGTCCCCGCACACGCGTTACCTATGTGTCCGGTCCATACGCTTCGCCAAGAGAAAGTAACCAAAGAGAAGGCGACCTTGGCTAGCCGCCCTTCGGGTTCCCTGCGCTGCTCGTCCAGTCAGGCGGCTGCCACCCAAGGTGACTTCCTTCGGGGCGCCCCCCAAGGGGACTTCCTTCGGGGCGCGGAACTCGCCCTTGCCGCTTTGCGGCAAGGACTCAGACAGTCCTCGCCGACATCCCCTGACCGGACTGTGCTGCTCGGCGGCTCACAAGGGGGAACTGAACACCATTGGTTTGCTTGCCGGGCTGCCCCCGGCGAAGTTGAAGTTCATAAATGTATACCCTGAAACGACATTGAATGCCGTCCAGGCAGTTCGAAACTACGACAACGCCCGGTACAGCAGCGAAAATCCGCTGAGTACCAACATGCCGCCCATCACGCGGATGATGGTTTGTTGCTCGAGGTTCAGGTGCAGGTGGTGGCCGGTCCAGATGCCCAGTCCCATCACGGGTAACAAGGCGGCGGCGGCGACCAGTGCTGCTGGCGAATAAAGTCCGGCGACGATGAACAGTGCTATGCGCGCCAGCGTGGTGAACATGAAGATCATCGGCATGGTGGCGCGGATCTGCGTCGGGGTGGCACCGCGACCGGCGAGGAAAAACACGTAGATCGGGCCGCCGATGCCGAACACGGCCGAAGTTCCGCCGCCGAATATGCCTATGGGGGCGGCTGACCAGTGCGGCAACGGGAAACCCTTGCCGCGCTTGAGCACATAAGACACGCCAAAAAAAATCACGAACAGGCCGAGGCCGCCAATCAGCAGTTCGGGATGTACGCGCACCAGCAGGTAGACGCCGCCGATAACACCCAGCGCCATGAATGGCAGCAGCACCATCAGTTCGCGGCGCATGACATCGGCACGCAGCCGGAAGCCCATGCTGAACGCGCCCACGCAGTCGAGGATAACGAAAAACGGCACTACGAATTTCAGCGGGAAAATATGGGCCAGCAGTGGCACCGCGATCAGCGTTGAGCCGAAACCGGAGATGCCGAACACCACATACGCCACGAACACGATCAGCGGCGCGAGGATCAGGATGTGGGGCTGCAGCAGGTCGGAGATCGGCATCGCGTCGAGTATAACCGGTAGAATCTGTGCGACCCGGAGCGTTGATTTTTCACATTGCCCTTCACCCTTCACATTTCTACCAATGACCCAACTGATCCTGATCCGCCACGGCGAGACGCTGTGGAACACCGAGCGCCGCATGCAGGGCCAACTGGACAGTCCGCTGACCACCCGTGGCTTGTGGCAGGCTGAACAACTGGGTGTGCGGATGCAGGCCATGCCATTCACGGCGCTGTATTCCAGCGATCTGCCGCGGGCACAGCAAACTGCGCAGTGCATTGCCGCAACCACCGGTCATGCCATCGTGACTGACGAACGCCTGCGTGAACGGCATTTCGGCGTATTCGAAGGCATGACCCGCGCCGAGATGGAGGTCCGCGACCCGGAGGTGTATGCGCAATTCATGTCGCGGGATCCGGATTACGCAGTGCCCGGTGGCGAGAGTCCCGCGGCTTTTTATGCGCGCAGCCGCGCGGCACTGGAAGAACTTGCGGCGCGTCATGCCGGCGCCACCATTGCGGTGGTGACCCACGGCCTGGTGCTTGATTGCGCATATCGCGCGGCCAGCGGACTTGCGCTGCAGGCGCCGCGTCCGGTGCCGCTGGTCAACGCCAGCCTCAACTGGTTTGAATGCGAGGATGGTTGCTGGCGCGCCGGAATCTGGGGTGATGCCGAACATCTGGGCAGCGAGGGGGTCACCATCTTTGGTGACGGCACAGTGTAAAATGTTAAAAATATAAATAAAATCAATGCATTATGTAGATCCTGGCTGCGTGCCACCCGACCGACTGAGATGATTGCGGCAGACCCCGTCATCATTGTTCACGGTCTGTGGACGCATGGTCTGGTCATGGGCTGGATGGCGCGGCACATCCGGCAGGGCGGTTTTGATGTGCACAGTTTTTCCTATCCTTCCATGCGCCTGACTTTGCAGGAAAATGCCGAGCGCCTCGCGCAGTATTGCGGGCAACGGGGTGTGCGGCGCGTAAACATCGTTGCGCACAGCATGGGCGGCCTGGTTGCATTGAAAATGCTGGAAACGTCGAGACACGTTCAATGCGGCCGGCTGGTGCTGACCGGCACGCCGTACACCGGCAGTTATGCGGCCACGCGTCTGGCGCGCTTGCCCGGAGGTAAAACATTGCTGGGAAAAAGTATTGCCGAATGGTTGGGTTCCGCGCGCCCGTCCATCAGTAGTGCGGAGAATGTCGGTGTCATCGCCGGGACGCGTGGTATCGGCGTGGGCCGGCTGGTGGCGCCTGATCTGCCGCAACCCAATGATGGCGTGGTCACGCTGGCAGAAACCCAAATTCCCGGCGTCACACAGCGCATTACGCTGCCGGTCAGTCACAGCGAAATGCTGGTGTCGCGCGCAGTTGCCCGCCAATGCTGCGCCTTCCTGCGTAACGGTCGTTTTGCCGAGGATGCGGCGGCATGATGCGCAATATCTACGCTCTGACTTTGCTCCTGCTGTTGGGCGGTTGCGGAAATTTTTCCTATTACCTGCAATCCGTCAGCGGCCAGCTTGAAATCTGGCGGCGCGAAGCGCCGATCGAACGCCTGCTCGAAGATACCGCGACCACGCCGGCACTGAAGGTGCAACTGCAGCGCGTTTTACGCATCCGCGACTACGCGACCCGCGAGCTGGGTTTGCCCGATAACCGCAGCTACCGTTCGTACGCCGACCTGGCGCGGCCTTTTGTGGTATTGAACGTGTTTGCTGCCGCGGAATTTTCTGTCGAACCGCGGCAATGGTGTTTTCCGCTGGCGGGTTGTGTGAACTACAAGGGTTATTTCGATGAAGCCGAGGCGCGGTCTTATGCGCGAAGCGTGGCTGCCGAAGATTACGATGTGTATATCGGCGGCGTCCCCGCGTATTCGACCATCGGCTGGTTTGCCGATCCGGTACTCAATACCTTTATTCATTACCCGGAACCGGAACTGGCGCGATTGTTGTTTCATGAACTCGCGCACCAGGTGGTTTATGTCAAAGACGACACGGTGTTCAACGAATCCTTCGCTGTGGTTGTTGAGCAGGCCGGTGTCGCACGCTGGCTGGCGGCTTACGGCAATGCCGCCGATCGCGAGCGTTACGTGCAATTGCAGCGTTACCGTGCGGATTTCCGCAAACTGATTACGCAGACGCGGGAGGAACTGGCGAAACTGTATGCCAGCGATGCCCGGCCGGAACAAAAGCGCAGGCTGAAGGCTGAAGCATTTGCTGCGCTCAAGCGCGAACATCTGCAGCGCAAACTGGAGTGGGGCGGATTCTCCGGTTATGACCGCTGGTTCGCGCAGCCGCTGGGCAATGCACATCTGGCGGCAGTGTCGATATACACACAGCAGGTGCCGGCATTCCAGGCGTTATTGAAGCAGCTTGATGGCGATCTGCCGCGTTTTTATGCGGCCGTGCGCGAGCTGGCCGAGCTGCCCGCCGCCGCACGCACTGCGCGGCTCGCGGCACTGGCGCCATTGTTATAATCCACGCCCGCTTTATTGGCCGTATTAAAGTCAAAATCTTTCAAGCCACAGAGGACACAGAGGCTCTCGATACCCCCTGCGAGGGGTACACAGGGAAAACCCCCGGGGTTTGCAGTTCTCTGTGTTCTCTGTGGCTAAAGTTTTTATGAAACCCCGCACCCCCGAAGACATCGCACAACGCCTGCGCAATCTGCCGCAGCCCGCTTACCCCGACGATCTGCCGGTGGTGGCCAGGCGCGCGGACATCGCGCGCGCGATTGCCGAAAACCAGGTGGTCATCGTTTGCGGTGAAACCGGTTCGGGCAAAACCACGCAGTTGCCGAAAATCTGCCTTGAGCTGCAACGTGGTGTGCACGGCCTGATTGGGCACACCCAGCCGCGGCGCATCGCTGCGCGCACGGTGGCGACGCGCATCGCGCAGGAGCTCAAAAGCCCGCTGGGCCATGCCGTAGGTTACAAGGTGCGTTTTGCCGACAAACTGTCGGCGAATTCCTACATCAAGCTGATGACCGATGGCATCCTGCTCGCCGAAACCCAGGGTGACCGCGACCTGCGTGCCTACGACACGCTGATCATCGACGAAGCGCATGAGCGCAGCCTCAACATCGACTTCCTTCTCGGTTACCTGCGACGGCTGATGCCGCGCCGTCCCGATCTCAAGATCATCATCACCTCGGCCACCATCGATGCCGGACGATTTGCCGAACACTTTGCGATCAACGGTAAGCCGGCGCCGGTTATTGAAGTTACCGGCCGCACCTACCCGGTGGAGGTGCGTTATCACCCGTTAGCCAAAAATGACAAGGAAGATGAAAAGGATCTGGACGACGCCATCGTTGATGCTGTAGCGGAGCTGTGGCGCGAACGCGCGGGTGGTGACGTGCTGGTGTTCCTGCCGGGTGAACGCGAAATTCGCGAAACCGCCGAAGCGCTGCGCAAACATCATCCCAAGGGCGCGGAAATTCTGCCGCTGTATGCGCGGCTGTCCTTCGAAGAGCAGGACCGCGTGTTCAAATCCGGCGGCGCGCGCCGCATCGTGCTCGCCACCAACGTTGCCGAGACTTCGCTGACGGTGCCGGGCATCCATTACGTGATCGATGCCGGACTGGCGCGGGTTAATCGCTATAGTTATCGCAACAAGGTCGAGCAGCTGCAGATCGAAAAAATCTCCCGTGCTTCGGCCAACCAGCGGGCCGGGCGTTGCGGTCGTGTGGCCGCCGGCGTGGCGATCCGCCTGTATGACGAGGAGGATTACAACGCGCGCCCGCAGTACACCGATCCGGAAATCCTGCGCTCATCGCTGGCGCATGTAATCCTGCGCATGAAGGCGCTGCGCATCGGCGATGTCGAGGATTTCCCGTTTCTGGAGGCGCCGTCGTCGCGGATGATTGCCGACGGTTACCAGTTGCTGGCTGAGTTGGGCGCAGTGGATCAGGAAAAAGCGTTGACGCCGGTAGGCTGGCAACTTGCGAAATTCCCGATCGACCCGCGCATCGCGCGCATGATCGTCGCCGCGAAGCAGGAGAGCTGTCTGCATGAAGTGCTGATCATCGCTTCCGCGCTGTCGGTGCAGGATCCGCGCGAGCGGCCGTTCGACCGCGCTGAGGCTGCTGACCGTGCCCACGCCCAGTTCGCAGACGACAAATCGGACTTCATGGCGTACCTCAAGCTATGGGATTTTTTCGGCGACTCGATCAAACACAAAAAATCCAACCGCAAGCTGGCGCAGGACCTCGCCGAGCAGTTCCTGTCACAGCGGCGGATGCGCGAATGGCGCGACATTCACAGCCAGCTCGCCACACTGGTCACTGAGCTCGGCATGCAGGCCAACACCCTGCCGGCCACCTTTGAGCAGATCCACCGCGCGCTGCTCGCCGGCCTGCTTGGCAACATTGGTTTCAAAAATGACGAGGGCGAATACCTGGGCGCGCGTGGCATCAAGTTCACGATATTTCCGGGCTCAGGCCTCAGGAAGGCACAGCCGAAATGGGTGATGGCCGGTGAGCTGGTGGACACCGCGCGGCTTTATGCCCGCTCCGTGGCGCGCATCGAACCGGAATGGATAGAACCGCTGGCGCGTGACCTGGTTGATCGCCATTATTTTGATCCGCACTGGGAGCGCGAGCGCGCGATGGTTACCGCGTACGAACGTGTCACGCTCTACGGGATCACTATCGTGCCCAAGCGCCGTGTGCACTACGGCACGATCAATCCGAAAGAGTCGCGGGAAATTTTCATCCGCCAGGCGCTGGTCGCGGGTGATTACGCGACGCCGGCCAAATTCATCCAGAGCAACCAGCGGCTGATCAAGGAAGTGCAGGAACTGGAGCACAAGGCGCGCAAACGCGATGTGCTGGTCAGCGATGAAGTGATATTTGCGTTTTACGACGCGCTGATCCCGCAGGACATCGTCAATGGCGCCGGCTTCGAGAAATGGCGCAAGACCGCAGAGCAGCAGGACGCTGCACATCTGCTGCTGACACGCGATTACCTGATGCGCCACGCCGCCGAGGACATTACCGAGGCGCAGTTTCCGGACAGCGTGCAGGTGGGTGAAAATGCGGGCGAAAAAGTTGGCGAGATTGAGCTGAAACTCAAATACCGTTTTGATCCCGGCCATGCGCTGGACGGCATCACCACAACGGTGCCGCTGGCATTGCTCAACAAGCTCGACGCTGCGAGCTTCGACTGGCTGGTGCCGGGCATGATTCGCGACAAGGTGGCGTATGCCTTCAAGGCGTTGCCCAAAAACTGGCGCCGCAATCTGACGCCGCCTAGCGAACACATTACCCGCTTTCTCGAAGCCGAGGGCGCAGCCCAGGGCTCCTTTGCCGACGCCGTTGCGCGTTACGCGACGCGCGCCGCCGGTGCGCCGCTGGCGCGTGAAGATGCCGCTGCGATCGAATATCCACCGCACCTTCGATGCAATTACTGCGTGGTGGATGAATCGGGGCGCGAGCTCGCCACCGGACGCGATCTCGCTGCGTTGAAAACTCAACTGGGTGAGGCCGCGCAGCTGACTTTCAGCGAAACCACCACCGGTATCGAACGCAAGGACATCCGTACCTGGGATTTTGGCGATCTGCCGCAGACCATCACCTTTACCCGCGCCGGCCGCAAGATCACCGGATACCCAGCGCTGGTTGATGAAACCGACAGCGTTGCCATCCAGCTCTTCGATGTGGAGGCTGCCGCGGGTGAGTCCATGCGCGCCGGTATCGTGCGGCTGACGCGGCTCATGCTCAAGGAGCAACTGCGCCAGCTGGAGAAAAACCTGCGTGGCTTCGAACAGGCGGCGCTGCAGTTGCGCGCCGTGGCCAATGTGGATGAGTTGCGCGCCGATCTGGTCGCCGCCATCTGCGACCGTGCCTTTATCGGCGACGATGAACTGCCACGGGGACTCAAAGCCTTTGAAGACCAGGTCAAACGTGCGCGCACCCGGTTGCCGGCAGTGAACGAAGGTGCGTGCCGGATGTTTGCGACCATTGCGGCGGAACATCATCAGCTCTCACTGGCATTGGGCGCGGCAAAAGGACAGGTCGCGCGTGCGGTAAACGACCTCCGCGCGCAGTGCCAGCGGCTCGTCTACAAGGGGTTTTTGAACGCCACCCCGTGGCCGCAACTGACCCATCTGCCGCGTTACCTGCAGGCCATGCGCATGCGACTCAGCAAATTCGCGGCGAATCCCGAGCGCGACGCCAAACACGCGGCGAGCATCAACCAGCTCTGGGGGCGTTACGAAATGCGTGTCGACCTGCAGAAAAAAGCCGGCACTGTCGACCCGCGATTGGCCGAATTCAGATGGCAGATCGAAGAGCTGCGCGTTTCGTTGTACGCTCAGGAACTGAAGACCCCGCACCCGGTGTCGTACAAACGGCTCGACAAACTGTGGAGTGCAATGGGATAAATGCGGGGTCCGGGGGTCCGCAATCCTTCGATTACACTAGTATTTTAGTCACGATTACAGATTTAAAAATTCCATAAGATGAACACTACATCACCCAACGTTCCATTACTGTTTACGCCGATCAAGCTGCGGGCTATCACCGCGCGCAACCGCATCGTCAGTTCCCCCATGTGCCAGTACCTGTCGGACGACGGTGGCCCGGAAGAATGGCAGCTGGTCAATTTTGGCCGGTTTGCGATGGGCGGCTGCGGCATCGTCTTTGGCGAAGAGACGGCGGTAGAAAGGCGTGGCCGCAAAACCCATCATTGCGCCGGCATTTATAGTGACAGCCATATACCGGCCTACCGGCGCATTACCGATTTCATCCGCGCGCAGGGTGCGGTCCCGGCCATCCAGTTGGGTCACTGCGGCCGGCGCGCATCACAGCATGGTCCGTTGAAGGATCGCGCCACGCTCACCGAGGCCGAGCGACCCTGGCAGGGCGTCGCGCCCAGTGCGCTGCCGCCGACACCGGATGGTGCGATTCCGCGCGCCATGGACGCGGATGACATCCGTGAAACCATCGCGTCCTGGCGCGAGGCGACACAACGATCGGTTGATGCCGGCTACGACATCTGCGAAATCCACGGCGCCCACGGTTACCTGATCCATCAATTCCTGTCGCCGGTATCAAACAAGCGTACCGACGCCTATGGCGGTGACCTGGCAGGCCGCATGCGATTCGCGCTGGAAGTGGTCGATGCCGTGCGTGATGTCTGGCCCAAAGATCGGCCATTATTCTTTCGCACCTCGGCCGTCGAAGGTCCCGGCGGCGTATGGGGCATCGACGAGACGCTGGCACTGGTGCGCGCACTTAAAGATCACGGCGTGGACGTGGTGGACTGTTCTTCGGGCGGCGTCGGCATCAGTGCCGGCGGTGACGGTACTTTGCCGGCAATTCCCCGGGTGCCGGGTTTTCAGGCGGGATACGCGCGGGAGATCCGGCGCGAAACGGGCATGCCCACGGTTGCCGTTGGCATGATTACCGAGGCGAGCCATGCCGAAGCCTTGTTGCGAGAGGGCCATGCCGATCTGATTGCACTGGCGCGCGGTTTGATGGACGACCCCAACTGGCCGCTGCATGCGGCGCGTGAACTTGGCTACGCCGATCCGCTGGGCCTCGTCCACGAACGTGAAGCGCAGCGCCTGCGGTTGCTGGAGCGGCATCGCGAGGAATATCCACCGGGCAGCACAGTGAAAATTCCATTCGGCACCGACGAACAGGTGAGCTATTCATGGGAAGCGGGCGTCGCCGCTTCCAGGGAACGTCGCTAGTACCGGATCATTTTCCACGACGTGCGATGAACTCCAGCGTGGTTTTTGCAGTGAGGTCGGGGTCAGTGCCGATCACCAGCATCGGGCATTTGATGCGTTTGTGTCTACGCGGATGCCGACTGCACAGACCGCGATCGGGCAACCGGCGAACGATGTCCGCAGTTATCGTGGCTTCGTAACGACCGTGGTCTTAGATGTTCCGAGTATCCAGGCCATGGCTACCCCGACAGCGATGTATTGCTGATCTTTCACCAGCGGACTGTTTTCAAACACCGCACCGCGCAAGGTATCTGCCCTGACGAAGCCACCAACCCAGAAGTTCCGGTAACGTTTGCTGAGGGAGGCGGTCAACTGTGCGCCAGCATAACCCTCACGCGCACTGTAGGTCGGTCGCGTTGCAGTGGCGTATGCGGGGTCGACGGCGTAGAAGTAATGGTTGTAGCTGCGGTCGGAAAAGAGCGGGCCGCCCATCAGCCCGAAGTTCCAGCCTGGGTTGCCCATGAAATCTTTAACATCAAGATTGAGATTGGGCTGAAAAACCCAGCCCTGATGTTTGATGTGCGAAAAATCGGTGGCGAATACGGCGCGCAGCGGCAGACGCAGTTCGAGTCTGCGCCGGGTATCACTGGAGCGCCACAGTGCGACGTTCAGCGTGGGGCCGACTTCCAGCGTGGGATCGAGGTCGGGCATGCCGCGTCGTGCGTCGTTGTTTTCGCTGTCGACCGGGATTGCACCGTTGATGCTGATATTCAGCTCGGTGCGGTCGCTCTTGTAGAACAGGCCGCGCAATCCCTGCTCATCGGCCCGCAGATATTCGCCGCGGTACACCACGTACGGAAAGGGCAGTATCGTGGTTCGCCGTTGATCCGATCCGCGGTAATCGGGAAAATTGAGTACTGCAAGGCCGGCACCGGCTTCCCACAGCGGCGCCTCTGCTGCGCGGACGGGTCCGGTCGCCAGCAGCGAGGCCATGAGGCTCATGGTGCCGAGCAGAATTTTCAGGGTGGTCCAATGCATGCATGCTCCATTTTCAGAAATCAATCCCCCGATCATCCTGTCAATGATCGGTTTGCGGATAACAAGACCGCGAATAATCAACACGTGTATGCGTTGCCGTAGATGGCTGTGTATTCCGCCATTCCGGCCGAGCATACTCCGACAGCTTGTGGACTGCCTGCTGCCGAATGGTGTGTCGTCGGTAAAATCCGGTCTTCGGGCCATTCATCGCAACAACCTGTTCTGCAGCGACGCGGGGCTGCAGTGGCGTCATAAAAATATAAATAAATCAACATCTTGAATGTCATGCCGAGGGGCTGTAGCGGCGGCTTGTCCGTAGTGCGATAAGTGCATGGCGCAATACGGCTGATTTGCATACTATTGCGCTCGCTCGAACAATATTAATCAATGAGGTATTTCAACATGCTCCAGTCCTTCAAATGTGCAGCGCTTGCCGCCGCAGTCTGCGCTACTGCATCAACCGCCGTATGGGCGGCCGATGCCGCCACGGGCTATCCCAACAAGCCGGTGCGCCTGATCGCGCCGTTCACGCCGGGTGCCGGCACGGATACCACCGCGCGCATGCTTGCCAAGCACATGGGCGAGCAGTGGGGGCAGCAGGTCGTCGTCGACAACCGTACCGGCGCCGCCGGTGCCATTGGTGTTGATCTCACTGCACAGGCCAGCCCCGACGGTTACACCATCTGCCTGATATCGGCATCACATAGCGTCAATTCGGCAACCAATATCAAGCTGCCTTACGACCTGAGCAAGGATCTGCAGGGCATTTCGCAGGCGACTTCGTTGTTTTATGTGGTGTACGTCAACTCCACAGTGCCGGCCAAAACCACCAAAGAGCTGATCGACTATGCCAAGGCCAATCCGGGCAAGCTGAATTTCAGCTCTTCCGGGACCGGCGGGCTGCAGCATTTTGCAGGCGAGATGTTCAACCATCTTGCTAAAGTGAATATGGTGCATGTGCCGTTCAAGGGCTCGGCGGCAGGCATCATCGCCAACCTCGCCGGTGAAGTACAGGTGGGTTTCGGTACGCTGTTCGGTGTGCGGCCGCACTGGGAGGGCGGTCGGTTGCGCGTACTGGCGATGACCGATTCCAAGCGTTCGCCGGCAGTGCCGAATATTCCGACCGTTGCTGAATCCGGTGTGCCCGGCTACGAGGTTGACCAGTGGTACGGCATCATCGGTGGTGCAAACATTCCCAAGTCGGTGATCAATAAAATCCGCGACGCCATAGCCACTGCACTCAAGGATCCCGAGATCATCAAACGGCTGGCTCGCGACGGTTCAACCCCGGTGGGTTCGATGCCCGCGGAGTTCTCCAAGCACATCCAGTCCGAAGTCAACAAATGGCGCAAGCTTGCCAAAGACGCGGGCATCAAGCTGCACTGAGCCTCTGAGCAGTAAGCAATACATTACAAAAGAGCCCGCGTGATGCGGGCTTTTTTGCGGGTGGCCGGTACCCCGCGCAGCAATTTCACTGACTCACCATCAGAAATTAGCCGACAGAAATTTACGCCGTAATGTGGAACCGATGGCGTGTGATTACACGGCGGATTTCGTGTTAACTTCGATACGCTGTGCGCAGCAGTGGATTTCTTCGGGGCGTTCATGTTTCCGGGAATTTCTCGCTGACCATCATGCGGCCTGTCGAGGTGCTGCAGCACATAGACTCTCATCACATCCGGAGCACCCGATGGACTTCAGGCTTACCGAACAACAACAGATGTTCCGCGATTCCGTGGCCACCTTTGCCCGCAAGGAACTCGCCGACGGTGCGCTGGCCCGCGCGCACAGCGCGCAGTTTCCGCATGACATCGCCAAAAAAATGGCACAGGCGGGATTGATGGGCATCACGCTGCCCGAGGCCGACGGCGGCGCTGGCGGCACGCTGATGGATGCAGTGCTGGCGATTGAGACTGTGGCAGCGTTTTGTCCGCGCAGCGCCGACGTGGTGCAGGAAGGCAATTTCGGCGCGATCCGCGTACTGGCGCACTTCGCCAGTGACGATCAGAAAAAACGTTACCTCACACCGCTGCTCAAGGGCGAAGAGGTGATCGCCGTGGCGATGACCGAACCTGAAGCCGGCTCGGCCACCACCGATCTGGTGACTAGCGCCACGCCGGACGGCAAGGGTTACCGCATCAACGGCAGCAAGGTGTTCCCCAATCCGCATGCCGATCAGTATCTGGTCTACGTGCGTTACGGCCCCGGCGTGGGTGGCATCGGTTCGGTGCTGCTACGGCGTACGGCACCGGGTTTCAGCACCGGCACGCCGGCCAAGTTCATGTCGGGCAACGACTGGGCAACACTGTATTTCGACAACGTGTATGTGCCGCCCGAGGATGTGCTGCTGGGTCCCGGTGGTTTCAAGAAACAGATCAGCGGCTTCAACGCCGAGCGCGTCGGCAACGCTTCGCGCTCGCTGGCCTATGGCCGTTACTGCTACAACCTCGCGCGGGAATACGCGATGACCCGCAGCCAGTTCGGCCGGCTGCTGTGCGAATTCCAGGGCCTGCAATGGAAATTCGCCGACATGAAAATGAAACTCGATGCGGCGCAATTGCTGCTGTATCGCGCCGCAGTAAATGCCGATCGCGGTTTCCCAGGGGCAGACGAAACCACGGTGGCCAAGTTGATGTGCAATCAGGCCGGTTACGAAATCGCCAATGAAGCCATGCAGGTCATGGGCGGGCTCGGTTACACGCAGGAGACGCTGGTTGAATACTGCCTGCGCCGCAGCCGGGGCTGGATGATCGCCGGCGGCTCCATTGAGATGATGAAAAACCGGCTCGCCGAAAGCATCTTCGAGCGCCGCTTTTCACAGCGGCCGCCGCGTCCGGCTGCGCCGACCAACTGAACAACTGCTACCTACACACAAAATGACCACAGCACAGGATCTTGAAAGGGAACGCGAGCGGTTGGGTACTGCGTTATTTAACCCGCGCACGGTTGCGCTGGTAGGCGCTTCCGCCGATGCCGCAAAACTTGCTTCGCGGCCGCAGCGTGTGCTGCGCAAACACGGGTTTACCGGCACCATTATTCCGATCAACCCCGGCCGCACCGAGATCAACGGCGACCGGGCCTATCCCGACATCAAATCCGCGCCGGGTCCGATTGATCATGCCTTCATCATGGTGCCGGCTGCGGTCGTGCCTGGCGTCATCGATGATTGCGCAGCCGCAGGCGTTAAGGCGGCAACCATATTCAGCGCGGGTTTTGCCGAAACCGGTGCGGCCGGCCAGGCCGCACAGCAGCGCATGGTGGCCGCAGCACGACGCGGCGGTGTACGCCTGATTGGGCCCAACTGCCTGGGTGTGGTCAACGTCACCGGCCACACCGTGCTCTCCGCCAATGCCGTGCTCGAAACCGAAACGCTGCTGCCGGGATCGTTGAGCCTGGTGTCGCAGAGCGGCTCGATGATGGGTGCGATCATCAGCCGCGCGCAGGAACGCGGACTGGGATTTTCAAAACTGGTGTCGGTGGGCAATGAATGCGACGTCGGTGTCGGTGAGTTGGTCGACTGCATGGTCGACGACCCCGATACCCGCTGCATCCTGCTGTTTCTTGAGGCCTTCCGCGATGCGCCGCGGCTGGGTGCAGCCGCGCGGCGCGCCTATGCTGCCGGCAAACCGGTGATCGCCTTCAAACTTGGCCGTTCCGATGTGGGGCGTGAAATCGCAACCACCCACACCGGCGCCATCGCCGGTGCCGACGATGTGGCCAATGCCTTCTTCCGTGATAACGGCTTCATTCGCGTGCAGAATTTCGAGGCACTGTTCGAGACCGCGCAACTGGTGGCTGGCCACCGACCGCCCAAAGGCAAACGCGTGGCCGTGGTCACCGGCACCGGGGGTGCTGCGGCCATGGTCATCGACCACCTGGGCCTTGCCGGTATTGCCGTGGTGCCGCCGACGCCAAAGATCATCGCTGACCTCGCCGCGCAGGACATTACAGTCACCGATGCGCCGCTGACGGACATGCCGATGGGGCGCGCTGAAGGTTCAGTGTATCCGACGATCATCAACGCGCTGCAGGATTCCGATCACTGCGATGTGGTGATCAACGTGCAGGGCTCGACGGCGCTGCAGCAACCGGATTCGGTGCGCACCCGCATACTGGCGGCGCGGTGGGACAAAAAACCGCTAGCTGTTTTTTTGGGGCCCAGCGCCAGTACGGCATTGAACATTTTGCGCGAGGGCGGAGTTGCAGCATTCAGAACGCCTGAAGCCTGCGCCGATGCGGTACGCGCTTATTGCGAATGGCGTGCGCCACAGACGCCGCCGCCGGTTGATGCAACGCTGGTGGCTAAACTGGATACAGCGCTGCGCAAGGCGGCGCAAGGCCCCATGCATGAACGTGCAGCTGCCGAAACACTGTCGGCACTCGGTATTCCGTTCGCGGCATCACAAGTGGTCGGCAGCGGCAACGACAAGGTGACCACGGGTTATCCGGCGGTAGCGAAAATCCTCTCCGTCGACATACCGCACAAGACCGAGGTCGGCGGTGTAGTGCTGAACATTGCCGATGCGGCAGCCCTGAAAACCGCAGTGGACGGCATGTTGTCACGGATCAAAAAGGCAATGCCGCAGGTCAGGCTGGATGGCGTGCTGGTGCAGCACATGGAGCAGGGCGTGGGCGAAGTGATCGTCGGCTTCCGTCGCGACCGCGACGTGGGGCCGATCGTGATGGTCGGTGTCGGCGGCATTCTTGCCGAGATCGGCGGCGGCCATGCCGTGCGCCTGGCGCCGGTCAGCGTGGCTACGGCGCGCGAAATGATTACCGAGGTGCCGGGGTTTGCCGTGCTGCGCGGTTATCGCAACCGGCCTGCCGGTGATCTGGAAGCGCTGGCGCAGGTCGTGCATGCCTTGTCGCTGCTGGCCTGCGCGACGGCGCACACCATACTGGAAGCGGAAATCAACCCGCTGCTAGTCAAAACCAAAGGCGTGGTTGCAGTGGACGCCCTGTTGTCTCTGCAGCGGCCATGATGAGCCGCTGGCAGTATTCATAACTAAAAGGAAATATCATGAAACCCATGCATATAGTGGCGGCGTTGCTGTGCGCTGCGTTCGCGACGATAGCCGGCGCTGAAGAATATCCGGTCAAAGCGGTGCGTCTGATTTCACCATTTTCACCGGGCGGCGGCACGGATACCGTGGCTCGCGCACTGGCACAACGCCTGAGTGACGCCATGGGAAAAAACTTCCTCGTCGACAATCGGGCCGGGGCCGAAGGCATCATCGGCACTGAGCTCGGTGCGCGTTCTCCTGCGGACGGTTATACGCTGCTGGTTGGCAATCTCGGCACGCTGGCGATCAATCCCAACCTGCGCAAACTGTCGTACGATCCGCTGCGAGATTTTGCTCCGGTCATTCAGACCACGGCGTCGTCCACCGTGCTGGTGGTGCATCCTTCGCTGCCGGTGAAAAGCGTCAAGGAGCTGGCGGCGCTCTCCAAAACCCGGCCACTCAACTATGGTGCGAGTTCTTCCGGTACGTATCTGCCGATGGAACTGCTGAAGCAGATGTCGGGGGCCGATCTGAACCATATTCCGTACAAGGGCACGGGCCCGTCGCTGGCCGGGATCATCAGTGGTGAAGTGCAGGTCATGTTTGGTGGCGCAATTAACACCACGTCGCAGGTCAAGAATGGCAGACTGCGTGCGCTGGCCGTTGCCGGTGATCGCCGTTCCAAGGCGCTGCCCGAGGTGCCCACCGTCGCTGAAGCCGGTTATCCCGGCTATGAAGCGAATACATGGAACGGCATACTGGCGCCGGCTGGTACGCCACCCGCGATCATCAACAGGCTCAATGCCGAGATGCTGAAAATACTCAGCCTCCCGGAGGTAATCAACTATATGGTTGCCGATGGTGCCGAGCCCGCAGGCAACAGCCCTAAGCATTTTGCTGCCTACATCCGCTCCGAACACGCAAAATGGGCGAAAGTCATCCGCACAGCCGGAATCAAAAAGGACTGATCATGAATGCAGGTGCAACTGAGCAGATTGCAGCGCATCCGGGTGCCGGTGCAACGGCCCGCATGGCGGAACATATCGCCGCTGCAAATTACGACAAACTTTCCGCACCAGTCATCCACGCGGCGAAACGTGCGCTGCTCGATTTTGTCACCTGCGCGGTATCCGGTTCGGCGATGCCGGTATCCAAAGCGCTGTTGTCCTATTACGAAGAAAGCGATGCCACGCGCACGGCCACCGTAATCGGCAGCGGTGCGCGACTGTCAGCGCCGAACGCGGCGCTGGTGAACGGTGCCAATACCCACGGCCTTGATTTCGACGACGGCCACACCCATGCCTCGGCACATCCGGCGGGCGCGGTATTTCCGGCCATATTCGCTGCGGCCGAACAGCATGGCAGCACGCCGCGCGACATGCTGCTGGCGGCGGTGATCGGTTATGACGTGATGATCCGCATTGCTGCAGCCATGCATCCCGGCAGCGCGCGCCGCGGCTGGCACAACACGGCCATCGGCGGCGTGTTCGGTGCAACGGCGGCGGTGGCGACTTTGCTCAAGCTCGATGCCAGGCAAGCCAGCGATGCGCTGGGACTCGCCAGCAGTTTTGCGGGGGGCATTCGCGAATACCTGCACGGAGGCGCTGAAATCAAGCGATTGCATCCCGGAAAGTCTGCGCGTGACGGCCTGCTCTGCGCCGAATTTGCCAAACGCGGCATCACCGGTCCGACCCAGGCGCTGGAAGGGCGTTACGGATTTTTCAACGTGTTCGTCGACGGCGAAGTGAAATGGGATCGTCTGTTCGAAGGCCTGGGCCAGCGTTATGAAATCGAGAGCGCCTATTTCAAGCCTTATCCGTGTTGCCGCCATTACCACTCAGTGGTGGATGGCATATTGGCATTGCGCGAGCAGCATGGTTTCAAAGCGGCAGATGTCAAACACATGGACATGGGCATATACGCAGTAGGGGTGAATGGCCGCGACCACAAACATTGCGAAAGCCTGCTCGATGCGCAGATGAGTGCGCCGTGTGCGGCAGCACTGGCGGTAGTGGACGGTGGCATCGCGGCCAATAATTTTTTGCCCGTCAGTCTGGCGCGCCCCGAAGTGCAGCGGCTGATTGCCGTATCTGATGCGCGCCCGGATCCGGAATGCGAAAGCATCTACCCGGGGCGCCGTTCCGGTGCGGTCAGCGTGACATTGAATGACGGTCGTGTGCTCGAAGCCCGTGTACTTGATCCCAAGGGCGAAGGTGAAAACCCGATGACTGACGCCGATCTCGAACAGAAATTCACGGTCAACTGCACGCCGTTGCTGGGTGCAGATAAATGCAAACGGCTGCTGGCCGCGGTATGGCAGTTTGATTCCGCCAAGGACGCCGGCGAACTCTATAACTGGAACTGAATTGACAAGGAGTAACTGGAAAT
>Ga0105050_10000022_pt1 | contig 165694 bp, 170 predicted proteins | sample FRY01_FD_78088 | JGI IMG/M metagenome (GOLD analysis project Ga0105050, IMG submission 78088) | Freshwater microbial communities from Lake Fryxell liftoff mats and glacier meltwater in Antarctica - FRY-01 | ecosystem: Environmental > Aquatic > Freshwater > Ice > Glacier meltwater ... | reverse complement strand
GCTCGCTTGCTGAAACATATTTAACTCGGTTATCTGTTTCATCAACTATCAACTGAACGTAACCCTTAATACGTAAGCTTTTCAAATGACTATGGATAGTCGAGATAGAAAAACATGAGAGCATAGGCATATTCATAGCTTCAGTGACAGTAATACGTTGATTGTTTGCCCAATATTGACTAAGTTGTTCCAACAAATACTTTTCATTAGCATCCAAGCTTTTAAACACGGTTAATTGATTAACCGCAGTCGCTAAATTAATATATTTTTGGTAAATTTTTACGTAATCAGTCAAATTAAAAATAAAAATTAAGAATATAAATAAATTATAATTTAAAACATACTCAAATTCAAAATTTTTATTAAAATGCTTTAAATAGATTAGCTACAACAAGCATCAATATTAGTATGCGCAGATATGAAATTACAGCTATCAAACCACTCACTCCACAACAAGCACGTATCAATCGTTTAAAGTAGCAGAAAGAACGCGCATCAACCAGCTAAAAACTAAAAAAGATAGACAGAAGAAAGCTGCAGCACCAGTGACAGGCTCATATTTATTGTACCCAAGATGCTCCGTCATTTCAGCTTGTAGCGCACGCTCAACCAGTGCTTTGGTGAGTTGCTTGAGAAGCCAGTTCTCACTAATTAAATCTTCGGGCTTCTTATAATTAGATATCAGGCTATCAATTAAATCGTTTGGTAAGGCTTTTTGTGTTGTCATTTTTTATCCATTCCTGAAGTGCAGTTTCCTGCAAAATGACGTTCACACAAAATTATTTGCAACCTTACGTCTCAAGTCTACTTGATTAGACGATTATTTGCCCTTTTATGCGAAAATTGCATCCACTTCAATATAAGTGATAATAAATAAAGAATTATCAAGCAGCCTAAAAAGTCTCCTACAAACATATTCAATAAACTATTTAAAATATTTGATGTAAGACAAAATTGGTAGTAGAAAAAGATGTTGTGAGAAACACTGCTGAATGTAGATGAAATTAAAGCTAGGATAACTAGTTGCCGAGCATTTAAATTATGCAATATGTCGTTTATATTAAATATGTATTTTGTCAGTATAATTGAAATGTAAGCACTGACTGCTGAGATAAGACTAATAACTATTGCAGTCGGTAAATCAAATGTCTGATTTATTGCGTTTGTAATCAGCGCACCAACAAATAGTCCAACAACAGCTGCGCTATCAAACAACAAAATTGCAATAAGTCGTAAACCTGCAGGTAAAAATATTAGCGTTATATATGGAGAGTATGCTAAATCAGAAAATACAAATTGGTTAAACTGATAAAGCAAAACCCATAGCATAGTAACTATGATGGCATAGTATGTGGAACTTAAAAAATAGCGTATGTATATTGCAGTATTCATATTAAATTCTTTAAATTAGTTAATTATTTAAAGCGTAATAATTAATCTGCGTAGATAATAAAAATCAATACTTACTAAATTTCTGTAGCCTTCAACATTGATTTGCCAAGCTTGCACAAATAAGTTTGTGTTAGCTCGCTTGCTGAAACATATTTAACTCGGTTATCTGTTTCATCAACAATCAACTGAACATAACCCTTAATACGTAAGCTTTTCAAATGACTATGGATAGTCGAGATAGAAAAACATGAGAGCATAGGTATATTCATAGCTTCAGTGACAGTAATACGTTGATTGTTTGCCCAATATTGACTAAGTTGTTCTAACAAATACTTTTCATTAGCATCCAAGCTTTTAAAACGGTTAATTGATTAACCGCAGTCGCTAAATTAATATATTTTTGGTAAATTTTTACGTAATCAATAAAAATAATAAAACTATATTTTAATATTATATATTTAAAACATACTTTAATTCAAAATCTTTATTAAAATGCTTTAAATCGATTAGCTATTACAAGCATCAATATTAGTATGCGCAGATATGAAATACAGCTATCTAACCACTCACACCACAACAAGCATGTATCAATCGTTTAAAGCTGCAGAAAGAACGCGCATCAACACAGCTGAAAGCTGAAAAAGACAGACAGAAGAAGACTGTAGCTCTGGCAAACATAAGTAAAAATAATGCAGTGCTGAGTAAGTTGAATAAGACGTTTTAAACAACTAATAGTTATTGTTTTCACAGTTGCACAAAACGTTGCACAAAATATATTCACAATGTCGATGCTTGTTCTTATAGGTGTATGATTTTTCAAAATCCCGCGCTGGTAACAGCGTGCGAGTTCGATTCTCGCTTCCGGCACCAATAAAATCAATAGCTTACAGAAATGTGAGTTGTTTATTTGTCTAATTTTGAAGGTGATTTAGTCCATACATCTCACCCAGCACTTTTTACAGCGTATTGTAGTTTTAAAAGTCGTGTTAAACGACTTTCAATAAATTCTAAACTCACTGAGTTGTCCACTCCCCAAGCGAGAAACTAAAACTTGTGGAGGTAAAACCATTACCAGAAACAACTTTTATATTAGATGGGCGAGCTAGGTGATATAGACGACCTCGCAGCAGCCTCTGCCAGATCAGGTTTAGATCAACGATAGCTGGGTTTATTTTATGCCTGGCAAAGATTCACTAGCACTGGCAAAAGTCACAGCTTTTGATTTGTGCTTTGATGCTTGGTATCAAGCACGCAATCACATCGCCCTTGTTTTAAGTAGGTTTTTGAGAGCATCATTGCTTTTTTCTTGAAATTGACTTGATTTCAAGACTAGATCGTTCCCATTCTCCTACTGATCGATTGGGCAGAATAGTATCGGTACAGGGGGCAATTTCTAGTGCAATTTATATCGCTAGGTGAGTCAATTCTGAGCGCAATTCAACAATTAAAGTATTGGGACTTGGTTTAAGGGGGTGAAGACAACATTTGAATTTTTTAAAGCCATGAATGACAATTAAAAAAGAGCTAAAAATAGCCCTTTTCAACATACATTTTTAGTTCAGAAATCGAAATTATTGCTTTGGCATAATCACGGCGTCAATTACATGAATCACACCGTTGGTTGCTGCTATATCTGTTTTAGTAACAGTGGCGCCATCAACTTTAACAGTGCCATTTTCTACTGTTACATTAAAGCTAGAACCTTCAACGCTTTTTACCATTCCTGGTTTAACATCCATTGCCATTACCTTGCCTGCGACGACATGGTAAGTAAGAATAGCGGTAAGTTTAGCTTTGTCTTTCAGTAATGCATCAAGATCTGCCTTAGGTATTTTTGCAAATGCTGCGTTAGTTGGTGCAAACACAGTAAAAGGGCCCTTGCCTTTAAGCGTATCAACTAGTCCAGCTGCCTTAACTGCGGTAACTAAGGTAGAAAAATCGGGATTTGCAGCTGCTACATCAATAATATCGCCTGCAAAACTTAATGATGTCGTTAATAGTAAAGTGGTTGCTAAAAGTAATTTTTTCATAATAATTTTTTCCTGTCGTTTAAATTTAAAGTGAAGCTGGAAGCATAATGACTGTATCAACAATATGAATAACACCATTCGTGCATTCAACATCGGCTGTCACAACTTTTGATGAACCGTTCAAATGAACGCCATCATTAATCGTAATTGTTAAATCTTCACCATTTACAGTTTTTGCGGTCTTTCCGTCCATGGTCATTACATCAGATGCTGAAACTTTGCCAGATACGACGTGGTAAGTAAGCAGTTTTGTAAGAGTAGGAATATCTTGTAGTAAGCTTTCAACAGTGCCCGCAGGTAACTTTGCAAATGCTTCGTCAGAAGGTGCAAATACAGTAAAAGGACCGCTTCCTTTTAATGTATCAATCAAATTAGCTGCGGTTAAAGCTGCTGCAAGTGTGTTAAAACTTCCAGCCGCGACTGCTGTATCAATAATGTCATGCATAAATAAATCCTTAAGTAATTTAGCTTCAAAATTTTAGAAGCTGTGTGGAAATCAAAAATTAATGAACTTCAATAAGACTGTATCGAAGAAATAGGACCAATTTTTGACTGCTTTAACTTTAAAAGCACCTGTATGACAATCATTATTCTTTATAGTTACAGTGGATTTGATTTTTTCAAAAAAAAGACGCTCACTATACGCAATCAGTCATTGCGGATGTATATCTTTGCCAACAAGCTTTGTCGCCTTGCTTGCATACAAACACATCATTGTCTGAAGTTTTCATTACAGTGGTGTGTGTACTTTTCAGATTATGATGCACTTTAAACTTACTCGATTTTTCCAAATGGGTTGCTAATTTCAAAATCATGAAGGTCTCCTTGAGGTGTATTTATCAGGTTTACATTGTCCTTAACTTGACTTACCTATCCTGATTAAATTCATTTAGTTTGGACTAAGGAAATTCATTAGGTCTTTTGTATGGGGCTAAAGTGATGGCTAATCTTTAAGTGGATCTAGTCAAAAAAGTATGTCATCCCCTTTAAGAGGGTTCACCGCTAAAACTTGAACAATTTAGGATCATCGTCTACAGCTACACTGATAACATATGATCAGCTATTAAAGCGCTCTTAGTGTTTGCTGTAGATGAGTTGAAGAGATTCCCCGTTTTGCAATGTAAACGTCGGCATAGGCGAAGATCTTTTATATTCTGAATATTGCTAAACAGCTGGGTAACGGATATTCGATGATCCGATTTTAGTAGGAATTAGCTTGGCTCAGAAGTTTAACTAAAAGGTTAAACTCAGGTTTAAGGGTTGCATGCCTTGGTAGTAATAGAAAGTATTTCTAGCAGATTCAGGACACCTTTGGTGCTTGATTTACAATCAGGAGCGGCCTGATTAAGCAATTAGTGGTGCAGCACAAAGTCATTAATTGTGGCTAATTTAAACCCTATTTTAGTTGTAGCTAAAGATAGGTGGATTACAGCATAAGTTAGCTGCTAAACAAGGGGCTGCTGCAGCGCCATCTAAAATTGCATTCATGTATGTAAACGGTGAGTATGGTAAGCAAGATTTTATTTCAGCCTATATGTGGTTTCATATTGATGCTGCAAATGGGAACGCTAATACTGTTAAGGCAAGAGATTTAATTAAAAAAAATTAACTAATGAACAACTGCTTGCTGCACAAAAACGTGCAAGGGAATGTTTAGTTAACAATTACAAAAACTGTGAAGCCAATTTAGTTAACTGCGTTGGCAAAGTTCAATATCATTAAAAGCGTTAATAGATGACGAAACGCTATTAATCTTCCTTGAGCGTTGTGGCATCTTTGTATTTCATCAATCGACTGAAAGAACTATACCGATTAATTGTGTTATGTCCCCCATTGATCTGGCACGCAAAATAACATCAATGGCATAGACGGTTTTCGAAATCAAGACAAACGTCACCTGCACAAATTTAACAGCGTTCCAAAAGCGAATTATGTGCTATTTTGGCATGCGAGCGAGCGATGATTTAACAATCACAACAATTGTTATGAAAAAATAGGGTTAACAACATATAGGGTATTTATCTAGGACAGGCCCATATTTTTTATTATATTTTTTAGCTCTACTCGCTCTTCATCAGTAACTATTTGACCTATTGAAATTTTTTTATTTTTATAAAAAAAATACAGTATTGAGTGCTTTAATATAGTTGGTGGCTCATATTTAAAATGCGTCCAGTCTTTGACTAAATCATATTCTTTGATATTTTTTTTCATCACAAAGCGGACTTTAATATTGTGCGCACTTACTAGGATCTCTTCATAGAAGTTACTTTTAAGCGCTGTAATATATAAAGCGTATCCTAGAAAGGTAAACTCAATAAAATAAAAAGGGATGACCAAATATAAGTTTATATAAGAGAGGGCAATAGTAATTAACAAAATAAAACATCCTAACAATAAATATATCTTTTTAATGATATGCCAAGGCATTGCAGGATTGGGTCTGATTACAATCGCCTGAATGCCTTTTTCTTTGTTAAATTTTTGTTCAATCATGTTATCTATCATTTAATTTAAATAAATGTTGCTAGAGCTATAACAACTAAAAGCATTAAAGCTTGTGCTTTCACTCGACTCTTATTTTATGTGAATGCAGTTATAAAATTGAAAATAGCATGCTTCTATGACTCAATTTTTAGAATTAGTTCCTATGGCATTGTAATCATTCTATTAGTAGTTTCGTCTAATTCATCACACTTCTTTTTATATAACAACATTGATTCCTGTTGAAAAATGGACATTTTTTATCGTATAGAATGACGAAAAAAAGAGTTTAGAATGAGCAAGAAATCGAATGAGCATTACATAACAGCATTTAAGGCAGTGAGTGTTGGAAGAGTCTCGAGAGATTGCCACCACAGCTCAAAAACTTTAAGTATTAAGTGTTGCATTGACCGCTTGAGTGCTCAAGTAAATGCTCACCTGCTTGCTTAAATTCTGTTGTAAATTGATTTCAAGTTATAGTCATTTTTAATACCCCGTAGGGATGAAGTCTATGAACTAGAAAAAGAGGATGGCCAGATGTTTACTATTGCTGAATTCACTGACATATTAAAAATAAAGTGTAAATATTGTAGGCCACGTCAGTGAAGTTTTATTCATTATGCAATCAGTCCAGTCGGTTAAATGACCCTTTAAAGATGACTTTTCATTGACTGAACTAGGGATTACTTTTGGGAATTAGTGATTCATCAACTCAATACATCTGATAACTGCGCACATGTTGCAAAATAATATCGGAGGCTTCTTCAATACTTTTTAGCAATGAACGATTGATATGCTCTAAATTCACAATTTGATCTATCCTGATTTGTGCATCAGCTAATTCCGTTTGCTTCAGCATCTGTTCAAAGATACCCACTGCATTTAGCAAGCCTACCAACAGCGCGTCTTTCGGGTCAGGAATGTCATGGTTACCAATTAAAAGCATTATTCTTTGTTTAACTTCCATCTGTTCAACACCGCTTTCTGGGGAGTAGGATCGCGTTTTAAAGACCCACAACAAACGTTTCTCAACGGAATGTAAAATCCCTCGCTGAATCAGCCGCTCTATCACTAAAGAAATCCATTGATCACCATCTTTAGCAAACCGATGCATCCATTTAGAGGCGCTAAGGTTGCTTACATTCCTCACGATATCTTCTAATGGCTTGTTGAGTAGAATATCTTCTGTTTGCAAATCTGAAATCACAAACAGTTCATTGGCATCAAGATCTATTCGACCTTGTAAACTTAGCTCCATGAGCAATGAAGCTGAGATCGCGATGTGATATTTAAATGGACTAATACTATCCATTAGCATACCTGTTTTATCATCTAAGGTCATTAATAGGAATTCTTCTGCTAGTGTCAGCTGTTTGCTACCCATAATCAACAGTCTCCGCTTTTTATATCAGTTAGATTTAAAGATTTCCGTAAGCAGCTAGCTTACCTGATGAGAAGATTATAAACTATGCTTTTTCTAGCTCTGTAATTCAGTATTTTCATCATCGTTTTAATCTTTTTATTTGTCATGTTTCTAAAGGCTCGGCCTATTGATAGGTTTTACGTGATTAAGCAATTGGTGTTTTGATTAATTCCACGGACCTTTTATCAACAAGGATAGATAAATTAAAAGGTCAGCAGGTAAGCTCTCTGTGAACTTTGTTATGTTATGCGAACCCACATATTTTATTTCTGCTAATCGAAGTAAACTATAGTTCGACTAGCATGATGAGACTCCGTTTACTTAACGCTTCAGTAAATAATTCAATTTTAATAACCACTCGTCTATATTCTAAAAAATTAAAATTAATTCAAATAGTTGAATTCAGTTTTTTTATACCACAGTGAAAACTAAGTCTTCACCCTAATCTCAGTGCATGATTTTTATAAATAAGTTATCCTCATATTATTTATCAATTGCTTGGATAACCTTATGAGCTCTGAAAATTCAGTGGAAGCAGGCTTGCTATATTCAATTAACGATAAGCCTCCCCACTTGCTTTCTGCATTCCTTGGTTTTCAGATTGTGGTACTCGTATTGTCGGGCATTGTGCTTGTTCCACTGATTGCTCTAAGTGCTGCTGACGCACAACTTGATGCGAAGAACTGGGCAGTTTTCGCTGCCTTACTAGTAAGCGGTGCAGTTACCATTCTTCAAGCAAGACCAATTGGTCCATTTGGTGCAGGCTATGTACTATTTATGGGTACGTCAGGCGCTTTTATTGCTATTTCTATTGCGGCTCTGAAGGCCGGTGGCTTGCCTCTCCTTAGTATACTTATTATAGTATCTTCGCTAATACAGTTTTTATTTTCAAAGCGGCTTGGATTGATCAGAAAAATCATCACACCAACAGTCGGCGGGACAGTTATTACTCTAATTGCGATTGCCGTCATGCCCATTGCGTTTCAGATGATGAATCAAATCCCAGCGGGGGATAACACTTTTTCTTACGCCGCTGCGTTGAGTGTAGGAGTGACAATTATATGCATGTTGCTGCTCTCGCTGTTTGGTAAAAAACAATTCCGTTTGTGGGGCCCCGTCATTGGGGTGGTTTTAGGTTCCGCGGTTGCATGGATCTTTGGATTGGTAGATTTATATGCAGTGATCAATGCGAAAATGTTTGGCCTACCCAATGCAAGCTGGCCTGGACTTGATCTTAGCTTCAACGCAACTTTTTGGGTTATGTTACCTGGATTCATAATTGTCACAATAGTAGGTGCAATTGAAACCTATGGCGATGGTATTGCGATTCAGCAAGTTTCCAGACGTGGTCAGCATGCCACAGACTTCAAAGCTGTACAGGGTGCAATTAATGCCGATGGCTTGGGCAATTTATTATCTGGTCTGATTGGTACGTTGCCAAATACAACCTACTCCACCAGCATTTCGGTAGTTGAAATCACCGGTGTGGCCGCTAAAAGAGTAGGTATTTACGGTGGTATATTTATGATTATATTGGCATTTTCACCAAAGGTATCGGCTTTGCTACAAGCAATTCCGGCCCCGGTTACTGGTGGTTTTATTTTCTTTTTGATCGTTATGCTTTTCATTCATGGTATTCGATTAATTATCAGCGATGGCTTTTCTTTTGAAAATAGTACTGTCTTTGGTGTATCTCTATGGGCTGGCTATGGTTTCCAAGGTCAGCTGGTGTTTCATGATTTGATGCCGAGTGGTGTTCAACAGCTTCTCGATAACGGCGTTACCAGCGGTGGTATTGTTGCGGTAGTACTCTCTTTTCTAATTACGCTCAAACGCTCTCGATCTGAAAAAATAACTGTCTCAGCGTCATTAGAAATGTTACATGAAGTTGTATCTTTTGCTAGACGGTACGGCGAGTTACTTGGATGGTCTCATAATGATTTATCACGTTTGGAATTAGCAATCGAAGAAGCCTTTCTCTACCTGGTAGAAAAAGTAAACGCTTCAAATCAACTAAAAATTCAAATTATTATATGCAGTGTGGGCGATCGGCTGGAAATTGAGCTCGTTAGCGCACCCACCAAAGATAATATTGAAAATTTATTAAAGAATATGAAGCCTATCGATAATTATGCTGATGAGCATTTGAGAATAAAAATTCTTACTAGCATGGTAGATTCGATTTCACATCAACAATTTAACGAGCAAGACTTCCTTTCTATAATCATCAGTAAAAAAGCATTATTAGAGATTTACCATTAATCAAGCCATGACTTTGAAAGGATGCCTCTATTTAAAGGTAGATTAAATCTTTAGTGGGTGCTTGTGCATTTTTTTTAACTAGATCCAAGCTTATCTTGGATGAATTAACGCCTTTTTCCATAAGCTATCTAGCGCTAAACATTCATCTGCGGAAATGCTATCCAGGTGCTCCCAGTAGCGTCCAGATTCAAAATAGTAGCCCAATTCAAGCTCACGTTTGATTGCTTGTGTAGTTTGAGCATGGTCAAAAATATCTTCCTTGTGAGCTGTAGATTTTTCAAAGTTTTGAAGTTTTATTTCCTCTAAGCTAGCAATATCGGCCCTTGGAAAAACAAGGCTAGACTCAGCTTGTTCTGAAAGATTTATGCACAAACATTGTTGTTGATGTGCCATATATAACAATCGCGCAGACTTTGCTTCCAACGATTGCAGACTTACATCATGACGAAGTGGATCAGGCGTGCCTGTTCCATAAAAGTGAGTAGGCTGACCTGTTTTTGGATAAATCATATCACAGCCAATAAAAGCCATTACGCTCGGACGCAACGTACCAAGTACCCAATATGCGGTTGTAAAAGCCATCGTTCCGCCAGCATAAACGAAACCACCAAAATTATTTTGAACTGGAACGAAATCTTTTGCTGTAATAATTGATTGAGTGGGTGATACAAACAGCGGCGCATTTTCTAATGGAAAATCTTCGGGATAAACCAAGAAGTCCCAGTCATTACGTATTTTCCACGCATTATTGATAGCAACTACATAATCAAATATATTTTTATTCCAAACCACTGCACGAATGGCGTCTGGAGCACTGCCTATAATTAAAACAATCTGTGGATTATGTTCCAAGTGAAGTCCTAAATGTGATTAGTTGATGAGTTTACTGTTCTTAACAGTGCCCAAAATTTAGTTAACTATTGATTATTTATTAGCGAAACATACTCTCATCATACTTAATAGTAACTTTATTTAGATTAGGTTTCAAATCTTGCTGCTCATCGTCTATTGATTGCTGATATTGATCATACGATGAGTATAGTAATGAGCTTCAAAGCCTCTCTGCAATCGTCACCACAGCCATGCAAAACAGGGTTAAGCTTGGGCGATTTAGCTTGATATGTTTGGTCGGAGTAATCAGCTAATGGAAGTCAAAGTCTCATCCTAGCCATGGATTCTATCAATTAAGATGGCAAGAGAGAGTGTCAAACTTGCTAGTGAAGGATTTAATAGACCTTGGTGGATGAAGCCGGGCAATAAAAGCCAAAATTACATAATTGATTGGGATGGGATTGCTGGAGTTTATCGCGGTGTATAAACCGTTGACAATTCTCTCAGTACCTCTTTCAAGACTCCTAAAATAAGGGGCTATAAGCAATTGAAATCTTGCGTTGAAATTCGCGCTCTGGCACTCTCAAAATCCCGCGTTGGTGACGACGTGATGGTTCGATTCACTATCTTTTCACTCAATATACATTCTGATCTCCAGCACATTATAAATATTCAAAATAGGTAACATTTCGTTACATTTTTCTTGATAAGCACTTGCTCAAGTGCTATATTAAGCGGGATTTTTTAGTTTGACTCAGTAGTTTGTAATTAAATATTGATTTGAATCAAAAACTTTATAATAAATTTAAAGCATACGACTGAAACTCAGCTGTCGATTCATTGTCAATAGGCCTACAAGCTAAAAGTTTTATTGTATTGAATTTATTAAGTTGTTCACATTTATCAAGTTGTTCACATTTTTTTTGGGGTGGATTCAGTTATGAACAAGAGAACTATTCTCTCTTTAGGGGCTACATTTTTATCATTGTTTGCCGTCAATTCGCATGCGGCCTATGCATTAAATCTAAAAACACCAGCAACAGACATTGCAAGTCAGATTTATGGCCTACATATGCTTATACTTTGGGTGTGTGTTGCGATTTTTACTATCGTTTTTAGTTTAATGTTTTATTCAATTATTAAACACCGTAAATCAGTGGGTCATAAAGCAGCACAGTTTCATGAAAATCATTGGTTAGAAGTGATTTGGACGATTATTCCTGTCATCATTTTGGTTTGTATGGCATATCCAGCAACTAAAACGATTCTTGCAATGAAGGACACAAGTGCTGAGGATATGAGTATCAAGATTACAGGTTCGCAATGGAAGTGGGCTTATGATTACTTAGATCAAGAGGTTAAGTTCATCAGTACTTTGTCTACACCTGAAGATCAAATACAAAATAAAGCTGAAAAAGGTGAAAACTATTTGTTGGAAGTCGATAATCCAATGGTTGTGCCTGTCGGCAAAAAAATTAAATTATTAATTACTGCGCAGGACGTGATTCATGCATGGTGGATTCCTGAGTTTGGTGTGAAGCAAGATGCAATTCCTGGTTTTGTTAGAGAAGTATGGATTAAAGTGGATAAGCCAGGTGTTTACCGTGGTCAATGTGCTGAGTTGTGTGGTAAAGCCCATGGTTTTATGCCAATTGTAGTTGAGGCTAAACCAGAGGCCGATTACCAATCATGGGTAGTTGCTCAGAAAGAAGCTGCTGCATCAGCTGATGCAGGTTCAGACAAAGAGTGGGCACAAGATGACCTAATTACTGTAGGAAAAGCTGTTTATGAGAAGAATTGTGCTGTTTGCCATGGAGCAACTGGTGCTGGTATTCCACCAGCATTCCCTGCAATGACTGGCAGTGCAATTGTAAACGGGCCGCTTGAAGGTCACTTAGATATTATTTTAAACGGTAAAAATATCATGCCAGCATGGAAAGATGTGTTGAATGATGTGGATATTGCTGCGGTGATTGCCTATGAGCGTAATGCTTTGGGTAATAGTGTTGGTGATTCTATCCAACCATCAGCGGTAAAAGCAGCACGCTAAGTATTATTTTTAATTTTCTAGTAATAACAGAATTAAGCTTTAGTTTTTAGGAGAAACTGATGAGTACAACTACTGCAGCACATCACGATGATCATAGTCATCCAACCGGCGTAATGCGCTGGGTTGCATCAACGAATCACAAAGACATTGGTACGCTATACCTTTGGTTTAGCTTCTTTATGTTTTTGTTTGCGGGGGCATTGGCGTTAGGTATTCGGGCAGAACTATTTCAGCCGGGATTGCAATTTGTAGAGCCTGAAAACTTCAATAGGCTCACTACATTGCACGGTTTGATTATGATTTTTGGTGCGATTATGCCAGCGTTTGTTGGCTTCGCTAACTGGATGATTCCATTAATGATTGGTACTTCAGATTTGGCTTTCCCAAGACTGAATAACATGAGTTTTTGGTTGATGGTGCCAGCAGCAATCCTTCTCATCGGTTCAATTTTTGTTCCTGGTGGCGCGATTGGGGGTGGTTGGACAATGTATCCGCCACTATCTGTACAAAATCCATCAATGTCGGTTGATATGTCAATTTTGGCGTTACACATCTTAGGTGTTTCATCGATTGTTGGTTCTATTAATATCATTACCACCATCTTAAACATGCGCGCGCCTGGCATGACGTTAATGAAAATGCCATTATTCGTATGGACATGGTTAATCACAGCATTCTTGCTTATCGCTTCGATGCCAGTGCTAGCAGGTGCATTAACCATGTTGTTAACGGATCGTCATTTCGGCACATCATTCTTTGATGCCGCTGGTGGTGGTGATCCAGTATTGTTCCAACATGTATTCTGGTTTTTTGGACATCCGGAAGTCTATATTATGATTTTGCCTGCGTTTGGCTTGATTTCTACAATCATCCCAACATTCGCACGTAAACCATTATTTGGTTATGCTTCAATGGTATATGCAACTGCAGCAATTGCATTGCTGTCATTTGTTGTGTGGGCACACCATATGTTTACAACAGGTATGCCAGTTGCTGGTCAACTGTTCTTTATGTACAGTACGATGTTGATTTCTATTCCAACAGGGGTGAAAGTATTTAACTGGGTTGCAACGATGTGGAAAGGGTCAATGACTTTCGAAACGCCAATGTTGTTCTCAATTGCCGTTGTGTTCTTGTTCACTATTGGTGGTTTCAGTGGTTTGGTATTAGCGATTTTGCCAGTTGATATCCAATTACAAGATACTTACTATGTGGTTGCTCACTTCCACTACGTACTGTTCTCAGGTGCTGCAATGTCTATTATGGGTGCAGTATATTACTGGTTACCAAAATGGACGGGCTACATGTACGACGAAACATTGGGCAAATGGCATTTTTGGTTAACAACCATTGCTTTTAATATTACGTTTTTCCCAATGCATTTTACTGGTTTAGCTGGTATGCCACGTCGTATTCCAGACTACGCATTACAGTTTGCTGAATTCAATATGATTTCATCGATTGGTGCATTTGCTTTAGGTATTAGCCAACTATTGTTCTTATATGTTGTGATTAAATGTATTAAGGGTGGCACAAAAGCGGCCGCAAGTCCATGGGAAGGTGCTGAAGGCCTTGAGTGGACAGTCCCATCGCCAGCACCATTCCATACATTTGAAACACCACCTACAGTTAAATAATTGCGCTGTTTGAGAAAAATTTAAGAAAAGAAATAGGGAGATAAAATGAGTCAGAATACAAATAATTATTACCTGCCATCGCCATCGCTCTGGCCGTTGATCGCTTCAATTGCATTATTCCTAATGGCAGGTGGTTTTGCGATGCAACTCAACGATATACCCTCAGGTAATTATGTGTTAGTTGCGGGCTTTTTGGTATTTATATACTTGTTGTATGGTTGGTTTAAGGATGTAATTAAAGAAAGCATTTCAGGTTTTTATAACAAGCAGGTTGATATCTCATTTCGCTGGAGTATGGGATGGTTTATTTTCTCTGAAGTCATGTTCTTTGCAGGTTTTTTCGGTGCACTATTCTACATCCGTACTTTTGCCTTAGATTGGATGAGCAAATCGACGCTGGTTTGGCCAAACTTTGTGGCAACATGGCCAACTTCTGGTCCTGCAGCAACTGAGGCATTAGAAGCAATGGGTCCATGGGGCTTGCCTTCGATTAACACCATGATTTTATTGGTTTCGGGTGCAACATTGACTTATGCGCATTGGGGATTAATGAAAGATAATCGTAAGCAAACCATTATTGGTTTGGTATTAACCATTGCACTGGGATCTACTTTCTTATATCTGCAAGCACATGAGTATGCTGAAGCTGCATTTACAATGGACTCCGGCATCTATGGATCAACTTTTTACCTATTCACCGGCTTTCATGGTTTGCATGTAGCGATGGGTACTATCATGCTTGCCGTAATTCTTTTAAGAATATTAAAAGGTCATTTCAACTCACACAATCATTTTGGATTTGAAGCGGTTGCTTGGTATTGGCACTTTGTTGATGTGGTCTGGTTATTCTTGTTCGTATTTGTTTACTGGCTATAGTTTAACTTACTAATCAATAACGCCACTTGGTGATAACCAGTGGCGTTATTTTTTACTGGCGAATATTGTGAGAACTATCCCAATAATTACTAGGTCTATTAAGATGAGTTTATAAATATCTGATTGAGGTTAAAAATGGTTGATGAAAAAAAACGTGCGCGTAATAGTATATTAATCGGTTTATTTATCGGTGCGGTCGCGATTGTAATATTCTTATTGGCACTCTATATGAGTGCTGGGATGCAATAAGAATGATTGGTAAAGATAACACATCGGCTAGTAACAAAAACCTAGCTGTTAAATTATTAATCATTGTGATTGCTGGCCTTGCTTTTGGTTTTGCTATTGCCCCACTCTACGATGCAGTTTGTAAAGCGATTGGGCTAAATGGCCGTGCAGATACAATTGCTACAGACGAGACTCAACATCTAACAGTTGATGAATCGAGAGAAATAACGGTCATCTTTACCGGTACAACCATGCCTGGATTAGATTGGAGCTTTTCTGCCAATGAAAACAGTGTAACTGTGCACCCTGGAGAAATAAAACTCACCTCTTATCAAGCTATTAATAATGGAACAGAAGCCATTGTTGGTAGTGCGGTGCCGAGTGTAACGCCTGAAGTGGCGGCACTATACTTTAAAAAGATAGAGTGTTTTTGTTTTAACAAACAAATGCTTCAGTCAGGCGAAATTAAAGACATGCCAATTCGTTTTTTTGTGAGTCCAGATTTACCAAAAGATATTAAAACAGTGACATTATCTTATGCATTTTATAAATCAAACGATAAAGCGGAATAGATTAAAAATTTAATGAAAATGAATTGCTTATACAGGGGCTCTCACAATAACGCCACTATATAAGCCTAAAATTAATAGTGAAAATAGAATGATAGACATAGCAACACGCCAAGTGAGTGATTTAATCATCTTTGCATCTTTTTTCTCACCTTTCATCATATAAAAAAGTGCCGAAAATAAGTTGTAAACTATTAACAGCAACATGACAATGACAATGACTTTAAATAACATCGTTACTCTCCAAAAGATATCACATGATTATGCGGCTACTCGCTTGAGTTTGCAACGTTGTAATGTTTGGTAATTGAATTATCCAATGATGCGCTATTGTTTTAAACCAAAGTTGAGCATGACGATTGCGACGGTAATTGTGATGGCGATATGCATTAAGTTAGGTTTTTGGCAATATAACAAAGCGCAATCAAAAATTGAAGCTCAACAGCAAATTGATCTTGGAATGAAATTGGCACCCTTAAAACTGCCATCTATAATTGATGATGAGGAAAACTGGCGATATAAACGGGTAAGCTTTAAGGGCGAATATATGCCTGAATATCAAATTATTTTAGATAATCGCGTCCAAAATACCAAAGCGGGTTATCAGGTAATTACCCCTGTCAAAGTGCTGGGTGAAGAGCGCTATATATTAGTAAACAGAGGGTGGATTGAAGGTAATCCAAATAGAACATTACCAACCATTGATACGCCACAAGGGGAGTATACATTTGTTGGGGACTTGTTCTTTCCCTTAGCAGCGGTATTCACGCTTGAGTCTGCGCAAGGTAAGAATGCCGCATGGCAACCATTATGGCAACACATAGACATGAAACGTTATCAATCTTTAGTTCCTTTTGATGTTTATCCTTATATTGTCCGCTTGGCTTCAGGAGAGCCGGTGGATGGCTTTGTCAGAGATTGGCCTGTGCCAAAAAGTCGTATTACTGTGCATTTAGGCTATGCCTATCAATGGTTTGGTTTTGCATTGACTATATTTGTCATTTATATAGTCTTAAATCTTAAGAAGTTGGAAAAGGAAAATGAATAATATGCGTAAAATTGATGCAGGGCTAACTATACCAAAAGACAAAAAGATATTGCTATTGTTAGCCATCGTGTTTGTGTTGCCTTTTACCGTGGCAGTCACCTTACATTTGCTTGATATTAGGCCTGGCGGTAAAAGCTTTGGTAACCTAGTGACCCCGCCGGTAGAGTTAAATATCCCTACATTGATCGATGGTGAAGGGAAGGACTTTCCTGCCGATCAATGGACTAAAATTTGGAATATTGTGCTGATTGAGCAAGCTGGTTGTGATGAAAACTGTGAAAAAAATATTGATAAAATAGATAGAGTGCAGCGTACCTTACACAAGGACAAAGACCGCGTGCAACTTATTCTAATGTTAAAAGGGACTGAAAATATAGAACGCGTTAAGCAATTAGAAAATCAGTTTGAAGGGTTGGTTGTATTGTATGTGCAAAGAGATGATCAGCGAGCATTTATTAAAAAGTTTACGAATACAGCACCAGAGGACAGTATTTATTTAGTTGATCCGCTCAATAATTTAATGATGCATTATCCGATTGATGTTGAGCCAAAAGCCTTGCGTGCAGACGTGAAGAAATTATTAAAAAATTCTTGGGGTGGTTAAATGTTTAAAAAGATAGCTTTTATTTCAACGGTATTAACATTATGTGTGGTTGTATTGGGTGCGTATGTCAGGTTATCTGATGCGGGTTTAGGTTGCCCGGATTGGCCTGGTTGTTACGGCACACTGACTGTTCCTCAAAGCAATGAGGCACTTGAGCATGCGCATACAACTTACCCTGAATCGCCAGTCGAAAATGTAAAAGCATGGAAGGAAATGGCACATCGCTATGTTGCGGGTATTTTAGGGTTATTGGTATTTGCCTTATTCATTCAGGCATGGAGAGAAAGAAAAAGCATCAAAGTAAGTCCTTGGTTACCAACGGCACTAGTCGGCATTATAGGTTTTCAAGCGATGCTTGGCATGTGGACTGTCACAATGTTGTTAAAACCAGCAATCGTCACTATGCATTTAATGGGCGGCATGACAACATTAGCAATATTGACATGGATTTCTCATCGGCACTGGGGTACATCGTCAGGCAGTCTATTAGATAATACATACGCTAAGTTTTTTGTAAGATTTGCAATTATTGTCTTATTTTTTCAAATTTTTCTAGGAGGTTGGACAAGTACAAATTACGCTGCACTGGCGTGTACTGATTTCCCAACTTGTCATGGCGCTTGGATACCAGAAATGGATTTTACCAATGCATTCCATTGGTTCCGCGAGCTTGGCGAGAATAAAGATGGTAATCCACTGGGACTTTCTGCCTATGTCGCCATTCAATGGATACATCGAATCGGCGCACTCATTACGCTCCTATATATTGGAAGTGTGGGTCTATATCTAATGCAGAAACCACAACTAAGCAAATTAGCGGTCACTATGTTGATACTGTTGCTCATCCAAATTGGATTAGGCATTGCTAACTTACTTCTTTATTTGCCTACAGTACTCGCCGTTGCGCACAATATGGTTGCTGCATTACTCTTAATCACAGTGATTATGTTAAACTCAAAGGTTACAGCACAAAATAGCTAGAGTAATGCATATGAAGCAAGTCAATGACAAGGGTATGGAATGAGCGCAACAACAGGAACGAATCCATTGGGGACAAAAGCGGAACTAAGTAGTTTTTTGGCCTTATGTAAACCGCGTGTAACGGCATTAATAGTGTTTACCGCCATCATTGGTATGTTTCTGGCTACTACCCTGGAAGAGCCGATGGTGTCGCTAAAAATTCTGATTGCAGCCACGATAGGGATTGCAATGGCGTCAGGGGCCGCTGCAGCGTTTAACCATCTAGTTGAGCAAAAAATCGATGCAAAAATGGCCCGTACAAGAGGGCGCCCATTACCAACTGGACAAATTAATTCAAAGCAGACCTTCATTTTTGCAACCGTTGTTGCTTTAATTGGCTTATCTATTTTATATTTCTTTGTGAACACACTAACCATGTGGCTAACTTTTGCCACCTTTGTTGGTTACGCAGTGATTTACACCATCTTTCTGAAGCCTGCTACTCCACTTAATATTGTGATTGGTGGTTTATCAGGTGCGATGCCGCCCGCATTAGGATGGGCAGCAGTGACTGGTACAGTTTCTGCTGAGGCATGGATTTTAGTATTAATTATTTTTGCATGGACGCCACCTCACTTTTGGGCTTTAGCACTTTATCGTCGCGAAGAGTATGCAAAATCAGGATTACCAATGCTCCCTGTTACGCATGGCGAAATGTATACTAGATTACACATTTTGCTTTACACCATTATTCTGGTGGCGGTCACACTAATACCATTTGCGATGCGCATGAGCGGCATGATTTATCTGGTCTCCGTTTTATTATTAGATGCTGTGTTTATGATGTACAGCATCAAACTGTATCGCCAATATTCAGATGCGCTAGCCAAAACCACATTTAAATATTCGATTCTTTATCTAATGTTATTGTTTCTTGCTTTGGTGGTTGATCATTATCTATTGATATTGCCCTATTAGAATGACAGCTTTAGAAACGCAAAAAAGACATTCTATTTGAATGTCTTTTTTATTACTGAAAATGCTGACGAGTTTAAGGCGCTGAAACTGAGCAAGAGCAGATTGCAGTATTACTTTTCTGGTGGCAGCAGGAGAGGCAAAAATGAGTACTGAATTTTCAGATCTTTATTGAAATTTATATCCTCAACGCGATCAGGCAACTATTTTAAGCGCGAGATAATTCTTGTTTGTCATTTGTGCATGAATAATTCAAATTCAACTTTGTATAAGTAGAGCTTAGGTTGATAATCGAAGAGTCGAATTGAATGTAAGACTGTGACAATTGAGTAGCCTGATAAAAAAATCTGCAATACTAATCGTTTTAATACCACTTATTACAGCGATTGGCTATGTGTGGGCTGAAAGCTTAGGACTAACTGGCATTTCAATGTTGTATTTACTCTTTGTCGTTGGTATTGCCTATCACTTTTCCCCACTGCTAACGATCAGCGTTGCATTTACGAGTTTTTTTGTCATGAACTACTTTTTTGTAGAGCCAAGATTTACACTTCAAGTAGGGCATATTGCCTCTTGGGCGAGTTTGATTAGTTTTCTGATTGTATCAGTTGTGATTACTTCCTTGGTTAAACGGCTAAAACGAGAAACTTTTCAATCACAGCAAGCATACTTCAGGGCAGAGTTTTTAAGGAAACTCGCCGAGAAGCTGACTTACGCAGATAGCATGCAGAGTCTGTTGGAAGACTGCCAAGAACTGTTACAAAAAGAGCTTTGCCTAAATGCGTTTGTGGTGAGAGATGGCAAAATTTTTAAGGGTAACTTTCAGCTATCAACAGAACAAAAAAATGCAATTGCTTGGGTGCAAGCTAACGGTAAATGTTTTGGCGCCAGCACTGATAATTGGTCAGATTCCAATTTTATGATTCTGCCATTTAATCGGCTTAAAAGTCATGATCCCGTTTTGTTAATTCCGCAAATTGGCGATCAGAAAAATACTAAATTAATTAATACCATCAAATTAGCCATAGACCAAATTGCAGTCGCTTATCAACATCTGTTGCAAAAACAAAAAACGTTAAAAGCAGAAAATCAAGCGCGTGAAGAAGCAATCAGAGGTGCATTACTTGCTTCTATTGCACATGATATGCGTACACCATTGACTTCAATATTAGGTGCGGCAACCACACTAAACCAGCCCGATATTTCATTTAAAATAGAAGAGATACAGCACTTCACTTCAATCATTTCATCACAAGCGAAGCATTTAGCAAGAACCACAGAAAATATACTGTCACTAGTCCGTTTGGAAGCTGTTTCAAAAGATTCTATTACAATGGATATTCAATCCCCAGAGGAAATTGTGGGTATTTTGGCTGATTTGTATCAATATCAAACAAATACCGCACGACTTTCCATTAAAGTGAATCAACCAGATTTGTTAATCGAAGCGAATAGTGATTTGGTCGTGCTTGCGCTGACTAATCTATTAGAAAATGCAAAGCAGGCAAATATCGATAATAATCAACCTCACGCTACGATAGAAGTTGTCGTGGGTGAATCTGATGGAAAAGTATTTATACAGGTATGTGACCAGGGCCGTGGTTTCGTAGATGGATTTGATGTAACGCAAATTAAAAAATTTGAATCAAGTCGTGATAAGGGATTTGGATTAGGATTGTCTATTGTAGAAGCAGTTGCCAACTTACATCATGCGGCGTTAATTTTCGATAAAGGCAAAAACAATGGTGCGGTTGTGAGTTTACGCTTTAGTAAAGCAGATGTAGATTTAGAACATGTTGGATAAGCCTTATATTTTAATTGTAGAAGATGATGCTGAAATCAAACAGTTTCTGCAATCAAGTTTACATTTAAATGGATACGCTTCTATTTGTGTCAGTCAACTGCGCGATGCTAAGCAGCACTTTGCTCAATTTAAACCCCTATTGACCATTTTGGATTTAAATTTGCCCGATGGCGATGGTGCGGAATTTATTACGAGTATTCGAAACAATTCTGATTTGCCAATTATTGTGTTATCGGCCAAGCATTCAGAACAAGAAAAAGTACGATGTTTCGATTTGGGCGCTGATGATTACATTTCAAAGCCTTTTGGTATTCAGGAATTATTGGCACGTATTCGCGTCAGTCTAAATCGTATCAGTAAGATGACCCTTAGGGATGATGTTTATCAAGTTGGTCTGTTAGAAATTGATATGGCGAATCAACTAGTTAAGCTAAGAGATCAAGCTTTACACCTGACGCCTCTAGAGTTTAAGTTGCTTTTTCAATTATCACAAAAACCTGGCAAAGCATTTACTCACCGGCAGTTACTGACAGCAGTATGGGGGAGTGAATATGTTAATGAAATTCACTATTTGCGTATTCACATGGGGAGATTGCGTGCAAGACTAGAAGATAATCCTGCAACACCAAGGTATATATTTACTGAGGCTGGTATTGGGTATCGATTAGCAGCCAGTTAAATTGATTAGCTTGTTTATGCGATTGATATATCGATGGTGTTGGAATGCTTGATAATCTATTAATATGAGCATTTAAGATGAGTCAACCAAAAGGTTTAGCGGTATTAACATTAGGCGCAATTGGCGTGGTATATGGAGATATCGGTACAAGTCCACTTTATACGGTCAAAGAAATTTTCGGGAAATCAACCGGCATCGCATTAACTCATACTAATATCTTGGGTGCAGTATCGGCGATATTTTGGGCACTCATGTTTGTGGTTTCACTCAAGTACGTGATGCTAGTTCTTAGGGCTGACAATAAAGGTGAAGGCGGAATCATGGCTTTGCTCGCTTTGGCTTCTTCAGGTGTGCAGCACCATCGAACAAAAACAATTTTATTCGGATTAGGTGTGTTTGGAGCAGCATTGTTTTATGGTGATAGTCTGTTAACACCAGCTATATCAGTGCTGTCAGCAGTCGAGGGATTGTCGCTCATTACACCCAAACTCACCCCTTATGTTTTGCCTGTATCAATTACTATTTTAATTGGCCTTTTCTTTTTTCAAAAAAAAGGCACGGCACAAGTCGGTAAATTATTTGGCCCGATTATAGTCATTTGGTTTTTAACGCTGGGTGCTATTGGCGTGTGGAATATTCTCAAAACGCCTGCTATTTTGCAAGCAATCAATCCTTTATATGCTCTTGAATTTTACGCGAATAGAGGGGCAGGTGTTTTTTTGGCAGTCGGTGCAGTAGTGCTAGCTATCACAGGATCTGAAGCACTTTATGCCGACATGGGACATTTTGGCCGACCTGCAATTCGCATTGCATGGTCAAGCTTAGTCCTTCCTGGCTTAGCACTTAACTACTTTGGCCAAGGCGCACTATTGTTAGCACATCCTGAAGCTGTTGCTAATCCTTTCTACTTTGCTTTTCCTTCAGAGCTCCTTATTCCTGCCGTTATACTGTCTACACTTGCAACCATCATTGCATCACAAGCGGTTATTTCAGGCGCTTATTCAATTACAAGACAGGCAATTCAATTAGGATTTTTGCCACGAATGCGCATTTTGCATACCTCAGCAGAAGAGTCTGGACAGATCTATATTCCAGCCATTAACTGGGCACTTCTCGTTGCTGTCATTTTAACGGTGATAGCCTTTAAAAACTCTTCTGCCATTGCAGCAGCTTATGGTATCGCGGTTACAGGCACGATGCTAATGACATCTATCTTGACTTTTTTTGTAGTACGTAACATTTGGCAATATCCACTGTGGATTGCCTTAGGTGCTACAGGTATCTTTATTTCACTGGATGTTGTTTTGCTTGCCTCTTGCACAGTGAAGTTTTTTAGTGGCGGTTGGTTTCCGATTGTATTAGCAATGATTTTAGTTGTGATTATGTGGACTTGGCGTCAAGGACGAGAGGCACTAATGAATGCAATCCATGAAGACGATCCTAAAATGAATCTGTTCATAAAAAGCCTAGCGAACAGTGATATTCCGCGCATCGAGCGTACAGCTGTTTATCTTAATGCAAGTAGTGAGACTGTCCCTCAGGCCTTATTGCATAATCTAAAACATAATCAGGTGCTACATAAAACGAACCTTATCATTACCGTCTTCTATGCCGACATTCCTACTGTTCCAGCGGATGCGCGAAGCAGTATTCAATCGCTAGGTGAGGGCTTCTGGCAAATAAGGCTCAATTATGGATTTATACAACAGCCAGATATTCCACAAGCGCTAATGTTATGTGAAATTCCTGATTTTACATTTGAGCCATTCTCAACTTCTTATTTTTTCAGTAGAGAAACGATTGTCACTGGACATGGTGAAGCAATGGCAAAATGGCGTGCTGAGTTGTTCAGCGTGATGTCTCGGAATGCGGGCAGTGTAGTGAGTTATTTTAATATTCCAAGCAATAGTGTGATTGAATTAGGTTCAAGAGTACATATTTAATTTAAATATCATAAGGATAAATAGCCACTTAATCCTGCAGATTACTTCACGTTAACGCGTAACCTATCGCTTTTTACCTCTGATTGATCATTGACAAAGATAGGGTTAGTGATGACAAAAAATAAGTGAATTTTTATCTACATCATCGTGTTGCCTACGCGTTTCGCTTTTCTGGTCAGCGCTTTTCCCAGAGGCTAGCTTCAATGCTGAGATGTCTAAATGGGCTTCAGTAAGGAGGAAATCAGCTTCGGCTTCTTTTAAAAAAACCAATAATCTGATCTTCTTTATCGCTACTACTCTTTATGGATCCACTCCTTAAAGTGGGCTTTATTTAATTTATGCTGGTATGGCAAGTGGGGTGCAGGTCATATCTAATAAAAAAGGCAGCAACCTTTATGGAGTCTGCCTTTTCATTTTATGGTGCGCCCGGCGGGATTCGAACCCACTACCCTCGGTTTCGGAAACCGATACTCTATCCAAATGAGCTACGGGCGCGTGAGGCGGATTATAGCAAAGCGGCTGTCGCTTGTCTCAATCCACTTAATGCTTCGTGAGTTTGATAACGCAATATCTAGCTTGAGTATCTTGTTGTTTTGTAGATAAGCAAGTGGATAGCCGTATGAGGTGTGGGCCACTTAACTTACTGGTATAATCATGCGATTCAAATAACGGATAGGGTGTCAATAATGAGCAACGAAACAAACGCATCATCAAATGTGAGCTTGGTGCAAAAGATTATCATTGGATTGGGTGGCATTATTGCCCCTATTTTTGTTCTTTACACGATCACTAAATCACCTGATGCGCCTAAAAGTGCAGTAGAAGTGCCGGCTGAAAGATCGGAAGTGCTGGAAAATATTAAGCCATTGGCTGTGGTTGAGGTTGCGACAGATAGTGGTCCAGCAGTAGTAAAAACTGGCGAAGAGATTGTGAATCAGGCATGTGCGGCTTGTCATGCATCAGGCATGATGGAGTCACCTAAACTAGGTGATGTCGCCGCTTGGTCAGTACGTATTGCGCAGGGTTATGAAACCTTAACTAAGCATGCTATCGAAGGTATTCGTATGATGCCAGCTCGCGGTGGCAATCCAGATTTAACGGATAACGATATTGCTAAAGCGGTTGCTTACATGGCAAATGGTGCGGGTGCTAATTTTGCAGCACCAGAATCTGCTGAACCTGAAGCAAGTGCAGACGAAGCTGAAGCGACAGAAGCCCCAGCAGCAGAATAAGCGCTAAAAACACACCTTTTGATTTTAAGGATTCGCCAATGGCAACGTACGCAATAGGCGACATTCAAGGTTGTTATCATGCTTTTCAAGCATTGTTGCAACGCATTCAGTTTGACCCGAAGTCAGATCAATTATGGTTAGTTGGTGATTTAATTAATCGAGGCAGCGGGTCACTTGAAGTATTGCGATGGTGTTATCAGCATCAGGATAATATTCAAATCGTATTAGGTAATCATGATTTGCATGCGATTGTTGTCGCGCATGGTGTGCGCAAACCTAATCGTACTGATACTTTGCAACCTATTTTAGACGCGCCAGATGCTGAGTTATTGTTAACTTGGCTACGACATCAACCCCTGATGATTTCAAATGGCGACTATGCGATGGTACATGCAGGATTATTGCCACAATGGGAAATCAATGATGCGCTAGCATATGCAGAAGAGGTAGAGGCTGCGTTACAAAGCGATCATTACGGCGATTTTTTGTTCCATATGTATGGCAATACGCCCAATCTATGGCACGATGGTTTAACAGGCTATGATCGCTTACGTGCCATTACTAATGTGATGACGCGCATGCGCGTTTGCAAAGTGGATGGTGCCTTGGATTTTAGTTTTAAAGGCGAGTTGGCAGATCTGCCAAAAGGATTAATGCCTTGGTTTGATTTGCCTAATCGTGCTTCTAAAAATCAAGCTATCATCGTTGGGCATTGGTCTGCATTAGGCTTGCGTCAAGCTAATAATGTTTATGCATTAGACACGGGCTGTTTATGGGGTGGGAAGCTAACAGCAATGTGTCTTGAGTCAAAGCAGATAACGCAAGTGGCTTCAAAGAGTAAAGATAAACCGCCGAAAAGCCTTAAAGCTTCAGTGTTTAAAACTTAAGCGCTGACGCAATGCTTTCAAACGCGGATTGCGTAAGTGCTTGTCTATTGGCTGATTGAGTATCAATCGGCGTTAAAAAGTGCAATTCCACAGTAGGGTTCTTTTGTTTCAAAACATGCATCATCGACTTACCTAACGTCATTTCTCCTGCATAAGCCATTTTCGTATTGATGCCACCATTCGGTAATGGATAACGAATAGCGACAGGTCGTAATTGCGCATTCGCATTAATGGCGGCTTGTACAATACTGCTTTTAAAATGAGCGAGTGAAGTGCCATCAGTCGTCGTGCCCTCTGGGAAAAAGCCAACATTACCACCCGCTAGCAAACATTTAGTTGTCATTTCAACGATGCGAGAGGTGTCTTTTCGGTTACTTCTATTGATAAAAATAGTGCCTGATTTTCTAACAAGGTAGCCGAGTATTGGCCAATGATTAATGTCGGATTTTGCAATAAATTGTAGCGGCAGAATGCTATTGAGTGCATAGATATCCGCCCAAGAAACATGGTTGGCTAGAAACATATTGTTTGATGCCTGATCTTGTGGGGGCGCACCAAATAGAACAGTGGTCAAGTTAAAGCATCTAAGCAGCTTTTGACACCACCATTTGGTTAGCTTTGTTCTGGTCTTTTCTTCAGTGAAAGACCAGCTAACGGCAATAATCAGTATACCGAGCAAGAGCAGGATCAGTATTCGAACAATACGATAGCCGATGATAAAGGAGTTAGTTTTTTGCAAATGTTTAATTAAAAATTATCTCAGGAAGTGTGCGGCGTATTTTTTATTGATTTCAGACATGGATAACATTACCAGTATATCGGCTGTATTGAAATAGCTATCCCATGCGGGTTCACCAAAAATCTTTGCACCTAATCTTAAATAGCCTTTAATTAAGGGCGGGCAATCCACTTGCATATGATTATTCAGTGATTCAATTGGCAAATGTACATGCGGAAATACGCGATATTCGATAGGGCATGAGTGCTGGTCTTTAAGCTGATGATAAATAGATGCTGCTGCATGGCCACCATCATTCATTGGAATACTCGCGCAACCAATCATATGTTCGTAACCATGTGCGAGCATATATTTAGCTAGGCCAGCCCAAAGTAAGGTAATGGTGCCTCCACTTCTGTAATCTCGATGAACGCATGCGCGACCGACTTCTACTGTATTGCCGAGTAAATGATTAATTCGACTTAAATCAAACTCGCCAGATGAATAATAGCCTCCAGCCTCATTCGCTTGTTTAGGGCTGAGGATGCGGTAAGTACCGATGACTTGTTGTGTGTTGGTGTCGCGGACAATTAAGTGATCACAAAAAGCATCAAATCCATCTATATCAAGACCATTATTGCCTGTGATTCGAGCACCCATTTCTTCTGCAAAAACTTTATAGCGCAACCGTTGCGCCTCTTTAACTTCGCTTGGGTTTCTGGCAAGGTATACTTGTAGATTAGGTTTTGATCGGGATAGATTTTGTTGAACTACTGCTTGTTTTAACATCCTATTATTTCTCCTTTAATTGAAGAGACAATAGATGAATCAGATGACAGTTAGATTAAAGATAGATGACGCTTTTGTTACGATGTTCGTTAATGGCTGATGACTAATGGCTGACGCGTGTAATACCGCCGCCCTCAATAATACGTACTTTCTCGCCTGGATTAAATTGCTCATCTGCTTCTTGCACAATAGCGATAAGTCCACCGCCATCTAGCTTAACTGTGATTTCCAGAGCATCTTTGCGGGTAACGCCTTCTTCAATTGCTGAGCCAGCAAGGCCGCCTGCGACGGCGCCAATCACAGCCGCAATAGTGCTACCTTTGCCACCGCCAACAGAGCTGCCAGCAATACCACCAATTGCACCACCTGCAATGGTACCTACAGGTGATTTTGTGCCTTCTAACTTGACCGCGCGCACACTTTCTACAGTGCCAGTTTTAACCGTTTGTACTTTACGCGCATCATCGCGTTTATAAACACTGCCTGAGTTGGAGCTGGCACAGGCTGTGAGCAATAAGGATAAGCTTGTAACTAGGATGAATGTTGAAAGTCTCATGGTTTTTCCTATCAATTGAGCGTTGTATAAAGTTATGTTAGTTGCGTTTGTTTGCCTATTTCTTGGACCAGAGCTTGGCTATAAATGTTCTCTATTTCTTCGCGGCTTGGTTTGTGATTTTGACCACCACGGCTCGCAATTTTAATAGAACCCATAGTAGCGGCTAATCTACCGCAGGTCACCCAATCCCATTTTCTTGCGATGCCATACAGTAAACCTGCACGATACGCGTCACCGCAACCAGTTGGATCTACAACTTCTTTAGCTTTAACGCTTGCAATCTCATAACGTTGACCATCGGCATAAATGTGAGAGCCTTCTGCCCCTAAAGTGACAATTAGCGCTTGTACTTTTTCAGCAATTTGAACTAAAGAAAGCCCTGTTTTCTCTTGCAGTACTTGTGCCTCATAGTCGTTCACTGCTAGATAGGTTGCCATCTTCATAAAATGTAACAGCTCCTCACCATTAAACATGGGCAAGCCTTGGCCTGGATCAAACATAAAAGGAATGTCGGCATCAAAACACTCTTGTGCATGCTGAAACATGCCGTCTCGGCCATCAGGTGCAATAATCGCTAATGTCACATCTTTCGTCTCTTTCACGCTATTTTGATGCGACTCCATCATTGCGCCAGGATGAAAGGCGGTAATTTGGTTGTCGTCTAAATCAGTTGTAATAAAAGCTTGTGCAGTAAAGCTATTTGGAATTGTTTTGATGTGTTGCTTCGATAATTTGTTCTTATCCATCCATGCTTGATAATGCGTAAAATCTTCGCCAACGGTTGCCATAATCAATGGTTCGCCTTCTAATAATTGCAAGTTATAAGCAATATTGCCAGCAGTTCCTCCAAACTCTTTACGCATTTCTGGCACAAAAAAAGCAACGCTCAATTTGTGTATTTGGTCAGGTAGGATGTGATTTTTGAATTGATCTTGAAACACCATTATGGTGTCAAAAGCGAGGGAGCCGCAGATAAGTGTTTGCATAACAATGATGTTGAACTAAATTAAAACAACATTATCTTGTAGCAACGCTAGTTATAGCAAGTTAAAACTTAATATAAGTGTTTGACTGTTATTGATTAATCGCGCTATCAATCAGTAGCTTGGCTGCTTTCTTAGCATATTTAATTGCGCCAGAACCACGCTTCATTTGTTCTGCTTGCACAGCACCTTTAAATAATATAGATAGTTGTAAAGCTAAGCCATCGGCATCTTTAATTTTAGCATCGCTTGCCAGTTTGCTGATAAATTGCCTAAACTCACGTGATTGCTCAGAAGAGAGTTGATGAATAGGACTTTCTTCATTGGGAAATTCTGCCGACGCTTTAATAAATCCCATGCCTAAAAAGCTAGGTGAGGTAATCCATTCTTCAATAAAGTCGAATAGTTGTTTAATTTTATCGTCAGGCGCTTTGCTGTTGAGTTTGTTGTCTAGCCAGCTTTGGAAATCTTGTTGGCCCTTATTCAGCACTGCTAAAATAAGGCCTTCTTTGGTCTTGAAATATTTATAGAGCGTCATTTTTGTGGTGCCAGCGACCGCAACAATCGTATCCACACCTGTGGAATTAATGCCACGAGTTTGAAATAAATCCGTGGCAGTATTTAATATTTTTTCTCTTAACGCACTCATAAAATAAGTATAGCATGAGATTATTATCTTATTGTATATTCTATATACAGACTTGTAAAATTGTAGCCGCTTAAAAAGTTGCTAAGATAATAAACTTAGTAGAAATAATGATTTACATTGCTTTAAAAGCGTAATACATTATACAGAACGGTATAGTATTTATGCGAATATTAAAGAAGTAGTTAAGATAAAAAAAATAGTAGGTTTATTACTATCTATTAGAGTTTTTAAATTAACAGCCTGTGCAACAAGACGATAAAAAAGCAAGCTTGGCAAACGAGTTCAGTGTAGGGGAAAAAGTATCGATTAATGCCCCTGCCGATGTGGTGTGGGCAAAGGTGAATAACTTTGGCGATTTAGGCGCTTGGCATCCAGCGGTAGCAAAAACAGAAATGACCACAGGATCAAACAATGAAGTGGGTGCGGTGCGATTATTAACGCTGCAAGATGGCGGTACAATTGCAGAGAAATTAATCGCATATGATCCTGCTCACAATACTGACTCTGATGAGATTTTAGAAGGCATTTTACCTGTTAGTGCTGATGCATCAACCATTCAGGTGATACCAGTTGATTCTGGTTCGGAGCTCGCCTGGGCGGGCCATTTTAAACGTAAAGATACGTCTTCACGACCAGCAAAAGATAAAAATGATAATGCGGCTACGACAACCATCAGTGCAGTTTATCGGGGCGGATTGGATAATTTGAAAGCAATATCAGAGTAGTTTTTTACTTAAATTATTAAAAGGCCAGCTTAAATAGGCTGGCTTTTTTTGTATTACTAAATGCTTACGTCGATTTTTTCATTAACATGGGCGTGTAATTACACTGAATTTTTTCTAATAATTCACGTACTAATATTTGCTGGTTTGCATCCGAGCTTATTTGGCCATGAACAATGTTTTTAAAGTAAATTGACTTGTATCGATCGGGCAGCTGAATCGCTTCTAGCAAGCGACAATTACCGCTACGCATTTTTTCTATTTGAGCAACCAGTGCAGCCGTGCTTTGAGGTGATGCGATGGCAGCATTAAATATTGGTTCAAATGATGCTTCTGTTGAAGCAGAAGTGATTTGAGTGGGCGCTTCTATTGATGGTTGGGAAAGTAAAAATAAGCCACTAAAAATTACTATCGCACCCGTAAAGCTCGCAGCAATTGCATAAGCCGAGGTGCGTGAAATATGAAATTGTTTGTTTGTTTGTGCGGTGATTAATGCCTCTGCCGCGCTTTTCGCATGGATTAACGCGCCAGGATTGTGTTCTAGTAACTTTTCATGCATTGCCGATAATGCCATCACGTAAAGTTGAGTAGCGAGCATTTCTGGTAAAGCGGCATTGGCTTTTGCTGCTTCATAACTTAAATAAGTTTTAATTAGCGAGGCATTATCTGCGCTAACTTGTTGACCAAACTGTGCGCTCATGCCTGGCGCTTCCGTCCAATCATTTAAGATGTCAAACAAGCTAACTAAGCGCGCTTGTGGCGTGTCACCTGCTTTTTTAAGCATGTGAATTAGCCAGTTTGAATGCAAAATATCCATTTGACGCTTTAAGTTTTTATTTAGAACGGCTTCACGACTACCAGGATAACAATAGCGGTGAGTGCTAACACTGGAACTTCGTTAAACCAACGGAACCAAACATGGCTATGTTTGTTCACCCCAGTTTTGAAATTACGCATAATCTTGCCGCAATAAAGGTGATAAGCGATGAGGCCGGCCACCAGCGTTAGCTTTGGATGCATCCATTTGCCCGTTATGCCGTAACCCATCCATAGCCATATGCCAAAAACCAATGCGAGTACAGCTAACGGTAGCATAAAGCGATACAGTTTATGTTCCATCATAGATAGCCGTTCAATGGCATCTGGATTAGTTTCCATGGCGTGGTTAACAAAAATACGTGGTAAATAAAATAAGCCAGCAAACCAACTGGTGACAAAAATAATATGCAAAGCTTTAATCCACAGCATTAACTCAGTTCCTTTTCTAATAGAGCATGTAATTTGTTGAAGTTTATGGTGCCAATGGCACGTTGAATACGTTTGCCATCTTTGTTATAAACATAAGTCGTGGGTGTTAATTCGACATCACCAAAACTTTTTGTAATGTTTGCATAACTGTCATGGATGACAGGGAAGGGAAGTGCTTTTTGTGTTGCAAAATTCACCACTTGTGCTGGTGGATCATAGGGCATTGCAACTGCAATGATTTCAAATCCGCGCGGTTGATATTGGTAATAGGTTTTGATTAAATCAGGCATTTCTTTCACACAACTTTTGCAGTCAGTCGCCCAAAAATTGACTAATACTACTTTCCCTTTTAGGGAGGTCATCCTGATGGTTTGACCCTTGATGGTTGTGAAAACAATGTGGTTTACTTTAGATTGCTGTAATTGTGAATACGTAATGCATGCAATCAGCATTAATATTGGGATCGCAATCATTATTTTTCGAACAATAGACATCAAAAGATTGTAACGTTTTTCATTAGCATTGTGCTAATAACCATAACTAGTTTGCAGTTTTTGTGTGCATTACCGCGTGCTATAATCGTGTTTTGTTTATCATAATCTATTAATGAACGCACCTATATCTCCTGAATTACTCAAAGCGAATCTGGGTTCTCCAATCCGCTTGCGTGAAATTCCATACAACTATACTTCATTTTCAGACCGTGAAATTGTCATTCGGTTCTTAGGTGAAGAAATGTGGGACACCTTGCAGACGCTACGCAACGAGCGTAAAACTGGCAGAAGCGCGCGGATGTTATTTGAGGTGTTGGGTGATTTATGGGTAGTGAGTCGCAATCCTTATCTGCAAGATGATTTGCTGGATAATCCAAAGCGGCGTGCGGCATTAATTGACGCGTTAAATCATCGCGTAGCCGCAATTGACGAGCGCAGAAGCGGTAATCCTCACGTAGAGAAGTTAGTCGTTGCTGCGAGAATGGCGATTGATAAATTTGAGGATGATTTCCGTCAAACTTACGATTTACGTAAAAAAGCATTAAACAAATATAGTCAATATACGCGCAAGGATAATATCCAATTTGATGGGTTGGCACGTGTGTCACACGTTACGGATGCAACAGACTGGCGCGTAGAATATCCGTTTGTCGTACTTAATCCAGATGCGGAAGCAGAAATTGCGCATCTTATCAGAATTAGCATTGAACTTGGTTTAACGGTTATTCCACGTGGCGGCGGTACAGGTTACACGGGTGGTGCAATACCGTTGACACCGCTTTCAGCTGTGATTAATACAGAAAAATTAGATCAACATACGGGTGTGCAAATGCGCACCTTGCCCGGTGTTTCTCATCAAGTGCCGACCATTGAATGTGGCGCAGGCGTTGTTACACGCCGTGCGATGGAGGCAGCTTCTGAAGCCGGCTTAGAGTTCGCTTGTGATCCAACATCAGCTGATGCTTGTTGTATTGGCGGCAATGTGGCAGTGAATGCGGGTGGTAAAAAAGCGGTGCTGTGGGGTACTGCTTTAGATAATTTAGCCTCATGGCGCATGGTGACGCCCGATTCTACTTGGATGGAAATTGAGCGTTTAGATCATAATTTAGGCAAGATTCATGATATTGCAATGGCGCGCTTTAAGATTAGTCGCTATGACATTGACATGAAAAACTTAATAGCCGAACCTGAAATTATTGAAATTCCAGGCCCTAGTTTCCGTAAAGTTGGCTTGGGTAAAGATGTGACAGATAAGTTTTTATCAGGCTTGCCAGGCGTACAAAAAGAAGGCTGTGATGGCCTTATTACTTCAGCGACTTTTATTTTGCATCGCATGCCTAAACATGTGCGCACCATTGCGCTTGAGTTCTTTGGCCAGGTTTCTAAAGCAGTGCCAGCCATTGTCGAAATCAAAAATTATTTAGACGCGACAGCCAAGCAACATCCTGCGGTTATTTTGGCTGGCTTAGAACATATGGATGAGCGCTATATTAAGGCGGTGGGTTATGCGACCAAAGCAGCGCGTCAGCAACGTCCTAAAATGGTTCTGCTAGCCGATATCGCCTCTGATGATGAAGATGCGGTTGGTCAAGTGGCTTCTGCTGTGGTGCGTATCTGCAATGCGCGCGATGGTGAAGGTTTTATTGCAGTTTCAGCTGAAGCTCGTAAAAAATTCTGGGTAGATCGTTCACGCACAGCGGCGATTGCCAAACATACCAACGCCTTTAAGATTAACGAAGATGTCGTTATTCCACTACCGCAACTTGGCGAATATTCTGATGGCATTGAGCGCATTAATATTGAGCTTTCGATTAAGAATAAACTTAAGTTGATTGATGCATTGGAGCAGTTTCTTGAAAGTGATTTGCCACTGCAAGCCGATGAAGAGGGTAATACTGATCCAGAAGGCGTCAAATCTAAGCAAGTATTGTCTTTGCAGTTGTTGCGCGATAGGCGGATGCAATGGCGTTTAATTTTGAACGCGTTGGATGAGCCACTCACTGCATTAGGTGCCGTTGGCGAGCAGTTTGGTCAGCATACAACGGTGTTTGAAGCGGTGCAATCATATGATTTGCGCGTTTCTTGGAAGCGCGAGTTACAACAGCCATTAAGTGAAATTTTTGCTGGGCGCGAATATCAAAAAATCATTGATGCATTAGAAACTATTCATAAAAAGGTATTAAAAAGTCGCGTGTTTATTGCGCTGCATATGCATGCTGGGGATGGTAATGTGCATACCAATATTCCAGTGAACTCTGATGATTATGACATGATGCAAGAAGTTCATGGTGCGGTTGTGCGCGTCATGGCATTAGCCAGAAAACTGAATGGCGTCATTTCTGGTGAGCATGGTATTGGTATTACCAAAATGGAATTTTTGGATCAAGAAACCATTGATACATTTACGGTCTACAAAAATAAAGTAGACCCAAATGGCCACTTTAATAAAGGTAAATTGCTGCAAGGTTCTGGCTTAATAAATGCCTATACACCAAGCTTTGGTTTATTGGAGCAAGAGTCAATTATTATGGAGCAATCTGCCATGGGCGAGATTGCAGATGATATTTCTGATTGCTTGCGCTGTGGTAAGTGTAAGCCTGTTTGCTCGACACATGTGCCACGAGCGAATTTGTTATATTCACCAAGAAACAAAATTTTAGCGACATCCTTGTTGATGGAAGCTTTTCTATATGAAGAGCAAACTCGGCGCGGCGTTTCACTTAGGCATTTTGATGAGTTTAACGACGTGGCCGATCACTGTACGGTGTGTCACCGTTGTGAAAAGCCTTGTCCAGTCAATATTGATTTTGGTGATGTTTCAATCAAAATGCGCAATCTACTACGTGAGCAAGGTAAAAAGAAATTTAACCCTGGCACTGCTGCTGGGATGTTGTTCCTTAACGCAAAAGATCCAGCGACGATTAAATTCATCCGCGCAACCATGATTGGCGTGGGGTATAAAGCCATTAACTTTGCCAATGGTTTTGCTAAACGTTTTGGACTATTAAAATATAAAAAAGCGCCGCCATCAACGGTGGGTAAGGCTGAAATTAAAGCCCAAGTGATTCATTTTATTAATAGACCTATGCCGAAGAAAATGCAGTCTAAAACATCGCGTGCGATGTTGGGTATTGAAGACGACACCATGATTCCGTTGATTCGTAACCCAGCAAAAGTGACGGAAGATTCTGATGCGGTGTTTTATTTTCCAGGTTGTGGTTCTGAGCGTTTATTCTCAAATGTTGGTTTGGCAACGCAGGCAATGTTGTATGAAGTCGGTACAATTACCGTCTTGCCGCCTGGCTATTTATGTTGCGGTTATCCGCAAACTGCTAGTGGCAACCATGATAAAGGCCAACAGATTACGGCGGAAAATCGGGTGCTATTTCATCGTGTTGCCAATACATTAAATTACCTGGATATTAAAACGGTGATTGTGTCTTGTGGTACTTGTATGGATCAATTGCAAAAGTATGAGTTTGAGAAGATTTTCCCAGGTTGTCGCTTGCTCGATATTCACGAGTATTTGATGGAGAAAGATCAAAAGCTCTCTAATATTACCGGCACACGTTATATGTATCATGATCCATGTCATAGTCCGATGAAGACTTATAAACCATTGGAAGTGACGAATAAGCTGATGGGTCAAGAAGTTGAGCTGAATGATCGTTGTTGTGGTGAAAGCGGTACGTTTGCTGTTGCCCGTCCTGATATTGCAACGCAAGTTAAATTCCGCAAACAAGAAGAGTTAGAAAAAGGCATGCAGAAGATGGGCTTAACTGTGGGTAAGCCTGAGCAAGCGGTGAAAATTTTAACCAGCTGCCCAAGTTGTCTACAAGGTTTGTCACGTTATAGTGATGATACTGGCATCGAAGCAGATTATATTGTGGTTGAAATGGCGAAGCATATTCTGGGTGAAAGCTGGATGGAAGATTACATTGAGACAGTCAATAGAGGCGGTATAGAAAAAGTATTGCTGTAACGCTAACAACAAATAAAAAGCCTATCAAATTGGTAGGCTTTTTTATTTAATAAGTTGGAATCTAGACTATATTGAAATCTGGATTGCTTCGTCAATAGGTTTCACGCAATGCCTCACTATTCTCTATTCGCCTCGCAAATACAGCGTCACTCTCAATACAGTCATCGCGAGCGCAGTGTGGCGATCCAGAATGACAACAAGCATTAAGTAGTGGAGCTAGGAACACAATTCCATGATTCATTTTGTTTGCCTAATTGTTTAATAAACAGCGAGTAACGCTTGTATCGACTATTAAATCAGGCTAGCTAATTGTTGTTGTACATATTCCAAAGGTTTGCGTTTAAAACCACTTTTCGCATATTGATGCCAACGGCCAATCACAAAACACATCATCATATTCGCTTGGCTTTCTGGTAATATTTTTTTGCTAGGTTCAGCAACAGCTAATTTTAAGCATTGTTTAAGCGATATTTCGATACGGTCATACAGTTGATTGATGCGCTCTTGCAGTCGTTCATCTTCATTCACTAATGCGTCACCAATGAGCACACGCGTCATGCCTGGATTTTTCTCAGCAAATCTGAGCAACATACTCACAATCAGTAAAATTTGTTTCCCACCATCTGGCTCGTCTGTGGTGATTTTATTAATCACGCCAAAAATACTGGATTCAATAAACTCAATTAACCCTTCAAACATTTGCGCCTTTGTCGCAAAGTGGCGATAAAGCGCAGCCTCGGAAACGTCTAACTTTGCAGCCAGTGCTGCAGTGGTGATTTTTTCACGTTTAGGGTTTTCTAACATTTTTGCTAATGCTTCTAAGATTTGTTGTTTGCGCTCACCTGCCATACGATTCCCTGAAATAATCTTAATATTTGTTCGTTCAATTATAGCGTAAGGTGCGCAAGTGCTGACACCTTACTTAATCTAAAATCCACAAAATTTGGTTTATGTAGCCGTTTGCTAATCCAAATCGTTTTCATGCCTAAGCGTTTAGCCGTCATTAATGCGGCTAGACTATCTTCTAGCATAATGCAATCGCTGGGTTTAGTGCGGAGTGTTTTTAACAGTCCTTTAAAACCGCGCACAGAAGGTTTTGCATGAAATCGCGTGGATTCAACACTAAAAATCAACTCAAATAAATCAGCAATGCCAAGGATTTCTAGTACACGAATTGCATAGCTGCGTGGCGCATTGGTGAAAATGACTTTTCGACCTTTTAAGTTGAGCAGCAAATGGCGTAAGCGCTTGGTTAAAATGACGCGCTCGTTTAAGTCAGGAAACTTGTGTGTTTCATATAAAAAGTGATGTGGGTCAGTATTGTGATGGCGCATGAGCCCTTTAAGCGTTGCGCCATACACTTGCCAATAATGCTTGCGCAATTGATCAGCGGCCTGCTCATCTAAGGCGAGTGAGTCTTGGATGAACTTGGTCATGGCGCCATTCATCACAGGAAAAATGTGTGCAGAAGCATTGTGTAAGGTGTCGTCTAAATCGAACACCCAAACGGTTGGCATTGGCGAAGTCGACTTAGATTAGTTAGCTTTAATCAATGTACCAACACCTTCATCCGTCAGCACTTCAAGTAATAACGCATGCTCTACGCGGCCATCAATGATATGCACGGCTTTTACACCGCTTCTAGCCGCATCTAAAGCTGAGCTGATTTTTGGTAGCATACCACCTGATAAGGTGCCGTCTGCAACCATGCTATCAATTTGTTTAGGTGTTAATCCTGTGAGCAACGTGCCATCTTTGTCCAATACACCTGGCGTATTGGTTAATAGGACTAGTTTTTCTGCTTTTAAAATCTCAGCCAATTTACCCGCCACGACATCGGCGTTGATATTAAAAGTGCTGCCATCTTCGCCCACCCCAATTGGCGCAACAACAGGAATAAAATCACCGCTATCCAAGAAGCTAATAATGCTTGGATCGATCGTGCTAATTTTGCCAACTTGTCCAATATCAATCATTTTTAGTTTGTCGTGAATATCTTCCATCATTAACTTATCGGCGCGAATAAAATTACCATCTTGCCCTGTCAAACCAACAGCTTTACCACCATGGCGATTAATTAAATGCACAATTTCTTTATTGACATGACCAAGCACCATTTCAACAATATCCATGGTCTCTTCATCAGTCACGCGCATGCCTTGAATAAACTCACCTTTTTTGCCCACCCTATCAAGCATCTGGTTAATCTGTGGGCCGCCACCATGCACAATGACTGGATTCATGCCAACTAATTTAAGCAATACCACATCGCTCGCAAAAGACGCTTTTAGCTTTTCATCGGTCATCGCATTGCCGCCGTATTTAATGACAATGGTTCTGTCAAAAAAGCGTTTAATATAAGGTAGTGCTTCAGATAGGGTTTTGGCTTTTTTGGCTGCGGCGGATTCGCTAATCATGTGTTAAGTTCCAAATGAGTTAATAGACAGATTGTAACTAAAAAGCGCGGCTTGATAAAACGAAAGTCTTAATTAAAGTGACATGAAACTACAGCATTTTAAGATAAACTTTCGATTTCCTTTGTAGGTTATAGAGCTTTTGCTTTGATTGTGGTAGTTTTTCAATCAGCGACAATTCAAATCCACGCTCTAAAAACCAATGTTCGGTACGCGTTGTTAAGCAGAAAATTTGATTAAACCCTAATTCTTTAGCTTGTTGCTGACAATAGTTAAACAACTTGTCGCCGCGACCGCCGCCTCTATACTGCGGATCGATTGCCAAACAAGCAAATTCGGCCATTTTGTCGTCAATATATGGATGCAGCGCCGCACAGCCGATGGTTCTATTGTCATGTTCCATCACATAAAAATGTTTGATGTCCATTTCAATTTGCTCGCGACCACGTCTAACCAACACGCCTTCATTTTCTAAAGGTTCAATCAGTTTTAAAATACCGCCTACATCATCAATCGTGGCTTGACGCATGGTTTCTAATGGCAATTCTGTCACCATCGTACCAATGCCGCTTAAGGTAAACAACTCTTGAATAATCGCACCATCAATATGCCGAGAAATTAAATGGGTACGCGCAACGCCGTGCTCGCAAGCTTTAACGGCAGCATCCAAATAATACTCAATATCCTCTGTAAAATGCACGGGCGCATCATTTTCATAAGCGCTACTCAGCAAATTCTTCGCTTTTTCAGCCGTCATCTCACGCAGCAGCTCACCGCGTAAGTTCTTAACGCCTTGCGTATCCATCAGAAAAATTAACTTCTCAGCATCTAGCGCGATTGCCGTGCTGACAGCGACATCTTCTAAAGAAAGGTTAAATGTTTCTCCCGTTGGTGAATAACCCATCGGCGATAGTAATACCATCTCGCCATCATCTAAGCGTTTTTGGATGCCGATTGCATCAATCTTGCGTACCTCACCCGTGTGTTGCAAATCAACGCCATCAATGACGCCAATTGGTTTTGCAGTTACAAAGTTACCACTCGCTACGCGAATATCCGCGCCAGCCATTGGCGAGTTAGCAATGCCCATCGATAGCAATGCTTCAATTTCAACTCGCACCGCGCCATTAGCTTCTTTCACTGCTTCCATTGCCGCATCATCCGTAATGCGCAAACCTTCGTGATAAGCAGGGGTTAAATGTTCCCTGATTAAACGTTGCTCAATTTGTGGCCGCGCACCGTGGACTAATACTAATCGCACTTCCAAGCTAGCAAGTAAATTTAAATCATGCGAAAGCGCAATAAACTGCTGCTCACTCACCACTTCGCCACCAAAGGCAATGACAAATGTCCGCCCGCCAAAGGCATGAATATATGGCGCAGCAGAGCGAAACCAATGCACAAAATCCATTGGGTTTTCTAAAGGTGATTCGATGGCAGTACTAACTGAGGGTGCGATATTGTCAGCATCGCTTTCTGCAAATAAACTCGCCGATGAAGTATTTAAAGCACTCGCAATTTTCCGGATTTGCGATTCAGAAATGCCCAACTCACCGCGCTCAATACGCGACAAATTACCCGCATCAGAATCAATCGCTTTTGCGAGTGTTTCTAAAGTCATTTTTGCGGCTTGGCGCCGATTGCGAATGATAAGACCTAGAGTCATGGCTTAATTTATGTAAATAATACAAAATAATAAATTAAATTTGTATTTAATGCAATTTAAAGTTGAGTTGACTAAAAATCTCCCCAGACACTATGCATACTCGCCATGGCCGCCAAAGCGGCTGTTTCAGTTCTTAAAATTCTGGGTCCTAAAATAATCGATTGAAAGCCATTTGTAGAGGCTGCTTCAATTTCGTTAGGGCTTAATCCGCCTTCTGCGCCAATCAGTAATTGAATTTCATGACTTGCGCCAACATTTGGTTTTTCTAGTTCCGCTAGGCGTTTTGCACCAATGGGATTTAATAGGATACGAGATTGGTTTTGATGTGAATTTTCGGCTAACCATTGACTGAGTGATTTTGGTTCTGCTATTTGTGGCACAACCGCACGCCCTGATTGTTCGCATGCGGAATGGATGACTTGTTGCCAGTGCCCTAAGCGCTTGGCGGCACGTTCTTGATTGAGTTTAACTACGCTACGTTCGGTGGCAATCGGTTGAATATGGTTAACGCCCAGTTCTACGGCTTTTTGGATGGTGTAGTCCATGCGGTCGCCGCTGGAAATGCCTTGTAATAATGTGATATTGAGTGGCGACTCGTTATTGATTGCGATGCTAGAATTGACCTTCGCCAACACTTCATTTTTTTTCACCAACGTGAGTTCACAAGTGTAGTCATGACCATCACCGTTGAATAAAATCAGGTTGTCGCCTACTCCCAAGCGCATAACGCGGGTGGCATGCGTGGCGGCGTTGTCTGGCAATTTGACGGTTGCGCCTATGCTGAGGTTGTCAGAGCTATGAAAACGAAGATTGGACATAATACTTTTTTAATCACTCAATTAAAGCGATAATATCCTAATTCGTCATGCTCGCGAAAGCGGTAATCCAATTTAGGTATTATAAAGTCAAACTGGATTCCCGCTTTCGCGAGCATGACGGCAAAGTGATCATTGAAGGAAAAGTATGGCAAGCATTCATCCGCCTGTGTGCGACTTTGGTTGGCAATCCCCAGATTTTAGTTTGAAAAATGTTGATGGCACGACGTTATCGCGCGACATGGTGATGGGCAAAAATGGCTTGCTAGTGATGTTTATTTGCAACCATTGCCCTTATGTTAAAGCGATTCTGCCGCGCCTGATTGACGATGTGCGCGAATTAAAAATGTTGGGTGTGAATACAGTGGCGATGATGTCCAACGACCCTACCGATTATCCTGAAGATAGTTTTGACAATATGCAGAACATTGCGCATGAGATGGATTTTTCGTTTCCCTATTTGCTAGACGCGACACAAGACGTAGCTAAAAGTTATGATGCAGTTTGCACGCCAGATTTTTTTGGCTTTAATAATCAGGGTGAATTGCAATATCGCGGACGTTTTGATGAAAGTCGTAAAGAAACCGCGCCAGAAAGCACACGCGATTTATTTCATGCAATGAAACAGGTTGCCGAAACTGGGCAGGGGCCTAAAGAGCAGGTTCAGAGTATTGGTTGTAGTATTAAATGGATGAGTGAATAAACAGCGCGAACAAATAGTTTAAGTGAGTACATTAAACCAAACAGTAAGCGTTCCAATACTTAAAACGGTAGTCAAAAAGATGGCGGCGGCATAGAGCCCGCTATCTAATTGATAACGTTCGCAAATCACAATGCCAAAAATCATGGTTGGCATGGCTGCAAGGATAACGGCGGTGGTTAAGGTTGCTGTTGGTAAGTGAAGCGCAGTCGCGGTGATATGGGCAATGATGGGTGCAATGACTAATGCAATCACGCTCACGGGTAATAAAGCAGGTAAGTATTTCAGCTGGATGGTGTCCCAGCGGATGCTCATGCCTAATGCAATTAACATCAGCGGTACCACGCCACCTGCCAAAATAGCTAAGCCGTTATGTACTTCTGCCGGTTGAGGAATGTTCGCTATATTCAATAAAACCGCTAGAGCGAGTGCCCATAATAGCAGAACTTTGGCTAGCTCTCTCAGTGGATGAACTTCAGCCTTTGATTCCCCAAAATGATGGGCGATTAAGATGCCGATGGTTAATACGGTTGGCGTGCAAGCGAATAAATCATATTTAAGTACAATGGCTTGTGACCAATCACCAAGGGCTTGCGCGGTGACAGGCAACCCCATGTAAGTGGAATTTGGGAAAGTGGCAGCGATTAATAAAGCGCCTTTTTGTGACCGATTTACGTTTAAAAATTGGATAACAATCCACATTAATGCCAGTGAAGCACAAATGCTGGATAGTGCGGTTAATGATATTTTGATGGAGTCGATATTCAATGGCACTTGCCACAATACATCCAATACCAAGGCGGGCAATAAAATATAAAACACTAAATCCGTTAATGCACGACGGTGCGATAACACGGGAATATGTTTGGGGGCAATGCGTTGCCAAACGATACCGATGGCAATCAACAATGCCATTTGTAGCATCACAGTAAACAAAAGCGAAACCTCAGATTGATTATATTAATTAAGCTAGATAATGTTAATAGATTGGATGACATTACATGTTAGCAATAGATGGGTGAAAGTTAAAGTGATTTGGCATCTGGTGCTGATTGGCTAGGGTCCGCTGGGCTTTCGCTTTCTGGTTTCCATAACTCGATGTAGGTTTCTGACTCGTTCAGTAAGTCATCATTCATTTGTTCCAAATTATGCGCATTTGGTTGCAGCGAATTTGGCGTAATTGCAGTAAAGCCTAAGGCTAATTTCCCACCTTTGACATCAAAGCCGCTTAGCTCAAGAATGGTTGGAAATAGGTCAAAATGTAAGATATGGTCGCGTGTCTTGCTAAATTTTTTATTTGTAATCAATGTGTTGTAGATATAACGCTTAGGTGTCATATCTAAAGCCTCATGCGCAGGGTTATACATTGCTAGGTGATCACCAATAATAACGATATTGGTATCTTTTAAATAACCTTGCTTTTTAACATGGCTAACAAAATCAGCGACCTGATTAGAGGTGCATTCAACAATCCCAGAAAAATCTTTCACGCCTTGTTTTTTACATAACGTAGAGTAATAGCCATCAGGACCATGTGTATCGATGGTCGTAATGGTGAGATTAAAAGGCTGTTTTTTATTGTGCAGTTCTTTAAGTTTTGGCTTCACTTTGGAGAGTAAATCATCATCATATAATCCCCAGTAGTTCATTTGCGTTTCAGTTAGTTGGCCTTTTAGTTCGTTGCGACCATATCGTTCGTCATAATGATGATTCGCAAAAAAGTTACCTTTACCCGAAAAACTGAGCGCATCGCCACCCATATACACATTGTAATAACCATGTGCATGTAAAATATCGCTTAGGCAAACAGCGTTAGGCAAAAACGATTTGATCTTCTCACCTACGCCGTTGCCATCATATAAAGTTAAGCTTTTAAGTGGAATGCCACATTGTGAAGCGGTAATACCTGCAATCGTCCAATTAGTACCAGGTGCTTGCTGAAAGTATTCGAAGCTGGCGCCATTAAGATCGTCTAGACTTTTTAATAGATTACGGTTAAAAAGTTTAGGATCTCTGTAGGAGGTTTCTAAACTTTCCACATAAATTAAAATGAGGTTTTTTGGTTTTTTTAACACTATTTCTACATTGTTTGGATTAAGGTAGTTTTCAGTAAAATAGTCTTTGCCAAATTTTTGCGCAATATATGACACAAGAGAAAAGTTAATTGCAAAAAACACAAAGCAAGCAACGAGCGTATAGATAGGCGCGCGGTGGTGAATGAACCAGTAGGTGATTCGGTTGATCTTGTGTAAGGATGTGTAATGTTTTCTGTTTGGTGGCGTACCCGACTTTAAATGGCTGAGCAAATGGTAGGCTAATACGACTTCTGATAATAGTAGCGCTAGTGCAAAACATAACGGAACTAGAATGCCCTGTTGAACAAAGGAATCGAGTAGGCGTGTGTCCGTATCCACTAAGCCCTCTAGCCCAAATTGTAGATGATAAATTATTTGTTCAATAGAAGGTTTGCCAAAGTTGTTGGTAATCCAAAAGCTAGAAAATAAGAAGAAGAAAGCGAGCCAGTAGGCAAAAAATCGCAGCATCAATCGAATGAAATGACGAAACTGGCTGTTGATTTTTATATTGTTCAAATCGCTAAAAACCTAATGAATGGATGCAGAGAAAAGCAAGGGCGCATTCTAACACTATCCTTAGTTTACGATGCAATAGAAGCTATTATGGCTGCTCCTATGCACATTTAGGCACCGTATTTTGTAAGCCTACGGGTTTGATTTAACGGTTAGCATGCGCTTATTGCGGTGAGCAACTCACAAAAGTACCGTAAAGCATTTCACGCTTTTTACCAAAACCTGTGGCTTTTCTTACATTAAAACCCATTGTTTGCAGATGACGACGAACTTCTCCTGCGCTGGTGAACGTAGCAAAAGTAGTGCCGGTTTTTGCAAGCCTTCCAACCTCTTGAAACAATGTTGCTGACCACATATCGCTATTTTTTGATGGCGCAAAACCATCTAAAAACCATGCATCGGCAGGAGTGTTGATTTGTGGTAATGCATGACTCACATCGTCAATCCATAACGCTAACTGGATACGTCCATCACAACAGCTTAGCGCATTCAATCCTTGTTTTAACTGACGGTAATTACTTGCTAACTGCGTAACCATTTGCTCAAATACAAACCAATAACGGTTAGCTTTAATGAAATCATCGGCAGTGAGTGGATAGCGCTCTATCGAGATAAACTGCAAAGTTGCATTGATGGGTGCATGCGCTAAAAAATGTTGAGCGGCACAAAAAAAGTTAAGCCCAGTGCCAAAGCCAGTTTCAATAATCGTAAAGTGAGTGTTATCTAATTGGGTAAAGCGTTGACTGAGCTGGTTATGTTCAATAAACACATAATTGGTTTCGGCTAAACCATCATCGGATGAGTAATAAATATCATCAAAATCAAGTGAATAAGGCTGTTGGTTTTTCCATTGTATGTTGGCAAATTGCATGCAAATATTCTATAACGATTTGTTTAAATTAGCACGTGACTACGTGTTCTAAACCAACCGGTTAAGCTGATGCGTTCGCGGTTGGCTGGTAATACTTCATGCCAAAATTTGGCGGATAGGAAAAGGACAATACGGCCTGCGTTAGGCAGAATATCAATGGCATTGTCTTCATCTAAATGTAACTTTAATGCGCCGCCGTGATGCGGTTGCCAGTTTTCATTAAGATATAAAACTGTGCTTAATTGACGATGTTGAATATTATCTGACGCGCCGTGACTGAATTGATCAAGATGTTTTTGGTAGCGGCCACCAACAGGATAAAGCGCAGCATGCGTTTCGAGCTCTTGTACATTCATAAACAGCTGGGTATTAAGCATCAATCTGAGCATTTCCATTTGTCTAAAATAGGCTTGCACCGCCGGTGTAACATCTTCCTCCTCTAGCCAAGCAATATAGTCACTGCGAATGTCTTGATTTTTTAGACCGCTTTTACCCGTTTTTGCACTCACCATTTGATCGTTCAGCCATTTATTTTTAATGATTTCTGCTAAGGTTGCAATTTCATCAGTGGTTAAAAAATCATCAATAATCGCGTAGCCTTGATTGGCAATGGCCTCGATAGCATGCGCCATTGGGTCTAATTGTGAGGTAAGCATAGGGTGATTTTCAGTACTTGATTAGATAGTCATTAAATGGCGAGTTTTTACACGGATAAACCATGTGAGGCGCGGGCTTTAAAACAGCCTTCGCTACCCATTTCGAATTCTCTGCAAGTGCTAGAGCGTTTTTCATAAATCGTGCAGCCAACGGACTCGCCTATTTCACCAGCCAATGCAACGCATCTTGGTGGTTTAGCAGTGGTGCCTTGCATCGCAGCATGATGCGGGCTGATCGACTTTGTCAACGCTTGCGGCACTTGGCCTAAAGGATGGGCATCGGTTTCTGCCCAATAAAATGAAACGCGAAAAAAAGCGCAGCACGCACCGCATGTTTGGCAATCAAAAGATACTGTATCCGTCGTCATTTCAAAGTACTCAAAAATGGGTTTCAATGTCGTCATGACATTTGATGCATTGTATAATGATTTTTGACATTTAATTGAGGAAAATAATGATGGCAGAACGCAAATTAAAGTGGGGCATTTTAGGGGCTGCACGCGTTAATCAACGTTTATTACCCGCAATGATGGAATCGCCTAATGCGCAATTGGTCGCAATTGCGAGTCGCCGTGAAGGGGCTGCCAAGGCGATTTATGAGCAATATGCCTCAGTACCTAATTATTCTAAAGTGACGTTTTACGATGATTTGGAAAGCTTGATTGCTGATGCCAATGTTGAAGCGATTTATTGTCCAATGGCCAATGAAGAGCATGCAGAATGGGCGATGATGGCGATTAAAGCGGGTAAGCATGTGTTAATTGAGAAGCCAATAGCAACCAGTTTGGTCGATGTGATTAAGATGGAATTTGCTGCTAAAGACCATGGCGTAAAAGTAATGGAAGGATTTATGTATCGCTTTCATCCGCAACATACCAAACTGCATGACATGATTAATGCAGGGTTGATTGGCGATGTGCTATCAGCCCGTGCTAGTTTTTCCTTCTTAATGCAACCTTCGCGCATGTATCGGGTTGATCGCAGTATGGCGGAGGGTGGTGGTGCGCTGTGGGATATCGGGCCTTATGCCATACATGTTTTGCGCTGGTGTTTTCAACATGAAAATCAGGCGGCTAATCCGCAAGCGGTGGTTGCGCATGCCAAGTTAAATTCGCATGGTGCAGACATGGTAACCAGTGGTGTATTAGATTTTGGCAAAGATGCAAAAGGACGTGCGCGGTTTGGTCATTTTGACATCAGCTTTGAACGCAGTCGTAAGGCGGAATATGAAATCATTGGCGATAAAGGCTGGATTAAATGCCATAACGCTTGGACTTATGGCACTGATGTGCCAGTGATTAGCTGGGAAACCGATGATGGTAAAAGTGGTGAAGAGAGGCTGCCAATGAGTAACCATTTTAATTTGGAAATCGAACATTTTAGTGATTGCGTGTTACACGATTTGGTGCCGTTATTGTCTTTTGACGATGCCAAAGGCAATTGCATGGCGATTCAAGCGGTGATTGAGTCGATAACCGTTGAATAGTGACTAACGACTTTATATCCCTTTAACCATCATTAAAACTAAACGGAGACAGAAGTGATGCTGATAGCATTATTTGTGTCTTTTTACGTTTTTCCCTAAGGTAAACCTTGCTCAAACAGGCTATATAAGCAATAATTTACCCCTTTGCGGAAAAGTGGTTTTATAACGCGCTTTTTTAAGAATTCAAATAAGGCTTTATATGCATGTTATAAAGCCACTTAATAACTTTCGATAGGGAGATAACAATGGCAACTCGTACCGATTTATGTAACGCTATCCGTGCGCTAAGTATGGATGCAGTACAAAAAGCAAGCTCAGGTCACCCAGGCGCGCCTATGGGCATGGCTGAAATTGCAGAGGTTGTGTGGAACCACAACATGAACCACAACCCAACTAATGCTGATTGGGCTGATCGTGACCGCTTTGTATTGTCAAACGGCCATGGCTCTATGCTACTTTATTCATTATTGCATCTAACAGGCTATGATTTACCGATGGAAGAGTTAGCTTCTTTCCGTCAGTTACATTCAAAATGTGCTGGTCATCCAGAATATGGTTATGCGCCAGGAATTGAAACGACAACAGGTCCATTAGGCCAAGGTGTTTCAAACGGTATTGGCTTTGCAATGGCTGAAAAATTAATGGCTGACCAATTCAATAAACCAGGCCACGACATCGTTGACCATTACACTTATGTGTTCTTAGGTGACGGTTGTATGATGGAAGGGGTTTCTCACGAAGCATGTGCTTTGGCGGGTACATGGGGTCTTGGTAAATTAATGGCTTTTTGGGATGACAACGGTATTTCTATCGATGGTCACATTGAAGGTTGGTATACAGATGACACCGTAGGTCGTTTTGAAGCATACGGCTGGCATGTTGTTTCTGTTGATGGTCATAATGCGGATGCCATCCAAAAAGCGATTGATGCAGCTAAAAAAGTAACTGATAAACCGTCATTGATTTGCTGTAAAACAATCATTGGTAAAGGTTCACCAAACAAATCTGGCTCACATGACTGTCATGGTGCTGCATTGGGTGAAGACGAAGTTGCTTTGGTTCGTAAAGAAATCAACTGGCCACATGCACCATTTGTTATTCCACAAGACGTTTATGATGGTTGGAATCAAAAAGACAAAGGCGCAGTTAAAGAAGCGGCTTGGAATGATAAATTTGCGGCATATGCAAAAGCATTCCCAGCTGAAGCGAAAGAGTTCACACGCCGTATGGCAGGTGAGTTACCAGCTGACTGGAAAAAATTAACAGATACAATCATTGCTGAAACAAATGAAAAAGCTGAGAAATTAGCAACACGTCAAGCTTCACAAAAAGCAATTACTGCACTAGCACCAATCTTGCCTGAGTTCTTGGGTGGTTCTGCTGATTTAACAGGTTCAAACCTAACAGCAGCTAAAGAATTTAAACACGTAAGTGGTAAAGAGCCTGGTAACTACATCTCTTACGGCGTGCGTGAGTTTGGTATGGCAGCGATCATGAACGGTATGGCACTGCACGGTGGTTTATTGCCATTTGGCGGTACATTCCACATGTTCTCTGACTATATGAAGAGCGGTATGCGTATGTCTGCATTAATGCATCAACGTGTGGTTTATGTCTTAACACATGACTCCATCGGTCAAGGTGAAGATGGTCCTACGCATCAACCTGTAGAAAATACTGCTGGTTTACGTTATATCCCTAATATGGATGTATGGCGTCCAGCTGATTCAACTGAAACAACAATCGCTTGGGTTGTTGCTGCTGAGCGTCATGATGGTCCAACGAGCTTGGTATTAAGCCGTCAAGGCGTGCCTGGTGTTAAGCATGATACTAAAGATTTCGACTTAGTACGTAAGGGTGGTTATGTATTCTCTGACGTTGCTGGTGCACAAGTGATTATCATTGCAAACGGTTCTGAATTGAGCTTAGCTGTTGGCGCTGCTGCAGAATTAAATGCAGCCGGTACAAAAACACGGGTGGTTTCAATGCCATCAACTAACGTATTTGATCGTCAAGATCAATCTTACAGAGATAGCGTATTAACACCTGGCGTTAAACGCGTTGCCGTTGAAGCTGCTCACCCAGATTTCTGGCGTAAGTATGTTGGTTTAGAGGGTGCTGTTGTTGGTATCGATACTTTCGGTGAATCAGCACCTGGTGGTGAAGTGATGAAATACTTTGGCTTCACTGTTGAAAATGTAGTTGCAACAGTTAAATCAATACTTTAAGCAGCGGACTAAGTGCTTAAATTGTAAATTAAGCATTTTACAAGTTAATAAAGTTTGATTTAACGCAAGTAATATAAAAGGGCCCCGTTATGGGGCTCTTTTTTTTGGTAAACTTAAAGCTATTAAAAAACTAAAATGGTTAGGGGGGATGTATGGCGATTCGCGTTGGTATTAATGGATTTGGTCGAATTGGTCGCATGGTATTGCGTGCGGTTGTTCAAGAAGCGGAATTTAGCGACATTGAAGTGGTTGCCATTAACTGCTCATATGATACTGCCTATATGGGCTATATGTTGAAATACGATTCTGTGCATGGACGTTTTAATGCGGCGGTGAATACTGATAATGACCAATTTGTTGTGAATGGTAAAAACATTCAAATTACCGCAGAACGTAATCCTTCAAATATCGATTGGTCATTAGCAGGGGTTGATATTGTTGTTGAGTCGACTGGTGTATTCTTAACGCAAGAAACTTGTCAGCCACATATTGATAGCGGCGCTAAAAAGGTAGTGCAATCTGCCCCAGGTAAAGATGACACGCCGATGTTTGTCTATGGCGTCAATCATCAAGAATATAACGGCCAAGCGATTATCTCAGCGGCTTCATGCACAACCAATGCCTTAGCCCCTTTGGCTAAAGTATTGCAAGATAACTTTGGGATTAAACGCGGCTTAATGACGACTGTTCATGCGGCAACTGCCTCGCAAAAAACAGTGGATGGCACCAGTACAAAAGACTGGCGTGGTGGTCGTGGTGTGTTTGAGAATATCATTCCATCAAGCACTGGTGCTGCTAAAGCAGTTGGTAAAGTAATTCCAATACTCAATAAAAAATTAACAGGCATGGCAATGCGCGTGCCTTCAGCGGATGTATCTGTTGTAGATTTAACGGTAGAGCTTGAAACTGAAACCAGTTATGAAGCGATTTGTGCGGCGATGAAAAAAGCCTCACAAGGCGAATTAAAGGGTGCACTGGGTTATACGGATGAAAAAGTCGTTTCTACCGATTTCCGCGGTCAGCCAGAAGCCGGCATCTTTGATGCGGATGCAGGCATTATGTTGGATAGCACCTTTGTTAAAGTAGTTGCTTGGTACGACAATGAATATGGCTACACTTGTAACCTACTTCGTCTAGTTCAACACGTTTCTAAATCATAATCGTATCAGTGCGGTGATACTCACTAAGGGAATAAGATGCAGTTTATTAAAATGACCGACTTAGATTTGCGTGGTAAACGTGTGTTTATTCGAGCTGATTTAAATGTGCCAGTATCTAATGGAAAAGTCACCTCTGATGCGCGTATCACTGCCTCTATGCCGACCATTGAATTTGCGCTAAAAGCTGGTGCGAAAGTGATGGTTACTTCACATTTAGGACGCCCTGAAGAAGGCGTTTATGCTGAAGAGAACTCATTACAACCTGTGGCCGATGTCATGTCTAAAAAACTAGGTCAGCCTGTCCGATTAGTCAAAAACTGGCTCAGCGATGAAGCGCCTGCAGGCAGTATGGCGACTGAGGATGGTCAGCTTATCTTATTAGAAAACTGCCGATTTAATATCGGTGAGAACGGAAATGATGACGAACTGTCCAAAAAGTATGCATCTTTATGTGATGTGTTTGTTATGGATGCTTTTGGAACGGCGCACCGCGCGCAAGCTAGTACACATGGCATAGCAAAATACGCACCTGTTGCTTGTGCAGGTATTTTGTTTGCTGAAGAGCTGGATGCATTGACTAAAGCCTTGCTCAGCCCAGCGCGCCCGATGGTGGCGATTGTTGGTGGTAGTAAAGTGTCGACTAAATTAACTGTGCTAGAAAGTCTTTCAGATAAAGTTGACCAGTTAGTTGTTGGCGGCGGTATTGCGAATACCTTTTTGCAAGCGGCTGGTCATGAAATTGGCTTATCCTTAAGTGAAAGTGACTTAGTGCCCATTGCTAAAGCATTAATGGCAAAAATGACCAATCGTGGTGCAACAATTCCGATTGCTCAGGATGTTGTATGCGGTAAAAAATTCGATGCAAATGAAAAAGCAGTGCTTAAAAATGCAAATGAAGTGGCTGCGGATGACATGATTTTTGACATCGGACCGAAGACTGCAGCGGAGCTTGCAGACATGATTATGAATGCAGGAACCGTCGTTTGGAATGGCCCTGTTGGTGTATTTGAGTTTGACCAGTTTGGTGAGGGAACAAAGGTTATTGCCAATGCGATTGCAAACACCAAAGCCTTTACCCTAGCCGGTGGTGGCGATACCATTGCGGCCATTCAGAAGTATGATATTTACGATAAAGTGAGTTATATCTCTACCGCAGGTGGCGCTTTCTTGGAGTTTTTGGAAGGTAAAAAATTACCTGCTGTTGAAATATTAGAGTCACGTAGTTCAGGTAAGATGCGCATGGCTTAATGTGTAACTAATAGCGCTTTCAGTTAATGAGAACAGCCCTTGTTAGGGCTGTTCTCATTTCTAGCACTAAAATTGCTTACTTATCCTTAATTGCTAATTTTCAGGAGAATGAAATGGCTATACGAGTTGGAATAAATGGATTTGGACGTATTGGGCGTATGTTGTTGCGCGCAACCCTGAATGAGTCACTATTTGCGGATGTGCAAGTGGTTGTGATTAATGGTTTAGAAGAGCCAGACTATATGCTTTATATGCTGAAATATGATTCGGTACATGGGCGGCTAAACTTTGATGCAAAGATAGAAGGTCGTTATTTAGTCGTGGATGGTCGAAAAATATTAATCTCATCAGAAAAAGAGCCTGCCAATATTGACTGGGCTGCATCGAAAGTCGATGTGGTTGCGGAATGCACAGGTGTATTTTTAACTAAAGAATTGTGTCAAGCGCATCTTGATAGTGGCGCAAAAAAGGTAGTGCAGTCTGCGCCTGGTAAAGATGATACGCCGATGTTTGTTTACGGCGTTAATCACTTAGATTATCAAGGTGAAACTATTGTATCAGCTGCCTCTTGTACCACCAATGCATTGGCGCCGATTGCTAAAGTGCTTAATGATGCATTTGGCATTAAACGGGGCTTAATGACCACAATTCATGCGGCGACTGCATCACAACAAACGGTTGATGGCGCGTCTAAAAAAGACTGGCGCGGTGGGCGTGGTGTGTTTGAGAATATTATTCCATCAAGCACTGGTGCGGCAAAAGCAGTAGGCAAAGTGATCCCATCACTCAATAAAAAACTAACAGGTATGTCGATGCGCGTGCCTAGCGCGGATGTTTCGGTCGTTGATTTAACAGTAGAGCTTAATCAAGAAACGAGTTACGAAGAAATTTGTGAGGTCATGCGTGTCGCTGCTTTTGGGCGGTTGCGAAACGTGCTGGCTTATACCGATGAACGTGTGGTTTCTACTGATTTTAGAGGTTATCCAGCAGCCAGTATTTTTGATGCAGGCGCTGGCATTATGCTAGACCCGACATTTGTTAAAGTGGTCGCTTGGTATGATAATGAGTATGGTTATGCCTGTAATTTAATTCGCTTAACGCAACACCTGTTTAAATATAAATCAGTCTTGGAATATATGCACCTTGAAGAGCTGGCTCTAGCAGAGACGCTATAATCAGGACACATTCATTTCAATAAGGATCGTTTTTTTGACCATACGCAGAACCAAAATAGTCGCAACCTTATGGCCATCTTCCTCAAGTGAGGAGATGCTTGCGCGTTTAATTACCGCAGGTGTTAATTTAGTGCGGCTTAATTTTTCTCATGGGACTGCTGAAGAGCATATCGCTAGAGCAAATATCGTACGCAGCATTGCACTTAAACTCCATCGACCGATTGGTGTGTTATGTGATTTGCAAGGGCCTAAAATTCGTATAGGTAAGTTTGCAACGGGAAAAATCACGTTAAAAGTAGGCGATATTTTTATTTTGGATGCCAATTGCGTATTAGGCGATCAAGATCAGGTTGGTTTAGATTATAAAGAATTACCTAATGAGGTCGAAGAAGGGACCATCTTGCTGCTGGATGATGGGCGTATTACGATGCAAGTGGATCGCGTGCAAAGTAGTAAAATTTATTGTGTGGTGTTGGCTGGTGGTGTTTTATCCAACAACAAAGGCATTAATAAACAAGGTGGTGGCTTAAGCGCTGAAGCGCTGACCGAAAAAGACAAACAGGATATTAAAACTGCGGTCGCGCTAGAAGCAGACTATATTGCGATTTCCTTTCCACGAGAAGCTGCTGATGTTGAATTAGCCCGCAAGTTAGTGATTGAGGCGGGCGGCACCGCTGGTATTATTGCTAAAATTGAACGTGCAGAAGCGATTGATGCGGCAGAAGAAATTATTTTGGCTTCAGATGCCATTATGGTGGCTCGCGGCGATTTGGGCGTTGAAGTTGGAGATGCTGCTGTTCCTGGCTTGCAAAAGCGGCTAATCAATATGGCGCGTATCCATCACAAGCCCGTGATTACAGCCACACAAATGATGGAATCCATGATTTATAGTCCGATTCCAACCCGCGCAGAAGTATCCGATGTGGCTAATGCGATTCTCGATGGCACAGATGCAGTGATGTTGTCAGCAGAAACTGCTGCGGGACAATATCCGATAGAAACCATCCAAGCCGTGCATCGCGTGGCGGTGGCTGCAGAACAAGAGTATTTCACTCGATTCGATTCTCGAATTAGTCGCAATGAGTTTGGTGAATCGGATGAAGCCATTGCCATGGCAACCATTTATATTGCACAACGGCTTAAAGTTAAAGCAATCGCGACGTTAACCCAGTCGGGTAACACAGCGCATTGGTTAGCGCAAAAAGACAATATGGCATTAATTTACGCGTTGTCACCTGATCGAGTAGCGCGCCGAAAACTGACGCTTTATCGCGGTGTATTTCCTTTCCCTATTGAGCAAGCAGGAAAAAATCGAGATGAGATTTTGTATGAAATGGAAGAGGTGCTGCTAAAAGAGAAAGTGGTTGAACGTGGAGATAGAGTGATCTTTACGTTTGGTGAGCCGATTGGGCATCCGGGCGGAACCAACACCATGAAAATTGTGGAAATAGGTCAAGCCACACAACCAGCTTCTCATTTGATTAGCAAGACAACATGACGCCATCAGATTATAATAAGTGGATTATTTTATGATCTGTTCACCATGGCTAATGCTCCATTACTCAAAACCAATATTTCCAGTTTAAAACTGTTACACCAAGGCAAAGTGCGTGATATTTATGATATTGATGCTCATCATTTGCTGATGGTTAGTAGCGACCGTTTATCTGCATTTGATGTTATTTTGCCAACTGGTATTGTCAATAAAGGGGCGATGTTGACGCAGATGGCTAACTTTTGGTTTGAGAAGTTGGGGCATATTGTGCCTAATCATTTGACGGGTATTGCACCAAGTTCAGTGGTGAGTGATCCGCTAGAGTTGGCGCAACTGGGTGAGCGTGCGGTTGTGGTAAAAAAGTTAAAACCGTTACCGATTGAGGCAATTGTACGTGGTTATTTGGTAGGCAGTGGCTGGAAAGAGTATCAAGCCAAAGGAACCGTGTGTGAGATTCCATTACCAAAGGGATTAAAGCTTGCTGACAAGTTGCCACAGCCATTATTTACGCCTTCTAGCAAAGCAGCCATTGGTGATCATGATGAAAATATTAGTATAGCTCAAGTAGAAGCGATGATTGGCCAAGAAATGACAGCGAAAGTCGCTAAGGTTGCAATTGCGCTTTACGTACAGGCGGCAGAATATGCCTTGACCAAAGGTATTATTATTGCTGATACTAAGTTTGAATTTGGCTTAGACGAGCAAGGTATATTGCATGTGATGGATGAAGTGCTAACGCCAGACTCATCCCGTTTTTGGCCACTTGAAAGTTATCAAGTAGGCAGTAATCCGCCAAGCTACGATAAACAATATGTGCGCGATTGGTTAGAAAGCAGTGGCTGGAACAAGACGCCACCCGCGCCAGTATTACCTGCTGACGTTGCGCAGAAAACCAGTGAAAAATATGCTGAGGTGTATACGAAATTAACAGGTAAAACCCTGAATTAAGGATGTTCTATGTTCGAAATATTCAGGTTTGAACGATTTAAAAATCTGGCCAAGCATCTGAAACAAGAGTTTGCGGTCTATCAACTAGTCGCCAAACATCCTGATACCCCATGGATAGCAAAAATATGTTTAGGTTTGGCAATCGGCTATTTATTATTACCCTTTGATTTAATCCCTGATTTTATTCCTATCTTGGGTCAATTAGATGATGTGGTGATTGTCCCTCTGTTGGTCTACACTGCGTTGAAACTGACTCCTGCATCAATTATAGTCAGTTGTCGCCAACAATTAAATTAATGTAATTCGACATACTTTTTAACAAGCTCTTGTTATAATCCGCAACTCAAAAATATTGGAAGTTACAACATGTCATTGAATTTAGTGCCTTCAGGTAAAGATTTGCCAAACGATTTTAATGTAATTATTGAAATCCCAGCTAATGGCGACCCTGTTAAATATGAAGTGGATAAAGAGAGCGGTTCACTATTTGTTGATCGTTTTATGGGTACGTCAATGCAATATCCATGTAACTACGGTTATATTCCGCACACATTAGGTGGCGATGGCGATCCTGTGGATATTTTAGTGGTGACGCCAGTGCCGTTGTTACCTGGTGTTGTTGTTCGTTGCCGTGCGCTTGGCATGTTAAATATGCAAGACGAAGCGGGCGACGATGCAAAAGTATTGGCGGTGCCAATCGAAAAAGTATGTCCGCTGTATGCTTTTCAAAAATCATATAAAGATGTTTCACCATGGCGTTTGGAAATGATTTCTCATTTTTTTGAGCATTACAAAGATTTGGATAAAGGCAAATGGGTAAAAATTCTTGGTTGGGAAGATATTGATGCAGCCCATAAAGAAATTATGGATGGTGTTGATCGTTATAACTCAGCAAAAGTAAAACCAGCATTTTAAGTTTGGTTTATAAAAAAGCGCGGATTTCCGCGCTTTTTTGTTTTCATTATTACTAAGCTGCCATGACTCCAAACAAGTTGCCTATTAGGGCGGTTGCTCCCATGGCTAAAACTCCCCAGAAAGTCACTCTGGCCATGCCGATATAAACATTGGCTCCACCTACTTTTGCAGCTACACCACCCAAGATGGCGAGTGATAGTAAAGAGGTAATGCTGACCATAATAATGGCTTGATTTAATGGACTACATAATATGATTAACAAAGGCAACAGTGCGCCAATCGTGAAAGCAAGTCCTGAAGCCAAAGCAGCCTGTAATGGTTGAGCACTCATCATGTCGGTAATGCCTAGTTCATCTCGTGCATGTGCACCTAAAGCATCATGCTCGGTTAATTGAATAGCAACGTGATACGCTAAGTCAGCTTTTAAGCCTCTTGCTATGTAAATATTAGTCAGCTCTTTCAGTTCATTCTCATGATCTGATGCTAACTCTAGTCGCTCTTTTGATAGGTCTGCAGATTCGATATCTGCTTGAGAGCTTACTGAAACGTATTCGCCAGCTGCCATAGACATAGCGCCAGCAATGAGCCCTGCAACACCCGTTAGCAGAATCGTTTCATGAGTTGTGTTGGCAGCGGCGACACCAATAATAAGGCTAGCAGTAGAAATAATGCCATCATTGGCGCCTAAAACCGCTGCACGAAGCCAGTTAGTATGGTGCGAGCGATGACGTTCAGCGTGTCTCAATATTACCTCCTTTTCCATCGTATTTAGTTGAGTGTTGCTTTAAATATTAGTGATGATGGTCACCTACTTCTTTTTTGCCTGTCCACATAGCTTTAACTAGTTTCTCTTTGTCAACAATGCTCGATATCATAATGCCACCAATATGTAAAAAAACAAGTAATAGCGTGATGTTAACGAAGGTTTCATGTATTTCCTCCCAGCGTTTTTCATCTACCTCACTAACTTTGTGAGCAATGCTAAGATTGTTTGTTGTTGATGGAGTATTAGCGTCAGCAGTTTTCCATTGTGCAGCAACGGCCAAAGGGCCTGCATTTTCTTCGACAGCATATAACTTCATGCCAGAAACGACAGTCAATATTAAGCTTAATAATAAGGCAATGACCATCGCACCACCAGCGGGATTATGGCCAATATAATGCTGTGGTTTTCCACGAATTAGATTGTTAAGATAATTGAATACAACGGTTGGCTTATATAAAAACTGACTGAATTTTGCATAATGGCCACCAATAAATCCCCATATCAATCTGACGGTAATAACGGCAGCAATAACATACCCTGCCCATGCATGTAATGTCATCAGATTATCTTCAGTAAAGTACGCAGTAAAGAAAGCAATGACTAGTGTCCAATGGCCTATCCTTATAACTGGATCCCATACGCTGACCATTTTTAATTTATTCATGCTTATCTCCTTTATAGGGTGTTAATTCAATATTAAATGCAATTGCATTCGATAAGGTTATTTTGGGATAAACTGACTAATCACACATCCGCCAAATGACGTAAGACAACGCAAACATGAAAAAGACAATGCAATATGATGAGCGCAAACAGCTGAGCCAATGGGCAATTGCCATTTGTGGGTTGGTATTTACATTAATTGTTGTTGATATCTTAGGCGACTATCAAGACGGAATTACTTGGAGCCATATTATTATCGAGATGGTCATACTGCTCGTCTCGCTGGCAGGTATTGTCTATTTTGGTTGGCTTTATTATCAATCGACGCAATTAACAATCAATCTACTGGAACAAAATTTATATGCTGCTAATCAACAAGCGCTGCAATGGCGAGAAGCGAATAAAGAGGTAGTTGCAGGATTATCAAAACAGATACTAAAGCAATTTCATACCTGGCAAATGACACAGGCTGAAATACAAGTGGGAATGTTAATGCTGAAAGGATTAAGTCATCAAGAAATCGCGGATGTGAGAGCTACTAGTGAGCGGACGATTCGAGATCAGGCTCGCGCGGTTTATCGTAAATCTGGCTTGGCTGGACGTTCAGAGTTATCTGCGTTTTTTCTAGAAGACTTGTTGCCAGCACTTGATGTTAATTGAACTTGATGTTGATTGAATAAGTTATAAAAAAACCAGCGCCCAAGCGCTGGTTTTCCATTAAGCAGAATATTCACTTAGCCTAATAAAGGTGTGCCTAGCAATGGCACAATTAGTAAGGCCACAATATTAATAATTTTAATCAATGGATTAATCGCAGGACCAGCGGTATCTTTGTATGGATCACCCACTGTGTCGCCAGTGACGGCGGCTTTATGTGCCTCAGAACCTTTGCCGCCATGATTACCATCTTCGATATATTTTTTCGCATTATCCCATGCGCCGCCGCCTGTACACATAGAAATGGCGACAAATAAACCGGTAACAATCGTTCCCATGAGTAGGCCGCCTAGTGCCACAGGGCCCAGTATCAAACCAACAGCAATCGGCACAGCAACGGGTAGTAAGGAAGGTATCATCATTTCTTTAATCGCTGCGGTTGTTAGTAAATCGACTGCTTTACCATACTCTGGTTTGCCAGTACCTTCCATAATGCCTTTGATGTCACGGAACTGACGACGCACTTCCTCAACAACAGCGCCTGCAGCTCGACCCACCGCTTCCATTGCCATTGCAGCAAATAAGAATGGAATTAAGCCACCAATAAATAAACCAATAATGACCATTGGATCGCTTAAATCAAAGTTTGCCACGATGCCCGCAGATTCCAGTTTGTGTGTGTAATCGGCAAATAAGACCAATGCAGCTAAGCCCGCAGAGCCAATTGCATAGCCCTTGGTCACCGCTTTTGTGGTATTTCCAACGGCATCCAATGGATCCGTCACATCACGCACGCTGCTCGGTAATTCTGCCATTTCAGCAATGCCACCTGCATTATCAGTAATTGGACCATAAGCATCCAATGCAACCACAATGCCAGCCATGCTTAACATCGAAGTAGCGGCAATCGCAATCCCATATAGGCCGCCCAAATGAAAGGATGTCCAAATAGCTAAACAAACAGAAAGGACAGGCCAAGCGGTTGATTTCATTGAAATGCCAATACCCGCAATAATGTTGGTGGCATGGCCTGTTGTTGAAGCTTGCGCAATGTGTTTGACTGGCGAATAGTCAGTGCCTGTGTAGTATTCAGTGATCCAAACAAGCAGACCAGTTAATACCAACCCAACTGCACATGCGCCAAATAAAGCATTGGCAGTTACGGTTTTTGTATCAATCATAATGCCATCTGGAAACATTTGCATGGTAACAAAATAAAACGCAATCAGTGACAACACGCCAGCAACAGCTAAGCCTTTGTATAGTGCAGGCATCACGTTTTTCATTGTGGGTTTTGCCTTTACAAAGAAGCAGCCAATAATAGAAGCTACGATAGAAACAGCGCCTAACATGAGTGGGAACAGGACGCCGTTAGCACCGCCGTTTTGTACCACTAAGCTACCTAGCACCATGGTTGCAATCAGCGTAACAGCGTACGTTTCAAATAAATCAGCTGCCATGCCTGCGCAATCGCCGACATTATCACCAACGTTATCCGCAATAACAGCAGGATTGCGCGGATCATCTTCAGGAATGCCTGCTTCAACTTTACCAACCAAGTCAGCACCAACGTCAGCACCTTTGGTAAAGATGCCGCCACCTAAGCGCGCAAAAATCGAGATGAGAGACGAGCCAAATGCTAAACCAATCAATGGGTTTAGGTTCTCTGCATTTTCTGCACCTAAATACCAATAAAAGCCAGCAACTCCTAATAAACCCAATCCAACAACTAACATGCCAGTAATCGCTCCACCTTTAAAAGCAACATCCATGGCAGGAACAATGCCATTAGTAGCGGCTTGAGCTGTACGCACATTGGCTTTCACCGAAACGTTCATGCCGATAAAGCCGCATGCGCCAGATAAGACCGCGCCAATGATAAAGCCAACTGCGGTTGTGATATCTAATAAAAACGCAATTGCGATGGTTAGCAATACGCCGACAATTGCGATGGTTTTATATTGACGTGCCAAATAAGCGGCGGCACCTTGTTGAATCGCACCTGCAATTTCCTGCATACGGGCATTGCCTGCGGGAAGACTAGAAATCCATTTACTCATGACTAAACCATATAGCACTGCTAAAACTGCGGCAGCTATGGCGATTATGATTGCAATTGACATAACTTCTCCTAATTTTTAATGCATCTTAACTATAATTATTGGTAACTTGATTTTTGCAACCGCGATGACAAAAGATGTAAATGATTTGTAAAAGCTGAAGCATTATGGCATTAATAAAGCATTGGAACAATACCCATAAACGCAAATGAATTTAATATTAAATATCAATTAAATCAATAAGTTAAATATAATTTTAGCGGCTTTAGTAGATTGGCATAGATACTATGTTGATAAAATGAAGCTAAGTCATTGTAAGTTATTAAGAAAAAATAAAGGAAAAGTTATTTGAGTATTTTGTATTAGAAGTGACGGCTAGATCTGGTGCTGATTTTCAGGGTATACAGCCTAATAGTGCAACATTGTTTTACCGTAAATTGCGTGAGATTATTGCCTATCAACGGGTACTTAGAGCGCATGAAATATTCGATGGCTCTGTTAAGCTAGATAAAGTTACTTAGGTAAAGTCCGTAAGATAAAACAAGAGGGGAGGCGCTGGTAAGGACGCAATGTTTGGTCTATCAAAGCGTAGAGGCAATGTGTATGCAAAGGTTGTAAGTGATACAGAAAGTGAAACCTTGATGCGCCTAATTGCAAGGAAAATAGCGTCAGAAAGCGTTGATTTTACAGGCTGCAACCGAAGTTTGAGTGATTTTTACCATGAAAGAATCAACCTTTCGGCATTATTTGCGAATGGTAAGAATCACATAAATGGCGTTGACCACTTTTGGAATAAAGCAAAACGTGCTAAAAAAAATATAATGGTATGCCTAACAAATTGTCCCACTATTGCTCAAAGAATGTGAGTTCAGATTTAATGATGAAACCCCAAAACAACAACTGAAAATACTAAAAGAGTGGGCAGGTATTGAGTGCTAATTTACGACAGCCTCGAATTTAACGTAATGATCTATGTTAAATATTATGGTTGTGCTAAGGCTTTGTCAGCTAATTTATTCAGTTTATCTGCAAGTGTAGAATCACCAAGCTCAAGCGCTAGTTTTCTCAGTGTGGTTGATGCGCCACTAGATATTGTGCGTGGGGCCAGTTTTGGGCGCTTTAGCTCAGATTTTACTTGCACTTTTACCTTAATTGCAGTAACTTTACACAGCTTATAAAGCGGGTCTTCTTTTTGTAAATTTTGTAATTCAGTCAATAAGCTAGCGCCTCTTAACTTGATTTTGGTAGCGACGCTACTATTGTGTGCGTAAATGGTTAGCAACCCGTCGTTTAAACTGCTAGCAAAGCTAGATTGACTAATCGCGATTGGCGCTATTGCCTGCCAAAATTGCTGAAGACTAAGGTGTGCATCTGTTTGTGCAACCAATCGATTAAATTGGTTGCCGGATTCGCTTTTATTTTTGTTCAGTAATGCATTAATTTTTTGCATGCGTTTCTTTTAAAGAATATCGAATTAATATACGATGAATATTATCCTAGTTTCTAACAATATGATAAAACCTAGAAACTTATCTGGGTTGCAGATTGCCTTATTGGCCATCTGCCTATTTGCATTTGCTAGCTTGACTACTGCTTTCATTGTCTCCGAAAAAGGCAGCATTAAGCGTCAAGTTGTCAAAGTGATGTCTCCCGCTCAATTAGAAAAGTCGATCAGTTCTTCTCAAATGCATTTGGATGCTTACGCCAAGCAAATTGGTGAACTGCAAGCGCGCATTATGCGTTTGGATGCACAAAATAAACGATTAGTGAAGTTAGCCGGTATTGGCTCAGGTAAAAAAATAGGTCAAAAAGCAAAAGATAGTGATATGAAACCAGTTGATGGCATAGTAGCGCCTGGCGTTGGTGGTCCATTGGTTAATGCAATGCCAATGACTGAGTCTGATTTGCAAGCCGCCATTGCTGAGCTGGCTTCGGCAGTGGGTGATCGAGATGAGTATATGAACTATATTGAGGCGGATGTGCTACAACATAGTGTATTGAAAGATATGCTCCCTAACGCTAAACCAGTCAGCGCTGATTATCGCTCCTCTAGTTATGGTTGGCGAATTGATCCATTTAATGGCAATAGAGCTTTTCACGAAGGTTTGGATTTTACTGCAGCTACCGGCACTAAAATCAGAGCGGCAGGCGATGGTATTGTAATTGCCGCTGTTCATATGCCAGCTTATGGCAACTTAGTGAAGTTGAATCATGGAGCAGGTTTAGAAACACGCTATGCGCATGCGTCAAAGCTACTTGTTAAAAATGGTGATCGCGTCGTTAAAGGCCAGGTGATTGCCTTGGTTGGTACTACAGGACGTTCTACTGGACCACATCTGCATTACGAAATTCGCTTAAATGGTAGCCCATTAGATCCAAGAAAATATTTAAGTAGTCATTAAAATTAGTTTTGATTACGCTTGAATTAACCATTATTATCCCCAGTATTAACTAAATACTAATTTAACTTTTGAGGTTTCCGCACGTTCGGAAAATCGGTGTCATTTCATGTTATCCAAGATGTTCAAAAAAATAGTCGGCAGTCGTAATGATCGTCTAGTCAAAAACTATACCCAAATTGCAAAAAAAATCGGTGAACTAGAGCTGAGTTTGCAAGCACTGTCGGATGAGGCGTTACGCGCAAAAACAGCTGAGTTCAAGCAACGTTTTAGTGCGGGCGAAACATTAGATCAATTATTGCCAGAAGCCTTTGCTGTGGTGCGCGAAGGGAGTGTGCGTGCCTTAGGCATGCGTCACTTCGATGTGCAGTTGATTGGTGGCATGGTATTGAACGCAGGCAAGATTGCTGAAATGCGGACGGGGGAAGGCAAAACTTTGGTGGCAACGTTGCCTGTTTACCTGAACGCGTTGACAGGTAAAGGCGTACACGTAGTTACGGTTAATGATTACTTGGCGAAACGTGATGCTGAGTGGATGGGTAAACTTTATAACTTCTTAGGTTTGACGGTTGGCATTAATTTGTCGCAGATGAAAGCGGCAGATAAGCAATTTGCTTATGCTGCTGACATAACCTATGGTACCAATAATGAGTTCGGTTTTGATTATCTCCGTGACAACATGGTGTTTAGCGCTGCGCAACGTTCGCAGCGTGCGTTGACCTATGCCTTAGTCGATGAGGTTGATTCAATTTTAATTGATGAAGCACGTACGCCATTGATTATTTCAGGCCAGGCGGAAAGCGATGTTGATTCTTATATTCAAATTAATATGGTTGCTAAGCGTTTAGTTAAGCAAGAAGCTGAAGATGGTGCTGGCGATTTTTGGGTGGACGAAAAAGGTCAATCAGTTAACTTTTCAGAAGTTGGACATGAGCATGCTGAAGCCTATTTAGAAGAAGCTGGATTGTTACCAGCAGAATCTAGTCTGTACGAATCGGCTAATATTGGTTTGGTACATCACTTAAATGCAGCCTTGCGCGCAATTAACTTATTCCACCGTGATCAACATTACGTCGTGCGTGATAATGAAATTGTCATTGTCGATGAATTTTCAGGCCGTATGATGCCAGGTCGTCGTTGGTCGGATGGTTTACATCAAGCGGTTGAAGCCAAAGAAGGTGTTGAGATTCAAAAAGAGAATCAAACCTTAGCTTCAATTACCTTCCAAAATTACTTCCGAATGTATGAAAAACTAAGCGGGATGACTGGCACGGCAGATACGGAAGCTTATGAATTTAATCAGATTTATGGTTTAGAAACCGTTGTTATTCCAACGCATCGTCCAATGCAGCGTAAAGATGCAATGGATAAAGTTTATCGAACCGCGGCAGAAAAATATAATGCGGTTATCGAAGATATTCAGGAATGCCAAAAACGTGGTCAGCCAGTTTTGGTAGGTACAACTTCAATTGAGAATTCGGAAATTATTTCTAATGCATTAACCAAAGAAAAATTAGATCACCAAGTATTAAATGCCAAACAACATGAGCGCGAAGCTCATATTATTACGCAAGCAGGTCAGCCTAGTATGATTACGATTGCAACCAATATGGCGGGTCGTGGTACCGATATTGTTTTGGGTGGCAATCCTGAGCCAGAAATACTATTGGTAGAAGCTGATGAGGCGTTAACGGAAGTGCAAAAGGCAAGTAAAATTGCCGAGATTAGAGCCAATGCTAAAACACTACATGAGCAAGTGCTTGCTGCAGGCGGTTTGCATATTATCGGTACAGAACGTCATGAATCACGGCGTGTTGATAACCAATTGCGTGGTCGTTCAGGTCGTCAAGGGGATCCGGGTTCTAGTCGTTTTTACCTTTGTTTAGAAGATCAACTGTTGCGTATTTTCTCTGGCGATCGTGTAGCTGCGATTATGGAGCGCTTAAAAATGCCAGAAGGTGAGGCGATTGAGCATGCCATGGTGACCCGTGCGATTGAAAATGCACAGCGTAAAGTTGAGGGCCGTAATTTCGATATTCGAAAACAATTACTCGAGTTTGATGATGTTTCTAATGATCAGCGTAAAGTAATTTATGAGCAACGTAATGAGTTATTAGAAGCGACGGATATCGGTGAAACAATCAAAGCCATGCGCAATGATGTATTAATTGATTTAATCTCGACTTATATTCCACCAGGTAGTGTTGAAGAGTTATGGGCAATTCCTGAACTTGAGCGAGCGATTGCAGCTGAAACAGGTTTAGATTTACCAATTTCAACGTGGTTGGAAGAAAGTCCAGACTTACACGAAGAAACCTTGCGTGAGCGTGTAGCCGCTGCGGCAGATAGCGCTTATGTTGAAAAAGAGGCCTTAGCCAGTGCAGAAAATATGCGCCAATTTGAGCGTTCAGTAATGTTGCAAAGTGTTGATAATCATTGGCGTGAACATTTGTCTGCTTTGGATCATTTGCGTCAAGGGATTCATTTGCGTTCATACGCGCAAAAAAATCCTAAGCAAGAATATAAACGTGAGGCGTTTGAGTTATTTTCTGGTTTATTAACTACCATTAAATCTGAAGTGACTAGAGTGACCATGTTGGTTCAAATCAAAACGCGAGATGATGTGGATGCAGTAGAGCCTCCTGAAGTGGTTGAAAATGTGCAATATCAACATGCGGATTATGAAGCGGCGTTAGAAGGTAACGAAGATGAACTGCAATTAGCACAAAGCACAAAATCTATTGTGCGCGATGGCATTAAAGTCGGCCGTAATGACCCTTGCCCATGTGGTTCTGGTAAGAAGTACAAACAATGCCATGGCGCGTTAAGTTAGTTGGTCAGTAATATGTCTGATGATTCACAGAAGGAAGTACAGTCACCTTGTATTGGTGTTTGTGTAGTTGATGAGAGTAATCAGCTTTGCCAAGGTTGTTTTCGTACCTTAGGTGAAATTCAAGATTGGTGGGATTTAGATAATGACCAAAAACAAAAGGTAGTAGAAGAGACTAGTCTACGCGCAAACATTTTGTTTGATTAAAGTTTGTAGCAATAAAAACCAGCCTAGGTTGGTTTTTATTGCTGATTCAACCGATTAAAAATATTCACGTTTAATAGTAATTGCTTACCTAGCTGTCTCCCATATACTGCGTGCTCAGCAAGTATCGTCATCGCGTCTGGGCATACTAAAACGTCCAAGTCTTCTCTTAGCAGTTCGATTTATCTCATTGCATTCTCTAACATAGGCGTAGCGGAGCCTCAAGCATTGGATTTGGAGCCAGCCCAGCCAACATGAAAATCAATCGTCTTAAATAAGCAGCTCTGGTATGGCTTTGGCAATCTAAAGGCGTAAGCGCGCTGCCTGTGCCAATTGCTCAACTTCAAAATAAATGTGGGCATGATAAGCGTTAATCATTGTTTTCAACAATAGTTTTACCAATCGGGAACATAGCTAGCTCGGCTAGTTTTAAGTGTTGCAAGCCAAACGGGATGCCAATTATTGTGATAAAACAAGTTAGTGCTGAAATGAGATGGCCTATTGCCAGCCACCAGCCCGCCAAGAGAAACCAAATGACATTACCTAATACGCCAAGTCCACCCGTACCAATATCTTCTTTTTTAAATAGCGCATTGCGAGCAACTGTTTTTTTACCGAATGGGAAAAAAGAAAATTGACCAATGATACAGCAAGCCTTTGCCCATGGAATGCCAACAATGGTTAGCAGTGCAATTAACCCTGTGAGCCACCAGGCTAACCCCATCAAAAAACCGCCTAAAATAAACCATAAAATATTACCCAGTGTGCGCATATAACATCCAAGGCATGATTGAAACAATAGTATAAAGTAAATTTTCATTTACTCTGACTGATGCTGACATCGCAATACTACCCCAACATCTACAGTTTTAATGCTGAAGGGGAATTTCTCGGCTACTTAATTAATAAAATCAATCCGGCTGGCTTGATTATGTCACGCATAGATTTTTAAGGTCCCAATGCGTATGCAGTTATCGAGAGCCGATTATTAGAAGGGCTTGATGCGATGAAGGGCTTGATATTGGAGGTTTCATGCAAAATCATGATGATATAAGTCGCAAGATTTTAGGATTTCAAAATAGCAGTGCATCTTAAAGTTCCAGCTTAATGATTAACATTGATGAATACTTCTTTTTGTAACAATCTTTTTACAAAATATATTGGAAACTTTTAACAAATTACAATTTAAATTCTGTTAAAATCATTATAATCGATAAGTAAGTTTTTTTGCCTGTCGAGGTTTAATTAAATTGATGCGTTTTTTATACTTTAAGGATAATACAAATGATACGTTCTGCTCTGCTAGCGGCTTTAATCGCAATGACATTAACAGCTTGTGGCGAAAAACCAGCTGAAGAAATGCCAGTTATTGAAGAAGCTCCAATTGTTGAAGAAGCTCCAATGGTAGAAGAAGTTACTGAAGCTCCAGTAGCTGAAGAAGTGCCAAGTGAAGAAGTGCCTGCTGCTGAATAATATGCTCACTAATAGTTAATCTATTAATTTGCGTTTTAATAAAAGCCGACTACTAAGTCGGCTTTTTTATTACAAGTTGCTTTACAATTTAAATTGAAAACTACAATGAACGCCAACCAAATCCAGCTTCCTGTGTCGCAATGCCAATCCAGTCAACGTCACAATTAAGCGCTTGGCTTAACGCACTTTTAGCAAGCGCCTGCGTGTTATTCTTTGCACTTAAGTGCGCCGCAATAATGTGTTTAAGTTTACTATTATCAAGCGTTGCCAATAAATTAGCTGCACTTTGATTATCTAAGTGTCCCAAATGACCTCCCACTCTTTTCTTTAAAGCGTCGCTGTAAGGGCCCCTTTCTAACATGGATAAATCATGGTTACACTCTAAGACTAAAGCGTCGCAACCCGTTAGTACTTGTTGTATGTGCGGCGTAGTAATGCCGACATCGGTTAAAACACCCAATCGATGTTGACCATCACTAAAAACAAATTGTGTTGGCTCTCGAGCATCATGGGGGACAGGAAAAGGGGTAATTTGAATCTCACCAATTACAAAGCTAGTGTGGCTATCAACCATCTTAATTTGAATCGGCGTTTTTGGCAGATAACGAGACGACATAATGCGTGTACCATGTGAAAGCCAAACAGGAATATTCAGTTTTTCGGCTAATTTAAAAGCACCTTTGGCATGATCGTCATGCTCATGGGTCACCAAAATGCCTGAAATTTGATGTGGTTCTAGCATTAATCGCGCTAGGCGGGCAATCGTTTCTTTAACACTAAATCCACAATCTAAGAGCAAGCGTGTAGAAGCTTGCTCTATCACCATGCAATTGCCAGAACTACCACTACCAAGCGAGGCAAAACGCATAGAAAATCACTATTTTAATTGATCATACAATAAGGAAATAATGCGGTTTGCTGTCGTACCAGCATCCGAATTGCCCTCTTTGTCGACTATATTCACTTGTGTGCCGGTATCAGTCTCGGAAACTTTAATTGTATATTTCTTAGCTGGATCAGTCTTTTCATCTTTACCCTTCCAGAATTTCAACTTATCGATAATTGTGTCTTTTTCTTTTGGTATTGATTTATTGTCAATCTTTTCTTCATCATCTTGCCAAAAAGCCAAGGTATCAAATAATCCTTTTTTCTTTTTCGGCGCACCAGCAATATCAACATCAGCGTAGCGAACATAAAACATGCCTGCCGAACGGTCCTTATCTTCCACCACAAAACCTACGCGGTCTAATGCTAGACCAACCCGTCGCCAGCCGCGGTCATAGCCATCTTTTAGTTTAAGCGTTACGCTTTCATTCGCTTCTTTAACCACTTCTGCATGTTGCTCTTTAACAGGATTATTGGCAATTTGTTTTGCTTGTTCTTCAGCCACCCCTAATTTAACCATCAAACGGCGCAATAGTTCTGCATCTAAGTCTTGCTCAAACTCATCTACTTTAATGGTTCTATCGGATTGATCCGCTCTATAACCAGTATCAATCTCACCCAATTGGGTTTGTATTTTTTGTTTTCCATCATCAGGCGTACCTGCAACCGTACGATGTGTCATGAAAATTTCCGTTGTTCCTTTTTGCTCTCCGCGCTCTAAGCGAGTGCGAAACTTGCGTCGATCAGCGAGCCCAGATAACCCATCTAACCATTTATCAAAACGTTCACCATAACCTCTGGAGTCACTCTCAACTTTAATATTATCCGAACGGACCCACTCAGTTTCCATTACACCCGTCTGAGAATTTTCTAGTCGAACGGCAAAACCTTGATCCAACCAAAACTCACGCATCACAGGCCAAACTTTTTCAGCTGGCGCGTCAACAACCAACCAGCGTTGTCCACCAGCTCTTTCCATCCGCACACCTTCTGGATTACGCAATACCTGCTCAACACCGGGCTCTTGTCCAGCTTGTCCTTCAGTATATTCAGAATAACTAGTGCTGCCACTTACATTGTAAGCATCGCTAGAGTTCAATGAAGTTAAATCTGGCGGCACTTCCAAAGGACGCGCACGTCCCGTCCCTTTTTTATAATCTGCAGAATTATCAATGAAAGGGATTGAGCCGCAAGCACTAAGTAATGTTGTTAATAAAACCAGTCCTATTATTTTGTTAAGATCTTTCTTTTTCATGCGTTCCACCTTTTATTTAACTCCTGCTGCGTTCATTGCTGCCCGTAATCCATCATGAAACTTTGCTGAACAGCGTACCATCGGCAAACGAATGCCAGATTGAATCATGCCCATTTCATGTAATATCCATTTCACTGGAATTGGATTTGCTTCTACAAATAGCTGTTGATGTAGCCCAAATAATTTTGCATTAATTGCACAAGCTTCTGCTACCTTTCCAGACCTTGCTGCAAAACACATATCGCGCATTAGTTTTGGCGCGATATTGGCTGTAACAGAAATCACACCATGTCCACCTAGCAACATCAATGCTAAACCTGTTGCATCATCGCCGCTGTAAATGCCGAATTCTTTTGGGGCGCGTAAGATTAAATCCGTTCCCCGCTCAATACTACCTGTTGCATCTTTAATGCCCACGATATTAACTATTTTAGCCAGCCTAAGCGCTGTATCATTTGCAATATCACACCCTGTACGACTTGGCACATTATATAAAATCTGCGGCACATCAACTGCTGCAGCCACAGCTGCAAAATGTTGATATAGACCTTCTTGTGTCGGCTTATTATAATAAGGCGCAACCAGCAAACAAGCATCTACGCCTGCTTTTTTTGCTTTAGCGGTTAATTCAATGGCTTCTTTGGTTGAGTTTGCACCTGTGCCTGCAATGACTTTAACGCGCCCATTGGCATGCTCAACAGTGGTCTTAATTAACAGATTATGCTCATCAACATCAACGGTAGGCGCTTCGCCAGAAGTGCCAACAATTACGATACCATCAGTGCCCGCATCAACATGAAAATCGATTAGCATACGTAAAGAACCTAAATCCAACTGGCCATCTTCAAACATTGGGGTGACAATTGCCACCATACTGCCTTGCAACATATAAAAGCCTACAAATTTTAAACAACCTACATTTTAACCGAACTGAACTTAAAATTGTGAAAAGCGACGCAATTCGCTTGGCTTTAACGGTGCATAAAAATCAAACCAGAACCTTTATATTAAAAAGTTATTAAAATATAATTACATATTCTTTGTTTGTATATAAAAAGCTGTTTATAGTATCTGACTTTCTATCATGAATCTTATGAAATATTGTTCCAATAAAAAAATGATTTTACCTTATTAATGACTGTATTCAACTGCGAAGGCAATATGAAACACGTTATAATCACACAATTGATTGATTGATGACATTATGGATTTGAAAAGTTATTTCATTATTTTAATTGGCACTGTGTTAGTCAATAACATTGTGTTAGTCAAAATTCTAGGGCTATGTCCTTTTATGGGCGTTTCTAAAAAATTAGAAGCGTCGATTGGCATGGCTGCTGCAACTGCGTTTGTATTAACAGTTGGCTCGATGACAAGCTGGGTGATCGATCACTATTTATTACAACAATACCAACTAGAATATCTGCGCACATTGTCCTTTATTGTCGTCATTGCCAGTGTTGTACAACTGACTCAAATGGTGATGGAAAAAAGTTTCCCTATCTTGTATCAAATGTTAGGTATATTTCTACCCCTCATCACCACTAATTGCGCGGTGCTCGGCATCCCGTTATTGAATGCACAAACCGATAATGGTTTTATTCATTCTGCCTTATTTGGCTTGGGAGGTGCTGCTGGCTTTTCAATGGTACTGATTCTATTTGCTTCTTTACGCGAACGCTTAGAAGCCGCTGATGTCCCATCTCCGTTTAAAGGTTCTGCTATCGCAATGATTACCGCCGCTTTAATGAGCCTTGCTTTTATGGGTTTTGCTGGTCTAGATAAACTAACGTAACCAAATATTAATTTAGATAAATAGTTGGTCTCGAATTTTTACCTCAAAAAGAGTATTAAAATTACACTAAAATCATTATGTTAATTGCTTTATACATCATGCTTGGCTTAGCGCTCTTATTGGGTGCTGTATTAGGATATGCCGCGCTTAAGTTTAAAGTTGAAGGCGATCCGCTCATCGCACGGATTGATGCTATTTTGCCACAAACGCAATGCGGGCAATGTGGCTATCCTGGTTGCAAACCTTATGCAACAGCGATTGCGAATGGTGAAGCGGATATTAATCAATGCCCTCCAGGCGGTGATGAAGGCGTGCATGCGCTTGCAGATTTAATGGGCATGGAATACAAGCCATTAAATGAACAGCACGGTCAAACCAAACCAAAAGCAGTGGCTTTTATTGAGGAAGATGTGTGCATTGGTTGCACATTATGCATACAAGCTTGTCCTGTAGATGCCATTTTAGGGGCAGCAAAACACATGCATACCATCGTCGCTAGCGAGTGTACTGGCTGTGAACTATGTATAGCACCTTGCCCTGTTGACTGCATCACAATGGAAATCATTGAAGAAACGCCAGATAACTGGAAATGGAAATACCCTACAATCCCAATTAAAGCAGTAATCAATCTGTAACTGATAGAACGACAAATGAACGCACCAATTAACTTAGCAGGCTTATTGAAAAAGACCAAAGACGTATTTCGTTTTCATGGTGGCGTTCATCCGCCTGAAAACAAAGCGCAATCCACCCAATTGCCCATTGGTCAATTGCCTATGCCTGAAAAATTGGTATTGCCACTGCGTCAGCATATTGGCAACATTCCTAAAATCAAGGTTGCGATTGGCGACTATGTGCTTAAAGGGCAAATAATTGCAGAAGCAGAAGGTGCTGTTTCTGCGGCAATTCATTCGCCAACGTCAGGCATCATTAGTGCCATTGGTGAAGCTATTATTCCGCATCCTTCAGGATTGCCAGATCATTGCATTACCATTTTGCCTGATGGCAAAGAGTCTTGGATAGAGCGCCATCCGCAAGATTGGCGTACCGCAGACATTGGTACGTTAATTAGTAGCTTGCGTCTATCAGGTATTGTCGGCTTAGGCGGCGCAACGTTTCCAACTCAAATCAAATTGGGCACAGGTAAAGCGGCGATTCACACGCTTATTATTAATGCGGCAGAATGCGAACCTTACATTACTTGCGATGACATGCTCATGCGTGAATATCACGCAGAAATTGTGTGTGGGATAACGATTGTGCAGCGTTTAATTGGCGCAAGCAATACCATGATTGGCATTGAAGACAATAAGCCAGAAGCCATCAAAGCAATGCGAGCCGCAACTGCTAACACATCTATTCAAGTCAAAATAGTGCCAACACTTTATCCTAGTGGCGATGCGCGACGATTAGTACACTTGGTCTTAGGGCAAGAAGTGCCGCATGATAAACGCTCTACCGAAATAGGCATACAAGTATTTAATGTTGCTACTGTGTTGGCGCTTTATCGCTATTTTGAGTTTGGTGAGCCTGCCTTAAGTAGAGTGGTCTCGATGACGGGGAATGTTGAACAGGCGCAGAACTTTGAAGTATTGTTTGGTACACCATTAGTCGATTTAGTTAAAGCCGCTGGTGGCGCAAAAGCAGACACCAGCCATTTCATCATGGGTGGTCCAATGATGGGCTTTCATTTGCCTAGCGAAAATGTGCCAATTACCAAAGCAGCTAACTGCATTATTGCCGCTTCTCCAACCTTATTTGAACCGCCACCACCTGCTATGCCATGTATCCGTTGCGCACGTTGTGCTGATGCTTGCCCAGTCAACTTGCAACCGCAAGAGCTCTACTGGTTTGCGAAATCAGACAATTTTGAAAAAGCGCATGAATACAATTTATTTGATTGTATTGAATGCGGCGCATGCTCCTATGTATGTCCTAGCGACATTCCGTTGGTGCAATATTATCGCTATGCCAAAAGCGAGATTATTGCGCTAGATAAAGCAAAAGAAGCCGCCAATATTGCGCGTGAGCGTAATGAATTTAGACTCGCGCGAATTGAAAGAGAAAAACAAGAGCGTGCGGCTAAACATGCGGCTCGTGCTCAAGGGGCTAAAGCAACTGAAGCGACCATTGACAATTCAGCGACAACGGATAAACAAGCAGCTATTGCCGCGGCCATTGCACGTGCAAAAGCACAAAAAATGAAAGATGCACTACCTAAAAACACAAGCAATATCAGCGATGCAACGAAAGCTGAAATTGCAGAAATTGATGCGCGTAGAGCAGCTGCAGGATTAACGGAGCAAGCAAAAGATAAACAGCCTGCTGTTGCAAATGAAGACAAGCAAGCCAAAATAGCTGCTGCGATTGCTCGCGCCAAAGCACAAAATGCAAATGCAGCAACAACCAGCAAAGATGCGCCAACAAAACTGTCAGTAGTCGATGCTGACAAACAGGCTAAAATTGATACTGCGATTGAACCAGCAAAAACATTAAAAGCAGCAGTGGCACCGGCGCCAACTGATGAAGGCAATACAAAACCTGTCGCAGATTTAGAAAAGCAAGCTAAAATTGAAGCCGCCATTGCTCGTGCCAAGGCGCAAAAAGTCGCGGCATTAAAAGCAAAAGAAGACCAATCAAAGGAATAGTTTGAACCGCTCACCTTACATTACGAATGCGCCAACGGTCAGTAGCATTATGTTGAAAGTACTCATGGCATTGGTGCCTGGCATTATTGTCTATGCGTGGCTATTTGGCGGCGGCATTTTGATTACATTGGCATTAGCGACTGCAACTGCTTTGATAACAGAGGCGCTGATGCTAAAACTGCGTAAACGGCCATTACAACCTTTTTTATCAGATTACAGCGCCATTATTACGGCATGGTTGTTAGCATTAGCCATTCCGCCACTCGCGCCTTGGTGGTTGATTGTCATTGGCACTGCTTTCGCCATTATCATCGCCAAACAACTCTATGGCGGACTTGGTTACAATCCATTCAATCCTGCTATGGTTGGCTATGCTGTGTTGTTAATCTCATTTCCAGTCATCATGACCAAATGGCCAGCAGCGCTTAGTCTCGCACAAACAAAACTCAGCTTTATGGATCAATTCCATTATATATTTAGCGCCGCATTACCAAGCAATGTGACTATAGATGCCGTCACTTCTGCGACACCTTTAGATTATTTAAAAACCCAACTAAAACTCAATCAAAGCATGATAACTATTCAGTCTGCGCCTATTTTTGGGGTGTTGGGCAGCAAAGGCAGTGAATTGATTGCACTGGCTTATTTGGCCGGCGGCGTATTTTTATGGCAACAACGTATTATTACGTGGCATCTACCCGTTGCTTTTTTAGGATCAATTGCAGTTATTGCAGGTGTATTTTGGTTAATTGACCCTGCGCAGTTTGCCAATCCAGTGTTCCATTTATTTAGCGGTGCCAGCATATTTGGCGCATTTTTTATTTTAACTGACCCAATCAGTGGACCAACTACACCCAAAGGTAAACTGTACTTTGCAGCAGGTGCAGGCCTAATTACATATTTGGTTCGTGTTTATGGCGGCTATCCTGACGGCGTTGCTTTTGCTGTTATCTTTATGAATATTTGCGTACCGCTGATTGAAGTGTATACACAGCCTCGTGTGTTTGGACATCAAAAATAACATGGCAGAAACCGTACTCAAACACGCCACAAAAACCGCACTCACGCTAGTTGCGTTTGCATTTACGTTTACTTTGTTGATGACCGTGGTTTATCAAATGACTAAAGGACCCATCGCCAAGAGTGAAGCCGCAGCACGCATTGCATTATTCCAGCAAGTGATTGCGCATGACCGTTACGACAACACTGTGTTAAAAGACACGATTAATCTTGCACCTAGCACTTTGCTGGGCAATAAGAAACCTACGATTGCGCATATTGCCCGCATGAATGGGGACCCAGTCGCAGTGATTTTAGAGGCTATTGCCCATGATGGTTACAGCGGTGACATTACATTATTAGTGGCGGTTAATGTTGATGGTAGCTTGTCCGGTGTGCGCGTGATCAAACATACTGAAACACCAGGTCTGGGTGATTATATCGACATAGCTAAATCAACATGGATTAAACTATTTGATGACCAATCACTCATCAAAATCAGTGTTGCCAACTGGGCTGTAAAAAAAGATGGTGGTACATTCGATTATATGGCTGGCGCGACTATCACGCCGCGTGCTGTGGTGACCGCTGTGTATAAAGCGTTGCAATACTTTGAAGTACATAAAACGACATTGTTGCCAGTAACTGAAACAGCAAACATGATATCAACAGAGGTCAAACAACATGAGTCAATTTAAAGACATTACCGAAAATGGTATTTGGAAACAGAATCCTGGGGTCGTCCAGCTACTTGGCTTATGTCCGACACTTGCGGTGACGACCACTGTAGTCAACGGCGTTAGCTTGGGCTTAGCAACAGCACTGGTTATGGCAGCGGCGAATGGGACCGTTTCACCTGTGCGTAAATTTGTCCCAAATGAAATTCGATTGCCAGTCTTTATTTTGGTGATTGCAGCGTTGGTTACCGTGATTGATTTATTGATTCACGGCTTTGCAGAACCGTTACATAAAGTGCTCGGCATTTTCATTCCGCTGATTGTGGTTAACTGTATCGTATTAGGCCGTGTTGATGCATTTGCGGCAAAAAATCCGCCATTACCAGCTATTTTGGATGGTTTTATCATGGGCATCGGCTTAACCTTAGTGCTGGCAACGCTTGGCGGTATGCGCGAAGTGTTAGCAAAGGGCACTTTGTTTTCAGGTTTAGATTTAGCGTTAGGCGAAAGCTTTAAACATGTCGTCTTGACCGTTATTCCTAATTATCAAGGTTTTTTATTAGCGGCTTTACCCCCGGGTGCATTTCTTGGCTTAGCTTTTTTAATTGCAGCTCACAACTGGATGGAACAGCGTAAAACGTCTAAAAAACAGACCCCGAAACCAACAAACAACGCGTCACTTAAACCTGCGCATTAATCTGCGTTTGATTGGCGATGGATAGCAATGAACGCGGATAAACGATTAAAAATTTTTCAACGCTTAAGTAATGCGATTCCAGAGCCAACTACTGAGCTTGAACATCACTCAACCTTCGAGTTATTAATTGCTGTTATTTTATCGGCGCAAGCCACTGACAAAGGCGTCAACATCGCAACCCGCAAACTCTATGCGGTTGCTAATACGCCACAAGCCATTGTTGATTTAGGCATTGAAGGCTTAGAACGCTATATTAAAACCATCGGCTTATATCGTGCTAAAGCCAACAATGTCATTGCGTGCTGCCAGTTACTCATCACGCAGCATAATAGCGAAGTACCTAATACGCGCGAGGCCTTAGAAGCTTTGCCAGGTGTGGGGCGCAAAACAGCGAATGTGATTTTAAATACTGCCTTTGGTCAGCCAACGATTGCCGTTGATACGCACTTGTTTAGACTTGGTAATCGCACCAAACTAGCCACAGGTAAAAATGTGCTACAAGTTGAAAAAAAATATTTAAAAACGATCCCACCCCAATATTTACAAGATGCACATCACTTATTGATATTGCACGGCAGATACACATGCACCGCGCGCAATCCTAAATGCGGTGAGTGTTGCATTGTCGATCTATGTGAATATAAAGATAAAGTCATTCCTAAGCCGCATTTAATGGCAGGTGCCTTGGTTGATGGAAGCGAGCCTCGAGCAAGCTAGCGAACAGCAAGCAAGTTAAGGTTAACATTAAGGCATCTACACATTAAAGAGATAACAACATGAGCTTATTCAATCCATCACGCGATGAAGTGCGTGACTTCTTTTTTAATAGTTGGGCTAAATTTAAACAACAACAGCTACTAACAGATTTAGAAAAAATTGCCATTAGCGTCATTCAGATGCATCCGGAATACCATATTATTTTAGATAAGCCAGCACAATATAAACAGCAGGCTTATTTTCCAGAACAAGGCGAAACCAATCCATTTTTACACATGAGTTTGCATCTATCTATTTTAGAGCAAATCAGCATTAACCAACCGATTGGGATTGCTAGCATTTATGAAAGCTTGAAAAACAAATACCAAGAAGAACATTCTGCCCAACATGATGTCCTAGATTGCTTGGGTGAAACAATGTGGTTAGCGCAACAGAACAAAACCAGCATGAATCCAGATTATTATTTAGAATTGCTGCACAATAAGATTGGTAAAAGTACACAATGACCAGCACTAATGGCACAAAAAATCATGAAAAAAAGAATACTCTTGCCAAAAGTCATGCACACGATTGGCTAAATGAGCACGGCGACTATCTTTATCGCTTCGCATTAGCGCGTTTACGTGATCCGCATCAAGCTGAAGATGCGGTGCAAGACACTTTTATGGCTGCGATTAAAGCGAATAACTTTGCCGAACAATCGTCAGCACGCACTTGGTTAACGGGTATTCTTAAACATAAAATCATTGATTTTATGCGCAAAGATGCTCGTGAGATAGTCGCCTCAGACCTCATGTCAGAACAAGATGCTAACATGGATGCGTTTTTCGATAAAACCGGTCATTGGCAAGAGCAACCTAAAAACTGGCAGATGCCTGACGGCGAGCTTGAACAAAAACAGTTCTTTAAAATTTTACAATCCTGTTTAGATAAAATTCCGAACAAACTTGCTACTTTATTTATGATGCGCGATGTGCATGAAACCGATAATGAAGAAATTTGTAAGGAACTCAACATCACCACGACCAATGCTTGGGTTATGTTATACAGAGCTCGAATGAGCATTCGAAAATGTTTAGAAATTAACTGGATTGGTCATTAAAGAAATGTTGAAATGCAAACAAGCTAGTCAGTTATCATCACGTGCCTTAGATAACAAACTATCTCTGCGTGAGTTTTTTGCATTAAAGTTTCATCTATTGATTTGTGAGTATTGCGCACGGTTCAGTCAACAATTAACAGCCTTAAACATTGCTATTAGCAACGCAGGCAAAACCATTGAAGGCGATACTAGCATTAGATTGCCAAGGGGAACAAAGAACACAATTGCTCAATTATTAAATTCTCAACAATAACTAACTGTTTTACTGTAAGAAACTTTTTAAACGCTATCATTTACATTAGATTAAAGGAAATTATTATGAACGTTACTAAAAAATCAATCGCATTAGCAGTAGGTGGTGCATTTGCATTATCTTTAAGCGCAGCAACCGTTTCAGCAGTAGAAAATCCTTTTGCCATGAAAACACTTTCAAGTGGCTATCAAGTAGCAGATAACCATGGTGACAAAGGCGCTGATGGTAAATGTGGTGAAGGTAAATGCGGCGCTGAAAAAAAAGCAGCTGACGGCAAACGTGGCGCTGAGAAAAAAGCAGCTGAAGCCAAATGTGGCGCTGAGAAAAAAGCAGCTGAAGCCAAGTGTGGCGAAGGTAAGTGCGGTCACTAATTAAGCATGGGCTTAATACGTACTAAATGTCTAAATTAGCTGACATTAATGGCGTTGGTTTGGGGTTAAAGCGCGAGCTGATTCCTCAAATTCAACGCCATTTTCAACATAAAGAAGCCGATGCGCTCATCAGTAATATTGATTTTGTTGAAATTGCCCCAGAAAACTGGCTGGGTGCGGGTGGTCAATATGCAGAACAATTAGCGTGGTTTGTCGAGCGCTATCCGATTGCATGCCATGGACTTTGTTTATCATTAGGTGGCCCCGATCCCTTAAATACCAATTTTTTAAAACAAGTAAAACAATTCTTATCTGACCACAAAATTCCGTTATACACAGAGCATTTAAGCTACTGCAGTGATTTCTATCAAAATAAACCTGGCTATTTATATGATTTATTGCCGATTCCGTTTACTGAAGAAGCGGTACATTACGTCGCCAATAGAATCAAACAAACCCAAGATATATTAGGTCAGCGCATCGCAGTTGAAAACGCATCGTTTTATCTAAAAGCCCCCATTGCGACCATGGATGAATTAACGTTTTTAAACGCTGTACTCACTGAAGCGGATTGTTGGCTACATTTAGATGTTAATAATATTTATGTCAACAGCATAAATTTTGGTTTTGATGCCAGTGATTTTCTTAAAGGTGTGCCAGCAGAACGCATCGTCTATAGCCATGTAGCTGGCCATTATCAACAAAAACCTGATTTATTAATCGACACTCACGGCACAGATGTGATTGATCCTGTATGGGCTTTATTAAAAGAGGCTTATGCTTTGTTCGGTAAATTTCCCACCTTATTGGAGCGCGACAGTAATATTCCGCCCATTGAAACGTTGATGCAAGAAGTGGATAAAATTATGGCGTTGCAAACGGCTGCGGCCAATGTCACACGCTCCACTCAGTCTGCAGTGTAAGATGCTGTCATAAAACCATGCTAGATTTCCAACAATATCAATACGCTTTTACTGCTCATATTCGCGACCCAGAAAACAATCCAATACCAAACAATGTGGATGAAGAGCGCATGGCGGTGTACCGAGAGGGTGTCTATCAGAATATTTTTGAATCTGCTTCGGTTTGCTTTCCAGTTTGCCAAGCGACTGTTGGAGGCAAAGATTGGCATTTAACAATAAGAAGATTTATCGCTAGCCATCAAGCTAGTTCACCGATATTTAGAGAAATACCAAAAGAGCTCGTTACGTTTTTAGAAACAGATATCGCAACACCAGCTTACATTAAACAACTCGCACATTATGAGTGGGTAGAACTCGCCGTTAATAGCATGCCAGACGCAAAATCTGATTTGAGTGAAACGCCTGATTTACTCAATGAGATTCCCGTATTAGTACCAGCGCACATGTTGTTGCAATACGATTACCCCGTGCAAAAGATCTCTGCGACATTCAAACCAAAACAAACCGAAACCACGCATTTGCTGGTATTTAGGAATGTGGATTATGCCGTTAACTTTATCGAGCTTAACCCGATGGTTTATATGTTGTTAGCACTGGTTAAGCAAAGTATGACTGGGCAGGAAGCACTGATTGCTTTGGCTGAGCAAATGCAGCATCCACAACCTGTAGCCATTATTGAGTTTGGAGTTGGGGTGTTAGGCGATTTAATGAGGCAAGGAGCAGTATTGGGCAGTCGTAAGTTAACCAACACTCAGCGGATTTAGTGTCCGTGATGGTAACGCTTCTTACCTTTACGTCGTTTGTTGGGCGTTAACGCACAACACACCTGCATGCCCGTTTTAAATGCACCTTGTGCGTATGAGTAGCGTAATCAACCAGTTCTCAACAGGTAGCCAGCATTACAGATTTTTTCTATTCAGGCGCTTGATGTTGATTGCTTTTATGCCCTTGTATTGAGGTGTCCAGATGTCATCGTTGGCGTCAGCGATTGCATACGCCGTGGATACCTAACAAACCGTCCTGTTTGGATTTTCTGTTTGCATTTCTGTGTAGCGTGATTACTTCTGATGTCGTCGTTCAGGACGGCAAATGCTCGTCAATATTCCTATTTTAAGGGATGCTTACACGTTTGCTTTACCTATTCGATATACAAATAGCCCGCCATCAATGCACAATGGAAGGTATTGGCCAATGTTAATCGTTGTGATGCATTTATATTTGACGTATCCAAACAACGCTTATCGCCTAATTCTCTTACCTGTTCTTGGATATTAGCTGGAACAATCAATACTTCACCATTCATATAGAAGTTAGTTTGATTGAATAATAATTGTGACTTTAAATCTAACCATAAAGATTGCTCAGCCAGTAATTGATACATCTCATTAATAGACAATGCATCAATTGCAGTTTCAAAGAAAACATCAGGTTTAGGCTCAGTCAAATAACGGCCAAGAAAGTCGCTGACAATGGTTTTGTCCCATGTGATTTTTTGTAACATGATTTCCACTTTTTTGATCATAGCGTCACTGATCGCGGCTGGATGTTGTTGCAGGCCTAAATCTGCATCTTCATATAGACCATCAATTTGAATCGTATCCTGCAAATGCACCAGAAAGCCTTCGATTAGCTCTTGCGTTTTAGGCACTCTAAAACCGATTGAGTAAGTCATACAATGATCATCTTCAGATACGCCGTGATGGGCAATATTCGGTGGTAAATAAAGCATATCGCCAGGTTCTAGTACCCACTCTTGTTCTGCTACAAAATGCTTCAATAATCGTAATGGTACGTCATCGACTAAAGTTAAATCTGGTTGAGTATTAATTTTCCAACGCCTTTTACCGCTGCCTTGTAGTAAAAATACATCATAAGAATCCATATGTGCCCCAACAGAACCGCCTATTGGCGCATAACTCACCATTAAGTCATCCAAACGCGCATGTGGAATAAAATTAAATTGACTCAATAATTCAGCTGCTTCAGGCAAGTGATGGTTCACGCTTTGAACCAATAGGGTCCAATCTTTTTCTGGCAAAGCGGTAAGTACATCCTCATCAAATGGACCATGTATTAAGTGCCAAGCGTGATCAATATTTTGTACAATTCTAGATTGCACATCTTCTTCGCAGGCTAGGCCAGCCAGCTCATTTGGCGTTAATATTCCTTGGAAATTAGGGATGGCTTGGCGAATAAGCAGCGGTTTTTTTTGCCAATAGTCGGCTAGAAATTCTGCGGGCGTTAGTTGGTTTAATAGCGGTAATGGATTATTCATATCAGCATTTTAATCTCGTTTGAACAGCATTGAAAATTATTGCATCGATATACAAGCGGGTATATAGTTATTATTACAAAGTATTCACAATTCAATTGATGTTTCTTGGGAGAAGTTGCAAATGAATAAGCCTGTTGATGGTGGAGTAAAAACGTTTCATGGCGGATGTCCGCATGATTGTCCTGATACTTGTAGCATGGAATACCATGTGCAAGATGGAAAATTACTTAAAGTCACAGGCAATAAAGAACATCCCATGACGCGTGGCGGTTTGTGTGTGAAGCTCAAAGATTACGAAAAGCGTCACTATCATCCAGATCGATTGCTTTATCCAATGAAGCGTGTTGGTGCTAAAGGTAGTAAGCAATTTGAACGCATTAGTTGGCATGAAGCGCTTGATACTATTTCGAGTAAATGGAAGGCCATTATTGCTGAAGATGGTCCGCAGGCGATTATGCCCAATAGTTATTTAGGCAACCAAGGCTTGGTGCATGGTTTAAATGGTGGGGATTCTTTTTTTAATCGCATGGGCGCAACCGTTACTGAGCGGACGTTTTGTGGTGAAGGCTCTTGTACTGCGTGGTTATTAACAGTAGGCCCAACTGCTGGTGTTGATCCCGAAAGTTTTGCCCACTCAAAATACATTGTTATTTGGGCCTGTAATTCAGTTAGCACCAATTTACATCATTGGCACATTATTCACGAAGCGCAGAAAAAAGGCGTTAAAGTAGTTGTGGTTGATTCTTATGCCTCTAAAACAGCGAAAGAAGCTGATTGGCACATTGCGCCAAAACCAGGGACTGATGGCGCATTAGCAATGGCAATGATGCATGTGATTATTGCAGAAGGTTTGCAAGATCAAGATTATATTGATCATTATACGCATGGCTATAAAGAACTAGCTGAGCGAGCTAAAACGCGTACACCAGAATGGGCTGAAAAAATTACTGGCGTACCAGCTGACGATATTCGCAAGTTCGCCCGTGAATATGCAACGACAGCACCAGCGGCTATTCGCTTGGGCGTGGCTTTAGAACGCAATTACGGCGGCAGTCAAGCGATTCGCGCCGTGAGTTGTTTACCTGCACTTATCGGTGCATGGCGTTATGTTGGCGGTGGCGCATTGCAGTTTCCAGTATGGGAACATCCGTATAAATTTGATGTGATTTGTCGCCCAGACTTAATTCCACAAGGCACACAAGTGGTCAATAATTTGCAGTTTGGCCGCGCTTTATTAGGCGAACTCAATCTTAAAACGCCGATTAAATCTGTTATGGTATGGAACACCAATCCACTAACTCAAGCGCCAGAGACCGATAAAATTGCTAAAGGATTAGAGCGGGAAGATTTGTTTACTATTGTTGCGGATCACTTTATATCAGACACCGCAGCCTATGCAGATATTGTGTTGCCGGCCGCGATGGGTGCCGAGATGGAAGATATGGTACTGTCATGGGGGCATTTGTATTTAACTTACAATGAAAAATGCATTGAACCGCCAGGCGAAGCCTTGCCGAATCAAGAGATATTCCGACGGCTAGCTCAGTTAATGGGATACGAAGAGGATAACTTTAAATGGAGCGATGCTGAATGTCTTGAGCATTATGTAGATTGGAGCGCGCCAACATGTGAAGGCATAGGATTAGACTATTTACGTCAGCATGGTTTTGCACGCTTAAAAGATTTTGGTGACAAAGATGTGCGCGCACGCCATGCAGAAGGAAACTTCCCAACGCCAACTGGCAAATGTCACTTTTTGATCGAAGGTGCTAAAAACTTTGTTGCTGGCCCTTTCCGTCAAATGTACGAAGGTTTTCAACCCGGTGAAGATTTAGATCCGCTACCGGATTATTTGGAATCTCGCGAATCACTCGCAACCAATCCTGAGTTGGCCGCAAAATACCCACTCAGCATTATTTCACCCAAGAGCCATGCGTTTTTAAACTCTTGCTATGCCAATATGGATAGTCAGCAAAAAGCACAAGGCGAGCAATTTGTCATGATGAATGCTGCCGATGCTAATGCGCGAAAAGTGAAAGAGGGTGATACAGTGAAAGTGTTTAATGATCGTGGTGCATTTGAAGGTAAAGCGATTATTACTGAAGATGTGAATGCGGGGATTATTGTGGCTTCATTAGGTTATTGGCGGCAGTTGAATAAAGGGACGGTAAATTCCATTAGCCTAGCTGAGTTTGGGGATATGGGGCATTCGGCTAGCTTTTCGGATAATTTGGTAGAGGTGGGGTTGGTTTAAGCTTAACTGATTCAAGTGCTTTTTTTAAGCTTTCCTTTTTTGACTATAAAAGCGCTGATTCATATTTTTTGACATCTGTAGTAGCCTTCTTCGCTTGCGTTAAAAGGACAACTTGCTCATGGTTGTTCTTTTCATCTGCAATATTTCATTTGTATAAGAATGACGGCATTTTATTACAAGAAAGTTTAAAACTTATTTAGATTTAGCCATTGATTTTTTTAACGAAGCCAACAGTCGCCATCAACACAATACCGCCAATGCCACTAGCTGCAACTGTGACCTAATGTAACTTAGCTTAAGTTTTTGAATAAAGCACCACCGATGTTGCCAACTACTGCAGATAATAACCTTTGAACAATCCGATCCATCGTACTTGTCTTTATATCAACGTTGTCATGAATGTTTTATTGCACCTTCGGATATAAAGTTAAGTTTCACTTTGCTAGCAAAGTGATGTTTGTATTCTATACTGAGTTACGGGGTTGGCTGCGATTCACCAATTACAGCCATATAAATTAATATTTCCTGATCATTTTTGTTATTAGTCAGTTTTTATTTAGAATGGCAAAAAGACGGCTGAGGCGAGGCTTTGTGCGATACGCGAAATCAGCCGTTGTGACTTTTCTGCTAGGGCAATGGCATAAAGGTCGGTTCTGCCTATCATTTTGCCAAATTCTCTTTCAAAGCTTAAATTACGATCTGTTTCGCTGATTTCATTGGACAGCAGGTATAGATTGCCATTAGCATCACGGCTATTAGACAGTTTCCACGCAGCGATTTCGATGTTGCGAGCGACGTTGTAAATGCTTTGCGGGTCTAGGTTATCGGTGAGATAAAACGCTGTTTTATTGTTATGTGCTTTGACTAACATGGTCTGCAAGCCGACGATAAAAGCTAACACACGGTCACCTTGAAAGTCAGCATCAAATGTTAAAAAGAGCGCCTCTATATCTTGTTTGTTTTGCAATTGTTTAAACTGCCATTGATGCTTGATTATTTCATCAAAAATGGATGAAGTTCTTTTTTCAGCGTTGGAAAAATTACTTTTTGCTAGTTCGCGTGGATTGCGTTTATACAGCTTAATCATTAAGGTACGCAAACTTTGCGTATTACTTTCTAGTTCCATATCTGCTATGCGGTCGAAATCTGCTTTAGCTAACTGATTAATGCTACTAGTGTCGGTGCGATGTGGAATAGTGTGCTTGCTAAGCGGGCTGTTTGCACATGCACTCAATAACAAGAAACACCATAATAAGAGAAAAAGCGCGGCAATCAGTTTCATGCGGCCTCTTCATTTTGCTCGCTAACTGTCCGCGATTGTGGGAATATGATGCTGAAAGTACTGCCTTGACCAAGGTTGCTTTTTACATCTAACTTTGCTTTATGGCGATTAAGGATATGTTTAACAATGGCCAGCCCTAGGCCTGTGCCACCGGTGTCGCGACTGCGACCGTTGTCGACTCGATAAAAGCGTTCTGTTAGTCTGGCAATATGTTGCTCTTCAATACCGATGCCTGAATCGGTGACGCTGAAAACTGCTTGTTTATTTTTTAATTGCCAACCAATGCTGATGCTTCCGCCTTCTGGCGTGTAGCGCACGGCATTGGTTACTAGATTGGTAAACGCGCTTAATAACTCTTCCCGACTACCTTTTATATTGAGTGTGTCTACTGCATTGAGATGAACGATATGTTGGTGGTTGCTCAACGCATTGGCTTCATTCTGAATCATGGTTAGCAGCATTGACATATTAATAACTGAGCTTGACGGCACTTCATTATTGCTTTCAATGCGCGAAAGTGTGAGTAAATCTTCAATAATGAACCGCATACGGTTTGTTTGGGTAATCATCAAGTCAAAATAGGTTTTTGTACTTTCTGAAACGGCGCCTTTAGTATCGAGCAACGTTTCTAAGAATCCACCAACTACGGTTAATGGTGTACGCAATTCGTGCGAGACGTTTGCAACAAAGTCTCGGCGCATGGTATCTATTTTTTCTTGCGCTGAAATATTGCGGCAAATGAGCAGTTTTTGAGCAGTGCCAAATGCGATTAACTGAATTTGTAAGGTGGTTTCTGCAAGTCGAGCGGATTTGATGACAATCAGATCATCGTGATTATTGCCTTGTAAATAGGCAATAAACTCACCATAACGCACTAAATTTTGAATGGGTTGGTTGGTATCTTTGCTGGAATCTAGACCTAGCAGTAACTCTGCAGGTGGATTGCACCATTCGATTTCATCGCGGTGGTTGAGCACAACAATGCCATCCGGCAGTGCGCTGGTTGCGCGCTTAAATCCTGCAAGCGCGGAGACAAGTTCTACTTCTGATCTGGTATTTTTACGCTGATGCTGGAATAAGCCAGAAAAAATAATTGCCCAAATCCCTTTGCCTTCTGGTACTTCATTAGCACTAGGTGATTTAAGCCAAATTTGTAATTGATATAGCCAATATAGATGATGGATGATGTATATAACGAGCGCGATACATAAGAAGATGAGCGCTACAACCAAACTCTTTGCAGCCCAAATGATAAAAGAGGCGCTCAATAGACTTAAGCCTAGCCAAAATGTTTTCCACCTAATATCTGACACGTTTGCCTATTCATACAGTGTGCACATATTATAGTAGCATTTGCAGCCAGCTGTGCAGTTAGATTTATGTTGCGGTTGTATTTAATTTTTTAAGGCTGAAAGTCGGTAACCAGCACCGCGAACTGTTTGAATTAAACTTTCATGACCTGAGTTTGATAGTACGTTTCTTAACCGACCAATATGAACGTCAACGGTACGGTCTTCAACAAACACGTGATTGCCCCATACTTTATCTAGGAGTTGACTACGTGAGTGCACGCGCTCTGGATTGCTCATAAAGAAGTGTAAAAGTCTAAACTCAGTTGGTCCCAATTCTAATATTGCTCCGTTGCCTTTAACCCGATGCGTAATCGGATCCAGATGCAGTCCTTGAACCTCAATTGGATCATCCGTCATTTGAGCTGCTCTGCGGCGTAGTACCGCTTTGATGCGCGCGTTGAGTTCTTTTGGACTAAACGGTTTAGTAACATAGTCATCTGCGCCCACTTCTAATCCACGTACTTTATCAAACTCATCACCACGGGCGGTTAGCATAATGATGGGAATTTGTTTGGTTGCTGTATCGGCTTTTAGTTTACGCACAAGTTCAATACCACTCATCCCCGGCAACATCCAATCCATTAGAATCAAATCGGGAATCGTATTGCGCAATAGCTCTTGTGCATGTTCAGCACTAATCGCCCGTATTGTGGTGTGGCCTGCTAGCGTAATACTTAATGCTAATAATTCCTGAATCGCAGATTCATCTTCTACAACTAATATATTTGCAGGCATTTTGCCTCCACACTTTAAAATAATTTTGACTGATTATGTGACCATAATATTTCAATATTATGACATTAGATAAAAGATTATGCCTTTATCGTAACATGTGAATTGCCATTTTCTGCATTTTGTATTCGGTGGATTCAATTGGACAGTGCAATTTTCATCATGTTGGTTGGAAGGGTGAGAAGTAGTAGCATCGATATTTGTTGATCAATCAGTCGGAATTACACAGCTAAAAGACACCCCAATCGCTTAAGCCAAGCACAGTTGAAGTCTAGCTAACGAAAGCTGTTAATGCATTGCGTATTGATACAGCTACTTGGACGGATGTAAGAGAAGAATTGCTTGAAAAATAAATGCCTGAACAATTAGCGCACAGGTAAAGAAAAGCCATGAGACTATTTATCATCAGATCTATGTGGATAAACGTGATCAAGGCTTACTCTGTGGGCTGCCACAAGCAGCTTAATAAATGCGATGACAAATTTGATTGGCGTGGCATCATTGCTAATCGACGATCAATTGATGTGCGTCCTGGTATGGTAGAAACAAGAGTGCGTGTTGCGGATTGGGAAGCTGACAACATTATTGGTCAGAAACACAAAATGGTGATTGTGAGTTTAGTAGAAGCTAACGTAGGAATAGCCTTCCTTCAGAAGATGACGTATAAAACGGCAGATAAAGTGAATGCGACAATGCTCAGACTGACAACCCATCTCAAGTGATAGTACGACCATTGCCAGTGACAATCGGCGTGAGTTTGCAGGACATGAAAAGGTAATAAAGTGTGGATGTGTTGACTTTTACTTTGTACATTCCTATTCATGATGGGAAGGGGATGCACAACTTAAAACACGAATAGTTTAATCAGGCAGTCTTTGCCAAAAGATTGCGACTTTAGAGCGATTACAGTTTAAAGAGATTGAATCCGCAATGAGAGGACTCAATCATGGTGCTAGAAAAAGGCATGGATTTAAATGGCTATACCAAGTATATTTAGCACCACCCGGCGTTGCACTTCATGCTTTAATCCGCCCAGTAGGTAAGTTAATATTCAGTATAAGAAAATAGTTATTTAAAATATAGGGAGCAAGATAGTGGGATTTTTAGCAAAGGAAAACACAATTGCAGGGCCTAGCTTTAATCGCTGGCTTGTACCGCCCGCAGCATTGGCAGTGCATCTATCGATTGGAATGGCGTATGGCTTCAGTGTTTTTTGGAAGCCACTTGGTAATGCATTAAAAGATGCCTCAGGTAATCCGATTGAAACCTGTGCCGCGCATGCCACTACTTTTGCGGATAAATTAGCGGGTACAGGCAAAGCGTTATTTGCAACAGATTGTAATTGGACGCAGTTTGATTTGGGTTGGATGTTTACTTTATTTTTTGTCTTGCTCGGTTGTTCAGCGGCTTTATTTGGTGGCTGGCTAGAACGAGTAGGACCCAGAAAAACAGGCTTTGTTTCAGCAATTCTTTGGGCTGGTGGTCTATTCATTTCCGCCTACGGTATTTATGTTCATCAACTATGGCTCTTGTGGCTGGGTAGCGGCGTCATTGGTGGTATTGGTTTAGGCTTGGGATATATATCACCCGTTTCTACATTGATTAAATGGTTTCCTGATCATCGTGGCATGGCAACCGGGATGGCGATTATGGGTTTCGGCGGTGGTGCCATGATAGGTTCGCCGATTGCAACCAAATTGATGCAACATTTTTCTACAGCCGGTGGAGCAGGCGTATGGCAAACCTTTGTCGTGCTCGGGATTATTTATTTTATCTTCATGATCAGTGGCTCATTTGGTTACCGTATACCCCCAACAGGATGGAAACCAGTTAATTGGAATCCGCCTGTAGCTACAGCCAATGTCATGATTGCCTCTAAGCATGTGCACTTAAATAAAGCCCATAAAACACCGCAGTTTTGGTTGTTATGGTTAGTCCTTTGTATGAATGTTTCTGCTTGTATTGGCATTTTAGGAGCGGCTTCTCCCATGCTGCAAGAAACGTTTGGTGGTGCATTAATTGGTCAACCTGAGCTTGGTTTTGCAGACGTTAAAAACGATAGTACCTTGTCGGCAGCCGCTGCTTTAGTTGGCGCTGGTTTTGTCGGATTGATTTCTGTTTTTAATATTTTTGGCCGTATCGGCTGGGCATCATCTTCAGATAAGTTGGGACGCAAACGGACTTATTTTATTTTCTTTGTTTTAGGGGTATTTTTATATTGTTCAGCGGCCTATGTTGCAGGCTTTAAATCTTTGGCGCTATTTGTTGCTTGTTTCTGTGTAATTTCGTCTATGTATGGTGGTGGTTTTGCTACCATTCCAGCCTATTTGGCGGATATGTTTGGCACGCAGTTTGTGGGCGCGATTCATGGGCGATTGCTAACTGCGTGGTCAACTGCGGGCGTTATAGGGCCTGTGATTGTTAACTATATGCACGACACTCGTTTGGAGGCTGGCGTGCCTTTTGATGAAATCTATGCGCCGATTATGTTAGTCTTGGCTGGCATGATGGTAATCGGATTTGTTGCTAACTTGCTGATTAAACCAGTAGCGGATAAAGATTTTATGACCGATGCTGAGCTGGATGCTGTTCGCAGTGCGGGACATGAAAAAACCATCATAAAATCTACTACAGTCATTGCAGCAGAACAATATGGCGTTGTGATGTGGCTGGCTTGGGCGGCGGTGTTGATTCCAATTGCTTATGGCATATGGAGCACTGCACAAAAAGCATGGTCATTATTTAGTTAGGATTGCTAATCGCTTGCTATGGTAAACGCTTAAATAGCGTAAAATATTATTTTGGTGAATTGTTGAGAATGTTTTGGATAAAATAGCAATAAATTTAGATGGCTCAGGCAAGAAAATTGGTATTGTGATGTCGCGTTTTAACAGCAATATTGGCGAAGGTTTGCTCAATGCATGCTATGCGGAGTTGTTGAGGCTTGGCGTTGCTGCGGACAATATTCGGATTGCAACGGTGGCTGGCGCACTAGAGGTGCCATTAATTTTGCAACACATGGCATTAAGTGAGCAATATGATGCCTTAATCGCACTTGGTGCAGTGGTCCGCGGTGAAACCTATCACTTTGAGATCGTCGCTAACGAGTCAGCACGTGGTATTTCTGAGGTGCAGTTAAATACAGGTGTACCCGTCGCTAATGCTATTCTAACAACGGAAAATGATGAGCAAGCCATGGTGAGAATTGATGTTAAAGGTGCTGAAGCAGCACAAGTTGCGATTGAAATAGCGAATTTGGTGCATGTACTATGAGTGATGTAACGTCTCAAGTCAGTGCAAAAAAACGCAAGCCTAGTCGCAATCGCCATAAATCTCGAGAGCTGACTTTAAAAGCGATTTATCGATTCATGATGAATAAAAGCGATATTAAGCAAATCTTTTTAGATATGAAAGATGACCCTGATTACAATAAAGCCGATGAGCCTTATTTCATCGTTTTATTACAAGGTGTGTTTGAGCAGCAAGAAGCGCTGGATAAACAAATTACTACGTTTATTGATCGCGCTTTAGAAGAGTTAAGTCCGATTGAGCATGCTATTTTAAGAGTTTCATCTTATGAGCTGATTTTCGATATGAGTATTCCGTATAGAGTGGTGATTAATGAAGGCGTTGAGCTGGCTAAAACTTTTGGCGGCGCTGAGGGCCATAAATATATTAATGGTGTGCTTGATAAAGTGGCTGAATCCGCTAGGCCACAAGAGTTTAGAAAGTAACTTTTCCCAATGCAGTTGAGCCAATCATTGATTTAACAGATGCGATTTCTTTGGCTAGTCTTGCCGATGTTGGATGGGATAATGCACATCATGAAGGGTTTCAAGATGTCATTTCAATCACTGAAATTAATGAGGTACATGAGCCGTTATTCGTAAAAGCAATGGGGTCAGCTTTGCTAAAATCAGATCTGCCAGTAACCCTCGTGCAGGAGTTTATGGAAATTAAAGAACAACGGCCTCGATTACAGATAATAAATGTAAAAGCATGCAGATGCTCTATTGACGCATGATCAAGTCATGATCAAAATTAGTCGACACAATGAACAGCAGGCTTTGGTGACAAAACGTGCACAGCATTATTGCTTATCGTATGTTGTGGTAGTGACTGCTCGCTGCTGAGTGGGAAGCCAATAGATGCGGATACAAAAGCATTAATTCATCAGGATGAAATTGAATTGCTAGGTGTGAAAATGGAATTTTGTTTAGATTAACTTCAGTTGTAAATTGATTAAAGCTGATGAGGGTGGAATCCTTGTTTATCTACCCTTAAATAACTACCTTGTTCATACCAATCGCCTAATACCCAGCGCTGGCAAACGTGTCGACCTATTTGATGTTGGTGCAACATGGGGCGATGCGTGTGCCCATGAATAAGCGTTGGATAGTCATAACTAGCCAATAGCTGCGTGACCGCATTGCTGTTGACATCCATAATGTACATTGATTTGATAGCCTTTTCTTGAGCACTTTTCTGACGCACTGATTCAATGTAATCCATGCGATAGGATAGCGATTGACTCAGAAACTTTGTTTGCCAATCCTCACTGCGAACTTCTGTTCTAAAGCGCTGATAATCAACATCATCAGTACATAAAAGATCACCGTGACTTAACAGTGTTGATTGCCCATACAATAAAACGAGCGTCGGATCGGGTAAGATAGTGGCATTAGTTGCGTTCGCAAAGCCATCCCCAAGTAAAAAATCTCTATTGCCGTGCATCACGAATAATGAAACCCCCTGTAAACTTAGTTGCTTAAGAGCATCAATAATTGAAGCTTGTATGCCATGCTTGATGGCATCGTCACCTGCCCAATATTCAAATAAGTCACCCAAAATATAAAGCGCATCTGCATGGATCGCAGTATGCGCTAGAAATTGAATAAAAGCGTTTATGACGTTTGGGCGTGATTCACATAGATGGCAGTCAGAGATGAATAAACTATGATCCATGTGAATGCGTTAACTGATTAACAAACAATCGCTTTTTCAATAATGACGGGTTCTACAGGCACATCTTGATGGCCTGCGATAGTCTTTGTTTGCACCGATTTTATTTTATCAACAACATCCATACCTTCAACAATTTGCGCAAACACGCAGTAACCCCACCCACTAGACGTTGGAGCGCTATGGTTTAAGAAATCATTATCATTGACGTTAATAAAAAACTGGCTGCTCGCAGAATGTGGAGCAGAAGTGCGCGCCATGGCAACCGTATAGCGATCATTCTTTAAGCCGTTATCTGCTTCATTTTTAATTTCTGCTTCAGTTTTCTTTTGCTTCATTTTGGTGTCCATCCCACCACCTTGAATCATAAAATCATCAATCACGCGATGGAAAATTAAACCATCATAAAAGCCATTTTCTACATATTGTAAAAAGTTGGCAACCGTCATTGGCGCTTTTTCAGCGTTAAGTTCAAGCGTTATATCGCCAAAGTTAGTAGTTAGTTTTACCACGAGAATCCTTAGAATTGAATAGATGCGCCATTATGGAGCTGTAACTTTTTCAAGCAACTTAACGCTATTGATTTTAATAAGCTTGGTTGGAACATCACTAAAGCGAGATACTTGACCCGTTGGGACAAGACCAATCTTTTTAATGACATCCATACCGCTAATCACTTGGCCAAAAACACAGTAGCCAATCTGATCTGGCTGCGGGCCCTTATAGTCTAGAAAAGCATTATCATTGAGGTTGATAAAGAACTGAGAAGAGGCTGAGTCTGGATCCGCTGTACGTGCCATCGCAATCGAGCCAACTTTATTTTTTAAGCCATTGTTGGCTTCATTTTTAATTGAGTCGCGCGTTGGCTTTTCATACAAGTCACGTTCAAAGCCGCCACCTTGAATCATAAAGTCATTAATGACACGATGAAAAATCGTTTTTGCATAAAAGTCATCTTTAACATATTGCAAAAAATTTGCAACAGTAGCAGGGGCTTTGGCTGAATATAGCTCAACAATAAAGTTCCCCTCGCTGGTTTTAAACTCTACTTGTGTGGCAGCATAGCTATTGGTCGTTGCTAATATAAACAAAGATAAAGTAGCAAGTAGCCAATAGTTTAGTTTAGCTTTCATGATGATTATGCAGCACCCTCGTAAATGATTTTCCATTGCTTATTTTCATGTTTCCAATATTGACGTTTACGCATTTTGTTTTGTAATGTAGGACTTTCATACTGTTGATCAAAGTTAATGACAACTATCTGATCGGTATTGCTGGTTACTTTATTTGTATCAAGGTTGTGTATTGGATAACTAAACATACTCACATTGCTAATTTTTACCGTGATTTTTGGCTTTCCAGCTAATACGCGCTGTTTATGAGCAGACCACTCAGCTAGTTTGCCATCGCTATAAAAGAAGTTTTTTGAGTAGTTGTCTAAGTATGCATTCGTGTTCTGAGATACCCAGTCAGCACGCCAGTTTTCTAATGCTTGATTGAGTGGTTTTATTTCAGCTATATTATTTATTGCGCTACTGTTGTCAGTCCATTGAATAGAGTTAGAAATAATAACTGGGATATTGCCAGTTTCTAATATCGGTTGTAATTCTTTTAAGTCAGGGTTGCTAAGTACAACACATCCATCACTTGCTCGTGGTGGGCGGCTATAAGTGTCTTTTGGTGTGCCATGCAACCAAATGCCTGAACCTGTTTTTTTATGATAGATATCTAGCTCGTTGGGGTAGTTGAGTGGATACGCACCTTCACCATAAAAGTCAGATAAAGGCGTGGTTAATCTTGCTTTGGAAAAATATAATCCAATGGGGGTTCGCTTATCGCCCTCAAAACTTTTATCAGTACCATTTTTACCTATCGTAATATAGTAGTCAGCCAAGTACTGCAGGCCGGCAGCTGATTTTTTATAGACAAATAATCTAGATTTAAAAGTGTCGACTAAAATAAGATGTTGTTGTTCAGCATTCATTTGTACAGATAAATCGGGCACTAGCCGTTTATTGTCGTCAGAAAAATAGTGGCTAACACGGGAGCGAGCTTCTTCACGCAATCCATTTATTTCATCGGTACTGGATGAAATAAGTGATGCACTATTCGAACCGTATGTGCGCGCCTGAGCGCTCAATAAGTCACCGCGAATAAGGTGTCCTAGTTTAAAATTAGGTGTTGTACGAAGTAGTTCGTTCACAGTATCCATTGCTTGCGTCGTGTTACCTTCAGTAATTTGCATTAAGCTTTTGACAAGCAAGCGCTCAACAATGTCACGACTTGTTTTACTGGAAAATAGGTCCGGACTCAACTTGCTCTGATTGACTGCAGTCGCAGACCAAGGGAACAATGTGCAGCAAATCACTAACAATGACTGTATGAGTCTCATTAGCCTTGGTTTGAATGGTTTTAATAATTTCATTTTCATCATTTATTATTTGATTCACATTAACTTACGTTAAGTTGCTTTAGTTTGATGCAATTTCCTCAGTAATTAACCAACTACCATTAGTCTTCTTAAAGACAAGTGTTTTAAATGTACGAATCGCACCACCATTAGCTTTGTAATTTTGATTAAAACTTACTTTAGCGTTATTTTCGTCAATCACATTAATTTTGCGATTACTTAATTTTAAGTTGATCTTTGATGGGCCAGAAATGCGTGAACGCCGAGTGCTTTTCCAAGCACTCAAGCTCTGGCCTTTTGCAGGAGAGAAGTCATCAGCATAGCTAGCAAGGTAATTATCTATATTTTGACTAGACCATGCCAACGCCCAGGCATCTAATGCCGCATTCATGCTAGTTTCCACATTGGCTATGTTATCAACAGCTGGCTCAACTGGTTTTTTTAGCGTTGGAATTGCTTGAGACGCAGGTGTGACTGTAGGAGTAGACGTCGCTGCTTCCGCTTTACGAATTGGGCGCGATAGTGTTGCATTATTAGCGGCTATTCTTGTATTGCCATCTTTGCTAAATAAGTCTTTAATCAATAATAATTTGGTCTGCGCGCGAGAATTTTTATTATCCAGCTTTAGTGCTTTATCGTAAGCCTCAGACGCCATGCGCGCATAGATGTCACCTAGATTTTCATGCGCGGTTGCATAGCTTGGGTGCGTTTTTATCGCTGTTTCAAGTGATTTTTTTGCCAAATCATATTTGCCAGAATCGGCATATAAAACTGCCAAGTTGTTATACGGTTCTGGTAAATTTGGATAAGTTTTGGTTAAGTCAATAAATGTTGCAATGGCTTCATCACGCTTGCCGCTTTCAGCTAAAACAATCCCTTTTGTGAACAACCCTTGTGCATCTTTAGGATTTGCATCCAAATACGCATCAATCCGCTTTAAAGCCTGTTCTTGCTGACCTTGATCGGCCATTGCTGCAATATCTTTTAACTCGTCGGCAACAATTGAAGCGCTTGCAAATAAGAGGACCGCCAGTAATGGGGCTACAAGCTTTTTGCTTAAAATATTATGGATTATCATTATGATATAGTGATTTGTTAGTAATAGTAGTATTCTACCAATACGCTTGATAACATCCAATAGCCTAATACATAATTCATTGTAAATAATAATAAATAACTTGATTTTGTTGATTTTGTAAATTGTTTTATTAATCGACTTTTAATAGTAATTAAACCCATCAATTAAACCCATCAAATTTGAACGTATGTTAAAAATTTATAATACGCTGACGCGACAGAAAGAAACATTCTCTCCTATTCAAGCCAACAAAGTACGTATGTATGTCTGCGGCATGACCGTTTATGATTATTGCCATTTAGGCCACGCGCGAGTCATGGTGGTGTTTGATCTGGTTTCACGGTGGTTCCGCGCCTCTGATTATGAGGTGACCTATGTGCGGAATATTACCGATGTAGACGATAAAATTATTCAACGTGCTAATGATAATAAAGAAAGCATCGAAGCGTTGACGCAGCGCTTTATTGATGCAATGGATGAAGATGCTCACCAATTGGGTGTGATTCGACCCGATATTGAGCCGCGTGCGACAACGCACATTGATGCCATGATTGAGATGATTGGTCAGTTGATTAAAAAAGGCCATGCTTATGTGGCTGAAAACGGGGATGTTTTTTATTCAGTTAGAAGCTTTAATGGCTACGGCAAACTATCAGGCAAAAGCTTAGATGACTTGCGGGCAGGTGAACGCGTAGAGGTCGATACCTTTAAAAAAGATCCTATGGATTTTGTTTTGTGGAAGTCAGTCAAGCCAAACGAGCCAAATTGGCGTTCACCATGGGGTGCTGGTCGTCCAGGTTGGCACATTGAATGTTCTGCCATGAGCGGACAACATTTAGGCGCGCATTTTGATATTCATGGCGGTGGACAAGATTTGCAATTCCCACATCATGAAAATGAAATCGCGCAAAGCGAAGCGACCCACGGCTGCCAAATGGCGAAATACTGGATGCATAATGGTTTTGTGCGGGTTGATGATGAGAAAATGTCGAAATCGCTAGGCAATTTTTTTACCATCAGAACGGTTTTGAAAAAATATGATGCGGAAGTTGTGCGGTTTTTCATACTGCGCGCGCATTATCGTAGTCCACTTAATTATAGTGATAAGCATTTGGATGATGCAAAAGCAGCATTGACTAGGCTCTACACGGCTTTGCGCGGAACAGATATTGATATTGCAACAGTTAATTGGAATCACCCTCAAGCCATTCGATTCAAAGCGGCAATGGATGATGACTTCAATACACCCGAAGCGATGGCGGTGTTGTTTGAACTAGCCAAGATGAAAACAGATGAATCACTAATGTTGTTAAAAGCTTTAGGCGCTGTTTTGGGGTTGTTGCAGCAAAATGCGAATGAGTTCTTGCAAGGCAGAGTGATTGACGGGGTATTAAAAGAGGTGAAAAAAATTAATGATGTGAGTGATGCTACGGATGCTGGTGGAGAACAATCAATCAATAGCAGAATTGAAGCTCGGACATCTGCCAAAAGAGCCAAAAATTTCGTAGAAGCCGATCGCATTCGTGCCGAGTTAACAAATGCGGGTATTATTTTAGAGGATACTCCACAAGGCACGACTTGGCGTAAGGCTTAATTGAATGTATGGCTAGTTTTCATTAAAACCAAGGGATGAACTGGCTTTTAATGCGCTAGAATAACGTTATTCAGTTTGATAGAAAGTATTGCATGCCAGTGAATCTCCCCATATTATCCGCTTCTTCATTACTACCCATAAATGGCGTTACGTTGGGCTTTGCCGAAGCGCATATCCGCAAGCCAAACCGTAAAGATATTGTAGTCATTCAATTAGTTGAAGGTAGTCATGTTGCGGGCGTTTTTACCCAAAATCGATTTTGTGCGGCACCTGTCATTGTTTGTAAACAACATTTAGCTAGTAATAGCGGTATTCGCGCTTTAGTGGTGAATACAGGCAATGCCAATGCGGGAACGGGTGAGTCAGGATTGCAGCATGCGAATCAAAGTTGTGATGCGCTCGCTGAGTTATTAAACCTAAAAAGCGAGCAAATCTTACCGTTTTCTACAGGCGTTATTTTGGAACCACTGCCAGTGGCTAAGATTATCGCTCACTTGCCGATCGCCATTGAAAATGCCCAAGCTAATCATTGGTTACATGCAGCGCAAGCGATTATGACCACGGATATTGTGCCCAAAGCCACTTCGCGCCAGTTAATCATTGGCGGTAAGACCGTCACGATTACGGGCATGAGTAAGGGTTCTGGCATGATTCATCCTAATATGGCCACCATGTTAGGATATTTAGCGACGGATGCAGTGATCAGTAAACAGGCGTTAGATGCCATTATTCATTATGCTGTGAATAAATCATTTAATTGCATTACTGTGGACGGCGATACCAGCACCAATGATAGCTTTATTATGATGGCGACCAATTTGGCTGGGCATGCAGAAGTCACGCCAAGTAGCGAAGACTTTATTGCTTTACGAGATGCCATGACTGATGTATCTATTGAGTTAGCGCAAGCGATTGTGCGGGATGGCGAAGGCGCCACTAAGTTTATGACGATACAAGTTGAAGCCGGTAAAAATGAGGCCGAATGCCGAAAAGTGGCTTATGCCATTGCACATTCGCCTTTGATTAAAACCGCTTTTTTTGCCTCCGATCCTAATTTAGGACGCATCTTGGCGGCAATTGGCTATGCGGGTATTGATGATTTAGATGTGAGCAAATTATCACTGTATTTAGGCGATGTATTGGTCTCAGAAAAAGGCGGCATTGCTGCAAGCTACAAAGAAGAACAAGGCGCTGCTATTATGAAAGAAGCCGAGATTTTAGTGCGCGTCGTGTTGAATAGAGGCAACCAAACGGCGACGGTTTGGACTTGTGATTTCAGTTATGACTACGTCAAAATTAACGCTGATTATCGTAGCTAAGTAGGCATCAGGTGACACAACAACTGGAAAGATTAATTGCGCACGCTGAAACTGTGTTGATTAAGTTGGACGCGTTTTTGCAGCCCAAGCCGCAAACTGTTGATTGGAGTGCGGTCGCTTGGCAGTGGGTATCTGTCCAAGGGGTCGGAGCATTGCAAGCTATTCCTTACCCACATCAAATGCGCTTAGAGAATATTCAATTTGCCGATAGGCAAAAGGCAGAGGTAGTTAGAAATACACGGCAATTTTTACAAGGCTTAACTGCTAATAATGTGTTATTGACAGGCGCACGGGGTACTGGAAAATCATCATTAATTAAAGCGTTATTAACCGAATTTTCAGCGCAAGGGTTGCGCTTCATTGAAGTCGAAAAGCATGATTTGGTGCATTTGCCAGAAATTGTTAACCTCATTAGAAATCGACCAGAAAAGTTTATTATTTATTGTGATGATTTAACTTTTGAGAGCAATGATATTGCTTATAAAGCATTAAAAGTGGTATTAGATGGTTCATTAGCCAATACGTCTGACAATGTGTTGGTTTATGCGACATCCAACCGTAAGAACTTGATGCCAGAAATGATCGTCGATAATTTGGCGACGACTAATGAAGGTGGGGAAATTCGACCAAGCGATTCCATAGAAGAAAAAACGGCTTTAGCTGAGCGTTTTGGTTTATGGCTGTCTTTTTATTCTTTTGATCAAACTGAATATTTAGCGATTGCAGCCCATTGGTTAGCAACTTTCGATATTGATTTTGATGATGACGCTAGCAAAGCTGCGTTAACTTTTACTTATACCCGTGGCGCTAGAAGCGGTCGTATCGCTTATCAATTTGCGCGTGATTATGCAGGAAAGCTAAAACTGCATGCGTAAAGTCACGCATGTTTCGGTGGCAATCTTAAAGAATGAACGCGGTGAGTTTCTATTAGCCAGTCGGCCGGCAGGTAAGCCATGGGCGGGTTGGTGGGAATTTCCAGGTGGAAAAATCGAAGCGGGTGAGTTGCCAGAACAAGCACTAGCACGAGAGCTGTATGAAGAAATTGGCGTTGTGCCAACGCAAGTTCAGCCGTGGCTGCAAAAGCGGTTTGATTATCCTGCAACCCATGACTCTCAAGCAAAAACAGTGCATCTACACTTCTTTTTTGTCACAAAATGGCAAGGGAATTTAATCGCAAAAGAGGGACAGGCGCTGAGTTGGCAAATGGCTGGTAATATCACTGTGGAACCAATATTGCCGGCAAATGTACCGATTATGAAGGCCTTAGCATTGCCCTCTATTTATGTGATTACTCATTTGGCTGAGTTGGGTGAGCTTGTTTTTTTTGATGCTTTGCAGCAACAGTTAACAGCTGGGGTGCGATTAATTCAAGTCCGAGAGAAGCAACTTGATTACAAAGCGCTGTCTCATTTTGCATCAAAAGTAAAAACAATAGCGCGGCCATTTGGCGCAAAAGTATTGCTCAATGAAGCCATTGAATTGGCTGTTGCGCTCGGCTTGGATGGCGTGCATTTGCCGAGCAAAGCATTGTTAGCACTTAAACATAAACCTGCTGACTTGTTAGTTAGCGCTTCATGTCATCATGCTATCGAGCTCGCACATGCACAAGAGTTAGGACTAGATTTTGTAACCTTGTCACTCGTTGCCGATATGAATCGTTGTCCAAAAGCTAACGTATTGGGATGGCAAACCTTTTCTAGCCTTATCAATAGTGTGGCGCTACCTGTTTATTCTTTTGGTGGTATGCGTTTGAATGATTTACCACAAGCGTTAGCAAGCGGTGCGCAAGGCATCGCAATGTAACAGTTTACTTGCAGCGTTACAGCTACAAATCTTTAACCGGTGCAGTCACCGTTTTTTCGATGATGTTGCCTTCTTCATCTTTAAAACACAATCTAAAAACGACATTATTATCGATTTCTAAAGGCGCTTTTAAATCAAATAGCATTAAATGAAAGCTGCCTGGTTTGAGTTCAACCGGTGTATTTGGCTCTAATATTAATTCATCGAGCATGCGCATTTTCATCACACCATTATCCATAGACATGCTATGAATTTCGACTGAGCCTGCAGTATCAATCGCTTCAGCATAAACTAAAGTGCTTTTGGTGGGACTGTTGAGCGTCATGTATGCGGCACCTATTTCTTGACCTGGCGCGTTTTTGCGCACCCAAGCGTCGGAGATAGAAATCTCGGTATTTGTTTTGCTATCACATGCGCTTAGCGCGAATAAAATAGTTGAAATAAGGATAAATGGAATTAGTTTAAGTTTTTTCATTATGTTTTGTATACCCGCTTTGGTTAGCCTTGTTTAGTTTAAATCGTCAGAATCGGTAGGAATTACTTTTTCTGGAATTCGGTAAGATTCATTGGCCCAGTCGCCTAAATCGACCATTTTGCAGCGCGCTGAGCAAAAAGGACGGTATTGATTTTCAGGGCTAAAATCGGATAGAGCTTTACAGCTAGGGCATGGGACTTGTTTTGTTTTTTTAATAGGGGATTGCATAGTTTTTACATTTTTCCATAGAACTTATTCAGTCTAACTCTATTGAATAGACGCTACTTTACATTTAAGTTGCACAGGATCATTTTGAAATCAATATCATCATCGCAGCGTGTCGATTTATTATTAAAATCGATATTGTAAAAGTGTACATTAATTGCATATTTATTGGCGCTTATTTCAGGAAAATAGGGGCAGTTGCCAAGTACTTCTATTTGCAATAATTGAATGGGCTTTGTACCAGTTAGCATTTTTTCATAAACGCCCTGTTTAGCCTGATAACTTTTTTCTATGCCGCTGGCGCGCAGAATATGCAGAATAATTTTAATGCATTCGTACATGGGTAATAACTGATGTAACCAAATGTCAAAATCATTATTACGTTTTTCAGGTGTTTGATTTAGCCAGTAATGATAAGAAGGTAAATCAAACTGACATGCGCCCCCTGGAATGCTGGTACGTTTCTTAATCCTCATCAACCATTCATTATCGCGCAAAGATTGGCCAATCTTGCTACTCTCGGTACGTAATTTAGCTGCGCTGGCTTGTGTTTCTGCTAATGTTTTGGTCAAAACATCGGTGGCGATATTGGGATTGCCGAGCAAGTTTTGCATGCAGACTATTTGTCTATCTAGCTCATGCACAATGTCTAGTTTGATATCGGTGCGCTCAATCAGGTCCAGCATCTGTAGTAATAGAATGAGCGCGTAATGGTGGTTGTACTCATCTGTAGCCTTAACGTGAAACAGCACTTTTTTGAAAAGGTCTTCTAGCCTTAATAGCGTGCGAATACGTTCATTAAATGGAAATTCGTAGCGAGCCACTTTGCTTAATGCCTGCGGTCCAGAATGATCAATTGGGATAGGTCGTGGATTTTTTTTGCGAGCAATGTCAGTGGTAATGTATATTTTATGTAGTGCGTTAATTTTTTGATTTAACTCTTTTATATTTCCAGTATTTTCAATAACATCATCTGCCATTGCTAAGCGGGTATAACGAGGAGTTTGCGTCGCGATTATTTTGTTGATTTGCGGTGTCTCTAATTCACTACGTTCTTTAACACGTTTGATTTGAGTTGCTTCATCACAATCAATGACTAAAACTTTATCGATAATTGTCGTATACAGGCCATCCTTTTCTAATAAAGGAATGACTAAAATTGCATATGTTGATTGATTATGCCTATGTAATTGTTTAACCGCTTCATCATAAATCGCTGGATGCAAAAGTGCGTTAAGTTTGGTGAGAGCTTCCTGGTTGTCAAACACTAATTGGCGCATTTTATTACGGTCTAATGCGCCATCTTCTGTTACATAGTCCTGACCAAAATTGGCAGCAATGTGCGTCACTAGCGGTTGATTGGCTGCGGTGAGCTGGTGTGCAATTACATCTAAATCAACAATAGGCACGCCAAGCGCTGCAAATGCATTGGCGGCTTTTGATTTTCCGCTACCTATTCCACCTGTTAATGCAACGATAAACATAGAGTCTGTTGAAATCTTAAGCAGCGTAAAAGCGATCGAGTTGTTGGCCAAAAAACAAAGCAGCAATACCACCGAGCGCTAAAAAAGGGCCGAAAGGAATAGTTGCTTGACTGGATTTTCCCTTCAATACAATGAGCGCTATGCCGATCACTGCGCCTAGTATTGAGCTTAATAAAATAATGGCAGGAATCAATTGCCAGCCAAACCAAGCGCCTATCGCCGCTAATAATTTAAAGTCACCATAGCCCATTCCTTCTTTTTTGGTCACTATTTTAAATAGCCAATAAATCGACCATAAAATCAAATAGCCAATGATTGCGCCAATGACGGCCGATTTTAAATCAGTGAACCCTCCATTTAAATTGAATAGCAAACCTATCCACAACAAAGGCAACGTAATGTCATCTGGTAACAGCTGCGTATCGTAATCAATAAACGTTAAGGTAATCAATGCTAATGTGAAAATAAAAGCAAATAGCGTGGTGAAAGTGCCGCCAAATTGGTAGACAATGAGTCCAAATAAAGCGCCAGTCAGCGCTTCGACAAAGGGATAGCGCATGCTGATTTTTGATCTACAATTTTTACATTTTCCAGCTAAAAATAGATAGCTGATTATCGGGATGTTTTCCAGTGCAGTGATTGAGTGATGACATTTTGGGCAACTTGAACGCGGCAATGATAATGAAAATGGCGTTTGTGCTAAAACTTCTTTACCTTGGAGTATCAAACAGTTGTTATGCCATTCGCGCTCCATCATTTTAGGCATTCTGTAAATAACGACATTCAAGAAACTCCCAAGCAATAAACCTAATATGACAGCTAGGCTAATTAAAATAATAGGGTCATTATTAAAAATAATGAATAAAGAATGTGCAAAATCAAACATAGTCTTCTCGGGTTGATGTAAACTTTCTGTATCATCTCACCGTTAATTAAACTATGCAATGTTGTAAAAAAAGGGCGTGTAAAGTGCTTGAAATAAGCGTGGCAGACCTCACTTATAAATTATTGCTAATATGATGAGTAAAGGAATCGATAATGAACGACCAACATGATTTGCAAGCAGAGTTAGCTGACTTAATTGAGCTTGATGATGCCATTTTTTCTAAGTGGAACGAGCCGATTGTTTGTCGCGTAGAAGTTGATTTGCCAGGTTGGCTGACACAGCTCGCTGGTGGTAAAGAGTGGGAAGTGTATAGCGAAGATGAGGACGAAACTTGTATCAGCTTTGCCATGCGCGAAAAAGCGACTAAAACCGCAAAAGTTGCAGAGGTTACCTTGTATCACAATGGTTACGCTGTGGTCGATGTAGATGGTCAAGCACTATTCGATGGTACATTGACTTCTGGTACGAGCGACTGTGCGCATTTAACCTACTACCATGCAAATAGCGGCGAGCCTGTTACGTTGAATTGATTAGGCTTGATTGTCGATTTAGTATTGTCGCGCAACAGCAAAAGCTGCCAGCTCTAACATCGCCGTTTTGTATTCAGACTCAGCAAAACGCGCGATAGCAGCGCAAGCTAAGTCGACCTCTTTCTTCGCCACGTCCAGCACATAGTCGGCCGCATTCGTGGCAGCAACCGCTGCAAGAACAGCTGGCACATCGACTGCGGCCCCTTGTTCGATTGCTTTGCGAATCACCGCGGCTTGCGTTTCGTCACTATGAAGCATCGCATATAACAGCGGCAGCGTTGGTTTGCCTTCTGCTAAATCATCACCCAAATTTTTACCAATTTTGTCAGCATCGCCATTGATATCCAATACATCGTCGACCAATTGAAAAGCGGTTCCTAAATGCATACCGTAAAGTGCGAGCGCCTCTTCATCTTCTTTATTGTAGTGTTCACTCATCACCGCACCTAATCTGGCGGCCGCTTCGAATAGTTTGGCTGTTTTGTAGTGAATAACACGTAAATAAGCTTCTTCAGTTACGTTTGCATCGTTTAGATTAAGCAGTTGTAATACTTCACCTTCTGCAATCGTATTGGTCGCATCGGATAAAATTTCCATCACACGCATATTTTTCAATGACACCATCATCTGAAAGGCACGTGAATATAAAAAGTCGCCGACTAATACGCTGGCGGCATTACCAAAAACATGGTTCGCTGTGCTTTTGCCGCGACGCATTTGCGATTCATCCACTACATCATCATGTAATAAGGTGGCTGTGTGTATAAATTCAATCACCGCAGCCAATTCATGCTGTTGCTTATTGATGTTACCAAACAAACCACTTGAAAGTAATACCAGTGCAGGGCGTAAACGTTTGCCGGTACTGCCGATGATATGTTCACCGATCGTGTTAATAAGTGCGACTTCTGAATGAAGAGAGTTGCGAATAACCGCATCAACGGCTAGCATATCATCGGATATTGGGGATTGAATTTGCTTTAAAGTCACAAGAAATGGTAAAGATTAAGTTGTTTAAATTGAATCATTTAATTGCCCGCATTTTATCATATAGCGTGAGATAATTCGTGTATAAGAATTTGTCAGGCGAAGATTCATTTATCATTTGCTTTATCTCATAATTTTAGTATAATGCGCGATTCAATTTGAACGTGTGAATCAAGGCTAACAACATGTACGCAGTTATTAAAACAGGTGGTAAACAATATAAAGTTGCTGCTGGTGACTACTTAAAAGTAGAAAAATTAGATGGTGATGTAGGCAGCAAAGTAGTGATTGATAAAATCCTCATGGTTGCTGATGGAGATAACGTAACAATTGGTTCGCCATTAGTTGCTGGTGCTAAAGTGAATGCAACTGTGCTTTCACATGGCAAAGGCGATAAAGTGATGATTTTTAAATTTCATCGTCGTAAACATTACCGTAAAACACAAGGGCATCGTCAAAGCTATACTGAAATTCAAATTGACGATATCAATGGTAAAAGCGCTGCTAAAGCAGAAGCTAATAAACCAGTAGCGAAAAAAGCAGCGGCTAAAGAAGCGGTTGTTAAGAAACCAGCTGCTACTAAAGCAAAATCAGCAGAATAAGGATTAGATAATGGCACACAAAAAAGCAGGCGGTAGTTCACGAAATGGCCGCGACTCCCATTCCAAACGATTAGGTGTTAAAGCGTTTGGTGAGCAAGTAGTTTCAGCAGGTAGCATTATTGTTCGTCAACGCGGCACAAAAATGCACGCAGGTGACAATGTAGGTATGGGTAAAGACCACACTTTATTTGCTAAAATTGATGGCAAAGTGACTTTTTGTACTAAAGGTCTATTAAAACGTCAAATGGTGAATGTAATCGCAGTTTAAATCTGTGCTTAAATACAAAGCCCTGCCTTAGGTAGGGCTTTTTTATTTTAAATATCATGTATACAGTAAGCAGTAAGTAGCGCAAGCTGTTAAAAAGAATCGTAGGTAAAAATGAAATTCATAGATGAAGCGACAATTAAAGTGTATGCAGGCGATGGCGGTAACGGCATTGCTACGTTTCGTCGTGAGAAATACGAGCCGATGGGTGGCCCTAGTGGCGGTGACGGCGGTAAAGGTGGTTCGGTCTATGCGATTGCTGATCGCAACATCAATACATTAGTGGACTATCGTTATACCCGTACTTTTAAGGCGCAGCGAGGTGAAAATGGACGTAAAGCTGAACAGTATGGCGCAGCTGGTGAAGCGTTGGTTTTACGCATGCCAGTTGGTACCGTTATTTCAGATAAAGCGACAGGACAAGTTATCGTCGATTTGGCGGATGATGGTAAAGAAGTACTCATTGCCAAAGGTGGTGCGAACGGCTTGGGCAACGTGCACTTTAAATCGAGTATCAACCGCGCACCACGACAATGCACGGCGGGGCATGAAGGCGAATCATTTGAACTGTTTTTAGAACTTAAAGTATTAGCTGATGTTGGCTTGCTAGGCATGCCAAATGCAGGTAAGTCGACTTTTATTCGCTCAGTATCGGCAGCTAAACCTAAAGTTGCTGACTATCCATTTACTACCTTACAACCTAATTTAGGTGTGGTGCGTGTCGATACTAATCGCAGTTTTGTCATAGCTGATGTGCCAGGATTGATTGAAGGCGCAGCTGATGGCGCAGGTTTGGGTGTGCGATTCCTTAAGCATTTGACTAGAACCTCACTGCTATTACATTTAGTTGATATAGCGCCATTAGATGGCGTTACTGATCCGGTTGCAGAAGCAAAAGCCATTGTGAACGAATTAAAAAAACACGATGAAGAGCTCTTTGTTAAGCCAAGATGGCTGGTGTTAAATAAAATTGATATGATTCAAGATTCTGAACAAGTTGTGGCTAAGTTCGTTAAAGATTTTGACTGGGATGGCCCTGTCTTTGCCATATCCGCCATTAATGGTAATGGTTGTAAACAGCTGACTTACGCCATCATGGAGTATATGGAAGCCATGCAGTTGGAACAAGAGGAAGCCAGAAATTTCGATGAACAAATCACTCCTACACAATCGTAAAATCTTTGTTGTCAAAGTCGGTTCTAGTCTTGTCACCAAAAATGGTGAGGGTCTTGATCGAATAGCTATTGAGCAGTGGGCTGCGCAAATTAGTGACTTAGTTAAACGGGGTCAACAGATTATTTTGGTTTCTAGTGGAGCGGTGGCAGAAGGCATGCAACGCTTAGGATGGAAAAAAAGGCCTGTTGAAGTGCATGAGCTGCAAGCGGCAGCGGCAGTTGGCCAAATGGGCTTAATACAGACGTATGAGAGCTGTTTTGCTAAACATGGATTGCACACGGCGCAAGTATTGTTGACGCATGAAGATTTAGTCAATCGTAAACGCTATTTGAATGCACGAACTACGCTGAAAACATTATTAAATTTTAATGTGATTCCAATTATTAATGAAAATGATACCGTGGTCACTGATGAGATCAGGTTTGGTGATAATGACACTTTAGCGGCTTTGGTGGCTAATTTGATGGAAGTCGATGCATTGGTGCTGTTAACTGATCAGCAAGGTTTATTCTCGGAAGATCCGCGCAAAAATAAAGACGCAGTCTTTATTCATGAAGAAACAGCGGGTAATGTTGCATTGGAAAAAATGGCATCAGGTGCTGGCACGAGTGTAGGCACTGGCGGAATGTTAACCAAAATATTAGCGGCAAAACGCGCGGCGAATGCGGGGGTGCATACCATTATTGCATCCGGTAATGAAAAGGATGTGTTGTTGCGGTTGCATAATGGCGAATTGATTGGTACTCACCTTAAATCAACAAAAGCAAAAAGTATTGCCAAAAAGCAATGGTTAGCAGACCATTTGCGCACTGATGGTAAGTTGGTGTTGGATGCTGGCGCGATTAATGCGGTGCAAGCTGAAGGTAAGAGTTTATTGTCAATTGGTGTGCTTGATGTGGTTGGTAGCTTCGAACGTGGTGATGTTGTGGCTTGTATGGACAGTGTCGGAAATGAAATTTCACGCGGGATTGTCAATTATAATTCACAAGAAGTGATGCGAATAAAAGGACATGCCAGTCATGAGATTGAGCAAATATTAGGCTATGTGGAAGAGTCTGCGCTCATTCACCGAGATAATTTAGTGTTACTTTAGATTGGTATGTTAGCCTTTAAGCTTGATATAGGTATTTTAAAAAGATTTTGTTAGGAAATAATATGGATAAAAAAAAACCGTTGGTTGCTATCATCATGGGATCTGATAGTGATTGGCCCACCATGAAACATGCGGCACAAGTGTTGGCAGATTTTGGTGTGCCATATAATGCAGAAGTAATTTCAGCGCATCGTACGCCAGATAAAATGATGGCATTTGCAGAGAGAGCGGCTGAAACTGGCTATAAAGCGATCATCGCGGGAGCTGGTGGTGCAGCGCATTTACCTGGTATGGTAGCAGCGAAAACAATTTTGCCAGTCTTAGGCGTGCCAGTGACCAGTAAATATTTGCAAGGCCAAGATTCTTTATTATCAATTGTGCAAATGCCAAAGGGTATTCCTGTTGCAACTTTTGCGATTGGTGAGGCTGGCGCAGCGAATGCTGGTTTGTTTGCCGTCGCTTTATTAGCGAATCAGGACGCTTTGTTAGCTGAGAAATTGTATGATTTCCGCCAACAACAAATTGAAAAAGTACAAGCCATGGAGTTAAACGAAAAGCCATGAGTTCAAATTTAATTGCTGCACCAGCGATGCTTGGGATGTTAGGCGGTGGTCAATTAGGCCGATTTTTTGTTATTGCTGCACATGAAATGGGCTATCAAGTCACCGTATTAGATCCCAGCAATGACAGTCCTGCAGGCAAAATAGCGGATGTGCATTTGCGTGCAGATTATGATGATGCTAAAGCGCTAGCGCAGATGGCCGATACTTGTGCTGCCATTACAACAGAATTTGAAAATGTACCAGCTAGCGCCTTGGAACATTTAGCGAAATCGACCATTGTAAGGCCTTCGGCAGCTTGTGTTTCTATTGCGCAGCATCGGGTACTTGAAAAAAACTTTATTAAAGAAGCAGGCTTGCCTGTAGCACCATTTATAGTGGTCAACAGCGCTAATGATTTACCAGAGGATGAAAGTGATTTGTATCCTGCTATTTTAAAAGTAGCCCGCTTTGGTTATGATGGTAAAGGTCAGGCACGTGTTAAAACTAAAGCAGATGCAATCACTGCTTTTGAAGGGTTTCAGCAAGAAGCCTGTGTGCTTGAGAAAATGATGCCGCTAGATTTGGAAGTGTCCGTGGTGTTGGTGCGAGATGTGCAAGGTAAAGTGGTTAGTTTTACGACGGTAGAAAATCAGCATTTAAATGGTATTTTAGATATTAGTATCGCACCTGCAAGATGTTCAGCCGTAGTTAAAGCGCGTGCGCAAGCGCTGGCTAAAAAATTGGCAGATGCATTGGATTATGTTGGCGTACTAGCTGTTGAATTCTTTTTAGTGGGTAGTGAGTTATTGGTGAACGAAATTGCACCACGACCACATAACTCAGGCCATTACACCATCGATGCTTGTGTAACGAATCAATTTGAACAGCAAGTGCGTGTGCTGGTTGGGTTGCCGATTGGCAGCACTGCTTTGCACAGTAAAGCAGTCATGGTCAATATACTGGGGGATAGCTGGATTAATCATAAAGAGCCGGCTTGGCAGCGAGCGTTTGCACATGCTAACTTAAAATTGCATTTATATGGCAAACCAGATGCGAGACAAGGTCGTAAAATGGGTCATTTTACAGTGATTGATAAAGATCAGAAGGCTGCGCTTAATACTGCATTAATTGCACGTGGCGAACTCAATATTGGTTTGTAAACGATATTAGCTTTTAAACAAAGCAACGCATACAAAAAAGCCTCGCATTGCGAGGCTTTTTTGTATGTTTTAATTACTCAGCTGCTTTTTTTGCTACTGTTTTTTTCACTGTTGCAGTTTTCTTAACTGCTGGTTTCTTTTCAGCAACTACTTTCTTAACTTTAGCTTCAACAACTGGTTTTTCACCACTCATTGCTTTAATCGCTGCACTTAGGCGGCTTTTATGTCGAGCCGCTTTGTTTTTGTGAATGATTTTTTTATCAGCAATACGATCAATCACGCTTACGTTGGTCGTGTATATGCTTGCTGCCGCTGCTTTATCGCCTGACTCAATTGCTTTAATAATTTTTTTAATAGCAGTACGCATTGTTGAACGTAATGCTGCATTGTGTGCGTTAACCTTAACCGATTGGCGCGCGCGTTTGCGAGCTTGTGCTGTATTTGCCATAGTGTACTTGTCCTAATGCTTTATAGATGTATATGTAAGATACGAAACCGTGCATACTAGTGTTTTTCGATCAATTTTGCAAGCGTTAAAGTGAATTTATATGTAACTAAGTATTGAGCGGCAAGCATGCTAGAATCTCAACAGTTTGTATATTACAAAATGCACTTCTAAATCTGCGTTAATTTATCTACATGAAATGATCGTATGAACTTACTTAAAACGCTGTTTACCGTTGGCAGTATGACGTTTGTCTCACGCCTACTAGGTTTCGTGCGCGACACTTTGATGGCACGTGTGTTTGGGGCAGGGATGTTGACTGATGCATTTATTGTGGCGTTTAGAGTTCCTAATTTCTTACGCCGCATTTCTGCGGAAGGTGCGTTTAGCCAAGCGTTTGTTCCAGTTTTAGCTGAATATAAACAACAACGCTCGCAAGATGAAACTAAAGCACTGATAAATCATGTCGCGACTTTGTTAGGTTTTTTTCTAATTGTGGTGACTATTTTAGGTATGTTAGCTGCGCCTTGGGTTGTACAAGTAACGGCGCCAGGGTTTGCCGCAGATGCCACTAAATTTGATTTGACAGTCGATTTATTACGGGTCACCTTCCCTTATATTTTATTTATCTCACTGGTTTCATTAGCTGGCGGTGTGTTAAATACCTATGGTAATTTTTCTACACCGGCCCTCACGCCTGTCTGGTTAAATGTTTCTTTCATTGCGGCAATGCTATTTGTAGCGCCTTATTTCGATAACTCCGTTCGCGTGTTAGCTTGGGCTGTGTTTGTTGGCGGCATTTTGCAGTTGCTTTATCAGCTACCCTATTTAAGCAAATTAGGATTGATGCCACGCATTGATTTTAATTTACATGACGAGGGCGTTTGGCGCATTCTAAAGTTAATGGGGCCTGCCATATTTGGGGTATCAGTTGCGCAAATTTCTATCTTAATTAACACAGCCATTGCTTCTTATTTGGTTAGCGGTAGTGTGTCTTGGCTCTATTTTGCTGACCGATTAATGGAGTTTCCAACAGGATTGTTAGGTGTTGCCGTAGGCACCATCTTGCTTCCTAGCCTTTCTAAAAGTGTTGCAGACAAAGATGATGGAGAATACTCACATTTATTGGACTGGGGTTTACGGGTAACCTTTATGTTGGCATTGCCTGCGGCAGTTGCGTTGGCAGTTTTAGCGGTGCCGCTGGTGACTAGCTTATTTATGTATGGCGCTTTTAATGCGCACGACGTCGTGATGACAAAAGTTGCTTTAATGGCTTATAGTTTTGGCTTACTTGGATTGATTGTAGTCAAGGTATTGGCGCCCGCTTTTTACTCGCGCCAAAACATTAAAACGCCGGTTAGAATCGCGCTCTTTACCTTAGTTATCACGCAATTAATGAACGTATTATTTTTGTTTGTATTAGATTTTAAAGAATTTAAACATGCTGGTTTGGCACTGGCAATTGGATTAGGCGCCTGTGTTAATGCCAGTTTATTGTTTTATCAATTGCGTAAACAGTCGCTTTATCAACCACAAGCTGGCTGGGCTTTGTTTATGTTAAAACTATTGCTTGCTGTGATTGCAATGGCGACTGTACTGTATTTTGCCGCAGGCGCTGATGCGTTGTGGTTTGGTTATGGATTGTTTGAAAAAATGTGGCGATTACTCAGCTTATTATGCATTGGTATTGTGGTTTATTTTGTAATACTTTGGGCAATGGGTATTCGGATAAAAGACTTTATCCGTCGCACTGCTGTGTGATGACTACAGTTGTTATGAATATTTATAGGCATATTCCTTCCAGCCAACCTGCACGTAAACCAAAACAATTGCCGCGAGCATTAGCGATTGGTAATTTTGATGGCTTACACTTAGGCCATCAAGCCTTGCTGGCTAAAACGGTAGTGACAGCTAAAGCGCAGCAGCTAACGCCTGCGGTGATGACCTTTGAACCTCATCCGCGTGAGTTTTTTGCGCCACAAGCTGCACCAGCTCGGCTTTCTTCACTCCGCGAAAAGCTAGAGTATTTTGAAGAGGCAGGCATTAAAGATGTCTTTGTGTTGCGCTTTGATCAAGCTTTTGCAGCGATTACTGCACAAGACTTTATGTACCAAGTGCTTAAAGCATCTCTAAATGCGACGACAATTTTAGTCGGTGGCGACTTTTGTTTTGGTGCAAAACGTCAAGGTACGGTACAAGATTTAATGCAATCAGGATTTCAGTTGATTGATTTTCTCGAGGTAAAAGTCGAGCATGAGCGCGTTTCAAGCACTTTGGTGCGTGATGCGCTTGCTGGAGGTGATTTTAACCAAGCTGAGCGTTTGCTCGGGCGACCTTATAGCATCAGCGGTAAAGTGGTGCATGGCGCTAAGCGCGGTCGGCAATTAGGCTATCCAACCGCCAATGTGCATATGCGACATGAGCGACCTGCCTTTACAGGTGTTTATGCGGTAAAATTAGACGGGCGCCTAGGCGTGGCGAATTTAGGTGTACGTCCAACCATTGCAGGTATTCCAAAATTAATGCTAGAAGTGTATGTGTTTAATTTTGATGGTGATTTATATGATGAACATGTCCATGTACAGTTTTTTCATAAAATACGGGCTGAAATGAAGTTTAATGGATTAGATGCACTAAAAGTCCAAATTGCCCAAGATGTCGCGGTAGCAAAAGCCTATTTCAACGATTAAATTAAAAACTTAGATTAAAACACTTAGATTAAAACAATATAGATTAACTCATGAGCGAACAAGATAAAGATTCAAAATATCCATTAAATCTGCCAGAAACCAGCTTCCCGATGCGCGGCAATTTAGCGCAACGTGAGCCTGTGTGGCTGGCGGATTGGCAAGATAGAAAACGCTACCAAACAATCAGAACCGCGCGCAAAGGGGCGAAGAAGTTTATTCTGCATGATGGGCCGCCGTATGCGAATGGCGATATTCATATTGGTCACGCCGTTAATAAAATCTTAAAAGATGTCATTGTTAAATCCAAAACCATGAGTGGTTTTGATGCGCCTTATGTGCCAGGTTGGGATTGTCACGGCTTACCAATTGAGTTAGTGGTAGAAAAAAATCACGGTAAAAATATTGACCCAGCTAAATTTCGTCAGCTTTGTCGTGAATATGCCGCAGAGCAAGTAGAAAAACAAAAGAAAGATTTTGTCCGTTTAGGCATCTTAGGCGACTGGGACAATCCTTACTTAACCATGGATTTTAAAACCGAAGCCGACATCATGCGCGCACTCGGCGATATTAATAAAAATGGCTATTTGTATCAAGGTTCTAAACCAGTGCATTGGTGTACAGATTGTGGTTCCGCTTTGGCTGAGGCGGAAGTGGACTATGAGGATGTGAATTCGCCTGCGATTGATGTGGCGTTTAAAATGGTCGATAACCTAGCGTTAGGTAAAGCATTTGGTGTTGAAGTCACTGGTGATGCTTTAGCCGTTATTTGGACAACAACTCCTTGGACGTTACCCGCTAACCAGGCAGTTAGTGTAAATGCAGAACTTGATTATGACTTAATTAAATCTAATAAAGGCTTATTAATCTTAGCGCATGACTTAGTTGCGGCAACTTTGACTCGCTATCAAATAGAAGATACCACCCTATTAGCCACCTGCAAAGGCGCCGATTTAAACGGCTTATTATTACAACATCCGTTTGATGATAGACAAGTGCCAGTGATTTGTGGCGATCATGTAACGACAGAAGCGGGTACTGGTTTGGTGCATACCGCAGCAGCGCATGGTAATGATGACTGGTTGGTCATGCGCGCTAATTATCCTGATGAAAAACCGCGTGTATTAATGGGCGGCGATGGACGATTCTTTGAGAGTGATTTAGTGCCATTGACTGCGATTCGTGGTTTAGAGCGTAAAGAAGCCAATAAAGTCATATTGGCAGAGATGACAGCAAGTGGTGCTTTAATTGCGAGTGCGCGTTTAAACCATAGTTTCCCGCATTGCTGGCGACATAAAACACCCTTGATGCAACTGGCGACCCATCAGTGGTTTGTTGGGATGAATGCTACGGACTCAACAGGTATTAGTTTAAGAGTACACGCAAATAAAGCGGTTGAAACAACCGAGTTTTTTCCAGGATGGGGCAAAGCGCGTTTAGAAAGCATGATTAAAACCCGTCCTGATTGGTGCGTATCGCGCCAGCGTAATTGGGGTGTGCCGATGCCTTTGTTTGTCCATCAAGAAACAGGTGAGTTGCATCCTAAAACAGCCGAACTTTTAGAGGCAGCTTGTTTGTTAGTTGAACAAACGGGGGTTGAAGCTTGGTTTAGTTTGGATGCCGTCGCTTTTTTAGCCAAGCATGCACCAGAGCATGTGGAACAATATAAAAAAGTAACCGATACCTTAGATGTTTGGTTTGATTCAGGCACAACGCATGCCTCAGTCTTAAAACGTCGCGAAGATTTAAATTTTCCTGCAGATTTGTATTTAGAAGGCTCAGATCAACATCGTGGTTGGTTTCAATCCAGCCTGTTGACGGGCTGTGCAATTGACGGTCGCGCGCCGTATAACGCGTTGTTAACCCATGGTTTTGTAGTGGATGGTCAAGGCTACAAAATGAGTAAATCTAAAGGCAATGTGGTGGCACCGCAAAAGGTGATGGATACTTATGGCGCTGATATTTTACGCTTATGGGTAGCGAGTACCGATTATTCAGGTGAATTGACGATTTCAGATGAAATTCTAAAACGTGTTTCAGATAGCTACCGCAAAATTCGCAACACCTTGCGCTTCTTGTTGGCAAACGTTGCTGATTTTGATGCGACGACACAATCCGTGCCGTATGAAAAGTTACTCGAAATTGACCGTTATGCATTAGGTCTGTTGAGCGAGTTATCGCAGACTTGTAAAGCAGCTTATGACAGCTATGAATTACATCGTGTTGGTCAGGCATTACAACACTTTTGTGCGGAAGATTTAGGTGCATTTTATTTAGATATTCTAAAAGACCGCCTGTATACTAATGCGCAAGATTCGCATGATCGTCGTGCGGCGCAAACAGTACTGCTCAAAATCACACAAGTATTGGCAGGCTTAATGGCGCCAGTACTAAGTTATACCGCAGAAGAGATTTGGCAAACGCTTTATCCTGAAACGACAGATTTTGTGATCTTGCATGATTGGTCAAAAGCCGATGATGTCATTAGTCCAATGGTGTATGCGGAGTATACCCAAACGCTAAAAGCAAAATGGGAAACGATACGTGCTACGCGAGCAGAAGCTGCAAAAGAGATTGAGCTGGTGCGGGTTACTGGGCAAGTTGGCTCCTCATTGCAATCAGCGTTAGCCTTCCATCTAGCGGGGGATGCTTTTGATGCCCTCAATAGTTTAGGGGATGATTTACGTTTTGTGATGATTACTTCAGACGCTAAAGTGTATAAAGCGGTGAGTGAAGCTGAGCAAACAATCAGTGTATTACCGAGTCAACATGCAAAATGCGCCCGATGTTGGCATTATCGAGCCGATGTTGGCGCGAGTGCTGAGCATCCAACAATCTGCGGACGTTGTGAAACCAATTTATTTGGCCATGCGGAGTCTAGACAATATGCTTAAACAAGCATTAACTAAATGGCTCAGTATCAGTGCGATTGTGCTAGCACTGGATTTATATAGCAAACATCTTGTGCAGCAGGCGTTTGAATATGCCGATAAGTTGACCATCACCAGCTATTTTGATTTGGTGCGCTATCACAATGAAGGTGCTGCTTTTAGCTTTTTAGCAGGTGCGGGCGGTTGGCAAAAATGGTTTTTCACTGCGATAGCGGCAGTTGCTAGTATTTTTATTGTGTACTTACTGAGAAAGCATCACCGAGAAAAATTATTTAGCTTAGGGCTTGCCTTGGTATTAGGTGGAGCATTAGGTAATTTGTATGACCGAGTGACGCTGGGCTATGTTGTCGATTTCCTTTCTTTTCATGTCAATGGCCTTTATTGGCCTGCTTTTAATGTCGCTGACAGTGCTATTTCTGTTGGGGTAGGTATTTTATTATTGGACAGTTTTAAACCTAAAAAGGGATAGTAAATCGCCAATGCCAGATTGGAAAAAACGAATAGCAGGAAAAATTGCGATTGCCAAAAAAGGCAATGTCAAAAGCAAGCATGCTACCAATGAGCGAACGCCTGCGAGGTCAAACCCAACTGACTAATTTTACTGTATAAGATTTAAGCGTTAAGGCGGAGAACATCTAAAGATGACTGGCCGCTAAGAATATTTGGCTTAGTTAAGAAAAGTTGACGCTAGATTGGGCAAAGTTTCAGGCGCTGAATCATATAACGGAGGTCTCTGATTTTCATTGTGTCACGCGTTAGAGTCAGCCCGATATGGATTGGAAAGGCGCCAAATGGCTAAAAGCCATTGAGTTGTATCAGTATGATAGACGTGGTTTTTGGGAAGTGCGTGGCGATCATAACGATGTTTTTCCTTTTAGAGAGCAACGCTTTTTAGAAGATGATGATCTTTAAAATGACTTCTTAACGCGAAGGCTTACTAACCCTAGTGCTTCGTACCCATCAATTTTGTCACTAATGTATAAATCCCAACAGCCAGTCCACCAGCAGTAATACCGACAAGCGCATCCAATAGAATTGGTACAATCAAAGATAACAATCCACCAATTGTATTGATATCCTGCACAAGTTGGGCAAGATGTTGGGCAAAGTGATGTAATGCTGGAATCCCATGACCAATAATACTACCACCAACTAAGAACATGGCCGCTGTGCCAACAATGGTGAGCATGCGCATTAAATAAGGCGCAAAATCTAGCAGTAAACGACCCAATCTGCGTTGTAGTTGCTGAAAAAATCCTTTCCCTTTTTTCAGCATTAAGTGCAGGCCTGCATCATCTAGTTTTACAATCCCAGCGACTAAACCATAAACAACAAAAGTGACGCTAACTGCAATGAGCGAAACAACAATAACCTGCATCATAAAAGTTGAGGCAGTGACTGTGCCTAATGCAATCACGATAATTTCAGCAGACAAGATAAAATCAGTACGAATAGCCCCTTTAATCTTGTCTTTTTCTAATGCGACCAAATCAATATTTTTATCTTTCAGAGCCCCTTTTAGTTCGGCTTTATGGGCTTGTTCATCTTGTTCGTCGCGTAAAAATTTGTGCGCAACTTTCTCAAACCCTTCAAAACATAAAAATAGGCCACCTATCATCAGTAATGGTGTAATCAGTAGAGGAATAAAATAGCTGATGGCAAGTGCTGCTGGTACTAAAATAAGTTTATTGATGAATGAGCCTTTTGCCACTGCCCATACAATGGGCAGCTCGCGTTTAGCATCTACCCCAGAAACTTGTTCAGCATTGAGTGCTAGATCATCACCTAAAACACCTGCGGTTTTTTTGGCTGCCACTTTTGCTAAAACTGAAACATCATCCAAAATAGTGACGATGTCGTCTAATAATGCTAATAAGCTGCCAGCTGCCATGTTTGTCCTTAACGACTAAAATATTAATACTGTTGAAATAGTTTAACTAAAAATGATAAACTCCATAGATGTTATCGAAAAAATTATTTAGTTGGGTGCATAAAGTCGCATTATTTGCGGTTGTTTTTGCATCACTTGCGCCTAGCATTTCACATGCGCTAGCGGCTAAGCAAGGCATCAATAGTTTTGCACAACAGGTTTGTACAACAGACGGAAAAAAAATCACGATTGCAGTGGTGACCACCAAAGGTCAGCAATTGGCAACTGAGCTGACAATAGCTGAAACTGAACAAGCGCCTTCACCAAGAACCATTGTTAGTCATTTGAACCATTGCCCTTTCTGCGCTAATCCTAGCGTTGACCTAGCAATTGAAGCGCCACATGCTGTTGTTGTTCAACTATTAACGGTGCAAGCCGAACAAATTGCCACTTCCACACAAGTTGTTTTACCCCGATTCTCTGTACTTCCTCCGCCTGCACAGGCACCCCCACAGCTTTAAATAAACTGAACATTTTTCAGTTAGCTGCTTTTTAGCAAGCTAACAATTTATTTGTATGCATTTTTGCGCGTGCAAAACAGTTTTTTTAAGGTCAATTAAACATGATGTATATCCAAATTAAAGTAGTCACGGCCGCCAAGAAACAAGCATGGGGCCGCAAAATCCCATTGAATGAATTGGCAGAAGCGACTGCTATTCGTCGGATGACAATATCCCGTATGGAAAATAATCACGGCTTCAGCACGGTGACTGATCACTTGGACCAGTTGTACGCGTATTTTGACTGTCAACTCCATGCGTTTATGTGCCAGACAATCAACCTGTTCAATTCGCTTAAGTTGATTAGAAAAATTAAGGAATCATGATGAATCAGAAACAGTTTTTAGTCGCCATGTTAGTGGCACTGTCTCAGTTGGCATACGCTGAGCATGATACAGAAATTGAATTGGATGAGATTGGGGTAACAAGCTCACGCACGACTGATAGTCGTATTAAAAAGCATCCGGCCACAGTAGAGACTTATGAAAAAAAGCAAATTGAAGATAGTGTTAATGCGGTTACTGCAGCGCAAACGTTAAAATATTTACCTAGCATTCAAGTAAGAGAGCGTTACATAGGTGATCGTAACGGCATTATTGCTACTCGCACGATTGGCACACTCTCAAGTGCACAAAGTATGTTATACGCAGATGGTGTATTGCTTTCAAACTTATTAGGGAATTCTTTTGCATTCCCACCGCGTTGGGGGATGGTTTCACCAGAGGAGATAGAAAGCATTAGTATGATGTATGGGCCTTTTTCGTCGATTTACGCAGGCAATTCATTTGGTGGTGTGATGAGTATCAAAACACGGATGCCAACTAAGTTTGAAGCGCATGCGAACATGCAGGCGTTTAGGCAAAATTTTGAGCTATATGGCACAGATGAGCACTATGATGGACAGCATTTGTCTGCCTCTATAGGAGATAAAGTAGGTGATTTTTCATTTTGGTTGGGCGCTGATCATTTAGATAACCAAGGTCAACCGATGAATTTTGCTACCAGAGATTTATCGACGACTGCCCCAGGTGCTAGTCCAGTCGTCACAGGCGCCTATCAAGACAAAGATGTGATGAATAACGATCGCGTCATTTTTGGGGCAACAAGTATTGATAAAACACGGCAAGATCAAGTTAAGTTTAAATTGGCTTATGACATTACACCTGAGCTCAAAATTGCTTACACATTAGGACTGTGGGATTTGAGTGGAGAGACCGATATACAATCGTATTTGAAGGATGCTACTGGCAATCCAGTCTATAACGGCCGCATTAATTACAATGGTAACCGTTATGATGTTTCTGGTATGACGCCAGGTGAAGCTGAAAGCTTGCATATCATGCAAGCAATTGACTTAAAGTCAGACACGAACAGTTTTTATGATTGGCAGCTGACCTTGTCGGATTATGATTATCAGAAAGATTTAAATCGGAGTTCAGCCGCGCCTAGTAATGAAACAGTGGCTGCAGGAAATCCTTATCTCAATCGTATCGGACGGGTGGATGATTTGTCTGGTACTGGTTGGACGGTATTTGATGCGCGGGCGACCTTAAGGCCAAAAGCGCATGAGTTGGATGTTGGATATCATATTGATAACTACAGGCTCAGGAGCGCACGCAATGATACGACAAATTGGTCTGTGGGTGAGAAAGGTAAATTAACCAATTTAGCGCGTGGTGAAACGCAAACTCAAGCTTTATTTGTGCAAGATAAATGGCAGATTAATCCTCAATGGGCACTTACTACAGGATTGCGTGGCGAATACTGGGAGGCTAAAAATGGACTTAACCGAACGGTGAATGAGAGCGTTGATTATCAGCGTCGATCAGATACAAAATTGTCACCTAAAATTTCACTTAGCTACGAACCACAGCCAGCTTGGGGTTTCCGCGCTGCTCTAGGACAAGCTTATCGTTTCCCTACAGTCGGTGAGCTTTTTCAACCTTTGCAAAATGGAAATAATGCCGCCGCTCGACTTGTGGAGAGTAATCCCAACTTGAAGCCAGAGGAGGTGGTTGCAGCAGAGTTGACCGTAGAGCGTCGCTTTGACAATGGTTTAGTACGGGTCAGTTTGTTTAATGAAGAGAAGTATGATGCGCTCATTTCGCAGACTTTAACCAGTGGAAGTGCAATTCCATTTGATACGGGAATTTGTGATCGAATTTCAGGTTGTAGTTTTGTACAAAACATTGATCATATTCGCACAACAGGAATAGAGCTTGCAACAGACTGGCAAGATGCTTTTATACATGGCTTAGATTTAATGGGGAGCTTAACGCTTTCAGATGCTGAAATTATTAAAAATGAAGCGGCACCTGAGACAGAAGGTAATCAGTCGTTACGCATTCCACACAGCATGTTCAAGATGGTAGCAACCTATCATCAGGGAGATAGTCTTACTTATAGTTTGGCCGCGCGCTATAGTGGAAGACAATTTGGAAGCTTAGATAATTCAGATGTGAATCGATCAACATTTGGCGGAGTGAGTAAATTCTTTGTCGTGGATGTGAAAACAAATTATAAATTTGACCAGTATTGGACAGCATCTGCGGGGATTGATAATTTAAATAATGATAAAGCTTATGTGTTCCACCCCTACCCACAGCGTACAGGCTACGTTCAGTTAAAGTTTGATTATTAAGTTATATTTAAATAATGATGTTCGTTTCTCTTAGAAGTCTGGGGCGCGCATTCGTGTTAAGGAGCTATTCATGCGTTTTATATATTTGTTATTAGCATTATGTTTTGCAGTAAGTATCTCTGCTCACGAGGCGCATACAGAAACTAGTTCGAGTGAGATAGCGATTAGTTTAGCGTTTGACCAGCAGGGTCAATTATGGCGAGCAAGGGTGCATAATGGTTTTGTGCTAGTCGACAAAAGTATAGATAAAGGAAAAAGTTTTTCTAAACCCGTTAGCGTCAATCGAACGCCACAAAAAGTGGCGGCAAAAGGCGAGGCTCGCCCTAAAATTGCGATTGGACCGCAAGGTTATGTCTATTTAACTTGGACAGAAGGTTTGACTAAGCCATTTACAGGCTATATATGGTTTTCACGCTCGATAGATGGTGGAAAAAGTTTTGAACAGCCACAAATTGCCCACCAAGACCGTGCAGAAATTACGCATCGGTTCGATGCGCTGAATGTGGCAGATAACGGCAAGATTACGGTTATTTGGGTCGATAAGCGCGATTTAGAAGCCGCTAAAAAAGTAGGTAAGCCATACTCAGGTGCCGCAATCTATTACGCTGTTTCTACAGATGATGGTGCATCCTTCCAAAAAGAAGAAAAGTTGGCTGATTATTCATGCGAATGTTGTCGCATAGCAACCACAACTAAACCAGACGGCACGTTGGTTGTCCTGTGGCGCCATGTGTTTGACGGCAACGAGCGTGACCATATGATGGCAGAAATACCTAAGTTAGGTGAAGCAGTAAATCTAAAGCGAGCGAGTTTTGGGCATTGGAAGATTGACGGCTGTCCGCATCATGGAGGGGCATTAGCCCGTGGGGGTGATGGTGCTGATTGGTGGGGATACCATATGGCTTATTTTGATGGCAATGATCAGAAACCTGGGCTCTACTATAGTCGAATGGATGGCGAAGCATGGGTGACTTCGCCGGCTAAACAATTTGGAGATAATAGCAAGCAAGCAGGTCATCCTGCATTGTTATCGGTTGGCGAAAAAGTGTGGTTGGTTTGGCAAGAAATACAGACAGGAAATACGAAAAAAGTGATAGGCATGTCATCCACTGATGGCGGCAAAACATGGTCTGAGGCAACTTCTTGGTTGAGTACTACTGCCAAAGTCGATTATCCGCAATTACTCAAACTTAAAGATGCAATTTATTTAGTTGTTAATACCTCAGATGGTTTAAAGGTTAATTTAATCCAATAAACCTTGGATGTTGTTCTAAGTCTAGTTCAACAATCAGTTTGGTACGATACGAAGCAATGACTTCTGAATGAAATGAAAATCAGCCAGCAGCTTGCCAATGCTGATTCGAAACTATAACCAATCACGTAGCATAGAGTAAATCGGAAGCGCTGACATGCGTTTAACTGTTTAATAACCATCACATTAGTAGGCCTATTGAAAATCATTCAATCACCCGCATTATATGAATATGAATAGAATATTAATGAAGGAGATTTGATATGCGTTTTGATAAGCTCACCACCAAGTTTCAGCAGGCGATAGCAGATGCTCAAAGTATTGCTTTGGGCGCCGACAGTCCAACCATTGAACCACAACATTTACTACTGGCTCTATTGACCCAAGAGGACAGTAGCGCTGAGGCTTTACTTGCACGCGCCGGCGTGCAATTGAGCGCACTAAAAACAGGCTTAAATAGCGCCGTTGATCAGCTGCCAAAAGCGACCGAGAGTAATGGTGAAATAGCGATTTCGCGCGATTTAAATAACTTACTCAACATCGCTGATAAATTAGCGCAAAAGCGTAACGATGCTTATATTGCGAGCGAGATGTTCTTGCTGGCATTGGCAGATGACAAAGGTGAAACAGGTAAGTTGCTTAAGAGAAGTGGATTAACAAAGAATGCCCTTGAAGCGGCCGTTATGGCAGTACGAGGTGATGATGGCGTCGATCATCAAGATGCTGAAGGGCAACGCGAAGCGCTCAAGAAATATACCCTAGATTTGACTCAGCGTGCACGCGCTGGCAAGTTAGACCCGGTGATTGGGCGCGATGATGAAATTCGTCGTGCGATTCAAATTCTCGGTCGCCGCACAAAAAATAATCCTGTATTGATTGGAGAGCCAGGCGTTGGCAAAACCGCGATTGTAGAGGGTTTGGCGCAACGGATTGTGGATGGCGAAGTGCCTGATTCGCTCAAAAACAAAAAAGTATTGAGCTTAGATATGGCTGCATTGTTAGCAGGCGCAAAGTATCGTGGTGAGTTTGAAGAGCGTTTAAAATCTGTGCTAAAAGAACTCGCGCAAGATGAAGGGCAAACGATTGTCTTTATTGATGAAATTCATACGATGGTCGGTGCTGGTAAGGCTGAAGGCGCGATGGATGCAGGCAATATGTTGAAACCAGCGTTGGCGCGTGGTGAGCTACATTGCGTTGGTGCAACAACCTTAGATGAATACCGAAAGTATATTGAAAAAGACGCAGCCTTAGAGCGACGTTTCCAAAAAGTGTTGGTTGATGAGCCAAGTGTAGAGGCAACGATTGCCATTTTGCGTGGCTTACAGGAAAAGTATGAGTTACATCATGGTGTTGAAATTACCGATCCAGCGATTGTAGCGGCAGCTGAGTTATCACATCGCTATATCACCGATCGCTTTTTACCAGACAAAGCGATTGACTTAATTGATGAGGCGGCCAGTCGTATCAAAATGGAAATTGATTCTAAGCCGGAAGTCATGGACAAATTAGAGCGCCGTTTGATTCAATTGAAAATTGAGCGCGAAGCAGTACGCCGTGAAAAAGATGAAGGCAGTAAAAAACGCTTTGAGTTAATTGAAGCGGAAATCGCTAAATTAGAAAAAGAATATGCTGACTTAGAAGAGGTTTGGAAGGCTGAAAAAGCCCAAGTCCAAGGCTCTGCGCATCTTAAAGAAGCGATTGAAAAAGTCAAATATCAAATGGAAGAAGCTACACGTAAAGGTGATTGGCAACAAGTATCCGAGTTGCAATATGGCAAATTACCGCAACTAGAGGCACAGCTTAAACAAGCGGCAAGTTCGGAAAGTGAACAAGTTAACGTCAAAACTAGAATGCTACGCACAGAAGTAGGAGCAGATGAAATTGCAGAAGTGGTTAGTCGTGCAACGGGTATTCCTGTCAGCAAAATGCTGACTGGCGAGCGTGAAAAATTACTGAGCATGGAAGATAAATTACATGAGCGCGTGGTTGGTCAGGATGAAGCGGTTCGATTGGTTTCTGATGCGATTCGCCGTTCACGATCAGGTTTAGGGGATCCAAGTCGGCCTTATGGTAGCTTTTTGTTTTTAGGCCCAACTGGTGTTGGAAAAACGGAATTATGTAAATCATTAGCTAATTTTTTATTTGATTCAGAAGACCATTTAATCCGTATCGACATGAGTGAGTTTATGGAAAAACACTCGGTTGCGCGCATGATTGGTGCGCCACCAGGTTATGTTGGTTATGAGGAGGGCGGAACTTTAACCGAAGCGGTGCGCCGTAAACCTTACTCCGTCATTTTGTTGGACGAGGTAGAAAAAGCGCATCCAGATGTGTTTAATGTCTTATTGCAAGTGTTAGACGATGGGCGCTTAACAGATGGGCAAGGTCGCACGGTCGATTTTAAAAATACGGTGATTATCATGACCAGTAATCTAGGTAGTCAGATGATACAAAGTATGAGCGACCAAGATTATCAAGTAGTGAAATTGGCCGTAATGGGTGAAGTGAAAACGCATTTTAGACCAGAGTTTGTTAACCGTATTGATGAGGTGGTTGTGTTCCATGCTTTAGGCGAGGACAACGTCCGTGAGATTGCGAATATTCAATTGCAATATTTGGCTAAACGGTTGAACGCTTTGGAAATGAGCTTTGAAATGACAGACGCTGCAATTGCTGAAATTGCCAGTGCTGGTTTTGATCCTGTTTATGGCGCAAGACCATTAAAACGTGCGATACAAAGTGAAATAGAAAATCCATTGGCGCGCGAGATTTTGGCGGGGCACTTTGTGGCTAAAGATACGATTACCGTTGATAGCAAATCGGGCAAGATGATATTCGATAAAACCTAAAGATGAGAGAAAACAACGTGGTATGACCAACTTGGCGGTATAGATTATTGATGGTTTTTGATGGGATTAAGCAGCGCGCAAATTGAAGTATTTGAGTATGAGCGAGCGGTCATCTGAGAAATACTGCTGAAGGCAATGGTGCTTGATGCTCATGTGTATGATGTAGAACCAAGTTGGAAGGCTGCCAATTTGTTTGGTCTAGCCTCGATAAAACGACATTTTGCAGGGCAAAAAAATGTTGGCAACAATTGAGATTAGTGCGATTGCTCCGCCACCAGTCTTTAGTGGCGGAAGTATCGCCTAATCGTGCAGTTGGTTTGTATGATGGCGACTATGATGGCAAGTCTGAGATTGGCCGTTACGTGAATAATTTTCCCAAACAGAAACGCTGGCGAGTGCATTTAGTCGATAAGGTTGCTGATTGGGATGATGTGGACAGAACGTTAGTTTTATTTATGATGAGTGTAGAGGTGGACTTTACGATTTCTGCGATGTCTAACAAAGCTGTGCACGGGCTAATGTAATTAATTCCCGCAACAGCGGAAAGATTTAATGTTTGAGGGGATGAAATGTTGACTGTTACGCTTTATAACGCAGGATTGATAAGCAACATGGCATTCCCAATGATGGATAAACCAAAGCGTATGTGGCTCACGTGTTAATGTTATATCAATTAAAACGGCAAGGTTATGATGAGCATATTGCAAATCATCTCCTGTTGTTGGAAAGTTTAGATGGCAATGAAAATCAATATATTATTAATAGTAGCATCCATGTTTTTGTTAAATGCTTGTGCAACGACCAGTAGCCCGTCAGAACCGCAAATTAAACGGATGACACCAGAGGAGTTGGAAAAGCTAATTTCAGCCCCTGTCGCTTCTTACGCATTAGAGCAAGTGGTAGCGGATTCGAAACTAGCCAAAACGCCAGCCGAGATTATTGCTAAGATTCAAGCCAGCGACTCACGCTATGATTTAACGGCCAGTAAAATATTGGAATTGAATCAGCAGGGTGTGGATGAGCAAGTGCTCAGCTATATTCAACGGAGCAATGAATTAGCGAAGCAAAACTTTCTTGCAGAAGAGATTAATAAAGTAGAAAGAGAAAAAGCCGAGGTATTACGCAGGTTAAATGAACAGCGTTTGATGCAAATGCGCCAATTTTATGACCCATTTTGGCACAGTCCATTTTATCAACAGCGATTTAGACATTGGCCAGGCTCACGATTTGGTTGGGGCGGTTATTATGGTTGGTAACGCTTGAGTATCAGCGCTAACCCGAAAGAAAGTCAGGACATATGCAGCAATTTACACAAACAATACAAGTTGAAGCGCAAGGTCGTCGACTTTACGATATGACGCCACAAGTTTTGGAGTGGGTGACTCAACAAGCGTTAACCACAGGCTTATTAACACTTTATATTCAACACACTTCAGCCAGTTTATTGATTAATGAAAATGATGACAGTGATGTCTTGATTGATATGGAAGCGTTTTTTAATCGACTTGTGCCAGATGGTGATTTATTATTTGTACATACCGTAGAAGGGCCTGACGATATGCCCGCGCATGTACGCACTGCTTTAACGCAAACTTGCTTATCTATCCCCGTTGTTGATAGCAGGCTAGCATTGGGCCAATGGCAAGGTGTGTTTATGTTTGAGCATCGGCATTTGCCTGCGACACGCCGCATTCTAATGCACTTAATTGGTGAGTAGCTCAGAAACGCAATGAAGAGCGACCATTAAGTGGGGATGAAATTTTTTTCAAACCTTAATTATGCAGAAAATGTAATGCCAAAAGTCAGCGTTCATTGATGGATACGGACTATCTTGGCTACCTAAAAAGAGGTGCGCAGTGGTTTTGCAACATCACATCTACGGTAGATCTGGCTTTTAATCTAAATAAAAAGTGTGGCATAGCGTTATTAGGTCACGCATTCATGCGCGTTTCTCCGTTTTTTGTATGGGATTAATTGGTTAGCTGATGATTGGTTGTTTCGATTAGGTTGCCGTAAAAAAACCGATATAAAATAGATGCTTATGCAAAAGTGAAGTTGACTGCTGCAAGTTGCCAACAAATGGTGTATGTTTTATGCACTATTTGTTAATTTTTTTTAATGAACGTTGTCAATTGACTTTAGTTTTGGTATTGTCGCAAATGCAGTGCCGGTTTTTAAACAGTCCTTTGGAGAAAATGAATGAAAGTAACATACAAATTATTAGTTCCTGCATTATTAGCTGGTTTCTTACTAGCGGCATGTGCAGAAAAAGAAGCGGAAGCACCAGTAGATGAAATGACAACTGAAGAAGCTGCACCTGCTGAAGCAGCTGCTGAAGAGCCAAGTTCAACTGAGCCAGGTGGATATGTTCCTGCAGAGGATGAGGTTATTCCTGGAGAAACTAGATAATTATCTAGTAAAAAAGCAATAATTAAAAAAACGCACTTTTAGTGCGTTTTTTTATTGTACTTAACGATAATGCTTAATAACCATGCCTAGCTTGGATAGTCATGCATAGAAAGTGACACTTAAATAACCATCCCTAGCGCAATGTGCTCCAAGCTAATGGATCGAAAGGGATACTTTTCTGACGCAATTCATAATATAAACCATGGCTTTTATTACCACCAGTATTACCAACCGCTGCAATGGTATCTCCGCCCTCAATGAGTTCCCCAACATTTTTTAATATAGTCTGATTGTTGCCATATAAACTCATATACCCACTACCATGATCAACGATAATTAAGTTTCCAAAACCACGCATCCATTCAGCAAATACAATGCGCCCACTTGCTACAGATTTAACTGGTGCACCTTCTTCAGCGCGGATAAATAAGCCTTTCCATGATAGCCCACCATCTTGTCTATCTCGGCCAAAACGATTGGTGACTTCACCCTTGACAGGTAGCTTTAGTTTACCTTTGAGTAGCGAGAATTTTTGTCCGCTATAACGATTGTCAGGCGTCTCTTGGTTGTTTGCAACGATCGTCGTTGTTTCTTCTTTTTGCAGCTGCCCTTTTTTTGGCGGTGATCCTTCCGGGCGAGCTGCTTTGGCACGCGCTGTTAATTTAGTGACGAGTTGCGAAAGGCGTTTTTCATCGCGCTTTAGTTTGCTTATTTGACCTCGTTGCGCAGAAATCTCTTTAGAAAGTGATTTTAATACCTGTGCTTTTTCAGACTTTTGTTTTTCTAGAGCAGCTCGCTCGCGCTCTCGCTGCGTTTTTAATTCAGCCACATGTTGTAACGCTTCGGTGGTTTTCTGATCAAGCTGTTTAATCTGATCCAAATTGCGCTGCATATCGTTAATGAGTTTGGTATGCGCTTTAGCAATATACGATTGGTATTTAAGATCGCGTGAGATTTTGCTAGGATTTTTGTTTTGTAAAATCAGTTGTGTGTAACTTTGACTGCCGACGGTATAACGTTGATATAAAAGTTTGCTTAACTGTTTTTGCTGGAGTGCAAGCTTTTCGCTGATACTGAGTGATTGTTTTTTGAGTTGATTAAGCTCGGCTTCTTTTTGCTGTTGTTCTTGTCTGATATTGTGTAATGTTTTGTTAGCATCACTAATGGCTGTTTCTGACTTTTTTAATGCATCCGTGACATCGTGTTGCTCTTTTTTTGTTTTATTAAGCTTTTGCTCAATGGTATTAATTTGTTTTTGTATGCCGCTAATATCTTTTTTAGCTTCGCCCACATTGTCGGCTGCAAAGCATAGCTGACTCGACACAAGCCAACACAGAAAAACACGCATGAATAAAACATTAGTCATCAAGCATTGGCGGAAAAAGTGATCAAGCTTTTACCTGTCATTTCAATCGGTTGAGCAACGCCCATTATATTAAGAAGTGTCGGTGCGAGATCTGAAAGTGCACCATTATCAGCTAAAGTTGCGTGGCGGCCGATATAAATCATCGGTACTAAATTAGTCGTATGCTGGGTATGCGGTTGATTATTTTGATAATCTCGCATCAGTTCAGCATTGCCATGGTCAGCACTGATAATCACTTCGCCACCGATTGCTTGCATGGCTTTAACCACGCGGCCAATACAAATATCTAGGGCCTCAACTGCTTTAATCGCGGCATCTAAAAAGCCAGTGTGGCCAACCATATCGCAATTAGCATAGTTGCAAATAATCGCATCATACTTTTTAGACTCAATCGCTGTGACCAGTTTGTCGGTCATTTCATAAGCACTCATTTCTGGCTGTAAATCATAAGTCGCTACTTTTGGAGACGGGACCAAAATTCTATCTTCACCATCAAATATTGATTCCTCACCGCCATTAAAGAAGAATGTGACATGCGGATATTTTTCTGTTTCGGCAATACGGAGTTGCGTTAAGCCTAAGGTTTGTAAATGCTCGCCGAACGTGTTCTTAACTGAGAACGGCGCAAAAATGGGTGTTGCTTTTTTCTGATTCTGATCATGCTGGGTCAGCGTGAAAAAATGCGCTAGTTGAGGCACACGCTTGCGGGCAAAACCATCAAAATGGTCATCTAAAATAGCATCCGCAATTTCTCTAGCGCGGTCGCCACGGAAATTCATAAAAATAACACTGTCACCATCTTCTAGTTTGACTGGTGCATCCCCTGCTTGGCGGATCGTTGTGCATTGTACAAACTCATCATTTTCATCACGGGTATAAGCGTTTTCTAATGCTTGGCTAGCAGAGTTGGCTGATAATGCAGCTTCGCCCTCTACAATCATATTGAAAGCAGGTTCAACACGCTCCCAACGTTTATCTCTATCCATCACAAAAAAGCGACCACAAACACTGACGATTTGACCAACACCCAATGCATTCATTTTGTCTTCCAACGCATCAATATAAGACTTTGCACTAATAGGTGGTGTATCGCGACCATCTAAAAAGGCATGTACATAGATTTGCTTTAGCCCTTGTTGTGCTGCCATTTCCAACATGGCATGAATATGGGATTGATGGCTATGAACGCCACCATCAGAAAGTAAACCAAAAATATGAAGTGCTTTGTGATTGGCTTTTAATGTCTCAATTGCTTGCATCAAAGCGGATGTCTTAAAAAAATCACCCGTTTTAATGCTGTTATTAATGCGCTCAAAATCTTGAAAAACTACGCGTCCAGCACCAATATTTAAATGACCAACTTCAGAGTTGCCCATCTGGCCATCTGGCAATCCAACATAGTGTTCAGAGGCGTTAATCAGTGTATTGGGATAATCGCGTTTAAGCGCATCTAAGTGCGGTGTATGTGCAAGTGATATGGCATTATCTTGGGAATCTTCGCGATAACCAAAGCCATCTAAGATGAGTAAAATTACTGGCGTTGTTGACATATATAATATTTCACATGAAGCATAGGGGTAGTTACATTATAATGATTGCCTGTGTAAAAAAAAGTAATTCATCAATAAACTTCTTGTTGCGCCTTCGTTAACGCTTGCATTGAAAAGGCTAAGGCTGCATATAAGCATTGAAACTTAATAGAAAGTGTGAAGAAATACTGTGGAATTTATTATCGATAATGCAATTTTTTTGGGACTCGCAATAGCGTCTGGTATTGCCCTAATATGGCCCATGTTAACCAATAGCAATGCTGGGATGCCAAGCGTTTCGACCAACGAAGCGGTGCTGCTGATGAATCGCGCAAAGCTATTTATTTTGGATGTGCGAGATGATGCTGAGTTTGCAGCAGGGCACATTCAGGGCGCCAAACACATCCCGGCTGAGCAGTTAGAAGAGCGTATTCAGGAACTTGCTAAGCAAAAAAACAAACCAGTGCTGGTTGTTTGTCAGCGTGGTATTCGCTCGAATACAGCATGCAAAACATTAGCAAAACATGCGTTTGCACAAGTAAGTATCTTGGCAGGCGGTTTGGATAAATGGACAGAGGCTAAAATGCCTTTGATAAAGGATTAATCATGGCAAATGTAGTGATGTATACAACGCGTTATTGCCCCTATTGCGTCAACGCGGAGCGTTTATTGATCAATAAAGGCGTGACGGAAATCAATAAAATTCGGATTGATGAGGCACCGGAATTGCGCAACGAAATGATGGAAAAAACGGGACGACGTACTGTGCCGCAAATTTACATTAATGAGCAGCATATTGGTGGATTTGATGATTTGCGTGCCTTAGATTTAGCGGGTGAACTTGAGCCTTTATTGGCTAAAGATGCTTAAAGAACTTAGTTTGGCAATATTTAGATGATTAAAGCGCCATAAAAAGTTAAAATAATCTGTTAGTAATTGTTGCAAGTTTCAATCAATTAAAATTATTAGGAAATTTAAATGGCAAAAGATAGCAAAGCGGCGGCAGAAGCCGCAGGAACAGAGCAAGTACAATCGGGCTTTTCAATTGAGAAATTATATGTAAAAGACGCTTCTATCGAAGTGCCGAATGCACCACAAATTTTTACGAATAGAACAGCGCCGCAAATTAGTATTGAACTTGGTAACAGCGCAACTCGCTTAGACGAGGGCGTTTTTGAAGTCGCTATTAAAGTAACAGTTACCGCAAAAATTGAAGAGGCAACTGCATTTTTAGTAGAAGTAACGCAGACTGGTATTTTTGGTATTCGTGGTATTCCAGATGAAAATTTAGAAATGGTATTGGCGATCACTTGTCCAAATATCTTGTTCCCATATGCAAGAGAAGCAGTTTCTGACATGGTGACAAGAGCTGGATTTATGCCAGTGCTGTTAAACCCAATCAACTTTGATGCGTTGTATGCCCAACAAAAAATGGAACAAAATCCATCAGAAGTGCCAAACTAATGAGTAGAAAGCTGAATGCATGAAATTAGTATTTTCTAAATTCAACGCTTTTTTCTTAGGCTTAAACCCAAGTTTAGTATCGGTAAGCTTGGGTTTTTGTTTGTGTTTAACGGGACAAGTGCAAGCGGCAGATTTCCGCTCAATACTACCTGCCAAAGCCATTGCTTATGATGCGCCTTCCACCGAGTCAACTAAATCTTATATCATGACGCAAGGTTACCCTGTTGAGGTGATTGTTAATTTACGTGAGTGGATTAAAGTACGCGATCAACGAGGCGGATTAAACTGGCTAGAAGGCAAAGATTTAGATATTAAGCTTACAGTACTGGTGACTGGTCTTGCTGAGATTAAATTGGCAGAAAGTGCTGAATCTACATTGCTTGCCACGGTAGAAAAAGATGTTGTGCTTGAGGTAGTATCTCCAGGCATCAACCAAGGCTGGGTAAAAGTAAAACACCGTGATGGCATTATTGGCTATATCCAAAGTCGTGCAATTTGGGGGCTGTATTGAAAAAAATAGCAGTATTGGGTGCAGGTGCCTGGGGTACCGCACTCGCCATCCACATCAGCAATCAATATAAAGTGAGCTTGTGGGGACGTAATGCCGGGCATGTCTCTGGTATGCGTAAAGCTCGGGCGAATCCTTTGTATCTTGGTGATTTTAAATTTAATGACAATCTAGCAGTAGAAGATAATTTAGAGCAAGCCATTCTAGGCGCTGATTTAATTTTATCCGTCATTCCAACAGCAGGTTTCCGCGACTTACTTAAAGCGCTTAAAAAGCTGGGATCTACACAGCCGCTTATTTGGGCGCATAAAGGATTAGAGCCTATCTCTGCATTATTGCCGCATGAAGTAGCGATTGAAGAATTGGGTATGAGTCATCAGTGGGGCGTTTTGTCAGGACCAAGTTTTGCGGCGGAATTGGTCCGTGGTTTACCAACCGCAGTTACGTTAGCCGCCAATGATTCGATGTTTGCCTTAGATGCCGCAAAGTTATTACATGGAGGCAGTTTGCGCGTTTATAACAGCGCAGATGTCATTGGCGTTTCGGTTGGTGGTGCGGTAAAAAATGTGATGGCGATTGCAGCAGGCATTTCTGATGGCATGGGATTTGGTAATAATGCGCGTGCCGCGATGATTACCCGTGGCTTAGCGGAAATCACGCGTTTTGGTGTTGCCCTAGGCGCAAAGCATGAAACATTTATGGGTTTGGCTGGCGCTGGTGATTTAATACTTACTTGTACTGGACAATATTCTCGTAATAGAGAAGTTGGTTTGCAGTTGGCATCAGGTAAAGCGCTGGCAGAAGTGTTGAGCGGTTTAGGTCATGTTGCAGAAGGCGTGAATACGGCACGAGAAGTAATGAGTCGTGCTGAAAAAATCGGTGTTGATATGCCCATTACCTACGAAGTGAATCAAGCGCTATCTGCTGGTAAGTCTGCAAGAGAAGCCGTGATGGATTTGCTGGGTCGTGAGCAAAAATCCGAGGTTTTTTAGGTTCGTGTTTTTTAAATGACTTATTTGAAAACTGTGCAACACAGATGGTTAAAAAAGTCACCTAAAAAAACTTTACCCACCGCCTTCGAAATCAATCTGTCGCCAAGCTTCATATACCAACACAGCGGCAGAGTTCGATAGATTTAAACTTCTACTTTCAGCTAACATCGGTAAGCGCACTCGACGCTCTGGTGGAAAAGTATTGCGAATTTCATCAGGTAGGCCTCGTGTTTCTGGACCAAACACAAACACATCATCGGCTTGAAATTGAATGTCACTATGTCGCGTGCTCCCTTTGGTGGTAATTGCGAATAATCGTTTCCCCGCTAGAGATGTTTTGCACGCTGCCCAATTGTTATAAACCTTCAGGGTGGAAAACTCATGATAATCAAGTCCTGCCCGTTTCAATTGCTTATCTTCTAACTTAAAACCCAATGGTTCAACCAGATGCAGTTGTGCGCCGGTGTTAGCGCAGAGACGAATAATGTTACCGGTATTAGGTGGAATTTCTGGTTCAAATAAGACGATATGGAACATAGGATTATTTTACCGTATCAATGCTGAGTATAGTATCAATTATTGAGTTCTGGCTAATACATAACAAGTGACCTGACGTGCACCTGCTTTTTTGAGTATTTTTGCCAATTCATTGAGGCTGCTACCAGTGGTCATCACATCGTCAATTAATGCGACATGTTTACCAATAAAAGATTGATTGCATGCAAATGCGCCGTGCATATTGTTTAAACGGCGTTTGAATGGCAAGCTAGCTTGTGGTGGTGTGTTTTTAATTCTGTTGCAGCTGGTCCTATCGAGTGCAATGTGATGTTGTTTGGCAATAATTTTTGCTAATTCGAATGATTGATTAAAGCCGCGCTCCTTGATTCTACTCGGATGTAAGGGCATCGCAATGATTACGTCTATGTTTTTATCTTGCATTTTTGCCGACAGCAACTGCGCAAACGTTTGGCTTAGGTATAAAGCATGATTGTATTTGTAATGTTGTAACAATGCATCCACAGGATAGCCGTAGGTAAATAAGGCATGTGTTGCATCAAAGTGCGGTGGTTTTTTGAGGCATTTGCCGCAAAGATGATCATGGGTACTTAAACCGCATTGCGGGCAACTTGGATGAGGCGCAAGTGGTAAATCCTCAATGCAAGCGTCGCATAAACTTAATTCACTACGGGTGGTTGCATCACACAAGGTGCAATTCTGCTGCAATAAATGCGAGCGAAATAATGTGAAATTTAACCATTGATTAATTTTTAACCAGTTGTTCATGTTATTTTTATTATTACTTTACAGTTATTAATTTATTGATTAATATAGCAAAAATTATCTAAAAAGGCGTTCTTATGCTTAAAGAAACACAACTGCAAACACCAGAAAACATTATAAACGTGGATGCGTTAAATCCGAATAAATCGATGAATACTCAAACTGCTAAAAGAAAGACTATTCAGCGCTGGAGTGTTGAGGACATTGTGGCTTTATATGAGATGCCACTTAATGACTTACTGTTTAAGGCGCATGGTGTACATCGCGAGTTTCATGATCCTAACGCCGTGCAAGTAAGCACATTATTGTCGATTAAAACCGGTGGTTGTAGTGAGGATTGCGGCTATTGTCCGCAAGCAGCGCGTTACCATACGGAAGTTGAAAATGAGCCGATGATGCCACTTGAGGAAGTGTTAAAAGCAGCGCAAGCGGCTAAAGAGAGTGGTGCTAGCCGTTTCTGTATGGGTGCAGCATGGCGTAGCCCAAAACAAAGAGATTTAGAGCCAGTCTTGAAAATGATTGCAGAAGTGAAGGCAATGGGTTTAGAAACATGCGCTACTTTGGGCATGTTAAAACAAGGCATGGCTTCACAGCTTAAAGAAGCAGGATTAGATTATTACAATCACAATCTTGATACTGCGCCTGAGTTTTATGGCGACATAATTAGCACACGTACCTATGAAGACCGTTTGGATACCTTAGACAGCGTACGCGAGGCAGATATTAATGTATGCAGCGGCGGTATTATTGGGATGGGTGAAACGCGTAAACAACGTGCAGGTTTATTGGCGCAGTTTGCCAATATGGAACGCCCGCCAGAAAGTGTGCCGATTAATTTGCTGACGCAAGTTGAAGGAACGCCTTTGCATGGCACAGAACCATTAGACCCATTTGAGTTTGTTCGTACTATTGCCGCAGCGCGTATCGTGATGCCGAAGAGTTTTGTGCGTTTATCTGCAGGCCGTCAGAGCATGCATGAAGGCATACAAGCGATGTGCTTTATGGCGGGTGCGAATAGTATTTTTTATGGTGAAAAGCTGCTGACGACTGCTAATCCAGAAGCTGAAACGGATAAGAAATTATTCGAAAAACTAGGCATACATGCTATTTAATATGCGTGCTATTTAATTATGTTAGCAGACTTACAAAAAGCATTGGATCAACGAGCCGTCGATGGTTTGTTGCGTCAACGTCGTTTATTAGATTCGCCGCAAGCGGAAATGATTGCAACTAATAATCAGCAGTATTTATCATTTTGTAGCAATGATTATTTAGGATTATCCAACCATCCGCACCTTATTAAAACTATGCAAGAAGCCACTGGCAAAGCAGGTGTTGGCAGTGGCGCATCCAATTTAATTACGGGCCATCATCGTTATCATGACTTGCTAGAAAAGCAATTAGCGCAATTTGTCGATATGCCAGCCGCTTTGGTTTTTTCAACGGGCTATATGGCGAATATTGGCGTACTAGGCGCATTGGCTGGACGTAGTGATGCCATTTTTGCTGATAAGCTAAATCATGCTTGTTTGAATGACGGTAGCTATTACTCTTTGGCAGATTCTCATCGTTTTGCACATAATGATGTAGCTGCATTAGAAAAGTTACTAAAAGCCAGTAATGCAACACGCAAGATTATTGCTACCGATGCGGTGTTTAGTATGGATGGCGATCTTGCGCCACTAGCGGAATACTTAGCCTTATGCGAACAATATGACGCGTATTTATATGTTGATGATGCACATGGTTTTGGCGTGTTAGGTGAGCATGGCCAAGGTTCGCTCAACCATCTGCAACTAAAATCGCCGCGCATTATTATGATGGCGACATTAGGTAAAGCGGCAGGTGTGGCGGGTGCTTTTGTGGCAGGTGAGCAAGTGGTGATTGACTATTTAATTCAAACGGCAAAAAGTTATGTATACAGTACGCCAGCACCACCAGCTTTATCAGCAACATTATCGGCTTCCTTACAATTAATAGAGCATGGTGATGATTTAAGAGCGCAATTACGCTTATTGATGCAAACCTTAAAGCAACATCTTAAAGTCAACAAATGGCAATTAATGCCTTCAGAAACAGCCGTTCAACCTTTATTGGTTGGCAGTAATCATGACGTGATTAAGCTAAGCGAGTATTTGCAATCTAAAGGTATTTTAGTCCCAGCAATTCGACCGCCGACCGTACCGAAAGATACCGCTCGGCTACGCATTTCGCTGTCAGCAGGGCATAGCGAAGCAGATGTTATGCAATTAGCACAGCTAATCAACGAAGCCGAAAGTGAGCTAGCATGACATGTCATGTGGAGGTGATAGGCAAAGGTAATCCCTTGGTATTAATCCATGGGTGGGGCATGCATGGCGGGATATGGCAATCACTGGTAAAACGCTTGTCAAAAAACTATATGTTGTATGTTGTTGATTTGCCTGGCATGGGAACAAGCCAAGCTATTGAGCCTTATCATTTGTATCGTCTAGCGGAAGAAGTGGCTGAAGTCATGCCTGGCGTTGCTGATATTTTAGGTTGGTCGCTCGGTGGTTTAGTTGCGCAAAATATTGCCTTTACTCAACCAGATCGCGTTAAAAAGTTAATTTTAGTTGGATCTACGCCATGCTTCATTGAGCAAGATAGTTGGCAATCGGGTATTCGTCATGATTTTTTTACTGAGTTTTCTCAAAACTTAGAGACTGACTATGAGCGAACCATGATTAAGTTTTTAACTTTACAATGCATGCGTGCAAAAGATGCCAGAGATACCGTTAGGCAGTTAAGATTAAGCTTTGAATCTAAACCTTTGCCATCACAGAAGATATTAAGAGAGGGTTTGCATGTTTTGCTAGAGAGTGATTTACGCGAAGAAAGCATCAAGATTCGTCAACCAACACTATTGATTCATGGCGATCGCGATACCTTAGTCCCTGTGCAAGCGGCACATTGGATGATGCAACATTTGCCAAATGGTGTCTTGCGTGTTATTTCTGGTGCGGCGCACGCGCCGTTTTTATCGCATAGCGAACAGTTTATCGATGCGCTCGATCAGTTCTTAAATCCAAGCAACTATCATTAATGGATCAAGTCGTAATCGATCAGTATTTTATGGATAAAAAACGGGTTCGTGCGTCATTCAATCGCGCTGCACAAACTTACGATGCTGCCGCCGTTTTACAAAAGCTAGTACGCGAGGAAATGTTTAGCCGCCTAGATTTAATTAAAGTTAAGCCGCACACAATTTTAGATGCAGGTTGTGGCACAGGTCATGGCAGTTTTGAGCTACAAAAGCGCTATCAATCAGCGCAAGTTTTTTCGTTAGATTTAGCCTTAGGCATGCTGCAAAAAACCCGTGCACAACAGTCTTTTATTAGTAAGCTATTTCGGCCTAAACGTCTCATCTGTGCCGACATCGAAAATCTGCCAATTGCCGATAACAGCATGGATGTGGTGTGGTCAAACTTGGCGATACAATGGTGTAATGATTTAGATAAAAGCTTTACTGAAATGAGCCGTTTATTAAAACCAAACAGCTTATTGATGTTTAGCACCTTTGGTCCTGATACCCTTAAAGAACTTCGCGCCTCGAGTAATAACGGCGAGACGCATGTGAGCCGCTTTATTGATATGCACGATATTGGTGATGCCTTAACCCGCAACGGTTTTAATGCGCCAGTATTAGATGTAGAACGCTACACGCTGACTTATGATGACGTGCGCAGTGTCATGGTCGATTTAAAGTCTATCGGTGCAAATAATGCAACACAGGGCAGAGGTCGTGGTTTGGCTGGCAAAAGTTTTTTCAAACAGCTAACGGAACAATACGAAAAGTTTCGGGTAAATGGCAAACTACCTGCCACGTTTGAAGTCATTTACGGCCATGCTTGGACACCAGAAACACCACAACACTCTAGTCAAGATTTAGGTGATGGCGTTTCGCCTATTAGCTTTAGACCGAGAAAGTAATCCATGACCACTGCGTTTTTCGTCACCGGAACTGACACCGAAGTAGGTAAAACCCATGTCAGTTGTCTGTTACTAAAACAATATGCAGAACAAGGGTTAAAAGTTATCGGCATGAAACCGATTGCCGCAGGCTGTGAATGGCTAAACGGAGAATGGGTAAATGAGGATGTACAAAAACTCATCGCCGCCAGCAATGTAAAAGCGCCTCTCAATTTAGTTAACCCATACTGCTTTAAAGAACCCATTGCCCCCCATTTAGCTGCCGAAAAAGTGGGCGTGACGATAGAAATTGAAACTATCGTCAATGCCTTTAAGCAATTGCAAACCATGGCTGATGTGGTCATAGTCGAAGGCGCAGGTGGCTTTTTAGTCCCTCTTAATGCTAAAGCCAACATGGCCGATTTGGCGATTGCGTTAGGGTTGCCAACAATATTAGTCGTTGGATTGCGCTTAGGTTGTATTAACCATACTTTGTTAACGGCAGAAGCGATTAAAGCACGTGGGTTAACCTTGCATGGCTGGGTGGCGAATCATATTGATCCTAAGATGGAAGTGCAGCAAGAGAATATTCAAACGATTACGCAGGAGCTTGGATTGGCGCCGATGATGATTTCTGAGTGGGTTGGGTAATATTTAGTCTATAGTTAACATTCTTTTTCGCCTTTAGGCGAGTTACTTTCTTTTGCTTGTGCTAAAGAAAGTAACCAAAGAAACACACACCCTGCTATCAAGCCCTTCGGGTACCTTGCGTTGCTCAACAAAATAAGCGGCTGCGGAACTCGCCCTAACAGACTACACAAACCGTAATCTGTCGCGGTGCTCAAACAAGTCCTCGCCTTCATCTTATTTTGTCTGCGCTACTCAGCTTGATAAAGGGATGCAAAGTCAAAACCAACGTAGGTAAATTTATAATTTTGTTATTCAGTGATGCAATAGTGAAACTTCACGGGCTTTCCGCCCCCTTTAGCCACGCCGAGCAACGGAAGTAAGCAAGGGGATTTCGTCGAGGACTGTTTGAGCCATGTCGTTTTTACATGGCGAGTTCCGCAGACGCCTTGCTTACTGAGTAGCGCAGGGAAACCTTTAGGTCGTGGTGACGGGGTAGCCTTTTCTTTCCCCTGTTTCTTTTGGCTAAACAAAAGAAATAGGGTCGCCGTCGCGCGAAAAGCGACTTGGTGAGTAATTACTCTATATGTTATTTTGCCGATAAAAGCTAAGTTAATCTGTTTTATGCTGGTTGTAAGCTAAACATTTAAAGTCTTTTTGAAAAGGCAAGTACGCAGGTGTCCATTTATTGTTTGAAAATTCAAAGGTACGTAAATTAATACTTTCAGTTTTTCCATTGTCAAAGTATCCGTAAATATCAACTAGATGTATATTTATAGTGTTATTAGCAATAGTGTATTTGGTAGAGGGCTTAAACAAACACTCTATTTCGTTTATGTTTAAACCATATAATCTGATAAGGCTATTGATGACGTGAGTTAAATCTTCTAATAAACTAAATTCGTCATTAGTATCGTTATTTAGCGTGGGGTGATAGAAATAATCATATTTTAGCTCGCTAGAAAATGCATAAGCTGATAATGGAAGGCTTAAATTATAACTACTATAGTACTGATTATTAATCGAGCCATGTTTCTCTTTTATGCCATAGCTCAACACCCTATGAAACTTACTGTCATTTTTATTTAGCTCTTCACGCTTGGTCTTTCCATATAACGATGAAAATTCTGGTTGTTCAAAAACATGGAGTACTTTTGTACACAATAGACCAATCCGCTCTTTTAAAATTGAATACTTGTCATCATGGTAAATTGGCTGACTGCTAAGACCAATGAGTGTCCTTAACTCATTACAAGGATGAATGATATTCCAAATAAAATATCGCTCTGAATTCGTTAACATTATTTTATTCTCTAATAGTTAATATAGGACGTAGCCAAGTATCACGGTGTCATGCATGGATGCCACTATATTCATTTTGCACTCCTGATTGCCATTGGTGATATTGCGCGTGGGCATTAACGCCCACCCTACGATGGGTTATCTAAGTAAAGCTTTTGTTGTTGAATATATTCAATTGCTTGCTCAGGCACCAAATACCTCACCGATTGCCCAAGCTTCAACAACTCCCTAATCTGCGTCGCACTAATCTCCTGCGCCGAAATGGCTTGCATATTAATCAAGCCAGCTTTTTCCTTATGTAAGTCACTGACTTGTTCTGCATAATGATCCCGTAAAAGGGTCTGCAGTTCGTCTGGGAGCTGTTCTTGTGGGTTAACTTGGTTTGGTCTTTGTACCAAGACGATATGGGCGTAATCGAGCAGTTCTTGCCAGCGGTGCCACGTATTGAGTTTGATAAAAGCATCGCTGCCCATCATTAAACAAAGCGCGGTATCGTTACCTAGCGCTGCACGCAAACTGATTAACGTATCAATCGTATAAGAAGCGCCTTCGCGGTCTAGCTCACGTTTGTCTAGCGTGAATAACGAGTTGTCAGCAATCGCGAGTTGGACCATAGCGGCGCGGTGTTCGGCTGACACGGTGACGCTGTCTTTATGTGGCGGGTTGGCGGAGGGGATAAATCTCACTTCATCCATACCTAAGCCATCCGCTAATTCTTGCGCCATGCGCAAATGCCCGTAATGAATGGGGTTGAAAGTACCGCCAAGAATGCCGACTAAGCGCATCTGATTTTAATGAAAGTCATACTATTAGGCGCGAATATGACCGTCACCTAGTACGACATATTTGAGTGAAGTCAGGCCTTCTAAGCCCACAGGCCCACGCGCATGCAATTTGTCAGTGGAAATGCCTATTTCAGCACCTAAGCCATATTCAAAGCCATCAGCAAAGCGAGTGGACGCGTTCACCATCACGCTGCTCGAATCAACCTCACGTAAAAATCTTCTTGCCTTGGTATAGTTTTCTGTCACGATGCTTTCGGTATGTTGAGAAGAATGTTGATTGATATGTGCAATCGCTTCATTTAGATCATCGACTACTTTGCATGAAATAATCGCATCTAAATATTCTGTATAGAAATCTTCATCAGTCGCCACTTTTGCTTCTTTTACAATGGCGCGAGTTTCAGCACAACCGCGAATTTCGATGCCTTTACTAATTAACATGGCTGCTATTTTAGGCAACATATCTTGAGCGACGCTACGCGCAATCAATAAAGATTCAGCGGTATTGCAAGTGCCTAACCGCTGTGTTTTGCTGTTTTCGACGATGCGTAACGCTTTATCAATATCTGCTTGATTATCGATATACACGTGGCAGTTGCCATCTAAATGCTTAATGACAGGAATGCGCGTATCGTTAGAAATGCGCTCAATTAAACCTTTGCCGCCGCGTGGCACAATCACATCCACATAGTCTTTCATGGTAATCAATTCACCAACCGCCGCGCGATCTGTTGTCTCAACCACTTGCACTACTTCTTTTGGTAAACCTGCTTTTTGTAAGCCTTCATGTACTAATTTTGCTAACGCTTGGTTGCAGTTAATCGCTTCTGAACCGCCACGTAAAATCGCCGCATTACCCGATTTAATGCATAAGCCAGCCGCATCCGCTGTTACATTTGGACGAGCTTCATAAATAATACCAATGACACCTAAAGGCACACGCATTTGACCCACTTGAATGCCGCTTGGCATATATTTAAAGTTGGTCATTTGGCCAATGGGATCAGCCAGGCTAGCAATTTGTAATAAGCCTTCCGCCATGCTGTCGACGGTTTTTGCCGTGAGCGTTAAGCGATCAACCAATGCGCTTTCTAAACCATTTTCTTTTGCCGTGGCCAAGTCTTTGGCATTCGCTGCTAACAAGCACTCTTTTTCGCGCAAGATGGCATGCGCAATATTGGTCAGCGCTGCATTTTTGACGTTAGTGTCTGCGTTGGCAATCGCGCGTGAAGCCGTTCTAGCACTTTTGCCCAGTGCGTCCATATAGTCTTTGATATTTGAAATGTTCATATTATGTTTTCTTTATCTATTTAACGTCTGCTGCGAACGTTTGCTAGACCAAAGCACAGTCTAGACAGTTCTAACCATGCATCGCCAATCATGATGCCTTTGGCAATTCTATCAATATCGCACAGTTTTTGTAAGGCGGCTTCTAATTGGCGCAGACTTAAACGCGACAATGCGCGTTGTGCTAATTGTTGACGGTCGCCATAAATCCGTGCATTGACCATCGCGTTATTGATGTTTTCACCATTTACTTGCGCACGTTTGACGCGTACTAATGGGCGTAATACCCAAATGAGAGGATTCATTACGGCAACGGGCTGCTCGCCTTCATCTTGTAAACCTTGCAAGATGCGTGAAGTGCGTTCTGCATCGCCCGCTAATACTGCCTCACCTAATTTAAAAGCATCATAGCGGGAGACATTCAGGACAGCTGTTTCTATCGCTTCAAAACTAATTACGCCTTCAGGATAAAGCAATCCTAACTTTTGAATCTCTTGATGTGCTGCCAGTAAATTACCTTCGACTTGATGTGCCATAAAAGCTAATGACGCATCATCTGCACTTTGATGTTGTAGCGCTAAGCGCTTTGCAATCCATTGCGGTAATTGTGCTGGTGCAACATCATTGAGCTCGATCACCGTAGCTGTACTTTGCAGTTTGTTAAACCAAACGCTTTTTTTAACTTCACGCGCTAAAGCAGGCAACACAATAATTGTCGTGGTATCGGGAATCGCTTTTTCCGCCAACTCAGTTAACACTTTGCCGCCTTCAATCCCTGGTTTGCCATTGGGAATGACAATTTCTAAAATACGCTTTGATGCAAAAAGCGATAAAGCTTGGCCGAATTGCTGCACCGATTGCCAATTAAAACTGCGATCTACAAGTAAGCTGACACGCTCTTCCGCACCAGCTTTTCTCGCTGCTTGCCTAATGGCGTCAAGGCATTCAGTTTGCCCTAAAGGTTCATCACCCACTAATACATATATGGATGATAACGCCTTGTGTAACTGTTGCTGTAGTTGAGCGGGCGCTAACTGCATGCTGTTAATTGGCGTGTTTTTTTAAGGCGGAAAGTCTACGCACTAAATTGTTTACCACATCTTGTTGCATGCCTTCATTGAGTTTTCTCTCTTCTGTTTGTTTAGACAATACAGCGGCATTGCTGAAGGTAAAGTCACGTCTAGACTCAATGGTGCTTTCTTCGCTCCACAATGCTTGATTAATCAGCTTGGTTCGATAACTAATGCGGTAATACAACTCATACTCGTTAACCGTACCTTCACCTGCTAGAGATAGAATGCGCTTTTCGTTATCTTCACCGACTAACTCAAGTAATACCTCAGCTTTATCCGCAGAAGGTAGAATCTGAATTTTATTAAGGGTTAAATATTTTTTAATGTCTTTGGAAATAGTGAGGGTATTCCCTTGAATGAAAATAGACTTAAACTGAATATCACTAGAACCCCGCAAATGAAAGCCACAGGCGGTTAACGTGGCCATGATGAGCGATGTTAAGAAGAGATACGTTATTGATTTCAAGTGCTATCCAATCACAACATTGATAAGTTTGTTTGGTACAACAATGATTTTACGCACACTTTGGTTATCAACCAAGAATTTCGTGACGCACGCTTGAGAGACCGCTAACTTTTCAATGTCTTCTTTAGCCATGGTGCGAGCAATCAATAAATTACCACGTAATTTACCATTCACTTGAATCATCATTTCAATTTCATCTTGCACCATGGCAGCCGCTAATGGTTCTGGCCAGCTTGCCTGTAAAATATCATCACCGTAACTTAATTCTTTCCATAAAGTTTGGCTAATATGTGGCGCAAGCGGAGAAAGTAAACGCAATAAAATAGATAAACCTTCATGCGCAACACTTTGCCAATCTTGCTTGGCTTCTTTTTGCACCTTTTCCAACGTATTTAATATTTTCATGCCGCTAGAAGCAACCGTATTAAACTGTTGGCGTTCTAAGTCATAACTGGCTTGTTTTAGACCTAGATGAACATCGCGCCTTGCATTCGCTAAGTGATTATTGAGTGTAGATGGAACCTCAGTTTTTGTTTCTGTTGATAGCGCATAACCAAAGTTCCAAAGCCTTTTTAAGAAGCGATGCGAGCCTTCTACGCCGCTATCTGACCACTCTAATGTTTGTTCGGGCGGTGCGGCAAACATCATAAAGAAGCGCGCGGTATCTGCGCCATATTGTTCAATCAAGGATTGCGGGTCTACACCATTGCGCTTTGATTTAGACATGGTGCCCATGCCTTGAAAATCAACTGGTTTGCCATCCGCAAGCAAAGTAGCCCCAATGGTTTTGCCGTGTTCATCATGGACCAATGTGATTTCTTCTGGCGCGAAATATTGAATGCCGCCTTTATCATTACGGCGCGAGAAAATGTGGTTGAGCACCATGCCTTGCGTGAGCAAGTTAGAAAATGGCTCATTATAGTTCACTAGACTTTTGCCATTAAATTCGATATCGCGCATGACTTTGCTCCAAAAACGTGAGTAAAGTAGATGCAAAATAGCGTGTTCAATACCACCAATATACTGGTCAACTGGCATCCAATAATTCGTTTCGGCATCGACCATAGACGCATCACTTTGACCGCTAGCATAGCGCGCGTAATACCAACTGGAATCTACAAAAGTATCCATTGTATCGGTTTCGCGTTTGGCGGGTTTGCCACAAGTGGGGCATGCGCAATTGACAAAACTATCTAATTGATTCAGCGGGTTGCCAGAGCCATCGGGTACGCAATTTTCAGGTAATTTAACGGGTAACGCATCATCAGGAACCGCAACATCACCACAATCATCACAATGGATAATAGGAATTGGACAGCCCCAATAACGTTGACGAGAAACACCCCAGTCTCGCAAACGCCAATTGATTTGTTGATCCCCTAAGTTGCGGGCAATTAAGTCGCTCGCAATCATATTAACAGCCGCTTCATAAGCTAAACCATCATATGGTGCAGAGTTCACGCAAATGCCTTTTGTTTTATCGCCATACCATTCTTGCCAAGCTTCATCGGAGAATACGCTGTCTGTTGCGATCACTTGTTTGATGGCCAAATTGTATTTTTTAGCAAAGCCAAAATCACGCTCATCGTGCGCTGGCACTGCCATCACCGCACCTTCACCATATGACATTAACACATAATTACCAATCCATACTGGCACCGATTCACCAGTTAAGGGATGTGTGACGGTTAAACCCGTATCCATGCCTTCTTTTTCCATGGTTGCCATATCGGCTTCTGTCACTGAGCCTAATTTACATTTTTCAATAAATGCGACAATTCCAAGATTGCTTTGCGCAGCCAATGTTGCGAGTGGATGTTCTGCTGCTACTGCGCAGAAAGTCACGCCCATGATAGTGTCAGCTCGGGTGGTAAACACCCATAATTTACCATCATCAATCAGTTTGTTATTCGCGTCTTTAATGTCATGCGTAAAAGCAAAACGTACACCAACGCTTTTGCCAATCCAGTTGGCTTGCATGGTTTTTACCCGCTCTGGCCAGCCAGATAATTGGTCTAAATCATCTAATAATTGTTGCGCATAACTGGTAATGTTGAAGTAGTAGCCTGGAATTTCACGTTTTTCAACTAAGGCTCCTGTACGCCAACCACGACCTTCAATGACTTGCTCATTAGCAAGAACAGTTTGATCAACAGGGTCCCAATTGACGGTTTGCGTCTTTTTGTAAGCAATGCCTTTTTCTAGCATGCGCAAAAATAGCCATTGATTCCATTTGTAATATTCAGGCTGGCATGTCGCTAACTCACGTGACCAATCAATGGCAAAGCCGAGCGACTTTAATTGTTTACGCATATAAGCAATATTATCAAGCGTCCATTTCGCAGGCGGTACATTGTTTTGAATCGCCGCGTTTTCTGCAGGTAGACCAAACGCATCCCAACCCATCGGTTGCAATACGTTAAACCCTTTCATGTGATGATAGCGACTTAATACATCGCCAATCGTATAGTTGCGCACGTGACCCATATGCAGTTTTCCGCTAGGGTAGGGGAACATAGATAGGCAATAATACTTAGGTTTATCGCTATTTATTTTTGCGGCAAAAGCTTGATTATTGTCCCAATAAGCTTGTGCATCTTGTTCGATTTGTTTGAATGGGTATTGCTGTTGCATGGCGTTGTGAAGATGTTGAATAAAACGGCCATTATACTGCAAGGTAGCTGGTTTGGCTTGTTAATGGCCAGTGATTCCGCTTGTAAAAAAGTCAGTTAAACTGACTCAACTAAATCACGATAGGCATGCCAGCTTGCATGTCCAATAATTGGCATGGTGATGATCAGGCCGATGTAATGGGTTGCAAAACCAATGATGACTAATAATACGATAGTGAGCGCCCATAATGTCATTGGAATAAGGTTGCGTGTAACTGATAGCAAGCTAGCAATGGCCGCGGTGACTGCATCTGTTTTTCGATCTGCCATTAAGGGAATAGCAACAACGCTTACGGCATAAACAAAGGCGGCAAAAAAACCACCAACGGCAAAATAAACCAGGGCAAAAGTAGGTTGTTCAAAAGTAATCAGCGTTTGAATCATTTCTAAAAAAGTAGGTAGGCCGCCTTGAAAAAACAAAGCAAAAATAACCAGTGATGCACGTGCCCAAATTAATAAAATAACAACCAGTACGCCAGCAAATATGCCAACATTCAGAATATTTGGACGCCATGATGTTAGCGTGGGAATTAGCGTTGGTTGCTCTCCAGCCTCAATGCGCCGGCTGAGATCATAAAGACCCATTGCCAGAAAAGGTCCTATTAGTAGAAAGCCACTAGTGAGTCCTGACAAAAGCCAACTCACTTCAAATAATACTTCGTGCATCAAAAGCCCAGCACTTGCAAACACAACGCCGTAAAATAAACTGGCAAATCTAGCCTTAAGCAGATCGGTTGTACCATAGTGTAGCCAATCGATAATTTGGCTAGATTTTATTTTGCGAATAACAGGAAAGTGATACGGGGTGTTTTCTATTCCTGTTGTGTTATGGATGCTCATCAGATTGCCCCTATATGCATAGTATCCCTACCATTAATAAGGTTTATTTATACAGGGGTTTTAACCCTTAAGCAAGTGAGGCAAAAATACTGTCGCGTATGCTATTCATTTCACCCAATCCGTTCACTTTGACGTGTTTAGGTGCGCCAGTAATACCGCTACTTGCCCAGTTAGCATAATAATCAACCAATGGTTTAGTTTGGTCGTGATAGACCTCAAGGCGTTTTTGAACCGTTTCCTCTTGGTCATCATCACGCTGAACTAGGTTTTCGCCCGTCACATCATCTTTACCTTCAATCTTTGGCGGATTGAATTTTACATGGTAAGTGCGACCACTTTCAGGGTGGCTGCGACGACCACTCATGCGCTCAACAATTGCGCTATTAGGTACGTCAATTTCGACGACATAGTCGATGGTTACGCCAGCTTCTTTCATGGCATCTGCTTGCGGAATTGTGCGTGGGAAGCCATCAAATAGAAAGCCATTTTTACAATCAGCCTCTTTAATCCGCTCTGAAACTAAACCAATAATGACAGCATCAGGCACGAGTCCGCCACTATCCATATAACTTTTGGCTTCTAATCCTAATGGTGTGCCAGCTTTTACCGCAGCGCGTAGCATGTCGCCAGTCGAAATTTGTGGGATGTTGAAGTGTTCCTTAATGAAGGTAGCTTGTGTGCCTTTGCCAGCCCCTGGCGCACCCAATAAAATGATTCTCATACGATTCTCGCTAAAAGTTGATTAAAAACGTAAATTAAACACAATACTAGAAAGATAAAACTTAGTCAGAACTGACAAGAGAAGCACTATACAGATAATTAGTCATCTCAACAAACTCAGCCACCGTGAATGTTTCAGCGCGACGCTGAGCATCAATATCCAACTTAACAAAGTCATCATTACTTAACAAAGGTTTTAAGGTATTACGGATCGTTTTGCGGCGTTGCGAGAATGCTGCTAATACCACTTTAGCAAATAAATCCGTATCTTTTGCAATAAAAGGGAGTTCAGCATGCGGCACACAGCGCACAAAAGCAGACTCTACCTTTGGCGCCGGATTAAAGGCTTCAGGCGGTACGGTCATTAAGTATTCCATGTGTAAATAATATTGCAACATAACGCTGAGTCTGCCATAAGCTGGTGTTGCTGGCACAGCTACCATGCGCTCAACTACCTCTTTTTGCAGCATAAAATGCATATCGGTAATGCAGGGTAAGTTATCTAAAAGGTGAAATAAAATCGGCGTTGAAATGTTATATGGCAAATTGCCAATCACACGCAAATGACTACCGAGTGATGAAAAGTCAAACTTAAGCGCATCCACGTTATGAATAATAAGCTTGTTTTTCTGATAAGTGGGCATGCTGTATTCAGTATTCATCCAACTGACAATGTCACGGTCAATTTCAACTACATGCAACTCGGTTACTTTACTCAGCAATGGTTTGGTTAACGCGCCTAGACCTGGGCCAATTTCAATTAGCATTTGCCCCTCTTCTGGATCAACGGCTTCCACTAAACGGGTAATAATGGCTTGGTCGGTTAGAAAATTTTGTCCGAATCTTTTTTTAGCTAGATGCTTCATGATAAATGGTCTGTGCTGCAACTGTTTGAAGCTAATTGAATGGCTAGCGCAAGCGCCGCTTGCATACTGCCGCTATTGATATTGCCTGTGCCCGCTAAGTCTAAAGCAGTACCATGGTCGACTGATGTGCGGATAATCGGTAAACCCAGTGTGATATTAACGCCATTGCCAAAACTGGCATATTTTAGAACAGATAAGCCTTGGTCATGATACATCGCTAATACCGCATCTGCCTTGGCTAAATGTTGATTCGTAAACAAGGTGTCAGCTGGTAGGGCGCCAATTAATTGTATGCCTTCATTACGCATCCGAACCAAGACTGGATTGATGGTTGTAATTTCTTCATCCCCTAAGTATCCATTTTCACCAGCGTGTGGGTTTAAGCCCGCTACTAATATGCGTGGATTGCGGATACCAAACTTGTTGATTAAATCAGCATGTAGAATGCGGATAGTGGTTTCTAACGATGGTTGATTAATGGCAGCTGCTACTTTTGATAAAGGCAGATGTGTCGTCGCCAGCGCTACACGCAAGCCACCGCCAACTAACATCATAACAACTTGCTTAGTATTGGTTTGCCCTGCTAAAAACTCGGTATGGCCAATGAAATCAATGCCTGCGTCATTGATAATGCCTTTGTGTACTGGCGCAGTCACCATTGCATCGAATTGACCATTTTGACAGCCTGTTATCGCGGCGTTGAGCGTGTTAAGCACATACTGACTATTATTAGCGTCTAGTTGTCCTGCAATAACGGCCGATTGTGTTGGCATATGCATGACTGATAAATGAGGAGTACTGCTTACTTTGGTAGCTTGGCGGTCTGATGCTATGTCTGATAACACAAGATTAAGCTTCAGGTGTTTTGCTCGTTCAGTGAGCATCGTCAGATCACCGATTATCGTAATGTCCGCATTAATGGTTTGCTGTGCAAGCATTAAACATAAGTCTGGCCCAATGCCTGCAGGCTCGCCGGACGTAACAGCAATGCGTGGAATCACTTTTTTCAAGGTTAATCTAGAGTGCTAATAAAGGTTGTCCTCAAGCCTAAGCTCGACAAAAGCGCGGTCACGTAATTCGTGGATCCAATCATCGTAGGCCTCTTCTACTTTGCGGCTAAAAATCTCTTTACGCGCTTTAATGCGAGCAGCTTGATTGGTCATATCTTGTTTACGACGCTTTAATACTTGAATGATATGCCACCCAAAAGAGGAGCGAACTGGCTGACTAATTTCTTCTGGAGCAAGCGCATTCATTGCCGTTTCAAATTCAGGCACGGTATCGCCAGGATTAACCCAACCTAAATCGCCACCATTGCTAGCAGAACCATCTTCAGAATATTGCTGAGCTAATTCTGCAAAATTAGCACCATTATCTAAACGTTCTTTAAGACCATCCATTTTTAGCTTTGCCTCTTGTTCTGAAACAACTTCATTTAGCTTAATCAAGATATGCCGGGTCTGCGTTTGCTCTACAATCAATGCAGAGTCAGCACTGCGTTTATTATTGATTTTAACGATATGAAAACCATTAGGGCTTCTAATTGGCTTGGATGCTTCGCCAACTGCCATGTCTTTTAACAGCACTAAAAATCCAGGTGGAATTTGACTGCTACTGCGCCAACCCATGTTGCCACCTTCAAGTGCATTAGGCGCATCTGAATAACTGGCAGACACTTTTTCAAAGCTTTCGCCTTTATTTAATTCTGCAAGCACCTTTTCAACCTTAACTTGCGCAGCAGCTATATCTTTTGGTGAGCTTTCCTCTGGCGTTCGAATAAGAATCTGTGAAAGTTCAAATTCCTCTTGTTTGCCATCTTTACTGTTTTCTTGGGTAGTCAGATAATTATCAACTTCACCTTCACTAATATTGATGCGGTTATTGATTTCAGATTCTTTTAATCGGGCAATCGTGATTTCATTGCGCATATCTTCGCGGAATGCATTATAAGAAATACCATCGTTTGCTAGGGTAGTCTTAAAGTCTGCAACCCCCATTTGATTTTGTTCTGCAATGCGCTCGATGGTTTTTTCTAGCAGCACATCATTAACCTTAATGCCACGTTCCTCAGCGAGTTGTAGCTGAATGCTGTCTACAATCAGGCGCTCCAAAATTTGTTTTCTAAGGATACGCTCTTCCGGAAGCTGCTTGCCTTGTTTTGATAACTGCTCAGATACCGTGCGCACTTTAGCTTCTAACTCTTGCTCGGTAACGGCATTTTTGTCGACAATAGCGACAATGCGATCGAGCTTGACGATGTCGTTAAGCGCATGGGCGTTGAACGGAAGCAAACTGAGCAATAAGCTAATTAAAAGAAAAAAAGTTAAAGGAGATTTTGGTTTAAATAATTTCATCGGTTGTAATTTTGCTGCCTATAAAGATCGGGAATTTCGCCAGCGCTTAAATATCCAGGGATATCACGCCTTAATAAGTTTAATGGGTTGGAACCAATAGAGGTTAAACCACCTAATTCAAGTTGGATAAAAAAACCATAGTTTGCATTTGCTGTTGCCGTTTCAACGCGCTGTACAACGGCTCGTCCTTGCCAGCAGCCTGCATCATATTCTAGTCCTGCCAAGCTTTCAATCAGTGATTTATCGCGAATTGAATAATTAAAGCGACCAACACCAAACCAGCCTTGGCTGATAGGCCACTGCCCTGATACATTTATTTGTTCTAAGAATTCTTGCGTATAACGGTAGCCAGCGTTAATCAATTTGCCGGGTTCTGGATTGTAGCGTGCCAATAAATTGGATCTAACGATACTGCTATTATCAGTGTTATATTGCAAAAAGCTATTTAAATTCCACTGATTAGTCAACCTCGCTGTGACCCCTGCAATAATGTCAGAGGTATTGCTTTTTGACGCAGTGCTACCAGATGCTGCGCTGGTGGGTACTATACTATTAGGTAATTTAATTTCTTGATCTGCAAAGTAATAACGTTGACCAATGGTAGCTGAGAAACGTTCAACGCCCGTGTCGCTGTCAATCATTCGTGTTGTCAGTGCTAAGCTGACTTGATTAGCATTATTGATTCTATCTTCGCCAGCAAACTGATTTTCACTAAATAAAGTAGTCATGTTTAGGTCTGACAATCCTGTATCGAAGACTGGCAGCAAGTCTTGCGCTTGATTCGGGATATAAACATAAAATAAACGCGGTTCTATGGTTTGGGTATAGTTATTTTTAACAATCCCTACATCACGTTCAAAATACAAGCCACTGTCTAGGCTAAAAATAGGTAAGGTGCGTGAATCTGAGTTATTGCTAATGTTTTGGCCATTAACAACAAAATTATTGTCTTTTAAATCATAGTAGCTAGCATGTACCCCAAATTTTGGCGTAATGAAGCCATATGGCTGAGTCAGCGGAAAACTAATACTTGGGTAAGTCGTTAATCGACTTCCTGTTGGCGCTGCTGGCGCGTCCGTATTGAGATCGAAATAAGTATATTGGCTGTTTAGGCTGGTTTGAATGCCACCAAAGTCTTTATCTGCACTGAGTGATAATTGCGGCAAACGCTCATACGGAAAACTTAACTGATCTAACGTTTGGTATTTTTGGACTAAGCCATTAAAACGCCAAACATCGCCAACATAGTCTATGCGACCAGCCTGCGACAGGTTAACCTGGCTGGTACTAATAATACGGGTCGACATATCTGAGAAATATTCATCGTCTGATACTTTTTCGATGTTGTAGCCTGCTGACCAGCCATCACCTAATAAATGGGTATGACTAATATTCGCAAAATAACGTTGATTGCCTGTAAGGTTATCATTATTTAAATATTCAATACTATTGGTGCCAGAGTAGTTTTCATCTAGATAACGGAAGGTGCTTTGTAGTTGGGCGCCGCGACGACTTAAATAGCGCACACCTACGGTTAAATCTTTATTAGGCGCAATATTGTAATAATAGGGAATTAATGTTTCAAAACCGCTTCGGCTCGTCGAGCCAACAGTGGGCGCCAAAAAGCCAGACTTACGCTCATCATTAAATGAGAAGCTCATGTAAGGCGAATAAAGGAGCGGAACACCCTTAAACTCAACATAAGCATGTTTGGCTGAGCCTGACTGGGTAAATTGGTCTAATTCAATTTCATTGGCTTTAATATACCAATCATCGATGCCTACTTCACAAGTGGTATAACGGGCATTTTTTAACCTTTTTTTAGATCGGCCTTCAAACAGCACCGCATCTGCATCGCCTCGCGATGAATTGAGGGTAGAAACGGTTGACTGCTTATCTGTTGAGAATTTTTTTAACGAATTTTCTTGATAGAGTCTAGGATTGTCGCTCAATATTGTTTCTGTATTGAGTAGCTTAGATTGCGCATAAGCAGTTGGGTCGTTATAGGATTTAACCTTATTGGCAGTTGCAATAGGTGGCTTTTTAAGGGTAATACTCGCCTCTTTCATTTCACCTATCGTGTCACCTAGACGCATTTTTAATGCAGGGCCAGTAATTAGACCGTCACCCAAATCGATACGAACGTTACCTTTTGCGCGCAACTCATCATTCAGAATATTATATTCAATGTTGTCGCCATATATTTTTTGGTCGCCACGCGTGATAACAGCATTACCAATCGCGTGCATTTTTCTATCTAGATATAAGTCAAGCGTATCGCCTTCAATTTCAACGGCGCCAGGCAATGCGACTGGTTTAACCGTGTCAGGTATTTTAAACAGTTCGCGAGTGAGCGTTTCCGCCGCTGGCGCTGCGCTGTAGCTTACCAAGTAGATAGCCACTGCGTTAGCAATCAGTTGCTTAGAGCGTGATATATGTGTACGGTCGATAGTCAATGAAATTTAAATGATCATTTAAAATGAATTAAGAGTTGAATGCAGTATTATCGGCGCGCGTGATAAAGTCTCATAAAACGGATGCTTAATCGATAAAAAAATGTAGCTTTTTAACAAGACGTTAGCTACATTATAAAAGCTAATTTTACATTAAAGAAGGTTCTTGTGGATAGAAAAAAAGAATTAGAACTGTGGCTCGCTAGCGTGCTAGGGAAAAAGCCATTTACCTTAAGCGTTGCGTCGGCAGATGCGAGTTTTCGGCGTTATTTTCGCGTGCATTTAGCCGATAGCAATTTAATTGCCATGGATGCACCCCCTCAACAGGAGCGCTGCGAGACATTTGTAACGGTTGCTAAATTATTCTTAGATAGCGGTTTGCATGTGCCTAAGATTGTTGCACAAAATCTAGAGCAAGGTTTTTTATTGTTGAGTGATTTGGGTGATGATACCTATTTGTCTAAACTCACCAGTGATAGCGCGCAAGCCTTATATAGCGATGCGAGTAATGCCTTAATCAAGTTGCAGCTGGCTAGCAAGCCTAATGTGCTGCCAAATTATGATGTCGCGTTATTAGCGCGTGAGATGCAATTATTCCCAGATTGGTATGTCGCAAAACACTTGAATATGCAATTGGATGAGGCACAGCAAGCTGTATTGCAAAAAACATTTACGGTATTAACCGATAATATTTTAAGCCAAACGCAGGTGTATGTGCACCGAGACTACCACTCTCGCAACCTTATGGTTTGTACAGACAATCCTGGTATTTTAGATTTTCAAGATGCGGTTTATGGTGCCATTACCTATGATTTAGTCTCATTATTAAAAGATGCTTATATTGGTTGGGAAGAGGCGCAGATGATGGATTGGGTGGTGCGTTATTGGGATGCGGCTAGAAAGGCTGGCTTAGCCGTGCCAACCGATTTTAGTGAGTTTTATCGCGATTTTGAATGGATGGGTGCGCAACGGCATATTAAAGTGCTTGGTATTTTTGCTAGGCTATCGCATCGGGATGGCAAGGATGGTTACCTAAAAGATATGCCGTTAGTGATGGATTATTTGCGCCGAGTTTGCGGTCGATATTTAGAGCTAAGACCGATGTTGAGATTGCTTAATACGCTTGAGGGTTATCAAGAGAAAGCGGGATATACTTTTTAATGAAAGCCATGATCCTAGCGGCTGGACGCGGAGAACGCATGCGGCCATTGACCGATAGCATGCCTAAGCCATTATTAACAGTTGGCAGTAAGCCATTGATTGTATGGCATATCGAACGGCTGGTTGCTGCTGGCTTTAAGCAATTAGTGATTAATCATGCTTACTTAGGTCAGCAAATTGAGGCGGCACTTTGCGATGGAAGTCAATGGGGTGCAAATATCGTTTACAGTGCAGAAGGCGTAGCGCTAGAGACTGCCGGTGGCATTGCCAATGCTTTGCCGCTATTGGGGGATGCGCCATTTTTAGTGGTGAATGGCGATGTATTTTGTGAGATGGATTTATCACATTTGAAGCAAGTGTTAGATAAGCCGAACTTAGCGCATTTAGTGATGGTCAATAATCCACTGCAACATTTAAAAGGTGACTTTGTATTGCAAGACGGTAAGCTAAAATCAGATAGCCTTAACGCTAATGGTGAAGAAAAACTGACTTTTTCAGGGATTGGTGTTTATTCGCCAGTGCTGTTTGAACAGCTTGCACGAGGTGAAGCGGCAAAGTTGGCGCCTTTACTGACACAAGCCATGCTAAATGGCTTGGTAACGGGTGAACATTTTCATGGTGTTTGGCATGATATTGGCACGCCAGAACGTTTGCAGGCGATTGATGACACTTTGCGGGTTAAACAGTTAAGACGCAATTAATATGCATATTGATGTTTTTAATGGCGATGCTGATGGTATCTTTTCGTTAATTCAATTGCGTAAAGTCAATCCAGTGGCTACGGATAAACAGCGCTTAGTGACTGGCCTTAAACGTGATATTAGCTTAGTCGGCAAAATTAGCGATGCCGAGGCTAATCAAGCCAATATTACGGTGCTAGATATCTCATTTGATCAAAATGAGGGTGAAGTGGCTAGGGTATTAACGCAAGCGGCATCGGTGTTTTATTGTGATCATCACCAAGCAAAAAAAATATTTGAAGATAAGCGATTAACAAGCATCATTCATACAGATCCTGCCGTTTGTACGGCATTGCTTATTAATGATTATTTGCAAAATGCACAACCTTTATGGGCGGTTGCGGGGGCTTATGGCGATGCTTTAGATGACGCTGCTGAACGATTGGCGAATCAGTTGGCGCTGACGATGCAACAAAAAGCATCGTTAAAAGAGTTGGGCATGTTGGTTAATTACAATGGTTACGGCAATACGGAAGAAGATTTGCATTATCTGCCAGCGGAATTGTATAAAAGTTTGGTCACTTATGATAATCCGTTTGATGTTACGACGGATGCTACATCCCCTTATGTTCGACTAAAGGCTGGTTATGATTCTGATTTGGCCAATGCAAAGGCGGTGTCTGTGCAATCTGATGCAAAAGCTGTGCTGGTTGTTCAGCTGCCTGATGCAGCATGGGCGAGCCGCATTAGTGGTACTTATGGCAATATGCTTGCGGCACAAAATCGAGATAAAGCAGTTGTGATTGTGAGTCGTAATTTGCACGATAGTTTAACGATTAGTTTGCGAGCCCCTAAAAACAACCCCTATGGCGCAGCAGATATTTGCAGTCAATTTGCCACTGGCGGTGGGCGTGAAGGTGCTGCTGGTATTAATGCGTTGCCAATTGCAGCATTGAGTCAGTTTGTGAAGCTAGTCAGCCAAACCTATGCAAGCGAGCTATAAGTAAGTAGATAAATAATGGATACTTTCAGCCGCACTCTGTGGGGTTATGGATTGTTTGGTTATAAACGCTACGCGTTGGTCGCTATTTTTTTTGGCGCTATAGTCATTATGCCATTGGCCATAGTTTTGTCATTAGTTTGCCAATTGTAGGATTGGTGGTATTGCCTAGAGCCTTTGGTCTGTTGGATGGCCGAACATCGTAGGCATTGTTGTCTGACTTATCTATTGTTATCGCCAAAAGCAAAAAGCGATTCAATGGTAACTGTATATTGATTGTGGTTAGCTTGCCGATCAAGTTGAATGCGCAATTGGTAATCAAATAAGCTAAAATAGAATTAGAAATTAAGCGCAACTGTGAAGGATGTTATTTGAGTTTTTCGATGCAAGAGTTTAAGACAAGACGCCATGAATTATTAGCCAGCATGGTTGAAGGCATTGCAATAGTGCCTACTGCGGCTGAGGCTGTGCGCAATCGTGATAGCCATTATCCTTATCGTTTTGATAGCTATTTTTATTATCTAACAGGTTTTAAAGAGCCTGAATCGGTATTGATTTTAATTGCGGGTGACAAACCAAAAAGCATTCTTTTCTGTCGCGATAAGGACATTGAGCGTGAGATTTGGGATGGCTTTCGTTATGGACCAAAGGCGGCGCAAGATACCTTTGGCTTTGACGAGGCTTATACGATTAATCAGCTCGATGAAATGATGCCTAAGATACTGTCTAATCAAGCTAAGCTGTTTTATAGCTTGGGCGCAGAGGCTGGCTGGGATGTCAAAGTAACACAGTGGTTAAATCAAGTTAAAGAGCTGGCACGGATGGGTGTTTCTGCGCCAGAAACAATTTCGGATGTGCGCCAATTGGTTGATCGTCAACGACTAATAAAGTCATCATATGAAATAGACATCATGCGGCATTCTGCCAATATTGCCGCCAGTGCACATAACCGTGCCATGCAAAAAACAAAAATTGGCAAAATGGAATATGAAATAGAAGCAGAGTATTTGCATACGTTTTATCGCAAAGGTGCGCAAGCACCGGCTTATAACAGCATTGTGGCTGGTGGCGCGAATGCGTGTACCTTACACTACAATGCCAATAATAGTTTGCTCAATGATGGTGATTTACTGCTGATTGATGCAGGTTGTGAGTTGGACGGCTATGCCAGCGATATTACACGCACCTTCCCAGTTAATGGCAAATTTACTGCACCACAAAAAGACTTATATGAGTTGGTGCTTGCCGCGCAACTGGCTGCAATTGATGCAGCAAAACTGGGGAATCATTGGAATGAACCACATCAAGTGGCCTTGGATGTTTTGGTGCAGGGTTTTATTGATGTGGGTTTATGCCAAGGTAGCAAAGATGCAGTATTAGAAAATGGCAGCTATCGTCAATTTTATATGCATCGCACAGGGCATTGGCTGGGCTTAGATGTGCATGATGTTGGCGACTATAAAGACAAACAAGGACATTGGGCCATGTTAGCCGCAGGTCATGTTTTAACGGTAGAGCCTGGATGCTATGTGCGTCCAGCCGAGAATGTGCCTGAACATTTTTGGAATATTGGTATTCGGATTGAAGATGATGTGTTGATTACCGCGCAAGGCAATGAAGTGTTAAGCAAAGACGCGATTAAGTCTGTGGCTGATATTGAAGCGCAAATGGCGGACGGACAATAAGTGATAACAGCACAGCATCAATCCGTCGTCATTGTTGGTGGCGGCCCTGTTGGCTTAGTGTTGGCGCTATCAATGCAGCAGCAAGGCTTATCCGCTACAGTAATAGAGGCACGTCAACAAGGTGCGGCTTACCAAGATAAACGTGCATTAGCCCTTTCGTATGGTTCAAAAATGATTTTAGAGCAGCTAGGCGTGTGGTCAGCGGTGAAAACGCATGTCACTGACATCAACACCATTCATGTATCGCAACGGGGTAGTTTGGGTCGCGCCAAACTGCGTGCTGATGAACATGACTTGCCTGCATTAGGCTATGTGGTTTCTTATGGCGTATTGATGCAAGCGCTAGATGGCGCACTCAACGCACAAGATGTGTTGTATGAGGCCGCCGCGACTGCAATTAGACAAAATAATGAATCTGCCGAAGTTGATTTTAATCTGGCTGGCAATTCAAAGCGCTTTTCATGTGCTTTGCTGGTGATTGCAGAAGGTGGTCGTGGACTAGAAAATATGCCGACTCTACAGCGAGATACTAAAGCTTATGGCCATGATGCGCTGGTGAGTAAAGTCAGTTGTGAATTGCCACACAATAATATCGCTTATGAACGGTTTACGCCCACAGGGCCAATGGCTTTGTTACCCAATGGTGAGCGTGATTTTTCCTTAGTGTGGACAGGTGAAAAAGACACTATTGATCGTTTGATTCGTTTGGATGATGTAACATTTTTAAGCGAGTTACATGATGCTTTTGGTGATCGAGTTGGGCGATTTTTAAGCGTACAAAAACGCATGAATTTTCCTTTAGTTAAATCGCAATTAGAAAACAATCATACGCCGCATATGGTGGTGATTGGCAATTCTGCGCAAACCATGCATCCCGTAGCGGGACAGGGGTTTAATGTTGGATTGCGTGATGCAACCGCCTTAATGAAGCAATTATTAGCAACGCCAACAGCTGACTGGGGAAGCCAAGCGATGTTAGAAGCCTATCGAAAAACGCGAGCGCGAGATACTAAAGGTGGTTTGCTGTTCACTGATTTTTTAGTGAGTTTATTTAACAATGATGTTATTGGTCTCTCTGGAATGCGAAGTGCTGGCTTGGGTTTATTGGATGTGCTCAAGCCAGTTAAAGATGTGTTAGTAAGTAAAATGAGTTATGGCAAGTAATAAAAAAATCCTGACTTGTGATGTCGTGGTTGTTGGTGCTGGCTTAGTCGGCTTGATTGCTGTGATTATGCTAGCGGAACAAGGTAAGCAAGTGATATTAGTGGATGGGCAACAAAAAGTAGATAAGCAACAGACGGTTAAAAAAATAGCGCAGGAAACGCAAGATTTTGATGCGCGTATTTATGCAATCACACCATCGACCGAAGCTTTTTTGAAAAGGCTAGGTGTTTGGTCTTTGCTTGATTTATCGCGGATTAATGATGTTGAGGCGATGGCATTATGGAACGACGATGTTGAGCAACCACTGCGTTTATTAGCGAATGATGCACATTTAGTTAAGATGGCTTGCATCGTAGAAAACGATAACTTAATGCAGGCATTATGGCGAAAAATAGAAGCGCTGGATATCTCTTTAGTGATGGAGGCTTCTTGTCGAGCTTTGCATTATGACAAAGATGCGGTTGTATTAGATTTAGAAAATGATGATCAAATCAGCGCCAGTTTAATCGTAGCAGCCGATGGTGCGCATTCTTTTATAAGGCAACAACTTGCCATTACGACTAAAACTAAGACCTTTAATCAAACAGCCTTGGTTGCGAATTATCGAGCAGAGAAAGCGCATGGGAATATAGCAAGGCAGTGGTTTGCGTCGCATGAAACATTGGCTTTTCTGCCGTTGCCACAACAACAGGTGTCAATCGTGTGGGCAATAGAGACGGAATTTGCGCAGGCTTTATTAAATCTGACCAATGAGGCATTAGCCGAGCGGGTACAAAAACGATCCAATGACGTGTTAGGTGAATTAACGCCTACGAGCCAAACGTTTTCTTTTGCATTAAAGCAAGTCACAGCCAACCAGCTCATTGCTGATCGAGTAGTGCTAATTGGCGATGCTGCCCATCAAGTGCATCCGATGGCTGGACAAGGCGCGAATTTAGGCTTTAGAGATGTGATAAGCTTAGAAAATATAATAGCTAATGGTCATCCTATGCAAGATATTGGGGATTGTTCTTTTTTAAGGCGATATGAACGTGAACGAAAAGTCGATATATTGAGTATAACGGCGCTGACATCTGGACTGGATAAGTTGTTTTCTGTTAAATCTAAAACAATCAAAAAAACAGCAAGCTTTGGCATGCAACAGTTAGATAAGCACCCTACTATTAAGAAAATTTTAATTCAACAAGCGATTGCTTAAAGCAATAAAACAGAAAGAAAAAAGATGAAATTTAAACAGTTGGTCTTCACTGCACTTATTACATTTAGTCAGCTAGTTGCATTCAGTCAGACAGTCTTGGCAGATGAAGCCAGTCTGAAGAAAAAAATTGAAGCAACTTATCCCAAAATCAGGGTAGAAAGTATTGTTAAAACACCTTATGCAGGTTTATATGAGATATTTATGGGTGGCCAAATCATTTATGCGGATGAAAACTTAAGCTTTTTAATTGCGGATGGTCATTTGGTTGATCCTAAGACGAAGAAAGATATTACTGGTGAACGATTAGAAGAGTTGACGAAAATTGACTTCAATAGCCTGCCATTAAATAAAGCGATTAAAGTTGTTAAAGGCAATGGAAGCAGAAAAGTGGCCGTATTTTCAGATGTGGATTGTCCGTTTTGTAAGAAATTAGAACAGGATGAGTTAAGTCAAATTACCAATATCACGATTTATACGTTTTTATATCCATTAGAGCAGTTGCATCCTAATGCGGCTGCCAAATCAAAATTGATTTGGTGTGCGGATGATCGAGTGAAAGCTTGGAATAATTGGATATTTAATAATCAGCTACCTAAAATAGCGGGCAATTGCAAAGTGCCTTTAGAGGAAATTGGTGAGCTAGCTAGAAAAGTAGGTGTTTCAAGTACGCCAACATTGATCTTTTCAGATGGGAAACGCATGATGGGCGCGCAGCCATATGAAGCGATTGAAGAAGCCATGAAAGCAGCCGCTAAGTAATCTTTCATCCATTGATAAAATAAAAGACCAGTTTTCACTGGTCTTTTTACTTGTTACATCTGATGGATAATCTCATCACCAAATTCAACTGTGCCCACTTGTGTAGCGCCTTCCATTTGAGAAGAAAAATCACCTGTCACGCGTTTAGACTGAATCGCTTTTGCCACACCAGACATAATCAAATCAGCAGCCTCTATCCATCCCATATGACGCAACATCATTTCTGCAGAAAGAATCAAGGAACTTGGATTAGCAATATTTTTTCCAGCAATATTCGGGGCCGTACCATGTGTTGCTTCAAACATAGCAGTGCCGTCACTTAAGTTTGCACCAGGTGCAATGCCGATGCCGCCAACTTGTGCAGCAAGCGCATCGCTCATATAGTCGCCGTTCAAGTTTAATGCCGCAACCACATCATAATCACTTGGGTGCAATAGAATTTCTTGTAGGAATGCATCAGCAATGCAGTCTTTAATCACAATGCCATTTGGTAATTGACACCAAGGACCATCCTTTATTTCTATGGCGCCAAACTCTTCTTTTGCCAGTGCATAACCCCAATCTCTAAAGCCACCTTCAGTAAATTTCATAATATTACCTTTGTGGGTAATCGTAACGGATTTGCGATTATTGTCTATTGCATACTGAATTGCTTTGCGAATTAATCGCTTGCTACCATCGATCGAAACGGGTTTGATCCCAATAGCGGATGATTCAGGGAATCGAATTTTCTTACGCATACCCATGTCGCTTAAAAATTGAATCACCTTTTTCACTTCATCAGAACCAGCTGCCCATTCAATGCCAGCATAAATGTCTTCCGTATTTTCACGGAAAATGACCATATTTGTTTTTTCAGGATGTTTGACTGGGCTAGGTACGCCAGTGAAATATTGGATAGGACGTAAGCAAACAAATAAATCGAGCTCTTGACGCAATGCAACGTTGAGTGAGCGAATGCCACCACCAACTGGCGTTGTTAATGGACCTTTAATCGAGATGACATACTCCTTTAGTGCGGCCATTGTCTCAGCAGAGAGCCAGGTATCTTCACCATAAATTTTGGTTGATTTCTCGCCCGCATAAACTTCCATCCAAGAAATTGCACGCTTTTTGCCATACGCTTTGTTCACAGCAGCATCAACCACTTTAATCATTGGCGGTGTGATATCAATACCGATGCCGTCACCTTCGATAAATGCGATAATTGGGGTATCAGGTACAATGAGATTGTTATTCTCATCAACGGTAATTTTTTCGCCCGTGCTTGGGATTTTAATTTTTGATGTCATTGCACTTTCCTAATTTATGATAATTTTGTTTAATAAGCCTTTTAATGTGGTCTGTCAGTTCAGTCCGCATGAAAAACACCAGACATTAAAAGACTATATTGCAGTTCCGAATGTCTATGCAGTTGGTCGGCTGGACACTGACTCGGAGGGTTTACTTATTTTAACCGATGATGGCGCATTGCAACATCGTTTAAGTCACCCAAAATATAAAGAATTAAAAACTTATTGGGTGCAAGTGGAAGGCAGTCCATCAATGGCAGAGTTGAGCCCATTATTGACGACTCTTGATTTAGGTGATTTTATTAGCATGCCAGCACAAGTTCGCATCATGGCTGAGCCAGAACATTTATGGAAAAGAGTGCCGCCAATCAGAGAAAGAAAAGCGATTCCGACTACTTGGCTCGAAATTAAAATTACAGAAGGTAAAAATCGTCAAGTGCGAAGAATGACGGCAAAAGTAGGCTTTCCAACCTTACGGCTCATTCGTTATGCTATCGGTGACTATACGATTGATAATATAGTGTTGGGTAGTTATCTGAGAGTTGATGCATAGATGACAAACGAAAACCTTAATTGAAGGGTCGCGCGCCGTGTCAATTAACAACGCAACTAGCAGTTGTATCGCACGAGGTCGTTAATTTGATGGCTTAAATTATGCTAAAATTCGAATGGTTAATATTGGCTTAAGTGCCCAATTCAATTTCTTAACTCAACTTGTTAATTAAACCTCAATATAAAGCGTCGATAATATGTCTGGTAACACGATAGGTACTTTATTTACATTCACTTCTTTTGGTGAATCACATGGTTCAGCGATTGGTGGTATTGTTGATGGATGCCCGCCAGGATTGGCAATTTGTGCTGAGGATTTGCAACTTGATTTAGACCGTCGCAAGCCTGGTACCTCACGTCATGTGACACAGCGCAAAGAAGACGATATTGTTGAAATTCTATCAGGTGTATTTGAAGGAAAGACTACTGGAGCACCAATCGGTTTATTGATACGCAACACCGACCAGCGCAGTCAAGACTACAGCAAAATCAAAGATACTTTTCGTCCAGGTCATGCGGATTATACCTATAGCCAAAAATATGGCATTCGTGATTATCGTGGCGGTGGACGTTCTAGCGCGCGCGAAACAGCGGCGCGTGTTGCGGCTGGCGCGATTGCTAAAAAATGGCTTAATACACAATTTGGTATTAACGTTCGCGGTTTTATGAGCCAGCTTGGTGAGGTTGAAATTCCATTTCAATCTTGGGAACATGTGAATGAAAACCCATTTTTTTCGCCTAATGTTGAGGTGTTGCCTCAGTTAGAAAGCTATTTAGATGCAGTTAGAGCTGAGCGTGATTCGGTTGGTGCGAGGATTAGTATTGTTGCGGAAGGTGTGCCTGTTGGCTGGGGTGAGCCTGTTTTTGATCGCTTAGATGCCGATATTGCCCATGCGATGATGGGGATTAACGCCGTCAAAGGGGTGGAAATTGGCGCTGGTTTTGCTAGCGTTGCGCAGCGCGGCTCAGTACATTCTGATGAAATGACGTCAACAGGCTTTTTAAGTAATCATGCAGGTGGCCTGCTGGGCGGCATTTCTACTGGGCAAGCGATTCAAGTGAATATTGCCCTAAAACCAACGTCAAGTATTCCACAAGCGCGACGCTCGATTGATATTAATGGTCATGATGTCACCATGCAAACCACTGGCCGACATGATCCTTGTGTCGGCGTACGCGCTACGCCAATTGCAGAAGCGATGCTTGCATTGGTATTAATGGATCACGCGTTACGCCATCGCGCACAAAATGCAGACGTGGTTTCCATTACGCCTAAAATTTAATGCCCGAATTTACTTGTCAAATATAACCACGTTAACTTTAACCATTGAGTCACAGTCTACATAAAAACCTATCGCGTTTTTATTTTGTTTATTACTTCTTTGTCGGCGTATTTGTGCCCTATTGGGCGCTGTACTTACAGTCAGAACATTTTTCGCCTGTCGAAATTGGCATTTTGATGTCAATATTTCAGATTAGCCGTATATTCGCACCTAATTTTTGGGGCTGGCTTGCAGACCATACAGCCAAGTGCACGATTTGGATTCGACTGAACACGGTATTAGGAGTGCTTGGTTTTATCGCCGTATTTTGGACAGAAGGCTTTTGGTCGATGTTGTTGGTAATGGGAGCATTAAGTTTATTTACCAGTTCAACCATGCCGCTTTCAGAGTCATTGACGCTTGCGCATTTGGCCAATACAAAAGGGCATTACAGTCGAATTCGCATGTGGGGCTCGGTAGGTTTTATTACTGCCGCTGTTTTACTTGGTTATTTAATTGATTGGGCAGGAATTTCTAGTTTG